>OGQO01000175.1_pt1 | contig 67130 bp, 107 predicted proteins | sample 1553241 | NCBI WGS metagenome assembly OGQO01 (sample SAMEA2579933, study PRJEB22360) | human gut metagenome | biome: human gut; feature: human-associated habitat; material: faeces | place: Denmark | collected 2008/2010
TCGTACAGCGTTTACAATTCCAACATAATTGTTTTGACGATTCGTGGTATGTATTGTTCACTCGCTTTCTTTGCTCCTTATCTTTCTTTCAGATTCAGCATAAGCCGAATAGGCGGCGGTCCGTGCTTCATCGCCTATGACTTTCCCTTTCTCCCACAACCATAACGGTAATATCTTCTTTGCCTGTTTCTCGTACCTTACAAGGAGTGAAAAGTAATTGTAATAAGCAGAACGTTGACTTACGCCAAATGTCTTTTTAAGCCATTCTACGACGTCTGAATAATCGCAACCCCATGGTTCATCTTCGAGATATAACGGACAACTTTTTATCATGTAGGTTTCAAATGGTTTCTTCGTGCTTTCTTTGATTATTCTTTTTTCAGCGACCCATCCTTCGATTGGCTTGTTATTCGCCGCCCACTGGCATTGTTCTTTACACGGGATTGCTCGCTTACAATTCCAACACGGCTGCGACAACGGAGGTGCGTGCCCGTCTCTTCTTTCTTTGTGCTGTATCATTTTTCTCCTTTTGGCGGCGATTATTTCTCGTTAATAAGTTCCTTGAACCAATCGGGCGCTTTCCAACGACTCATTTCCTCTGTGCTTTTAAACTCGATTTCGATGCGTGCTCTATCACCCTCTTCGTTTGGATAAGTGTCGAGTGTGTAAACCGAAACGGTGTCAAGCGGTTCGCGGAAGAAAGTACGGATCTTCATGACTTCTTCTTTGCCCGCCGCCTCGTAGGTTTCCTTTAATTCCTCGTATTCTTCGAGCGTGATTTCGGCGTTGAATTCCATATTGTCCTGTGCCGCCGCCTTCTCGTCGTTCCTCGAGTATTTGGTTGTGTGCTCGCATTTGCATTCCCACCAGCCTATTTCGTCGGGACGTGAGAAGATATCGGTTCTGCGTATTCGCGTGCGGAATTTGTAACCGCCAACTTTGCCCTCTTCGAGCCAAGTCTGGTGAATTATGTCTTGATGGGTGATTAAACAGTGTTCGCGGGTTATAATTTTAATTGCCTGGGCGGCGGATACTTCGAAGCCGAGTTCGAGTTCGTGATCGTATGTTTTCATTTGGTCTCCTTACCGTGTCGATTTCGACACGGTTGATTTCTATAGTTCTATTATATCACTTTTGAACGGGTTTGTCAAGCGTCTGAATCGGGTTTATTTATTAAATTTGATTCTTCGAGCTTTCTCTTATAACATTTCTCGATTTCTTTATCCAGCAACGCAGGCAACTCTTTTAAACTCGTAATACCGAATTTACAAAACACTTCAAATCTTGCCTCTCTCTTTTTGGCTAAAAATGGATCTTGTATTTTTTCATCTTCTTTATTTTTGAGCAAATACGGGCGTGCTTCTCTTAAATATTCTCTTGATCGGATTTCTGATGGTGATATAACATTCTTCGTTAACACTAAATTCAATATTTCATTTTTTCTCTTTATAACATCTTTGGAATTCTTTTCAAACTCGTCTAAGGTATCTATCGTATTTACTTCATATCCAAAAGATGGGCAGGTGAGGTCGTAACTATTTTCATCCTCGGCATCCCAATTCCACTTTGTTATTTTCCCAATAAACTTGTAAACTTTATTTGCAGATAGTTCTCTAAAATATCCTCTTACGCATTTTAAATTTATCGGTATCCAACCACCACATTCGCAAATTTCATCTACTTCTTTTTTGGTTTTAAAAACAGGTAATAAACATTCTTCTTCTCCTGTTAATATTTTTACCCTGCTATCAAAAATGTAAGCCCTTTTTACTTTTGCCGTTACAAATGTATCTGACGGGTAATTAATCCCGTCACAATAATATCCAAACCCCTTACCATCATTTTTTTCTGGCGCTTCAAGATATACGTAAACTTCTTTATATCCACTTAATATTTCGTCTTTAGTCATTCTTGTTTTCTCCCTTTTCTGGTCGTATCTGCTGAATATTTTCTAATCGCATCTTAACCGCCGCCTGATATTCAACTTTCTTATCTTTCGGTATTTCTTTCTCAGTTTCATACCCCATTTCATTTAAAACTTCGCCCTCTATTTTTGTTTTTATAATTTCGAGGGCTATTTTTTTGCTCATCTCTTCCACATCGTCGATGGGGGCAAATTTTTCCTTTATTCCATTTATTTGCTCTTCGGTGAGTTCTATTTGTTTTGGTGCGTTTACATCATTGGGGTTAATTTTATTATCGTAATAACCCACAATCCATCTTTGTAATAATCTTCTCATTCTTTTTGATGGGATATAAAGTTTTATTGGCTCACCTTGACGAATGGCACTTCTAAATAAAAATTGGAGTAATTCTGATAATGCCCACTTATCTTCTTCTATCCTAACACCCTTTTGTTCAAAAAAGTTTTTTAAGATAGGGTTGAAGAAAATATTACACATATAAGCCACGGCAGTTCTATCTCTATAGGCGTTTGTTGCCCTTGCGTTACAAGACAAAAATGATTTAGTGTATCCCTTTCCTTGAATTTGCTTTTTATAATCTTTAAAAACCGTCCAAAGATTTTTGCTTGAAGGTGTTTTTGTTTTATTTATAAAAAAGTTCGTTAAGTTTGCTTTCAAACAATTTGAGTACGACTTTATATTTTTTTCATACCACGATACAGACAAAGAGTAATCAGGATCCCCAACTGCATTAAGGTTTATGTTTTGTTCGATATTTATTAGATCTGCAAACTTCTTAGAAGCATCATAATTAACTTCATTTACAAAATGGTAATCTTTTAAATTACTGCCTGCTACACCTATATATTTGAATTTTGCTCCATAAAAATCATAATAATACCTTTGCACTTGGGCATCAAACATATAGGTAAGAATATACACTTGTCGGAAAGCTTTGAAACAATCTACTGGGAAAAGGTACAGGAGCGCCGTGTTATTATGATAAAATACGGCATTGAGTTCACAAAGTCTTCTGTAATTTCCAAGTTCGCCACTATATGACAAATCAGTCCATTTTAATAAACCATTATCTTGGACTTCTGTTTTTTGAAGAACTATTTGGAGATCGCTTTTACTTATATTCAACGGTTCCACTACTTCAGCAACTTCATCCATTACGAGAATATAGTTCATTGCTCTGACAAGCTCTATTGTCTCCGTATCAAAATTTTTAAATAAAGCATGAGTGGAAACAATATTAACACCTTTTTCAAAAAGATATTTTATATGATTTAATTTGCTCCCATACATTTCAGGTTGTTGAAAATTTTTAGATTTGCAAGCTTGCGTTATTCTTTGCACCTCATCTAAATATGGCGTAATATATAAGAATCTTTGTTCTTTATCGGAAGAATTAATCATATTTATAGCCGCAGATGTTTTTCCTGCACCGCATACAGCATCGATAATATTTATTTTTACTTCATACTCTTCGGTAGTAATCTGGGATTCATCGTTTTGATAACTAAATTCAGTCATGAATATCCTCCTAAAATTGTCATTTATAACTTTTGGCATATTAAAAAGTTATAACTCTCCTCAAAAACGCCCATTTTATCGACGATTTTGAGTCTAACCCTTAAAGACTTATATATAGGGTAGGTGGTATGTTTTTATGGGCGGCGTACAATCAACCGCCCACTCTTCCATTATCTGCTTATATTATATCACAATATTTTTCTTTTGTCAACTATTTTTTACGACTTTTTCGGAATTATTTCTAATTTATTTTTTATTCTTCGCTTTTAGAGGGCACCTTGTGCCGCCCCAAGGTTCCCTTTCACCCTCCAAGGGCGTTGGCTCGGCTTCGCCGTTCCAAATGTTGCTTTAAGCAAAAAGGGAATTCCCTTACTTCCCTTTCGCCCAATTACTCCACATATCCGAGATATTCTCCTCTTTCTTCTTCGTAGGCTTGCTCGTCTGAGGCGGTTTTTTCGTAGAAGTCGCGTTATAAGTCGATAAATCGTCCTTTTTCGACTTCTTGGTAGCGGCTTTTTTAGCCTTCTCAGCCGCCGCCCGCGCCTTCTTTTTCTCCTCTGCTTTGCGCTTTCGTTCTGCTTTTTCAGCGTCTTTCTTCGCTTGAATTTCGGCTTTGCGTTCGGAGATCGCCGCTTCTTGCTTCTCTCGCCATTTCGCCTTTGTTTCGGTGTAATCCCGTATGTACTTTCCGTCTTCTTGGTGAACTATGTCGTGTAGCCATTGGGGTAGGCTGTAATCGGCGTTTATCGCTTTCGAGTACATCTCTATCGAGAGCGTGTTCTCTCGTGTCGTTAAACGGTATTCACGCCCGCTTTCGTTGTCGATAAACCATATCTCTCGGCGTTGATATGGCTCGTATAAGCTGTGCTCTTTGAGATCCGCGTACTGGGCGGCGGTTATCTCGCTTTCGAGCGTTGTGACGTAAACTGGCGGTTTGCCGTATCGCTCGCTGAACTCCGTCGTCTGGCGATAGGTTACTTCGCCTGTTATTTGGTTGATTTCTTCGTAAACGCTGATTTTCGTCGCTTTCGCCATTATCGTCCGATTATCTCGTTGTAAATACGCAAATCCCATCATCGAGTTGAGTGAGATGATTAGGGTTTGAGTTGTAATTTTGTCTGATTTTATCGTTGATTTTTGGGGAAGCAAATTTATTATTGAGTTGTGAATTGATTGTGGGGAGGTTATGCTCCCAAGTCCCTGTCTGTACATTTTTCCTCTTTTTGGGTTAAAAGAAAAAGAGAACGTTAACCACTTTCGACCATTTCTGACCACTTTTAACCACTTCTCTCCTTCTTTCCTCTCTCATATCATATTTTCGCTATATTATATATCTTATACTTTTTCAACTTTTATTCCCGTTTAACAGCCATTCCAAAGCTATTTCTCTTGCGCTCTGTGGTTCCAACATAGAATATCCCGACCCGCCTCGTATCTCGTTCTTTATTTTGCCGAGCGGTTTCAACCTCGACACGATATCGTCGTGAGTGAGAGAATCGTTCTGCGTGCCGTAATCTGCCTGCGCCCATTCGATGCCCATAATGCTATGGAACTTCAAATTCAGATTCACTACGTGTTCTTTACAAAAATCGATAAGAGCTGTAAACGCTTCGGAATTACAAAAATTCTTATACTGCTCTTCGCTACATTTGATTTGTACCGTTCCGCCGATCACACCAACTCCTCCTTTTCACTTTCCGTTTAATTCCTCCAACTAATAATCAAACCTCTTTCATTAGCGTCCACTTTAAATCCTTGTTCGTTGAAAATATCCATAATTCTCCTACACACTTCTTCGAGCATACAATCAGAATCGTCAAACTCGCCCGAAGTAATTCTCGAGATAACCGTTTTAAAATATTCTTTGTACGGAAGTTCGATGAAATAATCTCCTTCCACTGCTTTTTGTGCCATTCTTTTACGAATACTGCCCTCAATCGAAAACACAACGTCGGGAACAAGAGCGTAGACTTTTACTCTTGCTTTTGCCGTCAACTTGCCGAGATTTGCGAAGAATTCAGATTCTCGTTCTTTTCTCTTAACCTCGCCCCTTGCTTCTTGCTCGTAATACCTTGCGTCAGCTTCAGCTACTATTTCAGCGTATGACTTTCCATTTTTCTTACAAAAACACATATTTATTTAAACTCCTTTTTTTATCTTTAAATATGACAGTCCACGACTGTCAAAAAATCATCTTCTTCCGCGTTCTCGAAAACGAGCTTTCTATACTCGTCCCCAATTTGTCGATTATCGGTTAAACCCACGCCTTCGAACTCGTGCCATTTGCCGTCTTTCGTTACGACCGCATAAGTCCTAAACCGACTTTCTAAATCGATAAAATTTTCCTTCGTGCCATACAAATCGAGATAATAATCTGGCGACACGACTGCCTTTTTAAACCTTTCTTCCTTGTCTTGCGGCTCGCCGTCTTCTAAGATAAGCTCCCAAGTCCTTTTGAGACGCTCGGCTTTTCTTTTGTCGTATTGAATTATGTCTTTTACCCGTGCGCTGTCGACGCGCAAGATGTCTCCATAACTCATATAAGGGTCTGTGTCTCCCCAAGTCCAAGACGGCTCGCCTACTTCGCAATCAACCGCCGTTCTCTTATCCACTTGAATGGAACCCGCAAAACGTCCGCCAACCTGAAACCAATCATACCTGGCGTCTTCGGGGTCGCGAGCCACTCCTTCTTCATAAGGCGCTAAAACTTGCAAAATCATTTCATACGTTGGCTTGCCTTTTGTAATTACCGCTACTGAAAAATGCATGCAAAAACTCCTTTAATCAACTTCTTCGACTTCGCCGCTTATCATCTCATACCCGAAAAATCCTCTCGGGCAATCATACCGAACTTTCGCGACCTGTCCGTCGATAATGATAACGATGCGCTGGATTTCCGCATTAAACAGATTTCTAAAAAAGGCGAACAACTTCTCGTCGTCGTAATCGACTATTTCGTCCGCGTGGGAAATTTGTCTTTCGTACATATTCTTATCGATCAAACCCCAATCCACGCCGTCCATCAAAAGCAACGCGCTGGAACGATAACTGCAATCGTAATCCGAAAAAACTACAGTGTTCACAAATCGCCCCTCACTTCACGTCTATAATTAAATCGCCGCGCGAAGTTCCGCATCCGATAATCGCTTGCTCGAACCCCAAACCGCGAGTTGCGTAAACACGTTTTCTTGTCTTGTAAACCTCGCCGTCAACGACCGCTATAATCGTGTCATAACTGTCGGTCCCAAAAAGCTTGTCGAAGTAATCGAAAAGCTCAAACCCGTCCAAATCGGCTGGGCTTTCGTCACCCTCGATCGTCCAATCATAAGGCTTGTTTTTGATTATCTTTCCTTTGATGCTGGTTAGTATCGCGCTATTTTTGGAAGAATCATCCTTTTCCGAATAAATAACTGTTCCTTGCATTGAGCTACCCTCCTGTTTTTTGATAAGTTTATTATACCACACTTCAAAATATTTGTCAACTGTTTTTAGGGAGTTTTTCAAAATTACTCATCTTTAATTATCCCTAATTCGCAGGCGCATTTCCAACAATAATCATTTATCTCGTCCTCGTCTTGCCAACAATCGTCTTCGGTGATTTTCTTCCCACATTTGTCGCATGAAATTTCCAATGAATGACGAAGCGGGCAACTATCTCCCAAACAATAAATCTCTGGCGGGCAGCCGACGCAATTATTTACTTCTCTTCTCATCTTTTGTTTCCTCTTCTTTCTTACGGGCAGCTTTTTGCAAAAAATAATTTTCTGGAAGTTCGGATTTATATTTCTCCACTTCGTATTTCCCGATTATCATTCCGACAAATATTGAACCAATGATAATAACGATAACCGCAACAATCATCAATATTGCTTTCATTCTTCTTTCTCCTTTTTCGGTTCCTCTTTCGTTTCTTCGATGATTTGTTCAATCACCTGAAAACTCACGGGGGAATTTGGTTTTAGCCCGTTCGTTATAAGTATCTTTAAAACTATATCTTCGGCTTCTTTTGGGGTCGCGGCGGTGACATTATAACTCTGTAATATCGTCGCCATAACTACGTAATCTTTTGTCATTACACAAATCTCCCTTTGGTCGTATTCCCTGTTATTTTTTTTACATAATCTTCTTGGAGAAAATGAACCCATTTCGGGAACTGGAACGGCGGGTTTTCAATCTCGTACTTCTCCGCCCACCTTGTCAAATTCCGCCTGGTTATCTGTATTTTTTTAACCGAATAATGATTTACCAAAAAGTCTCTGACGTCCTCGAAGTCGGTGAATTTTTCTGGTTCGAAAACTGGGCATTTTTTTACTTTAAATGAGTTTAAAACAGGTTTCTTCCCCTCTACGATTTGAATTTCTTCCGCTTCCCAACCTTTAATCACTTCTCCATGAGAACTCCACGGACAATTGCCTGTCGCATTCTTGCAACGCCAACAAATTGTTTCGTTATTATTTCTATGACTCATTTATATCCCCTGCCTTTCCCGAACTTCTTTTTTCTCATACGGAATGATTTCAATAACCACTCGCAAATAATTCTCTTGCACGTATTTCGTCTTTTGTTCGAGGGTTTCTAATTCGGGGTGACGGAACAAAATATCACCTTTAATCTTTTTTTGAGCTAACGCGACGTCGGCGTCTCTGGCTATTTTCTTTGCTTTAACTTCTATGAGATAAGATGTTGTAAAAGTTTTATATACCGCTTGCGCCGTCGCCAAGGCAACTGCTCGTGCAACATTCTTTTCGTATTCCCAATCTTTCTTTATAAAAGTCTGGTATTTTGTCTCAATTGATGAATTCTTTGTGTCCGTCATCGCCAGTGCCTCCGTTGTTACCCTCTTTGTTACTATTTGCCGCTTCCCATAACGTCTCAAATCCGCCTTTAATGGTTTCAAATCCGCTATCCTGACTGAGCGTGTTAATCAATTCTTGGAAATAAGCAATTGCCGTCGCCATACCGAGGGAATACCAAGCCAACGCTTTCTCTTTCGTGATGTCTTCGTCTTCGTTAATCATCTTTTCCAACTTCTTCACGTCTATCATCTTTTTTATTCTCCTCTTCGAAATAATTAGATACGACCTCTCTAACGTCTTTCAACGCGGTGTCGCAATCGCCGACAAACGGGGTTGTGATTTTGCCCTGGTCGTACTGAACGTCCATATACTTTGTTATCAACAAATCTGCCAAGATTACAGCGAGGTCTTTCCCTTCGTTCATCGCCGCCAATTCGTCCATTGTTGCCTTCGCGGCTCTTTCGTAAAAAAAGTCGGTTGGGAGTGCGGGGTCGCCGTATTTTGTCATGTGTTCCAAGTCTTCGCTCAAAACATTTTCGAGACCTTTTTTAATTGCCTCTGCGAGCTTTTTATACATCTAAATTACCTCCCGATAATTTTTCAATTAAATCAAAATATTCATTCATCTTTTCGACGAAGAATTCGATTTCCTTTTGCTCGACTTTGGACGAAAAAGAAATTCTCAACGAGGTTGTCGGGTTTAATCCCAACTTCTCTAAAACGTATGAGTAATTCCCACCGCCGTTACAAGCCGAGCCAGTTGACGCGCAAATGCCAAAATTGTCTAAATACGCGACTATAGGTCCACTTTCGGTCTTGCAATCGATGTTTATAATACCCATAAAACAATCCGTTTCGGTCAAAATCATCGGATTATTTAATGTCAAACCCCTCGTTTTGACGAGATTTTCGTTAATATACTCGAAATATGGACGATAATCAACGTAAGTTTCGTTATTTTCGGGCGCGTTTATTTTCTCTGCTGCTACAAGAAGTGCGGCTATAAGCCCGTTATTCAACGTTCCGCCCCTTTTACCGCTCTCTTGTTCTCCCCCGTCTATAAGGGGAATTAAGTGGTCTAAATCAGCACAATACAGCACTCCGATGCCTTTTGGCGCTCCAATTTTATGTCCCGAAAACGTTACAAAATCAGCTCCGTTTTCACCGCTTATGACCTTTTGCAAGACCGTCAAACCGAGGTGGGGAATGATTTGAACTGCGTCTATGTGAATTTTCGCGCCCGCCGATTTGGCTATTTCTATGAGCGTCGTTATTTCGTTTTGGATGGCGCCCGTCTCATTGTTTCCCCAAATTACGGTAGCCACGTTTATGCGCCTTGTTTCAAAAAACTTTGTTTCTTTTACCTTCTCGACGTCTATTCTTCCGTTTGATAACGGGTAATAAAACACCTTCGCGCCGAAATATTTTTCCGCCCATTTAACGGAATTGATAACCGAATGATGTTCCGTTCCCGCTATTGCAATGTTTATCTTTTTGCCTTTCGCCAGCAAATTCAAAACCATCGATTTAATCGCGGTTGAGTTGCCCTCGCAACCTCCAGACGTGAAAATAACGTTTTTGGGCTCCGCCGCCCCGATTAGTCGAGCGATTGTTTTGCGGGCGTTTTCGACCACTTCTGAGGCTTCTCGCCCTATTTTATAAACACTTTCGGAATTGCCATATTGTTTGTTCCATTTAATGAGTTCTTCCATTGCTTCGTCCGAAATCGGCGTTGTTGCCGCGTTGTCGAAATAAATCATCTTGCCTCCTCGTAAGTAACCACGTCAAGTCCCTTGTATTTTGAAATTATATCAACAACTTTGGTGCTCTCTTGCTTTGAAAAAGTTGAAATGTGAATGTCTATGTAATCACGGAATTCAACCTGTCCGTCGTATATCATTGTCGGCTTGGAAATATCTTCGTAATGGAAGCTCGCTCCGCTCTCGAATAATTCAACCAACAGCTCGTCGGTCTCTTTATCGTATGACGGCGCTTTTACCGTAATGTCCCAACGTTTTTGTTTGCGGACTTTTTCCACAAAATTCATTGAGAAGAAAACTGCTATGAAATTAACTATCGCGGTTAAGATAACTTTGAGCCAAATCGGAATGTCTTCCATAACAACCATTATCGTAACGTAAGCGTATAAGCCGTAAGTTATCGCGCTCAAAACTGCTGTCACCCATGGTTTGAATTTTATCCTTCCGATTGCACAGACCGTGTTTAACGAAACATATATTGTTTGGATTATAAAAAACTTTATTATGTTAATCATTGAATCTTCCGTAACCGTTAGTTAAATCTCTTGCATATTCTTTATATTCTTGCTCCTGCGCGGTCTTGTTTTCTTTTACCGATTTCGACGGCGCGAGCGCGGGGTTGAGCTCTTGGACTTTGCGTCTAATTCGTCCGATGCTTTCGAGCGACGGAAGTTCTCTGTTTCTTATCTTTGAGCATAACGTCCAAAAAGAAATATTCTTCGAAATTCCTTGCGTGTTTAAAAAGTAACAATAAAGCAAATGATCATCATCGCGAGATTTAACCTTTTCAGTGAGTATTTTTTCAACCAACGGGGTTAAGTCTTTCAACATTGTTTTTGTTCTTGTTCTTGCCATAATTTTCACCTCTCTGTTTTGTTACCTGTATTATAACATAAAAAAAGAAATCCGTCAAGCATTTTCAACGGATTTCTTCAAATTTGTTTATTTATTCCACATTTTCTTTCGCTTCTTCCTCTTCCCATTTGACTCGCTCAAACAACGAGAGGAAGAAATAACAAAACCTTCTCAAAAGCGATTCGTCTTCGTTGAGGTCAACGCTCCCAGTTCTTTCCTTTTGATAATTCCATTGATAAAGAGTATTGTGTGCGCTCCATTCTCTTATCCAGCTCTTCTTCGAACGTTTGTATTCAAACCCGTATTCTTTCGCAACTTTGAGGATGTAATCGAGAACCTCTTCTTTGTCTTTTCTGTCTGTTATCTGAAAAGAAGTTGCAATATGAACGTTTGTCGGGGTGAGAATTATTTTTAGGGAATTCTCTTTGATTTGATACACTGTGGTCAAAACTGTCGGCGTTACAACTTCGCCGTTTTCGGCGATTTCAACCTCTTCGATTATCGCATATCTTTTTTCATCATTCTTTCCCATCATGCACCGTCTCCTCGCTTTCCTGTTCGAGACTGAATTCATAATTCACGACCATGTGAGCATCGACGCATTTGAACAATCTCGGGTGTTCTTTGAGTTCTTTGTTTTTAAGCTCGTAAATTTTGTTCACGTGTCTGTATCCGAAAAGCGCGGGCGGAACGTGCGTCACAATATCTCCGCAATTTCTTATTGGGTGGAAGTGTTCCCAACGTTCTTTGAGCTCCTTTTTCATAAAGCCCCAATAAACCCTCGGGCAGCCGAAGCCGTAACCTTCCAGTCCATTCTCCCGCAGGTCGGGTCTGTTAAACCAAACGTACTCGTGACAGAACGTCGCAATCGCCGCGCCCATCGAGTAACCGACGACGTAAATCTTTTTTACCGTTTCGTCTTTTACCGCGTCGGAGATATAAGGTTTTATCGATTTCCAAACGCGAAGAAAACCGCGATGGGCTTTCCACGGAGTTCCCATATCACTGTACGGGCGAGCTGGGAAATCGAAGTTATTCTTCCAATCGATTTTTGAGTGAGAGCATTGGAAATAAATGTAAAGCGTTTCCCCTATTTTTTCGAGCGCGTAATCGCCGTCGTTTTCGACGTGCGTATAAGGAATATAAACGCATCTGTGGTATAATTCTTTTAGGGTCATCTGTTTCCCCTCCCTATTAGTTTTTGTTTTGTATTTGGCTGTTCTGTGCGCCATTTCTAACCGTAGAATTGATTTTAAGAGCAGTTAATAAAATCAGTATTTTATTATACGGTTTTTTACTCCACTTCAACCTTTTCATAAAGGTGGCAATGGCAGAAACCGAGGTCTTGCTCTCTGAATTCCTTGCACATGCATTTCGTGTCTTCGTTGCGAAGAATTGAGCACGGGCAATATCCGTCGTTTTCTTTAAGTTTTGTTTTAATGAGCAAAACGTGCTCTTTGTCTGGATTTAAAATTATTTTAGTTTTCATGGTCAAGATATCCTTTTTGCATATTGGTTGTCGGAGGCTAATTCAATGCCAAGCAACTCGTCGTAATGGGGCGTTTGGTTTGGAATATACCTTCCAAATTTAATTATTACGTTTCCAAATTGTTTGAGTTTTTCGACCTGTTCTTGGATTTCATTTTCGTTATACCCCGTATATACGACAATATCAGCGTTGGTTTTTTCGCGAAATTCTTTTATCAACGAAAATAATTCGTCGAATTGATCAAGGGGCTCCAACCCCCCGAAAACTATGGCTTCGGAAATGTCGTTAGATAAAAATCTTTCAACTATCTTTTTGTCTGGAAGCGCTATCTTGGGAGCGGTGGCGAGGGGATGATTTTGGCACATCCCCGTGACACCACATTCTTTTTCGCATTTAAAAGAACATTTGCTTGTTGCGATAAACATCGCGGGTTTTTTATAATTGACGAAATCCTCGTCGGTTAAACCTTTTATAATCATTTTATATCCTCGTTAGACAACACCGAATACCATTTTCTATGGTCGAACTCTTTTTTGCGGATTTTCTGATAAGAACTTACTGGCGTGTAGAACCCCACCACTCTCGAATACTGATCGGCAATCGGCTCACCACATTTCGGGCAGGTTTTAGAACCTATGAATGCGTGGCGGTGTTTGCATACATTTATTTTTGTGTTGAACGCCGAATAAATAACCCCGTGTGCTGCAACGTAATTCAGCATATCCCAAGCAACTTCTTTTGTCGGGAATCTACCTTCAATGTTTATGTGGGCTATCGCGCCGCCCGAACATTCTTTATCGAGAATTGAACTCAAACGACACTTCTCTTGAATGGTGCATTTCTCCTGAAGCGGTATCCACTGATTAGAATAAATGTAATATTTATCTTGTTCAAATAAAAGATTATCAGCAGTTGCGAGCGTTCCAGCACAATTTTCGGCGGGGATGGATTCTACGTTAAACGTAAATTCGGTTGTAAAATTATCTTTAATGGTATTTATCGTTCTAAAAATTTCTTTTGCGAACTCAATGCCTTCATCGGTATAGGATTTATTCCCGAGTTCGTCGGTGGAAATGAAGCCAAATAAATCCATCACCTCGTATAAACCAAGCACCCCAACCGTACAATATTGCTTCGACATCTCGAGTGCCCCTTCTTGGTAGTTCGGTAACAACCCTTTCTCTATATTTCTCTGGAGAATATGTCTCATCGAATATAACGCTTTACAATCGAGGGTAACTCTGTCGCTAAGAATTGATAAGTATTTCTTTTTATTAAATTTAGATTCGTATGCGATACGTGCAAGGTTTATCGTCGAAACGCGACAACTGCCAATCGAAAGAGCAGTTCCTCCGATGCTGTTTATAAAGCCCTCGAGCTTCGAAGTGTCAGAGAGCAAGCGGCAATTATGGGTTACAATTCCATTACCCAGCATAAATTCTTCACTGGTATTCGGCTCAATCACCTCGAAGCAATAAGCCACTTTTGTCGGCTTGGCTCTTCTGATGTTAGTGATTTTAAACCACATATATTTATCGTCTATTATATACACGCCTTCTCTTTTGGTCCGTCCTTCGGGGGTATAGTATCTAATACAATAATTACATTTTTCGCCAAGTCTGCCATTTCTTTTGTCGGTAATAACACTGGTCGCAATTCCCAAACTTGCGCATAATACTATCAAGGTATCTTTTAACCGTTCGGAGCTTGTGTATATACGATTGGAGTTGCCGCCATCTGTTGTGTACAGACCGTCTATTATGCCTTTTCTAAACTCTTTGGAGCAATTAAGCGCCCTTAAGTTTATCCCTTTATTTAAAGCGTTATCGCCGTCCACAAAGTCTTTTATCAATCCTCTTATGGCATTAGAATTAACCGAAAAATTCAAACAAGAATCCTTTCCAGATATTTGGCTTTTGCACAAACATTCGTAAAACTTTGCGTCAAACCGTTCAGAACAATATTTTTTAAGAAATTCTATATCGTCTTTATCAGTGTTTGGATTTAACGAGAATGTTAATTCACTCTTATTTCTATAACTACCATCACCCAGAAACATACCAACTATCTTACCGTCTTCATAAGACAAGTTTTTTGTTTCTTCGTAACACGATAAACCAATGGGTAAATAATCTGATGTGGTTAAGTCTTTGGTTTGCACATAAGGTTTTCCGTATACTTTATTCAAATGATCACCAGTAGTAACTATTTGGCTCCCATTTGACAAAGTAATAACATAATCTGCCGACTTTTCAAATTTATTAATTCTGCACTTTACTTTTTTACCAGATGATAAAACCGTAACAGTTTCTTTCCCATCTCTCTTCATATTAAAATAGAGTTCCTTAATGGAAGAGAGTTGGAATTTTTGATAGCGCTCACTCCAATACAACACTTTAGTACTCCCGCTTAACGGGCAGTTGCTCAAAACCCCGACGTTATCGCTTATAAAGAAGTTAGCATCTTGCCATTTTACGTTGTGGTCAGAACACCATCTCGCAAAAGGTTCATCTTGGAATTTGCCGTCCTTGTAGAGAAGCGAATACGTGAGAACGGGATAAGTAAACATCTGTTCGGAACGGATGTCGCTTACAACCTCCATAAATACTTTTTGACATTCAATGATGTCGTCTACTTCATCGATTACAAAAGAGCCGTCGGGGAATTCAACACCTCCAAAAAGGGCTTCGATATAATGTCTGTCGAAAATCGAAACATTTGTAAACGCTGCCTGGTCTAATCTCAAAAACGGTTGATTAAGTCTGTAAATAAGCTTTTGGAAACATTGTCTCAAATAATAATCTTTATCTTTAATGTAATAACCGTTTTCACAATCTTTTTTCCAAAAATAATAAGACCAAACAATCACATTGGGAAGCCCGACCGCGCCTGATTGACGATTAGATAAAAAAGAAACAAATTCAATTAAATCATCTAAAAAGGTGGTGAGGTGTTTGGGGGGTTGACTATTGTATTTGTCTAAGAAAAACAAACCCTCTGTTGCAAGACGGGTTAAATCAACCGCGTAGCAATATGGCATATAAGACGCCGACGTACTATCGTTCAAATAAAACCCTTTGCTAAATTCTTGTTCGAGCCACTGCTTTGCCGTTCTCAAACCCCATTTTTTCTTTATCTCGATAAATATTTTGTTGAGACCAAATAATTTATCTTGGCTCTTACCTTTTTCTGTCATAAAAGAGCGAATATCTTTATGATTTGCATTGGCGTTTGGATCGACGGTAGCGTCTGCCAAAGTGTCAGCTCCCGTAAAAGCTGCCAAAAAGGAGGTGCTATCTTGCTGACTTGGATGTAAACCGTTAATATACTCAAAATCCGAGCCGTATTTAATTCGTAATTCATCCAAAAATCTTTCAAAATCTTCATTTAATTTAAGTTGTATTTGCATAAAAACCTCATAAACTATTTATATATTTAACCGCATCTTCGAAGTAAAAAATAACATCTCCAACTTTCAAGACTGGAACTCTGGTGAACCCCATTTCTGTCATTTCGGCTGTATCGCTACAAACCTCGTATGCGATTTTTTTCGCTTTCATTTTCTTTTCGAGCACCGTGCACATCGGGCAACCAGTGCTATACAACGTAATCTTTGCCATAAATTAAAACCTCCCAGTTCCGCCGAACCCAGATTCGCCTCTCACGGTGTCGCTCAATTCTTCAACCTCCGTAAAAGTCACTTTCGGATACGGCATAATAATCATTTGTGCCACTCTTTCGCCAGGCTTTATTCCGCGAACGTATTCGCTATCGTTGTGTAAAACTACTTTGATTTCGCCGCGATAATCAGAATCGATTACGCCGACTGAGTTGCATAATCTCAACCCGTTTTTACAAGCCAACCCGCTTCTCGCAAAAACCAACCCGACATAACCCTCGGGTATCTCCATCGAGAGGCCAGTTCCGATAGAACATTTCTGTCCGCCGTAGACGGTCATTTCGTGTTCTTCCGCACAATACAAATCGGCGCCCGCTGAAAACTCGGTGCCGAAAGTAGGAATTTTTGCGCGTTCATTTAATCGTTTAATTTTAATTTCCATTCAAAACTCCTTTAAAATGCGATATATTTATTCCGCTCCGTTTTTTTAATTACGGAACGGTTTTTTAAAAAATAAGTGTTTATTACAATAATTTTATCGTGTCTAAATTTTACAAAATTTTATTCGCTATCAATAATCGAACTCTTCTTCGCAAAATCTTCTTTTTGAATATTTATGTTTGCTTTTAAGTGCTACGAGTTTAGGCGGGAGCGGGAACACGGTTATGAGCGTAACTCCGCCAAAAATATAGACATCGTTGCCCATAACTCGTATGCTGTCTCCGCGCCCCTGTTCGTGTGACGCGTTCAAAACGTTTTTAAGATATTTTTGTTTTTCTTTTTCGCCTTTAAAATCTTTTATGTCTTTGCCGCAATAATAAGCTTTTTCGGCGACCTTTTGCGCGTCGCTCGGGGAATAACCCGTGCGTTCCTTCATTCTCGTGTAAGCATGATTTGTGACTTTAATTTCTTCCATAATTTACCTCTCTGTTTTGATGAGTTTATTATACCACAAAAGAAATCATTTGTCAACATTTTATACGTGATTTTGTAATAATTCTTTGAGCCAAGTTTGTTTTATTGAGACGCGGCTAATCGAGATCGCTTTTTTAATGGCGTTTATTTGCCCAACCAAAACGCAATACTTTTTTGAGCGCGTCAATTGGGTGTATAGAAGCTCTCGCGATAAAAGTGTGTAAGCCGACATATCTAACCCGACCACAACGTAAGGCGACTGACTTCCCTGGAAGCTGTGCGTCGTAACGACGTAACCGAGAAGCACGTCCTCCCAATACGCCTTCGGAATTACAACCTCGCCTTGCTGCTTAAAATCCACAACGATATAATCTTCTTTTATATCCGTAACGAAGCCGAGATTACCGTTGTATATCGGTTCGACAGGGTTATCTTTGTCAAACCCGAATCTCTCGTAAACCGCACGCGTAATCGTGTCGTAATGGTTTTTGCGGTTGATTACGCGGTCGCCGAGCTTTATTGTGTAATACTTATCTTTATCCGCTTCTAATGTTATTTTCGGCAGATTTGGGTCGGGGTTGACGAATCTTTGCACGTCATTGTTGAGCGCGAAGCTCGACATCGCGCCGCGCAACTTCATCGGGACAACACCGATTATATCGTTCGACGAAACGCCGCTCTGTAAAAGCGTTCGGTATTCCGTGAGGAATTTCACTCGCGATAAATCCCCGTCTTTATAAGCCACGATTTTGAGGTCTTTGAGCTCGCCCCTTATTTCACTGATTTCCGAATTACCGATTATTTGCTGCCCGTTCGAGACTTTAATTGATTCAGTTATAATCGCTGATTTCTGGGCTTGGCGGTGAATTTTGGTTAGGCGGTAACACGGCACGGCGTTTGTATCGAGGCAATCTTTGAGGAAATTACCGTTAGATAATGGCTCGAGCTGCGCCGAATCCCCCAGCATAATGACTTTGCTCCCGTTTGGTATCGCTTGGAGCAATCGGTATAACAACTCATTATCATTCATCGATAATTCATCGACGATTACCACATCCTCGATTATCTGGTTTTTCTTGTCGTGCGAGAAACCGCCTTTTAGGCTGTAACCCAAAAGCCTGTGAATTGTCTTCCCTTCGATTTTGGTAACTTCTGACAAATTAGACGCGGCTCTTCCCGATAATGCCGTCTGGGCGATTATGAGCCCGTTCGCCTCGCAAAATCTTGCAATCGGTCCGACCGATGTCGTCTTCCCTGAGCCTGCACGGGCTGTGATTATTTCGACATTATTAGTCAAAAATCCTCGAATTGCCGCCTTTTGTTCGTCAGTGTATTCCCAACCGTTATCCGCCTCGCAATCTCTTATCGCGTCCTCGATTGTGTAACGGCATTTCGTGAGATTTTTCTTCGGCGCATCGAGAAGCCTGAAAATTTCTTCGGCGATATTTTCTTCGAGCTCGCGGTAATGTTTCAATCCAATCCGCTTTTGCTCTTCGTCGTAATACAAGAATTCGGGTTCGTCCGATTCAACCCTTCCCGTCCACTCTTTGAGCCATTCAGCGAAAATTTCCTTCTTTATCGATGGAACGAATTCGACAACCCCGTGTAAAAGGTCGCGAAGGTAAATCCACGAATTTCCCTCCATCTCGGCTTGCTCGGTTAGAAAATGCGTAACGTAAGCGCGAACTCTGAATTTCGCATCTTTTGCCATTCCGCCTTTGAGCGCGAGTGCGTCACACTTTTTGAAGCCGTAACCGTCGAGAGCCATCAACTCGTATGGGTTCTCTCGAAGTTTTACGATTATCGTGTCGGTCGAATGAAATTTTTCTTGGAGTTTGGTTACGGCGGCGTCAGTTAGCCCGAATTCTTCTCGAAGAATCGTAAAAGCGCCGATGTCGTTTTTAGCTTTATTATAAGTTTCTACTATTTTGCGTGCGGTTTGTTCGCCAATGCCTTTAACCGTCGAAATGTATAAAATGTCTCCGTCGTCAATCGCTTCGAACGGGTCGATTAGATTTTTATACAACAAGTCGATTTGGTGTTCGGTTAAAATGCTTTCGAGGAAAAGTTTTTGTTCGGCGAGCCTGGTTAGTCTAACCTTTTTATTCATCGTTAAAACGTTAAAACTAATCCCGTATGGGCTTTTGCTGTCTTTTACCATTTCAATTTCGAAATAATAATTCTCATCTTTTTCGAGCGGCGGCAGAATCCCTTTTATCGAAATGGTCGAAAACCAACCGTTCTGGCTGAAACCCGCGGGAAGATTTCCTTCGATAACTTTAGAAATATCTACTTGTAAAATACCAAATGTTCCTGGAACAAAATCCTGAAAAGATGTTTCTTTGGGATAAAAGAGTTTTACTGGAACGCAGTATCCCGTGATTTTATTTTTGTTTTCGTCTTTATTCTCCATTTAGTCTCACCCGTGATATTTTTCTAAGAATTTGTTGGAAACCGCTTTGAAGCTCAATTTGCCGTCGCGACTTCTGAACACGAGACCTTCTCTCATTCCACCGTCGATTTTGGACGCGTCATCTGCGTATTCAAGCAGCATTTCGCACGTTGTCGGTAAAACAAAATCTTCACATATTATCGGCACGCATTCGAGTTTATTCTTCGTTTGCAATTCTTTGTTTATTTGGTCAACAAAATCGTGCATTTCAATCGGGTTAAGTCTAATCGGCTCCAGCCCCTTCGTTTTGAAAATGATATTGAAAATTGCGAGCCTGTGTTCGTTACAATACTTTCTTTTCTGTATTGTTCCGCCATATGTTTCGCCCTGAATTGTTATAAATTCATATTCGGGGTGTTTATCCAAAATATAGTTTAAAACCGCGTTGATGTCATATTTTTCAAACATTTCGACATAAACATTCCCGTCGGTGTCTTTATAATAATTCTTCTCGTTTGCTTGCGGCGTATCAAACACGATGTTTCGAGAACATATGATCGCGTGTCTTTTTCTTTTCTTCGCCTGAAGCATCGTAAACGTCGTTGAAGTTCCGTCTATTTTTTCTGTCGAAATCCAGTGCGTCTCGTTGAGCGGTTCTCTGAAAAGTTGAGGTAAATTTTGGCATCTATCTTCGTCCGTACGTTTTACCCAACACGGCCAATTGGTTTTCTTTTTCTTCTGAATTCCTCTTATTTGCTTCTCAAACAACTTTCTACGAAGTTCGCAAATGAATTTGAAGCGCGATAAGAATTTATGTCTCTTCTTCCAAATGTCCATTCTCTTTGCAACCTTCGTCGCAATCAGTTCTTTGCTGCTCGCCTTACGCGTATTATCTTCTGCTTCGTAATAAGTAACGCCGAGTTCTTTTGTTAAAAAATCTCCTTCTTTAACGTCTTTTAAACCGAGTTCATCGGGGCGCATTAAAAGCCCCTGTGACAAAATAGTTCCCTTAATGAAGCGTTGTGTTTTAACTTTGTATTTGTATTTTGCCATAAAGTCAAACGCGGGGTTAGTCATCGGCAACAATGAATCGATTTCGAAATAAATCGCCAAATCGCCAACTTTGTAATCGCCCTTTTTAACCATTATGTGCCAGCCGTTTATATGCGCTAATTCGACTTTATCCGCGCCTTCTATCGGCGTAATGTCGGTAACTCTTACGGCGTAACATAATTCTCTTTCATTTTGATTGTTTAACATTTTAAGCGCCCTCCTTGTCACATTCACTGAATGTTTTGAGTAAATGTTTGATATGTTCGTTAAATGAATTATATTTCTTTTGATTATTCCAGATAATCATATGGTTATTGATGAGCCACGCGATAAAAAGGTCATTGTATATATTTTCTCTATTTTCATAACCCGACTCTTCTGCGCGTGAAACCATATATAAATAAGCGCTCACGTTTTCGTGGTTGTAATAATGAGCGTTTTCTCCAAACTTTCCTTTCTTATCATAAAAGGTTTTTGTGTACGGTTTCCCGATATCATGGTATTTTGCCACCTCGAGAAGAACCGCGCGGTCGCCTTGTTCAATATCAGGTTTTAAAGCAACTGCCTGTTCAACCCTTGTGATATGGTCTCTAATCGTATCGTTTTTGTGATACTTCGGGCAATCGTGCATCACATCGAGGTTGACTTTCAGTGGAGCGTCACCAAATTGTTTTATGATAAAAATCATATCCCAACCCTCATCAAACCACGGCACCTCGAATTGCTCCAACTGCCGCATAATTACGCTCTCTGAAACGTGCCTTTCCCTTTTCGTGTCATTCTCGATACATTTGTCAAGTGGCGTAACAATACAATGACAGACCTTATAAACATCTTTTGGTAATTGCCCTAACAACGCTTTGCGACGCTTCGAGCTGAGGTTGGTCGCGTCATAAGCGACATTTTTACCTTCCTTTAACGCCCGCAACGTTCTTATGCGCATTTGCTCGAATATAAAGGCGGGATTATCTTGAATTCTTTCGTCGCCGTAAAATTCTTTCCGAAGCGCGTCGCTCGATAAGATGATTGTGTTTCCTTCTTCGACGATATCACTTATCCAATACGATTTCCCGCTTCCAGATAAGCCCATTACCAAAATGAAATTTCCCATAATTACCTCCTATGTATGGTTATTATAACACAAAAAAGAAGCCGTGTCAAGCGGAATAACACGGTTTCTGGAAATATTTTGGAGCTGAATGTCGGATTCGGACCGACAACCTATTGATTACAAATCAATTGCGCTACCGTTGCGCCAATCCAGCTTATCAGGCTACGGGGTTTATGTCGAGGTTTGTAGCTCGTTCCACTCTTCGTGCACAAAGAGTCCTCCTCTCTATCCGCCTTTTTTCGGACTGTACATAACATCTATATAATGTCTGCCACAGGGTATTGGTCGAAGTGGTGAATTCTGCCATCACGGCCTCTAGTTCCCAAAACTAGCGCTCTGCTTCTGAGCTACACCTCGATAAAACACGAGTTTTATTCTTGGAAACAACGAAAAACTCGTAAAAACGTAGCAATCTTACGCCTAACCGAAGTAATTGCCTTGATGAGTGACGACTCGTGCGCGCTCTCAAACTCCGCCTTCTTTTCCTTCTTCCCCGCCGTATGAAGGTATATGCGGCATAATGGCAGGCGATGATAGTAACGCTCCAACGTAAGCCGAGTCAAAGTCGGCTGCACTGCTTTTGTGCTAATCGCCTATATAGCGTTTGAGTTTGCACCTCTCTTACGAATAAACGCTAATCCGAATTGTGATAAATACTGGCGATTCCTACGAGATTTGAACTCGTGATCTCTTGCGTGACAGGCAAGCGCGTTAAACCACTACGCTAAGGAACCAAGATTGTGCGTCAGCTAAGCATCGAACTTAGAACTCATAACTTTTACAAGTTTGTGTGTTATTCCCTTTTACACCAATGACGCATTTTGGCACGCCCTGAGAGTATCGAAATCCCGCTAAAGGTTTTGGAGACCTCTGTTCTGCCAGTAAACTAAGGGCGTAAATGGTGGGAAAGCAGCGAGTCGAACGCTGAATGGCAGTGCCACAAACTGCTGTATTATACCGTTACACTACATTTCCCATGCATCCTCGTCTTTCCGAGGCGTCATTCGCGAAACCGATTTTAGCAAGCAGTTCGGTGTCTGCGCGGTTCTGGTGCGTCCAACCTGCCAACGACGAATAATTCATTTTCTCCTAAATGAGGCTGATGTCTGACGCATCACTTGGGGCTGAATTACTAATCACCCGTTATCCAATAACATGCCCACCGCCGATTCGAACGGTTTATAAGATACCAGAGCGGGCGTACAACAACGCTATCTTCGTGTACTTTGAAGAAACTCTTTCGAGACAACCATTCGCGTTGTTTGGTTTCCGCGTTTGACGATTGAATAAATTCTTTCGCCGCAGTCCTATCTCTCGACGGGACATTTTATGCTTACATTATAATATATTTACTATTTTTTGTCAAGCATTTTGCACCGTTTTTTGAAAATTTCTTTCGATAAAATTACAATTTTATTACACGGCTTACTTCCCGCTGAAAATCCGTAAAATTCTCAAACAAACTTGCTGGAGGCCTTCACCTGTCTTTTTCATCCAAATGGCGGCTCCGAGCAGCACCCCCGTGGTTATGGTTAAATCTATCATCATCAAGTTTTTTAGAAGTTCCATTTGCTTACCTCTTCCGTTTTGATGAGCTTATTATACCACAATAATGAAACCTTGTCAACTATTTTTACACGATTTTTGAAATTAGCCGTTAATTATTTTTCTAACGGGTCGGCACTTCGCCGTTTCGTAAAACGAGCAATGATCGCCGTCGTATCTCAACAAATACGCTACACCCGTATCGCCACTGTCAGGTCCCGAACGCGACTTATCTATGAAAAGCACTCTCCAGACTTTGCTCGGGTCGGCATCGTATGGTTCTTCTATCCAGTCTCCTTGCTCATTTTTCTTCGAACGGAACGGGCGGCAATAGATATCCGAGCCGTTAATTAACTCCAAATCTCCTCCAAGTTTTCTGAGCAAAATTAGGTTAGAACACACCTCTTTGATGCCTTTCGATGTCCCGAGGCAACTCGAATCAAGCCATAACCGTTTTAAATCACTGTTTGTCAACTGAACGGTCGCAATTCCGATAACGCTGTATTTCTTCGTCAACCCTTCGAGTTCGCTGATGTTATTCTTCATAACCTGCCACAACGCGCCGTTTATGTCGGCGCTATCATCAAGTTTAAATGTATCAACGATGAAAACATCAAACCCCGAACGGAGAACCGAGTTTTTTATAATTTGTGAACTCAACTTCGAGTTTGCCGATGATAAACCAACGACGCGCAATTTATCTGCAAATTTCTCTTTCCATTGCTTTTCGGCTTCGACAATTATCTTTTTCTCTTCGTCGGTATAGACACCCGATTCGAGCTTTTTCTTCGGGAGTTTCTGATAACCCATATAACGGGAAATAAACCAACTGAAAATCATAAGGTAAAGCTTGTTCTTCATAATCTCGTTTTCGAGGACGAGAACCTTCTTCCCCTGCGAAATAAGTGCCATAATCACGCCGACCATATAAGTCGTTTTACCAACGCCGCTGAACCCGCCAAAAAGGCTTAATGTCCCAGGCGCGAGACCGAGTATGTTACTGCTCAAAAAGGGCGCGACGCTGATTTTATCGCCGTTGATGTCTTCACCCGCGTCCGCAAACGAGACGCCGCTGTCGACGTTGTTTTGCAAATCCGAGATGAATTTCTCACCGAAATCAACATATTCATCGTAAATGATTTGGTTGTTATTTACCTTGCTCAATCCGCTGATTTTCGCGTCATACCAATCGAGGACTTCTGTCGAAGTGAAATTTTTAAACAATTTAAACGGGGAAATTCGCTTCCCGTTATCGAGCGTTACTTCATCGAAAAGGTTAAAGCCGCTTTTATAAAGTTTAATCAAAATATTGCTTTTCGTTAGATCATCGAGAATTGCGTCGGCGTTTTCGGCGTTCACGACATCGAGAAGATGTTGGATCGTCTTATACCCGCCGAGTGCGGAAATTCTGTCTTTGATTTCCTGTGAACACTTCGACATAATCGTTACTTCATCGAGGTAATTATATCCTAAATCACGAAGCGACTTTCCTACGCAAAAAAGGAATCTCCCGTCTTTCGTTAGAAAATCTTCGGGTTTATAATTGATATCGTTGTAATTCGTCAAATCCTGTAAAAAGATTGAGACGGCATTTCCTTCGACCGTAACACGATCTTCGAGAAGCCTTTCGTCTATTTTGTCACATATTCCCGCAATAAAAGCCTCTTTGTTAACCATCCACTTCATCCTCCAATTCATCTAACGAACGTCTCTTTTTGAGTTGATTTGTATTGGGTTTGACGTCGTAAAAATTCAAGTCAATCCCTGTTTTTTGCACGGTCGGCGCGACTTGTTTTGCCTTCCAACCGCGTTCGAGTATTTCCCGCTTTATTATCCCGCTCAAATACCTAAACGAGAAGTAAACCTGCGAAAACGGTCCATCTCGCTCGATTTTCTTTTCAACCGTCTTTTTGAGTTTTTCACGGTTTTCTTTCACGAATTGATAAATCGTTTCAATATCAATCGCTCCAAGATTTTCTTTAAGTTCCTTCCTGACCACGTTATAAGGCGGTTCGCCATAACCCGAGCAATATTGATAACACTCGGCAACCGTTTCGAGAACTTCCTTTGCGCGGTCTTTGCGGGCTTTGTCGGCGTTAAACTCCTCTTCCGAGCAGAAATATTTGTTCACGCCGCCGACCACGACTTTGTATGCAGTTGAGCGGTCGATTGATTTGCCGCAAATTTGACATTTCACTTGCATTCCAACTTCTCCATAATGATTTGCTTCGGAAGAAAATCCCAGCAATAATACGCGCTACTGAACGTGATTTTGTTTTGAACTTCACCGTTATTCAGGAATTTTATCCGTTTATCGAACATAAGCAGTTGCAAATCCTTTTCCATAAACAACTGTTTGGGCGCAGAATCGTTCAGCCACGTGAGCGCCATCAATAACGCAAACGGCTTTCCAAAACTCAATGCTCGCTCGAAAATGTGTCTTTTGCCACTAAACGGTCCATTGCTGATTATGCAGTCCCAATGCTCGCTCGGCTCAAAGGTATAGAAATCGTGCCCTTTGGAAATATGCGACGCGATTACTTTATTCCCGTTCGCTCGTATGAGTTTAACATATTCGCTCCCTTCCGTGTCGAACGGGCACCAAATCACCCAATCTTTGGGGATATATTTGAGAATCGGACGAACTCCGTATGCGGGAGTGTAACATTCGTCATTTGCTCCCGCGCTATATAAAACCTTCTGACTGTCTATCATAATCTTCCTCCGATTTACGAGCTTATTATACCACAACAAAACACGTTTGTCAAGCGTTTAGGCGAGAAAAAGCGCAGAAATTTTACTTTCCACGCTTCTCTATATCTAAACCAAAAATGGCAGTTTAGCTTATTCGCCTATCCCGAGAAGTTCTTCGAGTTGGTCATAAACCCTCGCCGAATAATTCTCGTTCAACATTCCCGCGCCGTCGTCGCTGTTTTCGACTAACAACTTTTTAATCGCTTTCTGTGTGTCGGTCGTCAGCTCTTTCGCCTTTCTCTTCGCGTTGAAAACTTCCTTTATTTTCGCGCATCTTGCCGCGCCGTTCGGGTCTTTTTCGTCAACGGGTTTTGCGGACTTTGCAGCGGGTTTTTCTTCGCCAGGAAGCAAATCGTCTTCCGCATGGCTCGGAAATTCAGCCATCTTCTTCGGAGCGGGCTTGCTCGGGTCGCCCTGCGACTTGTTCAAGCCGTCGCTTTCCGAAATATCGAACATCGCCTGATAAAGGTAACGACGTTGATAAGTTTCGACCGCGCCGATGCACTGAACTTCGTGGCAACCTTTGAGGTCGGCTGTTCCGAACGGAGATTCGATTGTGTATCTGTCCTCGGGCTTCTCGCAGTCGATTGCTGTGAGAGATGCTTTTTCTCTCGAAAATGTCGGAATTGCCGTTATTTTATACTTCAACATAAGCTCATTGAGCGCGGGGCAAAAGTCGTCGAGTTCCATGTAATCATAATTCGCGAACTTATTTCTACCGCTCATTTTGAGATCTTTATGTTTCAATTCAACTCTTATTGCCTGAATTTTCTCAAAAATATTCATATCTACCTCCGATTAAATCTCAAAAATATCGTCGTCATCGCTTGCCGCGCCGACCGCCTGTTTTACTTCTTCGGGTATGTCGTGCGATGGGCTTTCGGTTTGCCTATCGTCATATTCGGCGTTTTCGGGATTGCCTTTTTCGCCGCATTTTATAAGTCTGATTTCGGTGATTCGGTCGCCGTAAACTTTGGTTGAATCGTATTTGCCCTTTCCGTCCGCGCCTTTATCGGCTTTCGCATGTTCGGCTCTGATTTCTTCGAGCGTTCTGAAACCGCACTCGATGTCGAACTGTTCATCGGGAGACAAATCGTCTTCTTCGATTTCTCTTTTCTCCGCGCCGTTAATGTATGCGCAATTCAGATTCCACAACTTGTAATCCGAGGTCACGGTCGGGTCTTCTGTTTCAAACCTGTTAGAAACCGACTTTTCGAGATTTTCGGGAATAACGATTTCGATCGGTGCGAGATATTTACCGTTGAATTCTTCGGTCTTAAATTCTCTTGCGAAGTAATTCGTGTAACCTTTAAGCACCTTTTTATCGTCTTTACCGACCACAATCGGGTTCTTCCCTTTGAAAATAAACGGAACTCTGAGTGCGATAACCTGAACGGGGTCTTCGTCGTGGCAATATTCAATGCGGTTGGGTACGAACTTTTTGTAAATCGCATCTTTCTGCGCCGAATATTCAAAAGTCCATTCGCCGCTTACTCTCATGAGTCTACCTTTGAGGAACTTATCATAATTCGCCAAAATTCTTTCGAAGTAATTGATAAAATCGATGTCGAAAAGGAAACGCTTTACGCAGCTCTTATATTTTTTACTCAATTCTTCGTAATCTTCGTCGGAATGAATATCGTATTTATCCGCGTCATAAGTCGAGAGATTTCCCTCGTCATACGCTTTGAGAACGTTTGCGACTTTATAAGGCGATCTGTCGAGAAAACTCGTCATAAATTTGCCTTTTTCGGGGTATTCTTTTCTCTCAGGATACTCAATCCAACCTTCGTTCCTGTCGTAGGTTTTGTTGTCGTCTGAGGGCGTTCCGTCCTCGTTCGCCCTGTAAAGCGCAGAAATCTCCATATTCGTTATCGAGCCCGTGTTAGTGCGGAAGTTGAAACGAAGAACTTTCTTTGCCCAGCCCGAATCGAATCTGCGATATTCGACTGCTTTAAACTTTTCTGTTTCTTTGATGGGATGAATTGTTCCCACCGCGTCAAAATAAACTGCCATTTAAAATTTACTCCTTGTATTTACTTTTACTCTGATTTTAACACACTTATCGCCGCGTGTCAAGCGTTTTCTACCGATTTCTCGGAATTTTCTTCTTCGATTTCCGTTTTAATTTCTTCGGGCTTCTCTTCCGTTTCTTTCGGCGCCAAAACCGAATCGCCGTATTCTACGAACTCGCCCGCTCCGTTCCGATACAAAAGGTCGAAAAGCGGCGACCATAACCACAACTTGTCGGGGTCTTCCGCGAGGCAAACGTAACCTTTTTTCGCGTTCTCGTCCGTCGTATGCAAAATTGTGTCTTTGTTCGCCTCGATGAAATCTTTGTATTTCTGCGACAACCTCGGATAAGTCGGACGTTTGGTGATTACGTCATAATTGAGTTTTACCTCCGTTCCTTCGGGAAGCGGCTCTTCGAGCTCGATATTGATGAATGGGTTAAGCGCGAGGTCGCTCATCGATTGAACGTCTAAATTTCCCGCGCGAAACTTTACGGCGAAGTCGAGTGCTTCGAGCTCCGCCTTTGTGTAATTTGTTTTGTGTTTGCGGTTGAATTCCCGCACTAACTGCCTATTCCAGCCCATTATTTATTCTCCTCGTCGTGGAACTTTGGATTGTCGCGTTCATACGGAAGTCGCGTCGTCCACAACACATCAACCAACTTTTTAAATCTGTCGCCGAACATAATTTGGTCGTAAACATCGATTTTATTTTCTTTTTGACGAATAATGTGATAATCGGCGAACGCGCTCCAATCGAGCTGCGAGTGATCGTCCGTTACGTCAATCGTCGCTTTTTCGTCATCGTAACAACCGCACCACGGCGTAAGCAAAACTCTCCCGTCCTCGGTTTTCGATATGATGAGTTCATGTTCGGCTTTCGACCAATAACGCCACATAAACTTCTTGCGAAGTTCTTCGGCGAATTCGGCTCGCGTCGCACATTTCTTTTTGAGCTTTTTGATGTCATCTTCGCGATAATGTAAAACGTCCCAATCGGAAATTACTTGTCTGTTATGATCGAATTCCTTACACATCACTTTTGGTAAATTAGCCATTTTGTTTCCTCCTATTATTATATTGTTATATCCCACCATTGGGGAGCTGTTCTATCTGTTTTGTTTTTGGTTATATATTCGCGAATTTTTTCGTAATCGCTTAAATCGATGTTGTTTTCGATACTAACATCACACAACAATGACATGTAAACTCTTATCAAAAAATACACGGGGTTGTCTGTCTGATGGAATTCATCTGTCGCAAAATCCTTCATCGTCATAAGCAATGTAGGTTTATCGACAAACACTTCGACCGCTGCCGTCAAGTGATGTAATATACTTTCGTCTGTAATTTCAGGGCACATTATACGCGATTTAAGATAATCACACAATGCGGACTCTCGGTCATAACATTTGTCATTTGTGATAAACCACAATTTACAAATCATTAAAATATCTGTATTTTTTGTTCTCATAATTTACTCCTTATTCGCACATCGCGTCTCTAACTTCAGTAATCCAGTCTAAATCTTCGGGGTCGAGATCAAGCCCGAGATAAGCCGCTTTTAAAATGTCGTTGCAAAAATCGTAAACTTCCTCTTGCTCTATCTCAAAAGTCGATTTAAAACGATATTTGGTCGAGATTTCGTTGAGTTTTTCCACACCTTTCGCGTTAAGTCTTTTCATAATCAACCTCCGATTGTGGCTTCATTATAACACAAAACTTCGTCCTTGTCAAGCATTTGAACGAAGTTTTTGAAAAATATTTTATAAAATGTCTTTTATTCACTAATTAGCGGTCTTTCGTACTTTATCAACTCTTCCAAAATCAAATCTCTCGACAGAATTCCTCTGCAAAAATACGCGCTTGCGAAGTGATTACCCTCCGCCGTTGTTTGCATATTCCCGTTGGTGTGAAAGCCGATACGTTTGTCAAAGGCGAGAAGTTGAATTCCTTTCTTAAACACCTTATATCTCGACTGCCCTTGCAAACTGTTCATTGGCAAAAGAATTGCAAACGGTTTTCCAAGTTCATCTAACCGTTTAAGTATTTTATCTTTTTTGGAAAACGGCGGATTCGTTATTATACAATCGTAATGTTCGTCGGGTTCGTATTCAAAAAAATCTTGTCCTTCTTTTATCGAGCTGCGAATTACGTTATAGCCATTTTCTTTAAATATATTGTAATAAGCCGACCATTCCTCGTCGCACGGGCACCAAATCGTCCAATCTTTCGGGACATACTTTAAAAGTGGCTCACACGCATAGAAAGGCGTCATGCATTCGTCACTTTCAGGTCCTCTGCCAGCGGTTAAATATCCAACATTCATTCCCATTATTCTACCTCCAAAATCATCGCCTGTAATTCTTCAATTCTCTTCTCGTGAGCGGCGATTGCTCTTTCTTGCTTTAAGCCTTTCATCTCTTTTTTGATGCGTTTTATCTCGTCCTTCAAATCCGCGTTCCACTTTTTCTTAATCAGCGTGTAAATCACCGCGACCGAATCGCTTTCGTCGTCCGTCAAATCGCCCGTTTTCAACCCATAATGGGCGCAAACTGCTTTTTTGATGTCGGTTTTCGTCGGTTTCGGCGTTTCGTCGGTTTTGAAAAGCGCTTTTACCGAGACCGCGTGAACGCCCACTTCGTCGTAAAAATCAACCCCGTCCACCTTCGCAACCGCGATGTCGAGAGCCGCGTGTGCCTTCGCGAGCGTTTGGAGCGTCGCGATTGTCGTAAATCGACCTGCCTGCGCTGGCATCGCTTCTTTAACAATCATCAGCAAATTGCCGTATTTCTCGACTGCCGAGGTCAGATATTCTTTGAGTTTTGTATAAAGCGTCGCGACGGGTGTTTCATCGGTGTGCGAAACTTCGATTTTGTCAGTTCGGACGATTGATTTTTGAGAAATGTCGTAAATCGAGACACCTGTTTTATAAAGCGCGAGGTCGAAGCTGATTATATAATCGATTTCCGATAACGGTTTTTGGAACTTATACATCTTCAATCTCCGCGAGCAGCAACGTCGCGGCTACCGTCTGATTGCTCGGTTTGTGCTCGATTTTTACAAACGGCGCGGCCTCCATCAAAACCGCGTCACGCAGACAGAACTCGGTTTGGTCTAATGGCAGCGGACCGATCATCGCAACCCTTTTGATTTCTTTGATTTTAACGTTTTGCGTCTTGATTACAACGGGTGTCATCGGGTCGTGGGTGATTTGTTTTTTGAGAAGTTCGTTTTCTTGCTCCAAACTTTTAATCTGTAAATCGTTGATTTTCAAATCACCAATAAAATTGTCTCTTTGCTCAGCAACAACATCGTATTGCTTAGCAATAATATCGTAATCGCTCTTCGGCACGCCGCCAAAAAGACCTAAAAACCATCTTTTGAATTTACTCGGTTGTTTCATTCTTCTCTCCTTTAGAGCTTAATTCCAAAATCTTGTTACATAATTCTGAAATAAGGTTATCTCCCGTCAAAGTGTCTACACATTCATCTCTTCCTCTAAATAAATATTTAGGGAACGAATTTGTTTCATCGAACTCGATGGAATAATTATCAAGAAATATTTTTACTGAATCTTTATTATGAAATGGAATCCTATCTTTAATGCCTGATGCATCACCTAGAAGTATTTTATGAAGCCCATAAAGTTTAATGACATTAATTGGATGAGTTAGTTCTTTGCAATCTAAAGCTTTACTCTTACCGTCACCTACAACTGTTTTTATATTTCCATCAGGATAATCTATCACAACTATTTCATGATCCATTGGTACTCTATCACACCTTTCCCAATTTTCTACACTATTATGTCTTAAAATTACATGTACTGGCCAGTTCATAAAAGCTCTTGGACTTAAAAATCTTCTAAAATCTGCTTGTACTTCTTCGTCTGTGTAATATAATTTTTCTTCACTCATTCTTCTACCTCTTCGTGAAATATTGCTAACGCTCTTTCTATATCCAACATTGCCTTCGCGTTTGCTTCCTGTCCTTTCTTGATCTCTTCTTCGGTCAAAACCGTTCTTGTCAGTCGCTTTTTCGCCGCCTCGTAACAACTCTTGAACTGGTTCGGGCTTTTGCACTCACAAATGCCTTTGTGCCAGCGGCTGTAATAACAACAATCCAAGTATTTCATTATCTCTTTGTGTGTTGGTTCTATTCTTTCCATAATAATTACCTCCGATTACGCGTTTATTATAACATAATCGAAGGCGAATGTCAAGCGTTTTCGTCGCTTATTTCAAAAAGTTCTATCGTGATTTTCAACCCGTCGTTCTTCTCATTCGTCCGCTCAAAAAGCTCTGCCAACTCTTTCGCTTTTGCTTCGGTCAATTTAAGGAAAATTTGCTCGACGTTCATTATGTCTAATTCTCCGTCTTCCACGGGGTAAAAAGTGATGCAGTAACCTTTTCTCGGGAATTTCTTTTCGAGTTGTTCGCGGCTTAATTCTGGAATTATGCCTAACCTCATTCCTCGTTCTCCTCGTTTGCGAAAATCTCGATTACTTTCACTTCGCTCAACCTTCTAAATTCGACCATTTCTTTTCCTTCTTCTTCGTTGTTCCAATCAACGCATTTCAGTCCGAGCAGGAAATCTCCGCCTATGTCGATAACACTCGAAATCTGGACGTAATCCGCATCCATATCTTCGGGGTCGTCTTTGTACCAAAAACGGAAAACGTCGTTCTCGTTTACGCAGGCACGGAACCATTCGAAAAATGAACCGCTGAAATTTTTGTATCTTTCGTAAAAGTCTTTGTTTGTAATTTTCATTTTAATAAGTCCTCGCAATTCTTTCTTCGCCCAAATAATCACAAACCAAATCGCCGAAAAATTTCAGCGCCATTCCTTCGCGATATACGCTCGGGTGTTCCTGCCTCTCAAACCCTCTTATTTCCGTGTCGGCAAAACTCGTGTATAAAAGGTTCTTTCCGCCATAATCGCATTCCTCGTATGTGTTATCTTCCAGGAATTCCTCGGCTTCTTTCGATAATGGGTTATCGTCGTCTATATCATCATCAGGCTCGTATTCAACCGCTTGCCACCCGCTAAAATAAGTTAAATTTTGGTAATGGCGCTTTTCGTTATTCGGGTCGAATAATTCAAACCAAAGACTCACCGTAAAACCCTTTTCTGTATCAGCCCAAAAGTAACCCCGATTTCGCAGTTCTTCGATGATGTTCTCCGAATAATCTGTGAATTTTTCATATCCAATGAAATCGTCGGAACTATCTACACCGAATGTAATGGAACACCCGTGCTTTTCTGCGAGTGCTTTTAAATCACACAACGTTTGTAAATGCGTTGAACCAAAATAAATATTCATAATCAATCTCCTAAATAATCCTTTTCAATCACTGTTTCTATTTTTCTCTTTCCAGTACATTAATTTATACATGTCTTTTGCCATTTCTTTATTTGCCTTTTTATGCCAAGCCACAAGATAAATACCATACGGAATCCAAATCAAAACGGTTAAATTCCACCAGGCATAATTATCATAGATAAAGATACCGCCGATAAATTTTCCAAACTCTTCGACGATCAAATGATACTGATGAATAAAGGATATAATTGGTCCTGTTAAAGCTACCGCCGTTACTAAAATTAATATGATTATTTGAATGATAAAATCTAATTCGTTTTTTGTCTGTCGATCCATAAAATCACTCTATAAAATTACTGTTTTATTCTCCGAAATATTCTTTCCATTCTTTATTTAATTCTTCGCAACGTTCTTCCGCCTTTTCTTTTGCGTCAAATGTTCCGTAATAAACGGCGACATTGTTGGGAATTGTATGAATAACCGAATAATGTTCGATTTCTTTGTAATAACCATCCGCGTAAAATATACGTTCTCCTTTATCGCAAACGACCGCGTACTTTGACGACGGAATTTCGGTTTTTGCGACTAACACTGTGCCTCCTTCAAAGCTCTGCCCGTGAACTTCCGTTACGAGCCAATCTCTCTTCGATAAAAGGAAATCTCTGACCATTTCCATCGCATTGTATGGGTCATCGCAAACAACCGTGGTTTTTATCTCATCTTCTACGCCGTTTTGAAAAGTTACTTTACTCGTGACCTCATAACGACTCTCCTGCGTGAAGTCGGGGAAGTCGAGGTAAATATGTCTATATGCTTTCATTTTAGTTCTCCTCAATTGTGATTTCATGAAACCATATGAGTTGTGGCAAACCACCTTTTTTTGTGGCCGCGTGCTCCACCCATTCGTCGCCTTTTACTGTCCAATTTAGGTATTTTTCAGGAATTGCCGAAAACGATTCTTCGAATATCCACGAAATAGCGACTGTCGAATGGTTTGCATAAATGAGACAAATTTCATATGATCTTACTTCAGAATCTAAAAAATCTCTTAAAGTCATTCCATACCTCCAATTTTGGTTAAATTATAACACAAACTGAATCATTTGTCAATTGTTTTGACGTGATAAAACACACATTTTATTAAACAGATACCTTTAACAAAATCACTCTTTCCCAACCGAGCCATTCCACTTTCTCTTCCATCGCTTTATCAAACTCTTCATCGGTGAGATTTACGTATTCAGGTTCGTCATAAACCTCGTCCGAGATTATCTCTTTTAACCAATCGAAGTCATCTCTTTCGTAATATCTCTCTTTGTATTCTGCTATTTCAGTGACTTTACAATCATAAATTTCTCCGACAAACCAACAATCGTCATCCTCACAACATTCTCCGCTGATAAAAACTTTTATTGGTAATTCGGGGTTTTCTGCGACTATTTTCACGAATTCTTTGTTTATTTCCATAATTTCTTGCTTATTCATTATTTAATCTCCCTCGCAAATTCATTTACTAATATAACTTCTCCAAACCCGCCAAACGCGTCGGGAACGGATATTTTGTTAACAAGAACACATTCCAGCCCTGTGTTTTCGTCGATGTATTTTCGAGTTTCTACTGTCAAGAGTTTGTTTCCGAGATGCGACCTCAAAAAGCGAACAGCGTCTTTGTTCTGTTTCGGGGTTTTGCAGTTAATCATTATACTGTAATTTCCACGATTTTGTTTGTACGGGTGTGTCGCGGTTAAATTCCAAATTAATTCCTGTCCGATATAATCGATTATCATTTTTACGCCTCTTAAAAATTCTTTAATTCAGGTTTTGTTGCACCTTGTCGATAAACAATTATCTTTATCTTTAAGTTGTTTTCGTCGATGAATTGTTGTAATTCGTCGACGTCAAGCGAACCGTCTTCGATAAGCCAATATTTCCATTTTTCAGTTTTAACTTTCTTACTCATTTCTCATAATCCTTTAATAGTTCGTTAATAGTTTCCTCTATAAATGTTAGCTCATAACAATTTATAATTTTGCAATGTGAAAGTGCTTTCTCTTTTAACTTTTTCGCAAACTCTTCTACCGCCCTGCGTTCTATCGCGCTCTTTTCGTCGAGCAACAAATCGAGTTCGTATCTCAATCTGTCTTTCCAAGCGATCGCCTCTTCAACGGGGTCACCACCGCTTAGATTCATCGGGCAATAATCCATCTCGTCGAATTCGATGAGTAAATCGTCTATCGCAACAGGGTATCTTTTATCTCTATTCTTCGTCATTTTTTATAAACCTCTTTGTAAAATATGATTCCTTATATTGTTTGGCTTTGATTATATCATCATATTCCCATTCGGAAACGCGTTGGTTACCATTAGTATCTTTATATTTTGATCTAATACATATAAATTTAAAAGTTTTCCCCTTGTATTCACCAGTTTCAAATTTTAACGTTTCAACATCGTCTAAATTTATAACCATAAAATTTTCTCTACAACAAAAAAGTATGGCGCTATGTAATGCACAATATATTGCGCAAGCGCGAGAAGGGTCATCGGTAGGGAAAACTTCTGTGCGTTCGCGTTCCTCTTCTATATAATCTTGCAATTCAACAAAATCAAAAATACTCTTTTCCATATTATTATAAACTCCTTTTTATTTACTTTAATAATCCATCGATTAATTCTGTCACATCGTCTACATCGACTTCGCAACGCAAAACGAGTTCGTCGCCCGTATAATCTCTTACGAGCGTTCCCTTCTCCGAAATGATTGCTTTTAATTTCTCCGCAAACTCTTTGACTGCGTTTTTCTTTTCGATTTTAAGAACATTTTTCATATTCCGCTCGAATTTTTCATTTTTAACTTGTAACTTTTTTTGTTTTAAAATATACTCTTTTAGAATGTTTATATCTCTGTTAAAATTTTCTATATCCTTATCTTGAATATTTTTAGGCTTATCAAACCAAAGTTCTCTTCCAGCTCTTTGATTAAAAAATTCCATTTTATCCAAGATATTTAAATACTCATCTATTGGTATTTCTTCAAATATATCAAACATAACTACCTCCTAATAAAACGTGCCTTTTATTCATCTAAAATTTTGTTCAATTGATCCCTGAGCTGTTTCGCACAATCTTCGCACAAACGAATGCGCATGCACGTTCCAGGAGCGGTTTTAACATCGTATTCTCTTATATTTTTACATAGGCTTTTATACATCTGCTCGATGCCAGGCCCGCGTTTGTTATATCTTCCGCAACAATTGCAACTTTGAAAATATTCAAGCGGCTTACTTATTTCGATCATAGTTGTTCTCCTTTTCGTAAAAATCGGCCTTATTTCGGCAGCACTCATAACAAGGCGATGCCGAACCTTCTATTCGAGCAACGTATTTACAACCTTCGCACGGCGTCCCAATTGATTGTTTGATTAAACAATCGTCTCTATACTCCGCAAAACACTGCCACACGTCGGTTGCGGGCAAATTATGTTCGTCAGCGTAATCGTCGATTTCCGAGTCGGTCTTAAAAGTTCCTGCTTCTAATAATTTGATGAATTCTTCTTTCCAGTTCATAATTATTTCTCCAATCTTATTCTCGATAATCTTCCTAGTTTTGCCCAACTCATCGTTTTGCCACGAGAAAACATAACCCATTCGGTCCCTTTAAAATCCGCAATTACAAATTGGAACTCGCTATTTGTATTATCGTATTTATATCGAGCAATTTGATAACACTCGGGTTTACCTATATTTGTGGTCTTTATTAAAATCAACTCGTCTTTTCTTGGTTGTTTTTTCTCAAAATCATAAAATCTCATATCTACCTCCGATTGTGGTTTTATTATAGCAAAAACAAACCCCGTTGTCAAGCGTTTGAACGGGGTTTTTGAAAAATTATAAAGTTTTTCTTAAATCGTATTTAACTTCTTTATCAATTTGAGAAAATAAATTGCTAAAATTAATGGTTATATAAACATTTTTAGCAAAGGGATAAGGAGGTTTTACACCATCGTGGAACAGTTCTCCACCATACCAACCCATTAAGTCTAAAAAGCTATAAATTTTGCCAAAATACACTTTCGCGGCTTCGCATCTTTCCTCTTCATTCATTTTTTCATAATTAGGAATAGTGATATCTAATTCGCAGAACGGCCAACCTTTTGCGACAGTATTCTTAACTTCGTTTTCAATGTAAGAAACTATTCCATCTTTTTCTAAAAACTCAACAACCTCTTTTAATTTAGATTTGAGTGCTTCTTCTTGACGCTTATAATAAACGTCTTTCACATCTTTTTTGTTTAACATTTTTATGCCTCCATACAATAAATTTCAAATTTTATTTAACAATAATCTTGCTTAAAACCCAGCCGTCCACATTTTTCCCAGTCAACCCTTTTCGGGTTTCGACCGTAAATGTTATTTTACAATTAGTTTCTGATAATTCTACGCCATCGAGCGGGGAATTAGCGTCTCCTTCAAACACATAAAACTTTCCATCGTACATTAAATACTTAAAATAATAAGATTTAGAATTTACAACTATTTCAGTTGTTCCAACCTCCCATATAATGCGAGGGGTTTTACGATCTATATATTTTAGCGGGTCTTCGATATTGAGAACTAACAGTCTTACCTCTTCCGCATCGACGTCTTCTTTTTTAAGATGTTTCATTTCTCTCCCTCCAACTTCGCAAGCCTTTCCTTTATTTCGTCAAGCTCTTCTTTCAACTCTTCTTGCCACGTTTTCGAGATTTTGTCAAAAACAGGCTCAACGGCGGATCTTACGAGTTGGGATTCGGCAATCTGTAATTGGCAACTTCCCGTTTGATACGGCGTTCCGATAACGAGTTCGGGTTTAGTCTTCTCGGTTTCCCCTTTTAGCACTTTAAAACTTTCCGCGAACATTTTCTTGTTTTCTTCTCGTTCCGCTTCTTCGTCGATAAACCGATAATCTCCATGAACGTCGTGTGTTTCAACGCGGAAATTGCACCCGCATTCCAAACACTCGCAACGCACTTTTGTCGGCTCGGCTTCGTTTGGGTTTTGTAACTCACCGTCTTTGTAAATCGGATCGGGCTTAGTGGTAAAAACCAAGGTCGTGAAACTAATACCCGAGTTTTCTTTTACGCGGAAATACGACTTCCCACATTTCGGGCATTTTACCTTTTTATAATCAATCGTCGTCATAATTAACTCCTTATTTCAAATTCGATGTGCAAGTTACCTTCCACGGGTTTTTCTGACACCACTGACATGGACTGTCTCCAATATATGGCGTTTTGAGATATTTCGGATTATTCGGGCAACCTTCACAACCGCTTTCGTTGTTTATTAACGTTGCCCCTTCGGGAAGCGTGAAAGGACGATAAACCAAATCGTTGTATGGGTAAGTCCCGTGGGGATTGGTTATCGTGCCGTATCCACCATTTGTCGGAAGCGGACAGTCATCGACTTTGCCACTCACGCCTTTGTGTGGCAGATTCGTTAAGCAACACGGGCAAATCACTTCGGAGTTACATACGTCTTCGTTTTCGTAGGTGAACTCGCAACCACAATACGGGCAAGTTATGTGAAATTCTTTTACGCCTTGTTTAATTATTTTTATTGCCATTTTCTCTCTCCTTATTCGACAAATTTTAGCTCTAATCCAACATCCTCGTCGGTATAATCTCGTTTCCACCCGCCGAGTTCTTCACGGACTTTTTCACAAATTTTGCCGAGTTTATTGTACCCCTGCATCGTTCCCATATCGACACCCCAATACCAATCTCGATGATGGTTACCTTCGACGATTTCGGCGTCTCCTGTGTCTAAAAGTCTTTGTTTCAAATCGGGGTTTTGCTGGAATTTTGCTTTCACAACTTCGTACATAATCTGATCTTTGACTTCTTCCCAATCTTCACGAAGTTCAACCCCACGCCCCATCGACTTCGCCTTTTGAGGCGGTAAATTCGCAAAACGTAATCTTTCGTGCTTCGTTTTGGTCTTTTGAGCCTGAAAAGCTGCCTCGCTGTTACGATAAGTTATTCCGTCGTAAGTAACTTTGCAATCGTAAAAATTGCTTAAAAAGTCATATTTATAAATCATTTCCATTATCAGTGGTCTCATTTTCTTCACCTTTATAAACCTCGTCAAACTGAGGCAATCTCGTTCTTAAATCTATTCCCGAAACATATCCAAGCACCCACCACCATTTTTTAACAGTGGAGCTCATCATCAACATTTTCCCTGTCTCATTGGTCGTGAAAACCAGATCTCTGATTTGGTTTTTGTCTAAATATTTTTTTGTTTTTTTAAGTAGGTTTTCAAACGAGTGAACAATATATTTTTTGGGTTCATATCCACTTATAAAATTAGGAATATGTTGACGAAAAAATATTCTACATTTTTTATTTCTTTTAAGTCGCATTTTTCTCCTTATAAAACTCATCTTTCATTACATATTTCGTTTATTTTAGAAATAATTGCCTGATTTATGGATATTTTATTTTGCAACTCATTCAAATAAGAATCAATCTTGAATAACCCCCAACAACACGATATATATTTTTTAGGGTCTACACGTTTTATAACAGCACAACCGTTATAATTTCCATCAATGTCTGATACAAAATAAGGGAATAAAAAATTCACGTCGGTTGTTTTATCTATTTTAATAAGAAAAATTATATCACGATTATCATCAACAAAATTTCCAATTATTGCTTTCTTTAAAATTTCGCTTACTTTTGTTTTAAAATCTGTTCCATATTTTGCTTCAAACGCTTCGATTTCTTCTTGAGATTTAGATTGCCTACTTCCGTCGTCAGAAATATAATATTTTACTTCTTTCATTTCAAAATTTGTCTCCTTTAAAATCTGCAATTTCATCTCTAAATAATCCGCTTTCCCGATACGTTTTCAAACTGGTGATACGTCCTCGATAAATTTCTACAACAACGTAATTGGGAAACTCTACCCATTCCGTATATCCACAACCAAGTTTTTCCACCAAACAATGATCGGCGAAATTTTCGTTATCGACTTTGAATATGAACAAACTATGATCGGCGTTTTCGTAAACAAGATTCCTTTCGAGTGCTCTGTTCTCGTATTCAATTATTTCTTGTTCGTTATCAGAAATAAGTTTATCGTCATACGAAATATAAATAAGTTTATTTTTCATTTTCTCTCCAAATAAAATGGTCGTTTTATTTCATATAATTTTTTATCTTGGAAATTTCCGCGTTTAACTCATCTATTTTCGATTGCAATTCTTTTATATATTGGTCTGCTGAAACGAGTTCTCGTGCCCAGCAATCGGGGTCTGTATATCTACTTATAACGTATCCAATATAATTATCTTCGAGTTCCGAATATTGTATACCCAAATGTTTTAATAAATAATATAAGTCTTTTTCGCCATCCAATTTATAAAGAAAAGTTGAGTCGTCGTCATTCACTACACCTATATATGCCCTGTCTCCAATAGCTTGAATGTTTTCGTAATCTATAATGTCATTCAACTCCGTTGATTGCTGCTTGCCATCGTCAGAAACGTAGTATTTCACTTCTTTCATCTTTCACCTCAAATTACTCTTTAATTAGCTCAAAATAAGCGGGGATAAAAACCTCTAATTTGTTGGTCATCCATGGCTTTTCTGGAACTGGCGATTCGTCATCTTGTTGGTAGGCAATAATATCACCAACCATAATTTCTATCTTCTTCACACCAATCAAATCTTCTTTGGTGTCTATCTTGCTTGATGGGCAACAGCGAAGAGATAAAAATTTATTTAATATTTCTTCTGCTGCTACTGGGATAAACATCAAGGTCCCATCATTATGTTCGCCATGATAACCATAGCAATCAAAATTGTTAAAATCTTCGGGTGCTTCTGTCAATTCGACCAATATATCTGGTATATTGTCATCATAAAATTCCAAAGTTGTACTAAACGAAAACTCTGCAACCTTATCTTTATAAAGTTTTGAAGGACGAAAAACTGAAACATTTTCTTTTTTTAAGGTTGCTTTGCCTCGTTCCGACAATCGTTTGTTTACAAATTCTAAACTTTTATTCATTTTAACCTCCAATTTACAAGCATATTATATCACACCGAAATCCGTTTGTCAAGCGTTTTAACTCAATAATCGAAATTTCTTTTTCCGTTTTCTTCGCCTTCCTCAAACCCCGCTTCGTATCCGTCCAACCAAGCCTCTTTGAGAATGGCTCGTAAATCCGCCTTTTCGTAAATTTCGAGTTTGGTGATTTTAAGCGCGTCTTTTATCTTCTCTATCAATTCATCGTATTCCATTTTACTTCTCCTTCGAATTATCCTTTAACACTTCAAGAAGATAAACCATTCCAACCCCTTCGCGAAAATCCGCTTTTGAACAACGGACGAACAATTTCCCAAATGAAAATTCGCATTGAGGATGCCTCACCTCTTCTGGAATATTGTAAAAGTTTAAGAATTCTTCACTGGCCCGCCAAACGAATCCGTCTAATGGCTCCTCCAAATGTTTCTTAAAATTTTTAATAAGCTCCTTTTGCTCTCGTTTTTTCTTTATCTTTTGAATTTTATTTTCTGCTTTTTCGATTATTTTATCTACAAAACCCATCTTAATTCTCCTTAAATCTCGAAATCGTCGTCATTAATCGCTTCGTCGATCTCTTGTAACTTCATGAATTTCTTCATCTGAATAAAGTGTTTATCCATTCCTTTCCATTCCATCTTAACGTGATAAGTATCGAACTCGTCTTGCGTGGAAAGGTTATAATAACAACACAAATTCTTACAATCTTCGGGTTGATCGGGGTTATTCGCGCTAAACGGGCACCAAGCACACAAAATGCTCGGCGACGGCTTCCAATCTTTGTTTTCGATTTTCGTAAAAAGTTTGTCGATTTTTGCAAGTCCGCGCTTCATTCCGCCCTTTGTCAATGCCGACTGCCAAACGCCGTCTTCCCCTGCGAAAGGCAAATCGTAACAACATTCAAACTCTGCGTCTTCACCGTAGACCTTTTGCTGTGATAAAACGTAAGTCACGAACTGTAACGGCGTCGCCAAATCCTCTTTTCTAAACTCTTTATCCTTGGTTTTTATATCGTGAATTACGTATTTATTTTGCCCTTTAACTTTAAGCAAACGGTCAATATATCCAAAAAAGGCGTAATTATCGTTATATTTAAACTCAAATGGAACTTCGCAACCAACAATTTCAAGTTCGGGATGATTCTGCATATACCATTCCAAACGATACATTCCAATCGCCGCGAAGTATTTTGCCTTTTCCGCGTAAGTTTTCCCTGCGCGGCTGGGCTTTACCCACGCTTCGGGATATTTCTTGGCGAGAAGATTAGACCCGAGAATATCCTCTTTCTTCTTCCCGTTTTCTTGGGTGTGTAATTCGATGTTCCAAAAATCTTCTGTGAGTTTTTCGTATGGAATTTCTTTGCCGTCTTTTATACAATTACCGATCGTTTCGAGAATGTAATGGCACAAATTGCCGTATTCCATCGTTAAAGCACTGTCTTTGGGGAAGTGTTTTTGCTCGTATTTTAAATAGTAAGCAAACGGGCAATTCTCCATTTGGTTTAATCTGCTATATGAAAATCTTGTTGGTTTTTTAACTGCCATTATTTTGCCTCCTTTGGCGGAAGTTCTTTAATCTGATACCACTTAAACCACTGCTCGAACTCGTTGGGGATTTTTTCGAACTGCTTTGTTTCGGGGTTTAACCGACTTTTCTGCTTACTTTCGGTGTAATAAGTGATAATCATACCTTTTGCGAGTGGTTGCTCGGCGAAGGTCTTTTTGTAACATTTAATCGTTTCGGTTCCGCCCGTATAAAGGTTATAAACCGTGATTTTTGGTGAAAACTTTGTGTCGGCCGAGCAGACATATCCATTGTATTTATCTCTCGCGTCTGTGCTCTTAAAGCTCAAATATCCCAAATATTCCAACTCGGAAGCCAACCGCTCAGAAAGCGTGAATTCCTTCGGTTTGGCGTTCTCGCAGAGGTAAGAAACGAGCGCGGTGGGATCGGTTATACGATACTGCTTTTCGGTCTCGGTCGCAAATTGAAGAACCGTCTCGCGAGGAATGGTACAAGTCTCTTTTTTGAGAAGTTTTTTGCCTGAATAAGTGTTATAAATATCGACGATTGATAAAAGCATTTGTGGTGTTCCGAAACAATCGAAGTAACCAAGCTTTATCAAAATATCCAATTGACGTGAATCACCTGGGAAGTCTTTGAGCAGTTCGAGGAAATTGTTATATTTCTTCGTCTGCGAAAGCTCGTAAAGCGTGTCAGAAACCGAGGCATTCATGTATTTTATAGATTCCATTCCTTTGTAAATGGTGTTGGTCGATTTATCCATATTGTAACCCGACTTCGAGTGACCGAACGAAATATCGTGAATCTGAATATTAAAGAAAGGTAGCTCCGCAATTAAATTCGCTGTTCTATCCATATCTCCTGAATACATCGTAAGTGTTACGGTAAAATATTCAAGCGGATAATGAGATTTAAGATAAGCTCCGTACATTGAATCCAAAGCAACTGAAAGCGAATGAGATGCGTTGAAGGAATAGTGAGCCGCGTCTTCGATTACTTGCCAAGTCTCTGCAAACCCATCTTTAGTCCCTATTTTGTTTTCCCAAGAAGCAAGAAGTTTTTCTTTTAACGCATTTAATTCTTCTTCTTTAAATTTCTTCTTCGCTATTTTCTTAATTATGTCATAAGTTCCCTTTTCTTCGATCCCCAACCAAACCAAATATTTCATAATTGATTCTTGATACATCAAATAATGGAATGAGTCTTGCAATATATCATCGAGTTCTTTAACGCCCGTCGTATAAGGTTTGCGTTCGATAAAGTTATTGAGAAGCGAAGCAAACCCAGGGCGAATTGCGGCGACATATGCGGACATTTCGGCAAGATTTTGCGGCTTATATTTCTTTAAAATTTGTTTATCGTAATCCGAATCTGCTTGGTTTATGGTTGTCGTTAATCCCTTTGCATAAATATCCCAAACTTCGGGACCGCAATTCTTTATAAGCGTTGGGATGTTGTCTATCGGTCTACCAATCATTTTATATACTTGATCGATAATGCTGTAAACCGAAACGGTCAAATAATCGTTTTTAAGCCACTTATAACAATCGCAATTATATCCATCAAGACAACAACACATTTCTTCGCCGACCTTAATGAGACCGACTGCTTCGGATATTTTATCGTTACTTAATAAGAAACTACAAGGAGATGGAGCGACCGATTCGATTACGCCGCGAAATATTTTACTGCCTTCGATTAGATCTTTCCATTTCGGGTCTTCTATATGATTTTCGAGCTCTTTCGCAGCGTCATCGTATTCTTTAATGTCTAACCCTTGCGCCTTACACCATAATCTAAAAGCAGAAGATTCTTGCAAAGGCTTATAAGCGATCATATAATAAATGCCGTCTTTCCCTAAAATATCCTTACTGGCTTGAATTACGGGTTTTACATCGGCGAAATTGAGATCGATATCAGGGAGAGAACGAGAGTTCAAAATACGTTCAGCCGACATAAAACGTGTTGGGTATAATGTTATCGGGGCGGCAATTCTATCTACTTCGGTCAAACCGAGCAATTTGTTTATATAAAAAGAAACTGCGCTTCCTCTCCCAGTTCGAGTTAAAATCGCACCATAATCTTGAATTGCCTTTTGCACAACGTAATGGTCTAATATGAAGTAATCCGCCATTCCGCAATCTTCGACTATTTTATATTCGTATTTGATTTGCTCGATATATTCGTTCCATCTTTCTCGCGGAACATTTTCTCTTTCTTTTTTCCAACCCTCATTGATAAGCCTTTTTAATTCTTGATTGCTATCGCCTTCTACGACTTTCGGTATTTTAAACTCTTTGTCTAAATGAATACCTTCTGCCTTATCAATAACCAAAGTGTTTTCGAGGGCTTCAATGGCTTCCTGCTCGGTTAAAACGCCCTGCTCTTTATATCTTTGCAATATCGTGTCGCTATCAGGATAATCAAGGATAAATCCCTCTTCATCTGCATATTCTATGCCCTTTGCTTTTAAGAATAAATCGCGGTATTTTGAATCTTCGGGTTTGATGTAATGAGAGTCATTGGCGTGGATAATGGGAATTCCAAGTTCGCGATGCAGTTGAATTATCTTCTTATTGTATTCAACTTGACGCGGGTGTGTATGAGCTTGCGTTTCAAGATAAAAGTTCTTCCCAAAATGTTTATATACTGGCTCAAAAAACTTTTCTTTCCAGCCGTCTTTGAACAGTCTGCCCGCAATACAAGCCGTTGTAACAAGTGTATCGGTTGGAGTTAAAGAGAGCAAACATTTCAAATCGATACGAGGTTTGTAATAAAACCCGTCCGTATTTGCCCAAGACATAATCTTATTAATTTCACGGCGTGCTTTTTCGGTTAAAGCAATAAGTATAATATGAAAAGCACTACGTTCCGTTTTATCGGTCGCGTCATCAGCATAATAAGCCTCGACTCCGTATATACACTTTAAACCATATTGCTGGCACAACGTATAAGCCTCGAAGATATTGCCTTGAAAACCATGCTCGGTCGTAACATATTCTTTTTGTCCGAGTTCTACCGCCCTTTTCATATATTCTTCGGGTTTAACAACACAATCCAAACTGCGCAAATTGCTGTACATGGAATGGCGGTGGAAGTTAATATATCTCATAAATTACTCCTATTCTTCTATTCGTCCTTACGATCGCTCGATAAAACTACTATTCTGTTATATAAAAATATATTTGTCATAAATCATATAGCGTTAGCTACATTTATAATGGCTGGGGTCAGATAACCCTGTACTCCGTCTGCAAAAGCGTTCGGAGCTACTTTCTTTATTATTTGTAAAGAACCATTCACATCAGAATTAATTAGCGTCCCATTATTTGATTTGAATAACCCACGTTTAATTCTACGCTTCTTATTATAGTTTTCTTTAATTGGTTCTTCGTTATCAAGAAAACTCGTTCCAGAAGTATAACTTTCATCGGTTGTGATAAAGTTTATTCCTGCTTCTTCGCATTTATAGGTCAGCTGTCTAATAAACATATTATAAGGAATAAATATAAACGATTGGGTGCTACTTCCGAGTTTTACCCTTTGCTTCCAAAGGTTATTCAATCCACAAATAATTGTGTCTATATTGTTCAATCTACAATAATCGATTACAAATTTACTTGCGTGGTGCATAAAGTTTTTAACTTTATTGAAACGCTTATTAGTCAATCTATCGAGTTTGTTAGACCAATTTATTTTATTTCTGTGAATTGTTCTACCCATAAGATAAGCTCTTTTCTTATTAAAATATTGATTTATACTTTTTAGTCCTTTGCCGTTAATAATAATCGGTTGCTCACCAATATTATTTGTTATGGTTACAAAGTTATTTACGCCTAAATCCATTCCAATAACTCGAGATATTTCTCTTTTGGGTTTATCCTCAATCTCTACTTCTGTTACAACTTCCATTACATAGTCGTTACCACGTGGAACAAAACGCACTTGTAATAATCTACCTTTTGCCTTGGTTTTCCATTTTATATCCTGCAATTTGCGAATACGAAAATGTAATTCATCTCCAACAACATAACAGGCATTGTTTGGAATTTCCCAAACAAATCTGCCATCTTTTTTGAGATATTTCGGCAATTTGGGCATTGCATTATATTTTTCTTTATGTTCTTTCCAATCTTTGATGGCTTTGAAGAACGATTTCCAGTTTTTATCCAGTCTACGCAAGACGCAGTTAGCAGGCTGTGACATACAAAATTTATATAATTCGTTGGATTTAAGATCAAAATTTAGTTCCTTATATTGAATATATTTCTTGTTTTGTACAAATTCTTGTCTTATCAAATAATTCGCGTAATTATATAAATCTTTTGTGTGTTTACACATTTCATTTATAAATAACCATTTTTGATGCCGTTTAGTTATCGCTTGTTGTTCTATTCGGATTACTTTCATTTCAAAAACTATCCTTTAACAAATCTTATTATAGAGGAATTGTTCTGCCAGGTTCCCCTCTTTCATAATGTTCGCAAATTTCTTTATTCGGTAATGGGTTTCTTGCGCGATAAATCTTGCCATTATGTTCAAATGTATTATTATAATTGCACACATAAAACCCCTTTTTATCCCAAGACAACGTAATATCAGTATCTCTACGAATGTATTTGCAATTATAGCAACACTTCGTTTCGGGGTTATTCAAACACGTCTTTTCGTGCTCCATCACTTCTTCTTTCGTTCCGATATAATTGCAATAATCACATTTAAAAACTTCTTTCATTTCTTGTTTTCCTCCTGCAATCTTTCCATTACCTTTATCACCCTTTCAATTCCCTCTTCGACAGGGTTTCCTTTCTCATCTATGACCACGAATTCCCCATATTTAGTATCCGCTTTAATCGCCTCTCTCGAACCGTGCGCTTTATAAACTCTATACGCTATATTAATAATCTTTTCTCGTTCCGTATTCATTCCTACCTCTCTGGTTTTTTACAAACATATACATTATCCGTTTCTCGACTAACAAATATATATACCGTCGGTTTCTCGATGCGACTATTGAAGCTTTTCCCATAAATTTCGCTCCAATCCACATCGGGTTTGGGTAAATCTTTATCTAATATTAGATACGAAATTCCTCCATTCTTTTCCATTTTTCGCCTCCGATAAAATCGCCGTTTTAATATATCTCTTCTTCGCCCGCTTCTTCATAAGCCTGCCAATTCAGCATGTACGCGCTGTAATACGCGTCCACATCCACCTCTCGCTGATTAACAAAACCCCAAACCTCATTGATTTCCACGCTTACAATATTTCTCGCTTGTTTCAGCTCCGCGAGTTCCTTTTTAACCGCCTCGATTTTACAACCCGCCTTTCCGATAAGGCGACCTGCATGATCCGTGTAAATCAGGACACGATAACCCCGTTGCTCTTCGTCGTATTTCAACGTAATCCCGACCTGCATAACCCCGCAATCTTTAATCCACCGAGAAATCACGTTATAAGTTTCGGGATTTAGAGAGACTAAATTCGGCTGCGTGAGTTTCTCAACTTCGCGTTCCAAGCCGCGAGCCTTTTTCGCCGCTTTTTGGTATTGGTTATAAACCACAAAAAACCCGATTGCTAAAGCCACCTGAACAACTGCTGAAATGATTAAAGTTATAGTTTCCATATTTCTACCTCCGATTGTGCCCTTATTATAGCAGATAAAAAAGAACTTGTCAAGCATTTAGCCGCAAGTTCTTCAAAAACGAGAAAGATTTTTTTATTTTAATTTATTCTACTGTATAATTAATAACATTTACTTTTGCTTCATTTGGCATAAGAAAATCAAGCAACAATTCAGCCTTATAAAGAATAACGCCGCTTCCAAAACGTCTCCCGCATTCCATAAACTTTTGAAGGGATATAAAATCCGCTTTTGGATATTGCTGTTTATAAGATCTAGCTTCGGACTCGTATAAGCAAACAATCGGAATTCCTTCTTTTTCAGATTTTTGCGCAAGCTTCGCCAACACATCGTCGTCCGCATCTCTATTCCCTACAACGATTTCTTTGTCGAACCCTACGACACCAAATGTTTTAGAAAATTTATGAGAAGGGGTTTTAGATTGAGATTGCGAAGAAACCAAATTTTCGATTGTTTTTCCCTCGTTATTTAAAATATAAGCCTCGGCTGCTAAAAAACCACGACTTTCTTTATAAAGAACCAAATTTGTTACGTCGGGATCGCCTTTCTTTTTATAAGTAATACTTTTTATATTTCCAAGTTCAGTTTTCTCAACGGCGACATTTTCGACGCCATCGACAAAATGCCAAGCGTAATTATCGTCTATATTTTTAAGTTTAAGTTTTAAAATCATATCTTGTTCCTCTCTATCTTTTTATCTATCTTTCTCGAATTTTTCAATATTTTAAAACAATACTTGTTCGCATTCCATTGTATCGTTAATCTGACTGGCGATTGTATTCTTTCTGCTCGCTATGGCGTTTAAGCACAAAACCTTCGTCGCCTCATACGGCGAACTCAGAACGCCAGCAGTCCCGACTGCGACACAATTTGTTAAAATGTTATAATTCTCATCGACGTGAGCGGGAATTACTACAGGCATATCATCGGGTAAATCTTCTAAAATCGCCTTTAAGTGACAAACCTTCATTGCGGAAGAAACGGTTGTACATCTATTGTATATTGGTTCTAATTTCATATAAAACACCCCCTTAGTATTCCAAACGGTTATTTCCCAAATATCGTAATCTTTTGGCATTTCTCTTTAGTCATCAACCCAAATTTTAATCATCTGAGCGTATACCGATTTATCTTTCGCCATTTTTGTACTCCTTCAACCATTCCCCAAAAACATCTGTTATCGTGTACGGACGCGGCGAGTTATCCCCGTCATCTGAAAATATACTATAATTTTTGAGTTTGGTGTAAGCGTCTTCTATGAAGTTATACATTTCCTCTTTTATGATTCGCCTTATCTCGTTCTCTGGCATTTTTGTGTTCCTCCAACATTCTGTTCCAGCTTTCGTTTATCATATCTTTACTCTTTACCAAACTTTTTCAAAGACTCAAACAATTTATGAGTGGCTTCGTCCTGCTTTTTCATTCTTTCGATATTTCTTTTATTATCAGAAATCCAATTCTGACTTCTCTTTATAATGTCTTCGCATTGTTCTTTAATATCTTCCAGATAAACTTCCTTAGACGCTATAACGGGCTTGTCTTCTAAGTTGTCATAAAAACGTTGTCTATCTGCTTTAATTTGTTGGGCCTCTTTTCTAACCGTGTAAAGTTGGTTATTCAGATTCTCCGTCACTCTAAGGTATTCGGCGGGAAGCACCCATTTAGAGAGAAAAAACTCTAATTCATCGGCTCTACGATTAAGATATTCACTACGCTCCGTGGCATAATCCGTTGTGTTATGAATTTTAGTATTATATTGAGCCTGCCATTTCTCAGTTTCGTCTTTCACGTATTTTTCGTATTCTTCATCGGGATGTTCGTTTATTCGTTTAAGAAATTCTTTGGCTTCTTTTATTCTTTTTTTATCCCGCTCTATTTCCTTTTCTAAATAAGGAATTCTCTGTGTGGCGTTTAAGAAATCTTTCTCGTCCGTAAGATCTCTCGGTTCGTCTCTAAGCCAAGGGAAATAGTTCAACTTTCTAAGCTCGCTCAAAACATAAGCCTTAAAATCAATAGGGTTGTTATCGCCGCAATAACAATTGTAAAACGTATAATCTTCTTTCATTATTTTCAAACTTCCTCACACTCTTCGTATTCTGCACACTCTTCCATGTTATCGCCTTCATCTCTATACCAACACAGTTGGCAAAACCCGCAATCAAGATTATCGCTCGTACAATAACCATCGTCGTAGTATTTGCATTTAATCATATAAGTACCTCTTCGCTTTTGTGGTTTCATTGTAACACACCAAAATTCATTTGTCAACTGTTTGAACGGGTTTTCGATGAAATTCCGATTTTATTTGGTGCTAAGTTCGCATTTTTTCTTATCGCCGCCACAATAACAAAGGTTGCATTGTTTTGTTGCGGTACAATAAGCCCATTTTTCATTTATAGTTTCTTTTTCTAACCCGTAACGACCAAAATAAACACCGCGCTCATAATCACTTAGGCGCCTTTCCGTTCTCGTTGTTTTATAGTATTCGCAAGGGTGCTTCTCGCTGATATTTAAGACCAAATAATCTTCATCCCCCGCACTAACCGCGATAATTTCATAATCCTCAAACTTAGACAGCAATTTTTCTTTATTCATCAGATCCGCATAACGTCCCGAACCGTCCACTATGGGCAAATAACCGATATTTTTATCAATAACTTCAACAAAATCTTTCACCAACATACGCTATCCTCCTCGACCTTCACCTTCGCGTTTTCCCAGTTGTAACTCAAAATTTCATTATACTTTTTCGGTAACGCCGCGACTATTTTCTCAATTCGTTTTCCCCAATCCACCATCGCTTCTTTCGTGCGATAAAGCTCTTCCGAATATTCCTTATACTGAATTTTCATTCCGTGTAAAAACGCCTTTTCACCGCTCTCTTCGGGAAAATAAAACTCAAATTCGTCTATTTTATCTCGCAATTCCCTCATTTGATTCACGAGCCAATCGTGTTTACTGCCCAAACGGTCTTTCGTGTATAAGGCGCAGTAAAGCTTTTTGCCTTCTTCCGTTGTTTCGTAAAACTTTTTGTAACGCCGAGCAATTATATAAGAACCCACAACGCAAATAATCACCACCAAGGCAAAAAGTACCATTAAAATGATAATACAAATTTCAAAAACATTCATTTTTACCTCATTTCAACAGTGGGAATCCGAGCGAAACCTCGAAGATTACTTCTTCTAAAACGTCCCATTCGGCTCGACTTTGGCTTTCGGGGTCGGTGTGGGCGTTGATTTCGTAAATTCTCTCCCGCCATCTCTCGATTAGCCCCTCGTAATAATCTTTTGCCGTGAGCTCTTTTTCTTCATGATAAACATCGGTGTTGTATTTGTAGCAATACACAAATCTTTTCGCGACCTCTTCGGGCGTTAAACAACCCAAAATTCCGCCGTGTTCGCCTTCTTCCTCGGTTACTGCCGACATAATCTCCAAAAGATCGTCTTCATTCCCATAAGAAAAATCGTGACAAACAGCGTCGCAAAGATTACCTATACGAATTTGTTCGCCGCCCCACATCGGACGACGCTCATACGGAACATCCGCTTTGTCTAAAAGTTTCGCTAATTTCTCTATACAATTACGTTTACTCATTTCGCCATTCTTCTCCGCGTTCAATATTTTTAAGCCGAGTATAATCTTTCAACATCGCCTCGCTAAAAGACCAACCCGCGATCATCCCCGTCGTTGTTTGGTTGATGGGAATAAGGTGCCACTCGTCGGCGGCGCCGTTGAAATCGTAATAATCCCAAACGAGCGGAATCATCTTTTCTTTGTCGGCGTATTTCCCGCTGAATGGGAAGTCTCGAACGCCCCAACCAGCCCAACAGGCCGCGATATAAACTCTCGGTAACGATTCGAGGTAATTTTTCGTTTCGGGTGTGTTTAATAAAACCTTTTTCATTGTACCTGAATAATCCCTGTTACGGTAACGTAAATACCAGCCACAATCGCTAAAACAGCGATGAACCAGTAAAACTTCGAGTAGAAACCTTTAAGATTCTGTGGCGTTTTTTCGACAGAAATCAAAACCGAAATAACTGCGCCAATAATAATCAAAATTCCAATAACGATATTTAACATAATTTTTCCAATCCTCCGTTGATAACTATTTTTTCGAGATTGTGTGTTTTAGATAACCACTTATCTGTTAACGCATTGATGTTATCGATGCTGCCGTCGTGCAAAATATAAAAATCCGTCAATCCACCATCTGCGTTCGAACACTGTTCTTTTACCACGTCGGCGTTAAACGCGAACAACGAATTCGTGAAAATTACGTAATCTGTCGGAAGACTCGCGCACCACTGAACGGCTTCCATATTGCTCGTGTACCCGTATTCGCCGCTTACGTAAAACAATTCGTATTCGGGAAATAAGTCGGAAACGTACTCGTTTGCCCGTAAATAATCGCACAAATTAGCATCAAGTGCTCCATCATAATATATAATTGCCTTTATCACTTTGCTTCCTCCCAGCATTTCTTCTCGTCATTGAATTTGAAATATTGTGTCGTGAACTCGGGTGCAAACGTCGGCAGATGATATTCAACTTCGAGTTCGCGGCATTTTTTGCTGTATTCGCAACAACTGATAAGTTTCTCGTCAATCATTCCAAAATAACGATCGGTTTGATAAGCCTTTATACAGCACATGTCATAACAACAATCCTCAAACCCACTTCGGTTCGACTGAACGTCCGCGAGAGCTTTTTCATACGTCAATTCAATAAACTGGATTTCTCGTATTTGGTCTTTGTTCGACCAGGCACTAACTATCCAAACAAACATAATTTACCTCCGATTTATTTTTGTGCCCTCATTATAACAGATAAAAAAGAGTTTGTCAAGCGTTTTACCCAACAAACTCTAAAATTTACTCCCAAAATTTATAAAAATATTTCGAAAACAATTCTAAAAACTCGTTTTTAGCTTTTTCTGCTCCTTCAAACTCGCCCGTCTGAAACGGGTCGGCTTTTTCTAAAAGCTCTAACATATGGTTTAAAAGCTCGTCGGTTTTCTTTTTGTTTTCGTCTTCGTTCGCTGTTTCTTTTTCAAAATAGCCAACCGATACTCTGTTATCTCTCTGCCAAGTTAAAAGCTCTTTCATAATGTCAATAAACCAAGCGTCCATCTCCCATAACGCCTGCGGCGAATACCCGTGTCTCAAAACAAAAAATACACGTTTAATCAAAATCCAGAAATCTTTGATGTTGTGGAACCAATATCTCCCGCGATAACCAAAAAGCCCTGCCGAGATATTATGCCAACCTTTAATTTTCTTCACTTTACTTTTTTTCGCCATAATTCCACCTTTTCAACTGTTCGTTTTTCACTTTTTCGAAATACTCCGCGCCGTTATCGCACGGACCGCATTTCGTCCCTTTAATCGTCGGGTCGAGCGTCGTGTCCCAATACCAAAATTCGATGTCGCGTAACGCCGAAAACGATTTCAATAATTTAAGGTTCGTTTCGGTCGCCTCGAAATCCAGCCCCTCGTCGAGCGCCATAATCACGCGTTTTGGGTTGAGCTGTAAAATCAACTGCGCCTGCTTTTCAGACAACGAGTGCGAACCGAGCGCGACAATGTTTTTTACGCCGAACCCATAACTCTGTAAACACGATTTTTCACTTTCAACGACCCAAACTTCGTTCCCGTATAAATCGCCGTAACTTTCCGAGTAATTGAAAAGCGTTTGGCTCATTAAGCAAGCATAGTCTTTTTCATAAACATATTTCGGGTCGCTCTCGTCGGTTGTCGAATAATTTCTTCTTTTTTTAATTCCCATAATTGCGCCCGTTTCCGCGCTGCGAATAGGAAATATAATCCTTTGGTCGTATTGGTCATACCCGACATTGTAAAATCGCTGTGCCTCGATTGTAATTCCGTCTTTTATCCAGCGTTCGTTCGGCGTCATATCATACTGGTCGAGCACGCTTTCGGGATAAGTCTTCACTTCGATCTCCGCGTTCTTTCGCCCGATTTGACTGTAAAATCCGCCAAATAACGGCAATTGCTTCTGCTTCGCCCAATCATCCGACAGACCGAGAATCTTCTGAATTTTCCCTACGACTGTGCGGAAATCAACACCGCGTTGCTCCATAATGAACTGAATAATGTCGCTACGAGTTCCGCGTGCGTAATCCGTAACCATAACGCCGTCGTTGTCGGTTAGGCGAATTTGAATATTATTACCGCCGCCTTCCGCGTCACGGGCGCAACGAATTTCGCTTACTCGCGGGGTGATTTTTTCAAACCCGAATTCTTCGAGTAATTCGATGAGCGCGTCGGCATTGGTTATGAGTTTTTCTTTGACGTCCTTTAACATCACTTTTAGTCCCTCTCGGTCTCCGTAATATAATCGTATAGCTTTTCAGCCGTTGAAATATCTATCGGCGTGCCGTCCATTTCGGTAAAACAACCTTCTTTGTAATCTTTGCCAAAATCCAGGTCGTATATGAAATACTCAATCTCGTTCCCGTCGCGGGTCCCGATTTCCAAACCCATTGCGAGCGAGAGCAAATCGACCATCGTCGAACATTCGGCACCGTATAAGCCGATTACTCGACAATCGTCGTTACACGCTTTTTCTACCGCTTCCGACAATATATCGTCTTTATCGCACGTCTTCTTTATGCGCCCGATGTATTCGACAAACTGCTCTTTAGTTAAGCACGGTCTCGCCATTTTGCGCCTCCTGCTTCGTCTCTTCTTGCGCCGCCAAATAAGCTTTCTTTGCTGCCTTCATTTCCTCGTCTGTAATCTTTCGATAATACTTCGTTCCTTTTACGGGGATAATCAAACCGTTGACGAGCAAACGAGAGAAAACTCTCACGCTCAAATCTTCAATAACAGCGGGCTCGACTTCTTCTGCGTATACGGCGGGCAATTGTGCTTCTTTGCCGAACGCGATAACGTCTTCGCGGGTAAAACTCGAACGACGCGCTTCGAGACGCATTAAAATGCGGTCAACCACTGCTTGCTGCACTTCTTTGGGCGGTACTTTAAAAATCTTCGTTTCTTCCATTTTTTTTGCTCCTTATTCCCCGAGTATTCCTAATTCTTCGTTGATGCTCGGCTTTCTCACGAATTCACCGTCAATCCATTCGGTTATAATCGCCGCGACGTAATTATCAACGTTTGCGACTTCTTCCACCATCGCTTTGTGCCGCGCGGTAGGCAAAATCTGTTCAGCCAACAATTTGCAAATCCTTTCTTTTTCAACGCTTGTCATAAGAAAAATACTCCTTTTTTTGTTTTGTTGGCTTCATTATAACAGAAAAAAGGGGGATTGTCAAGCATTTTAGCCCAACAATCCCCAAAAATTTAAAAATATTTTTTGCTTTTAGTTGCCATCATCTTCTTTATATCTCTGCGCACCTATATAACTTGCGCCGAATTTATGCGTACCAGATTCAAACCACGCGCTATAATAATCCACATAACCCGTGTATTTCGGTATTTCAAAAACCATTAACCAAATAACCAGGAAAATCGCATAAGCGAAGAATATTCCGCCTATTATTATCAGGAACAAAAGGTTGAATACCGCGCCTAAAATTATTCCCACGAGACCGATTATTCCGATAACCGCCGATAAAATACTTCCGAAAATATATCTCTGCTTCTGCGTGTTAAACCAGAACAACCACCAACGGGTCGCGCTTGGAATGCTAACGACAAAAGGCATGAGCGGTCCGAGAACGATGTTTTGTATCCCGTGACCTGCTTCGTGCTGTTTTGTCGGAAGATCACCCTGTTTGTCTATTATGAAGAACGGACCCATTTCAAAGCCGCCCCAATTATCGCCGACCCTGAAATAAACCGAATTATAAAATTTATGCGGTTTGTGCCCTGTGATTAAGAGAGCAAGCGCAACGACTGCTCCCATAATCGTTAAGATAATTCCCCACGTACAGGACAGAACGTAAAACATTACTTTTTTAAAAATTTTCATATTCATTCATCTCCCAAAAGATTACTCTACCTTTTCTTCCTTCTTTTCTTCCCCAGCTGCCTCGGTTACGACTTCCGCTTCCGCCACGACTTCCGCTTCTTTTTGCGCTTTCTCCTTTTCGGCGATTTTGTTTTTCACGAAATCCAAATCGTAATAAAACCTTTCTGCGGTCGCATAAGCTTTATCGTCGGCTGTTTTTATGTCTTTTTCGGCTTCTCTAAAAACTTCCAACGCTTCTTCGTATTTTCCTTCCCAGGACAACGCGTCTGCCTGAATTTGTAACCATTTCCACGGACGCCAGTAATAAAGTCTGATACGCCAATCGATTTGTTCTTTCGCGTTTGTTTTTGCGAGGTCGAGTATTTCGCGTGCTCTTTGTGGTTGATTGCTATAGGCGTATAATTGAGCGAGGTTGATATAGCCGTCAACGAGACTCGGGTAATTATTTATCGCTTTGACAAAATACTGCTCAGCGTCGTCGTTGTTTCCCGTGTATAAATAAGCCTGCCCTATCATAATGCACGTCGCTGGGTACATATAAACATCCTGCAAAATCTTCGCTGCCTCGGGAATTTTCGGGTTCATCGTCAATAAGTTGTATAAAGGTTGTAACGTTTTAAGGCAATGGAACCAATCACCCGAAAAAGTGTATTCGCGAGCCAAGTAATAATACCCATAAAGGTCGCGCTCATTTTCTTCGGAACGCATTTTTAAAAGGTCAAAATACGATTTTCTGCTCTTAGATTTATCGGGGTAATGGTGCAAATACACCTTCCCGTTGTCCATGAAATACTGACCTTCCCAGCCGTACTTTTTCGCTTCGGGACACCAAATACATTCGTGAACGGGGTAATCCCAACGATAACCGCCCATCGGGTGCATAGTTTTATCATACCAAAAACAGGTTGTTGGTTGTCCCGTTTCGCCATCGTGTCCCCACGCATAACGATAATAAATACGTTCGAATCTCGGATGCTCGAAAATCGCTTTTCTGAAATCGTCCCAGAAATCTTCGATTAAAACTTCATCAATGTCGGTGCAAATAAGCCCGTCACAATACTTATCAACTATTTTGTAACTTTCGTTACGGGCGACGTCGAATCGCCAGGGTTTGATTTCCTTTTCTTCGACGAAGAGTTTGTCTTTAAATTCGTCGAGTTTTTGCTTTTCTTTAAAATAAGCGTAATTCGGGTCGTTGAGTTTGGTTACTAAAACCCAAATGTAATCCGCGCCTTTCATTGAGTTGAGCCAACGATCGATAAATTCGTTTGGTTCGCCCGCTGCGATTGCGTATACGCCTATTTTGACGTCCTTATAATTCGCTTCTTTATCCACTTTAGCCTCCTATGGTAATATGTTTTCGGGAGAGGTTTTGATTAACCTCTCCTTCTTTACATATATTATACAATATTTTTATTTATTTGTCAAGCGAATTTATAGGGTTTCAACAGAATCGCTTATAAATTCAGTGTCTTCTACAGCAACGGCATAGCTCCTATTATTTATTGTATCAACAAAAAATATCATGCTATTTGCATGGTCGTCTGGATTCTCTATCATTATGGCGGGAACAAACCCTGCATAATCTTGTGGCGCACCACTCTGTGCAGCATCTATTCCAACTGTAATATTTGCGCTATGTAGAACGAGGTCGGTAAGACCGCCCGCTTCGGAAGATTGCGTGCTTATCACTGTCATATAAAATTGATAATCACACCCCACCGAGCCATGCGTATATTTGCTTCTTAGTAAATGCTGATAATACGTTGTACCACCACCGCCCTCTGCACTCAATTCATTACCATTCATCGAAAGCCCTGTCCCAAGCGTAATCGCTCCAGTTTTACCCCCGATAGACGAAACTCCTGCTGAGCCGCCACCACCTGTCGGAATATCGTCAAGTGTTGCGAGTGTGCCTGACTTGTTTGGAATAATAACAGTAGCCTCTGCGTCGCCCGTAGGAGCCATAAGTGTAAACTTTTTTAAAGTGCCACTTCCTGTATTATAAGCTTCAAAAATTGCACCCGTTGTGTGAGCGTGATAACTTTGTCCATTCGACTTATCGTATACTAAAAAGTTCGCTTGAATTGTTCCGTCACGAATGTCTTCCCAAGTAGGCGTGTTACCTATGCCACCGCTCGCAACGAGCATTGCATAAGGTCCGCTCGGCGTATCTGGCATAAAGTTTCCTGTGGGTGAAGCGGGTATATCCTCTAATAAAGCCAACGTACCATCACGGTCAGGCAAATAAATCGCTATATTGCCCGTAGCATAACGAGGAGCCGTAGTTCCTAATAAAGCTTGTCTACGAGAAGAACCGTCGCCTATGACAAAGGACGCACCGTTAGGAGAGTCGAATTTTGCTTCGTTGTTAAATGTTACGTTACCGAAAAAAGTCGCATCGTGATTAAAGTACGAGTCTGCCCCAGTGACGGAGAGTCCGCCATAAGCATTAAGTTCTTGATAAACAGTTAAAGTCCCAACGCCCAACGGGGTTTGGTCGGTTATTTTATCCTGTTTCCCCGACCCGTCGATTGTCACCGTTGCATTGATCGTGCCCGTTTCCGTTTTCTTTACTTCAATCCCGCCAGTCCCCGCCAGGTTTCTCGCGATGTTTACGCCTTCGTCAACCTCGACGCCTTTAAATTTTGATGTATAAGTATTTGCCATATTTTTTCTCCTTAATTTTTAACAAAGGCAATCGAATAGCCTTCTTTATTTAACAAAGCTTTCAAAGAAGCGACTTCTGCCTCTAAATTGTTTATTTTTGCTTGCAATTCGCTTGACAAATCCGCCTCTTCAATCTCTCCGACGATATTATATTCCGTCCCGACGGGAACATCGCTTTTGTCGATTGCGTCGAATTTTGCTTGCGTTGTGTATTTTTTGATGTTTTGTTTTGAAGTATAAGTATTATTGTCTGCCATAATTTACCTCCTTATAGATACCCATACGGGACGTAATCTGTTGCGGTTGAGCCTTTTTCGATTTGGAAGTTCCAAATCGTGTAAGTAGCACCATCAACCTCTGCATATATAAAAACTGTTGCAGATAAATCAGCTTCGGTTATAGTCCGATAGTTGAGACGCCACCAATTGCCTGAACCTCTCAAGTGAATAGACTCATATTGTCCACCTACTGAAGAAGGAACATTAGTTTCAAAATTTAAGATGTATGTTTCACCCACCAGCAAATCAGGACACAATTCCCTCAACGTTTTACCTGTTGAACACGTTGTATCATTAGGTTTACCCTTTGATATTATATTCCCGTTATAAATACCAGCCATACCTCTCGGCAACGTTTCAGGCGTATAAGGCGTTAAAGCGTTTATATCAAACAAATTCTTAGTTTTCGCTATCAACCCCGTTTTGTAACTCTTAACCCAACACCTCGGTGAGTAATCATACATTTCATTCGGGAACTTCGCTTTGAATTCTTCAACTGTCGCGGGTTCGTTTCCTGCGCCGTACATTTCGGTGAGGTCGAAGAGTTGCGGTTTGAAAACTAAATTATTTGCGGTAGTACCGCCAGTTATACATATTGTAACTATTGCGTTTATTTTAATCGGAGTACCGATTGAACCATTACCCGTATCATAAGGCCGCCATAGTGCGCCGCCATTATTAACATATAAAAAATACGTGTCATTTCTACCACCCGAAGGGCAACCAATTATAAGATACTTTTTATCTGTTGATAACTTTAACCAATCTGTTATAATATCAAAATATATTGAAGAAGTTGCCGTCCCGTTTGCTGTTATCGTTCCGTCGCCGTTATTAGTAAAAGTAACTCCGTTTATCGTTTTTGTAGCAGGATATTTTGATGCATCTATCAACTGACAAACATCAGAAACTTTTAAAAGCTTTTTGTAAGAGGTTAATGAGCCGTTGTTTATTATCAATTCTCGTTTGTATGCCATATTAACCTCCTAAAAGTGAGTTGTCGATGAGGACTGCTGTTTTCGCTTCAAAGTATTGTTTGTTTACTGCGTCAAGAGAGTCTGTGGGGTCGTTGGTTCGTAATGTTCCTGCATTAGTTCTTCGAGGTATCGAGTTTGCATCTACTCCATTAGTCACTACTTTAAAGGTTGTTTCATTACCCTTATTTGTTCGTCCATACACCCTATCATAGTTGACTATGTCTGTAGCCCGTTCAACATAATTATCTAAATAAGGCAGGGTGACTAATTGTCCGCCCGTATTAGGGAAGGCAAAGGTTTCTCCTCCTCGAACAAGGTTGCCTGAAAGATTTAATTCCGTACCAACGTTTATGGTTTCGGTATTTACTGTAATACCAGTTAAATCGCCATTACAATAAATCGTATTACCCGTTGTAATGGTAATACCAGTTGCCGCGGTTAGTTTATCTTGTTTTGTGTTTAATTGAGAATAGTTAACAGCCTCGTTACCCGTTGTCCCGCCAAAAGTGTATATTCTACCATTCGAGGTTCTTTGAACAATCGAGTTGGGCATCGTGTTCGGGTCGCCTGCGACCTCCACCCTAAATGTTGTTTGTCCACCTGTTGAAGTAATCCCGTAAACACGATCAATGCCTGTTGCTATTACTTTGTCGACTTTTCCACTGAGGTCTCCGCCTGTCGCTAACGTTCCGCCCGCTGTTGGGAAATAACATTTCCCCGTCGCGTTATTCTTCTGTGGACCATAAATCGTATACCCGCCATTTTCATATCCAATATAAGCGAGTTTATCGTTATTGCCCGTTCCGTTGAAAATTAAATGATGGGTGTTTAAATTTAAATCTTTGTTTATATCTACGGAAATCGTCCCACCAGTTATTTTAATATTATCACCAGCATTGTATCCAGCCCCTTGAGGACCCTGTGGGCCAGTCGGGCCTGTTGGGCCCTGTGCGCCAGTGTCACCTTTTGGTCCTTGGGGACCTGTATCTCCTTTGGGTCCTTGAGGGCCTGTCGGACCTGTTGGTCCCTGTGCACCCGTGTCACCTTTGGGTCCCTGAGGTCCTTGTGGGCCAATGTCGCCCTTTGGTCCTTGAGGACCCTGACTTCCTGTTTCACCTTTGGGTCCTTGAGGGCCTGTCGGACCCGTGGGACCTGTCGGACCCGTGGGACCTGTCGGACCAGTCGGGCCTTGAGGACCTGTCGGGCCAGCCACTGTTCTGTTTACTTTCGTTTGTAATTCGGCACTTAAATCGCTTTCCTCGATTACTCCGACTATGTTGTATTCCGTACCAACGGGAATTGTTGATTTGTCGAAGGAAGTAAATTCCGTGTCGGAAACGTATTTTTTACTCGCATTAAATTGTTGATATTGCAAATTATCCGCCATAATTTACCTCCTTAACCCAACAAACTCGTGCTGACAAAAATCGCACTCGCGTTGTCGGAATATTGTTTTGTGACTAAATCCATCGAAGCGGTCGGGTCGGCTGCCGCAGTTGCTCTTCCATCGTCATGAACGACGAAGACGTTTTTACGTGCGCCGCCAGAAGTTCCCCAGCCGACTTTGAGCGCGGCTGTTTCATCTGCATCTGAAAATTTACCAAAAATGGTCTGATAATCAATGTCGGCGGAATTTCCCGCACCCCCAATAAGAACTTCGCTTTTATCCTGTATCGTGTTTGATACGCCTAAAATGAAGTTTCCTTGCATTGAACCTGTGGTGGTGTGTATTAGTTTGTTGAAGCCGCCCAAAACAGCCGATAACCCTAATTGTCCGCCAGCATTTTCATTCGTTATCGTATTAGAATATCCATGAACAAACAACCCTAAGTTGCTTCCCGTACTGCCATCTAATTTCTGACCATAACCATCAACAGTGGTTGCTTGCCATCTACCCGTTATGGTGTTTCCGCCACCAAAAACAGATACGCTAACTGCCCCCACGCCACTCGCATTTATTGTATTTTTTTGACCTGCGACAAAAGTGGAATTAACACGCTCACCCGTCACGTTGTTAAATGAGCCATGTACCTCGGAATAAAACCCTTTTGTGCAATTTATTGTATTACCGCCACCAGCCGCAAATACACACTGCCCAGTTCCTCCGAGTGTATTACCATCGCCAACTGCAAAAGACGAGGGCATATTTTCACCAATTGAATTTAAACCAACATAACCCGAGTGCTCTGCTCTTCCTTGCTTTAAAAAGTTATTATAATTGTAAATATATTCAGGCGTTACTTTCGTGTATTCGCCGTCTATTTTATATATTTCAATAGTGTGAGTCGCTGCCGTGCTGCCATCTGCCGCATAAACCAGCCACTCTCCTGCATTTTCCCATCTATCTTGCGTAATTGCAAAAGGCAGGCCAGTATTCTCGGGGTAATAAGCGTCTATAACACTATTATCCCCATTCCCGATGAGCTGCCAATCATACCAGCCTCCATCGGCTTTTAAAGCCGTGAATCTCCATCCGTAAACGAAATAAGTTTTTCCATCCCAGATAACTTTGTATTTCTGCCCTTCAGCAAAACTGCTTATCGTTATTGCGTTTTTTGCGCTAACGTATAATCCTGTGTTGTGTTCGGCGTCTAAACTAAAAGAAACCGAGGTGCTCGCCACTAATTGTGTTTCCGTTTCGTTTAAAGCGAGTGCGAGTGGCGATGTAAAAGGTAAGTCGTTGACTTTTGTTGTGCCATCACCGACTTTGAACCGAGTGTAATCGTAAATTTCGTCTTTGTCATAAACGATTATTTCGGCTTGTTTTGGAATAAAGTTTATCGCTTTCTTCCAGTTTGCTTCCGTGTCGTGTTTTTGCACTATCCGTGCTTTTAATGTTTTTGCCATATTTCCTCCTTAATTTTCTCTTTTCAAAAATTTTGAGTTTTGCGTCATCTTTTCAGACGCCAGGGCAATCCCGCAGAAATAAATCTGCGGGTGCCTTCGTGCCTTTTACCAGGTAGTCGTTGAATCTCCACCGTCTATAATTACGTAATCCGTATCGACGACAACTTCTTTTAGGGTTGTCGAAGCGGGGTTGTTTGAAGTGGTTGTGATTGCGCCAGTAACAGATAAACTGTTCGCCATTGCGACATTGCCTGTTACCGACACCCCTCCTGGAGCATTAATCGTTGCCGTATTAGCGTTAATGTTTACATAAGAAGTAGCACTTAAAGAAATGCCAGAAGCATAAACATTAACAGTGCTACTACCCTTACCAACAGTTAAACCGCCAGACGAATTAGAAATTTTTTCGGCATCGAGTTCTTTTGTCGTCTGAATTGTCGTGCCCGTTATTTCGATGTTTCTGCCTTGGGTTAGTTTGTCTTGTTTACCCGTTACATCGCTTAAAAGAGCAAAGGTTTGTGTCCCTGTTTTGCGAGGCAAATCGATTTTTCCGCCGACTTGACCATAGGTCCACGTTACTCCTGAAGCACCGTAATCAGCCTGATAGGCCCCGCTCTTCGTACTGACTTTTCCTTGAAATATCGTTACCCCCGAAGAATCGTCCCCAAAAGAAGCTTGTGAATCAACTTTAAGTGTTGAAAACGTTGGACCTGTAACTGTGTCAATCACTCCTGTATCGCTTATTGTTATATTGCCCGTCGGGGTGAGTTTATCCTGTTTGCCTGTTAAATCGCTTAAAAGCGCGAAGGTTTGATTTCCTTGTTTATGAGGAAAGGCGATATTTCCTCCAACCATACCAGCAGACCATACTACGCCCGTAGCTCGATAATGAGCACTTCCCCTCGAACTTTCTAGAGCGAGATAAAGGTTGCTTAACTGCCCTGCATCGCCTCCGCTTCCAAGGAAAATCGTACTGTTAACATCGACGTTTGCAAATTTTGGATGATCAACTGTACTAATAACATTACCATCGATAATTTCAATATTTGTTCCTTTAGTGTATTCAACGCCTTTCGGAATAACAACGCCGAGCTTTCCACCTTTATCGAGACGAACAGCGGAGATTTGAGAACCCGATTCGGCAATCGTTGTCGCTCCACCTGTTAATTGCGTTTCATTCGCGAGATTGAGACCAATGCTTAATTTGGAATCTGCTCCCGTAACGCTTACGCCTTTTACGCCTTCGACAACAACGTTTCCGTTAACGGGCGAAACACCCCCGACTGTTTTTATTGTATCGGTATTGTCAACCTTTTGCCACGAATCTCCAGTCGAGATAAGCCAGTCGCCAACTTCGAAACTAATTCCTGCGAATGTGCCAGCTGCATTTGCGATGAAGTAAACACCCTCGAGAGCTTTCCAGCCATAACCAGTTGTCGAAGTTCCACCTTCCTGGTTTTTAATGGTTATCGAAGTAACCGCCGCCACTATTCCTAATCTCGTTTTTAAAGAAGCGGAGGGTGTTGCTGCCCAGGTGTTAGCATTGATCGGGGCGCTATTTAAATTACCACCGTATAAAACGTTACCGAGTACAACGTCAGGAAGAAGTCCAACGGGAATTTTACCGCCCGCTTCAACGGCAACTACTTTTACCGTTGCACCTGTTGCACCAGTGAGCTCATACATTATTTGATCGCCTGTTGGGTCGACCCCGTAAACCGAATTTGGCGTCGTCTTTTTATCGAGCTTTTTATCGAGTTCACCCGAAATATCTCCACCAATTGTTATCCAAGCGTCATTGTTCTTAAAGTATAGGTATTTATTTGTCGTATCAACGTAAAACTGCCCGTTTTCACCGAGCGATGCGGCGGGCGCTCCCGAACCAACCAAAACCCTTTGTGCGAAGTAATCGAGCGAATTCCATTTGGTTATTCCATCACCGATTTTAACGCGGTAACTATTCGGAAGGGCAACGCCGTCTGCGTTTACGTCATAACTTAACGCGATTTCACCCTTTGAAAGGGTCGTATTATTTGTTTTCCAATTTGCCGCCGTATCACGACGTAATTGAATTCTGCTTATTAGTTGTTTAGCCATATTTTACCTCTAATCATTTGAAGTTTTCACGCTGCCAAATCCAGCGTTATAATTTGTTGCATTGTAATTCGTCGTGTCTGCGGCGCCGCCGTCAATCGCGATTAAACCCTGAACACCATAAGGCGTATAAGCGTCAAAAGTGTTTGTTGCGGGTGTGTATAAATAAGCTGTTTCAGTGTTTTTAACGAAGTAAATCACGTTCGAAGACGGGTTTACAATGTCTAATAAATCACCAAATCTGTCGACGCGCTCAATAACTTGCTGCGTCTGCCCACCTCCGCCACCTCCGCCCGAGCCGCTTATAACGATTTCCCCTCCGCCAGCGCCGAGCGATAATTGGTCCATTCGGGTCGTCAATGCGTCAAAAGCGTCGTCTCCTCTGCCGATTTTGCCGATGATGAAGGAATTGTTTATGTTATTTTGCATTTTATACAAAATCGCAATATCGCCCTTAACGAAGTTATAACGCGACATGTTTGTCAGCCCGCGCAAAAGCGTGTTTTGCGTTTGCTCCAAATCCGTCACCAAAAACGCGTCTATCGTCTTGTCGGGGTTGACCGTTTGGACGATACATTTTACCGTGCAATCTTGTTTTTCTGCTTCCGCTCTAACGAGTTCTCTGATTAGTTCGACTAATTGATTCGCATCATTCGCCATAATCTATTACCTCCTCGTTGTTGTGAACGGCAAATTGCGCGTGTTCGAGCTCGAAACTGACATTGAGCCGCTATAATCCAAATTGTAGGAAATGCTCTGAATTAAAAATTTTTCCTGCTCGAAACCGTAAAAATTATCCGTGATTTCAATTATATTGTTCACGATGTAAAACGGGTTGAGCATTACATCGGTCGACGCGCTCGATTTCAAAATTAACTTATTACGTAATTCATAATCGGCTCGATCCTGCGCCAAAATATCCGACGTTATGTTCGAGTCATTAATCGGGCTTGCGGTTCGATAACCAATTCTTTGATAACACAAAGGCGACGATGGATCGTCATTCACGGCTACCGCTCGGTAGGTTTTACTGTTCGAATTGCCTCCGATAACGATTACTCGATTAACGATGTTCTCGAAGTCGAGCGTTAAATTATTCGCTCCGAAATCGCCATGTTCCTCGAAGATTGAATCTATTATCGGCTTGTCAACGTCGTCTGTCACGTCGTTTATCGGAACTATATTCAAATAACCGCAAACGTCGTAAAAATATTCCGCGTTGAGCTGCGTGCATAATTCCGCAATTATCTCTCCAAAATTCGAGCCCGCTTCTTTGCTTATCGACGCCTGCGTTTTCTTACCTTTGAACGCTGAGTTATATATCATCGGTTGCGGGTCTAAAACATTCCCGTCTCCCGCCGAAAACTGTAAAATGCCGTTTAATGTTTCTTTGATGTCTTCCCCAACGGGAATTGTATAAGTCATCTCGAGAACGCCCTTTCCACTCTCGAAAACCGCGAACTTATCGCTTAATTCGAGCGACACGTTTTTCGAAGTCGGGTCGTGCGACGGCGTAATATTTGTAACCACATACGTCCCTTTTTTGAACCAAACAATGTCGCCATTATTCATCTCCCAACCGAGGTCGTATGAGAATTTTGTATTTATCCACAAACCGTTAATCGACGGCGTGTATTTCCTCGTTTCATTAAAAAGCGTAATCGATAAACTTCTTCTTTGCCCATTTTGGTAATTTTCGGTAAAACTCCCGCCCGAGAGAATGTCTTGCTCGGGCAGAAGCTCCTTTTCGGTTTCGTCGGGGTTGAGCCAATGTAACCGATAATGCGGTTTTATCGTTCCGTTTTTGATTTCACGCTTTATAAGTGAATAATCTAATTGAGTAGAGGATTCGTCCGCGTAATACGCAGTCATATCTCCACTCGCCGAATTTCTGGTTTTTATAACCTTATTCATTCTTCCTCTACTCTCCTTTTAATTATTATACTATATTTATTTCTTTTTGTCAAGCTATTTGTTTAATTATTTTATTTTA
>OGQO01000181.1_pt1 | contig 66132 bp, 48 predicted proteins | sample 1553241 | NCBI WGS metagenome assembly OGQO01 (sample SAMEA2579933, study PRJEB22360) | human gut metagenome | biome: human gut; feature: human-associated habitat; material: faeces | place: Denmark | collected 2008/2010
AATGATTAAATAACTGGAACATTGAGAGCAAAACATATATCCATAAAAAAGCACAAATAGGCAAGCTAAATTTTCCAAAATCCTAATTCCAGTCAACTAACCACCCAAGAAACGCAAGCTGAATTTCTACAAATGCAGAAAACAGTCACTCAATTCAATTCACCCCTCCCCCTACTTCAATAACATAGTAAATGAATATCATATTATCTTGCATTTCCCATACCAAATGCTACTGTCATCCATATCTGCCATATATTGCCTATTATATGGGCTTGTAAAATCTTCTGGTATGGGAAGTTTGAGTTTTTAAGAATTTGACATTAAATTTCATATTCCAGCACTTGACAATTATCAATACCAAATGCTGCGTATTCGTCATTCGTCATGTCCACAAAATAGGACCGCACAACGCGGGCTATACCGTTATGCGCAACTAGCAGATACGTTTTATCATCCTTCGATAATTCGTCCAGTAAATTATATACTCTCTGTGCGAGCTGCAGCATGGATTCGCCACCCTCATAATGATTGATAAACTCTCTCTTAGCGACCTTAAACTCTGCGCCATTTCTAGCAGTAGATTCGTATTTGCCAAAGTTCTGTTCTTTGAGCCTTGGTTCCTCCACACAGGGGATTCCTGTAGCCTCTGCAATATGATGTGCGGTGTCTGCCGCACGCATTAACGGAGAATAACGGATCTCATCTATCTTCAATCCTTGTTCTCTAATCTTACGTCCCAGTTCCATCGCCTGCTCATGTCCCAGCTCTGTCAATGCAATGTCCGTCGCACCACATATTTTATTCTCTACAGTCCAAATCGTCTGTCCATGACGTGTAAAATATATTTTTTTCATCCTTATCTTATCCTTTCCTACTACTTTTAAAAACTCAAACTTCGCACATCCAAAGCTGCTGTTCGGTCACATATTGCTTATTATGTCAAAGAATACTATGTATTTTGCAGCCACAACATAGCTATTTCTGCCAGCAGAGAACTATAGTAATTGCCTTGCCGCATTTTCGTTTTTGTTGATTTCTAAATTTTGTTGTCTCTGATGTTTGATCTACATGCCCTTCGGAAACTTAAAAGTCCCGGAAGCAAGGTATTCATCATTTTTGAAAGGGACTTTGCGCTCGTCGTTACTTATGTCTCGTATTTCAGAGACATTAAGTAACGTGACGTAGCGCATCGTAGCGAAAGCGTCCCGTCCAAAAATGGATGATACCTTGCTAAACCGGGACATCTCAGACACTCCTTCAGGCATGTATTCATCAGAGACATAACAAAATAAGAAATCAAACAAAAACTCTGCGCTCTGCGGCAATTATCTTAGTTCGCTGCCGGCAGAACAAGTTATCTTGTCGACTGCAAAATATCATATTTATTGCTGACATAATAAGCAATATGTGACGACATGATAATTTTGGATGTGCGAAGTTTGAGTTAAAAATTTTAAAATTAGGGGCAAAAATATTTTGCCCCCAACGAATGCCACAGATTACTGCAAGCACATTTTTAATACCATAAATTATTTTTGTTCGGATTCCGATGTTTGTGACACATCCGATGTTTCTGTCGCTTCCGGCGTTTCTGTCGCTTCCGATGTTTGTGATGCAGCTTCCTGCTGCGTTTGCGCTACCGCAGCTTCCACCTCGGCTTCAGTTTCTTCCGACTTGTCCGATGTGTCAAGCACTAATTCCATCAATTCACCGGCTTGAACCTCTTCCCCATCCTGTACTGTTAAGGATGCGTGAAATCCTTCCGGATCTAGCTTGTATCGAACCACCATTGCGACACTGCGAAGAAGTTTAAGCAAACCACCGATATAAAGGAGTGCAATCGCAATGACCGCTACGATCACCACATCCGGTACAATACGGTACAACAACTTCCATGGGAATATTTCCTTCTGCACAACAACAAGCACTGCCGTAGGTAATACGATCTGGATGAAAATATCCTTGACCAAACGAGCCGCATGAAAACCTGCTGCCGCACGTTTTCTCCAAATCCCGGTCATAAAGATCGGCAGACTGCAGCCCACCAATATGATCAAAAGGAGCAGATCAATGAGTCCATGTTGAAGCAGATAACTATTTGACGGAATGTTCGCTGCTTTCTCTCCCAAAAGGATATCCGTTACACCAACGCAGATTTTTTCCATCAACTGTTTGCCGACCAAGTAATCGCCGCCATTAAACAACATGACAAAACCGATTTTTTTGTCCGGTATCAATGCCATCATTGTCATTTGATTTTCCAAAACACCCGACTGATAATACAGATCCGTGCCTTTGTACTGGGTTGCCATCCAGCCCATACCATAGGCTTCTTCAGTTCCATACAAACTATCTTCTTTACTCTTGTTAATAACCGGCACGGTATTTTGTAATACCCCTGCAATATCTTCCGGATTTACGACATCCCCGCCTTCCTTCAGATACATCTGCAAATATTTGCCCATGTCCTTTACGTCAGAGATCATATACCCCGAAGATACCGTTGCCCACTGATCCGATGCATTGTATTGATACTTGGCTGCAACCGGATAACCAAAATAATTTTTATATGCGGGTGACATTTCCTCCTGCATTTCCGGATTTTGGCGCAAGCTGTAGGTGGATGTCATACCGCAAGCATCCAATATATTTTCCGTCAGATATTCTTCGTAAGTTTCACCGGAAACACTTTCAATCAATTCTCCCAAGATGGAATAATTCACATATGCATTCTGATAAATGCCTTCTTTGCCCTCGGCCTTCACCTGGTCTAACATCGTTTCTTTTTTGATCCCCGTGGTCTGATGAAGCAATTTTTCGATCGTAACACCCTTCAGCGCACTGTATTTTGGCAAATACGTCGTAATATCATCCTCTAACTTGATCTCACCATCTTCTGCCAGACTCAACACACCTAACGCTGTCATAGACTGTGTCAGATTACCTAACACATAATCAGACTGTGTCTTGCCATCCACACCGAACGTAGCGCTGTAAATTTCTTTTTGATCGCTGACGATCGATACGCTGACCCCTGGCACACTTGCCGCAGATAACTGGTTCATGACATACTTTTCAACATCATATTCATGATATCCGCCTGCCTGTACCGTACTCACTCCGGAAAACACGGTCGCTACGGTAAGCGCCACTGCAGTCATTACTGTATAAAATCTTCTCATGTTGTTCCTCCTTATCGCATTACATAAGACGTATTATATCGAAAAATATGGCGTTCGTAAAGTAGCTAACTCTCCTGACCGTCAAACAACATATAATATTGCAGGATCTTGTATTCCCGGATCCATTGCTGCATAGATTCCGGTGCTTCCTCCAACGTGTAATACCGCCCCTCTGCATCATAACAGCCATTATCAGACAAGGAAGAAATTTCCTGTTGCATCGCCTGTAAGAAACATTGATAAGCACTCATGCTCTGCCCGGTATCTACAGCCATTTCTGTCGACAAATAGTTCAGCGATATATGATCAATTTCTTTTTCCGTAATATCATAATTCGCCCAAATAAGAAACGGTATCTCGTATTTTTTGAGTGCCTCTTCTTTGGTAAAACCGGCAGGAATCTTTCCTGTCATTTGGAAATAAAAGGAGTCCGGCAAATGAGGCTGATGATCTCCAAAGAAAACGATCACTGCCTGCTCCGGCTGTTTCTCATAATATGCAATTAATTTTTGCAATGCCGCATCCGATTCGTGGATCAGGGACAAATACTGCTCTACCTCCGGATCCGCCTGAAAAGATGTGACCTTGATCGGTTCCTTGAAAGAACTTTTCTTGGTATAGGGATTGTGATTTTGCATTGTCACATTAAACATAACAAACGGCTTATCCCCTTTTTGCTGCTCATAAAGATCAATCATCTTGTCATAATCTGCTTCATCCGAAATCAGACCTCGTACCTTCTTTGCTCCCACAAACTCTTCTTTCGTCACAAAAGAATCCACCCCGATCAACGGATAGACACGATTTCGATTATAACCGGATGCATTATACGGGTGCATCGCATAAATGAACGACCCCTGCCTGTTTTTCATGTCCCATAATAGGGACGGCGTTTTGGTATGTATGTATTCCAAATAGGGATTTCCCGGCAAAAATGCTTTCGTACAGCCGGTCAAAAATTCAAACTCCGAGTTTGCTGTATAACCGCCATAAACGGATGACTGTGCAAACCCTTTTACTGTATTTTGCTGTAAGCTGTCCCAAAACGGCATCACGGCTTGGTTTGTTTTGAAATCTCCCCATACACGCAGATCACTAAAGGCTTCGTTCATAATCATGATCAGGTTGGGCGACTGCTCCTGCCCCGTGGAAACTGCCTGTTTTTCATATTGCTGCAATATCTTCTGAGCAGCCGCCTTACTATACCCTTCCGGCTCCGATACCGTATGTACCTGTGCATTGGCAAGGAAATAAACAAAGTAGCCATATTTTTGCATACCGATCTGATGATCCCAATATACCGAACTAACACCATCCATCAAAAGTCCTGAGCCAAACATTCCCACCGTTATCCCGACACACACGACCAGTCCGATCAAAGAACCACGCAGTTTCCAAACAGTTTCCTTCGGAAGCAGCCCACACACTGCAACAATCTGCAACACCGCTACCGCTGTCGCCGCGATCAGGCACGGTATGATCTTAACGGTATACCGCCCCGCCACTGTCATCGCCGTAGAAATAGCGTAAAAATCCATAAATATGATTCCATAGCCACGAAATTGCAATACGAGATAATTGATCCCTCCAATAAGAATCATCAATATTCCACCAAACAATAATGCAGGGCGCATTTTGCGAAAGAAACAAAGCAGCACGCCATAATAGATCATGAACAAAAACATATTGCGTGCAATCCCGTTTACTCCTATTGTGAAAGGATTCGCATCAAGAAATAACTGCATCATACAATACGATGCGAAACTATATAGTATGAAGAAAATAACTTTTGCATACCATTTTTTCAGCATAACATTCCCCCATTCCACGAATTCCAAAAAAACGATTCGTTAACAAAAACATGCTAAAACCGCATTCTTCAGAAAATAACAATAGCGTTATTATGCAACGCAAAAGACCCGCCGTCAATACGGCAGGCCCATTTATTTCTTGCTCAAGCTTCGCACATCCAAAATCATCTTGTCGATACATATTGCTTGTTATGTCAAAGAATACTAAGTATTTTGCAGCCACAACATAGCGATTTCTGCCGTCAGAGCACTATAGTAATTGCCTTACCGCATTTTCGTTTTAGGTGATTTCTAAATTTTGTTGTCTCTGATGCTTGATTTACATGCCTTACGGAGAACTCGACGTCCCGGAAGCAAGGTAATCATCATTTTTGAAAGGGACTTTGCGCTCGTCGTTACTTATGTCTCGTATTTCAGAGACATTAAGTAACGTGACGTAGCGCATCGTAGCGAAAGCGTCCCGTCCAAAAATGGATGATACCTTGCTAAACCGGGACATCTCAGACACTCCTTCAGGCATGTATGCATCAGAGACTTAACAAAATAAGAAATCACCTAAAAACGTTGCGTTCTGCGGCAATTATCTTAGTTCTCAGATGGCAGAACAATTTAATGTATTGGCTGCAAAATGTTTTATTTATTGCTGACATAATAAGCAATATGTGGTTGTGGAGAATTTGAGGTATGGCAGGTTTGAGTATTTTATTTCATTGTGAATACTATTTGATTGTGCTAAAATAAAACAGACTGTGAGAATGAACATTTTGCAGTAGAGGATTAACATATATGACAATAAATTCTTTGTTTGTTACACTGTTATAGCGAATATATAGTGGCAGGAGGTAAGGAATGAGGTACTATAAGAAAGCAATCGCAGCGATCATGGCTGTTGCTGTTTTGGTCGGATTGGAACCATATATAGAGCGGACTAATATTCACAGTGTGCAATGTGCCTCTGCACAGACATTAGAAGATACTATGGAGACATCAGCACAACTGTCGGAAAGTGCAACGGGAATCCCTACACAGACACCGGACGTCACACAAGGAGTATCTGCGTGTGATTATTATCAAAATATGTCAACCATTGGAAAAGATACATCGGTTGTCACGATATCCAATGCGGACGATCTTCGTGCTTATATAAAGATTATGCAAAAAGTGACCGGATTTGGGTTGACTTTTGTGCAGACAGCAGACATTGCGCTTAGTGACTACAACTTTCGATATGATGAATCTTTGAAACGTATTGCTGTTTATGATGAGGATACGTTAAAATGCACCGTTGCATCGGATGGAACTGCGTATCAGCCGGACAATTCCGATCGCCGCGCTTCGTATGCAGCACTTGGTATGTCGGAAGATTTTCTATGGTTACACGGTCACGATTTTCATGGTGTGTATCAGGGAAATCATCATCGGATATCGGGGGCTTTGCTTGGAGGATCGAGTATTTTCGGAAATGCGAGAGGTGCAGTGGTCAATTTGGTTCTGGAAGGATGCGCAGAAATTGCGGCAACTGATTGTGCATTGTTTGCGAAGGAGTTACAGGGGGCGATTGTGAACTGTTGTGCCAGGAACTGCATCATAGTAGATGTGGAGCGTGGGTACGCAGCGTGGGATGTTGGTGCTTTTGCCAGCCGTGTGACGGAAAAAGCAGTTGTAGAACAATGCACCTCTGAGAACAATCAGGTGATTGCAGAAGATATATGTGGAGACAACATTAGTCTAAATGTTGGTGGAATCGCAGGCAGTAGTTATGGTTCTATTAGAGATTGCCGGGTGCAGGGAGGCGTTGTGCATGGAAGTAATGCCGGTGGAGTGAGCGGTCTAATATCTGCTGGCGAAGTTATGGGGTGCTACAATTCCGCAGATGTTTATGGGATGTGTTATACCGGGGGGATTTGCGGCTGGAATGCAGCCATGACGTATTTGCAGATGTCTGAGTGTGTGAATGAGGGGACCGTACATGAGCGTTCCAAGACGAGTGGGAGTATGGAGCAATATGCAGGTGGTATTATCGGGTATACATTAAACGGAATTACGATTAACAGATGTCGTAATGCAGGAAATATCAGTTCCGGAGAGCAATCCTGTAATGCGGCATCGGTTAGCGTAGGTGGTATATTGGGCGGTGGCTGGAATGACGGAAGCTGTGACCGGATCATTTCTAATACAGTTAATACCGGAACGTTGATCGAACGGCAGCATTCCATCAGCTATATTGGTGGCGTTGTCGGAGACGGTGCCTATCCTCTGCTAAGGCTTTCTAATATCGCGAACTTCGGAACGCTGCTCTATACAGTACAGGATACGTATGCAGAGGCGGCGATTGGCGGTATATTGGGCCGAGGCTGTGAGGCAGAACAGACAGGATCAACTATTTGGAATTTACTGCAGCAGCATGCCATGACGAACTGTGTAAATTATGGAACGGTGCAATTTGACAGTGATTCGAAAAGTGAAGAACAAATCGACTATCATGCGGTGACTGGTGGCGGATTATCCGGAAATGCTGCTGCGACCGCATGGGAAAATTGTTATGAAGCTTCGGTATCAGCTCTGCCCCTATTTGGAAAAGAGGGGAATGGTACGATCATGGAGGTTCATCGGATCAATCGTGCACAAAGAGCAGGAGAGGCTTCTGCGGCGTTCATTAGTGAGAATGCAGCGTCTTATGCGCACACTTCCTCACTGGCTGAAGCCTTAAATGCATATGTTTCAGCACAGAATGGAGCGAAAGGGGATTATCTGTCTTGGCTACAGGAAGACGATACGTATCCTACGTTAAATCTCACGCTCGATCTGACGAAAAGCGGATATTCGACCGATAGACTGGTGGACGGTGCTTCTTTGTTGCCAAAACCAAGTGCGACACCAACAAGTTCGCCCACGAAGACACCGACAGCGAATCCAAGTGTTATGCCATCTGTGGCACCGAACATCCGTCCGACAGCGGTTCCGACGAAACGACCAACGGTGGTACCGACAAAGCGTCCGGCGGCACCGACAAGTTCGCCAACGGCTAACCCAAGTGTTATGCCATCTGTGGCGCCGAACATCCGTCCGACAGCGGTTCCGACGAAACGACCAACGGTTGCACCAACAAAACGTCCGGCAGCACCGGCAAAACCCACGATAGCACCGAAGAAATATCCTGCACCGCGCGTGAAAGTAGTCCGTAAGAAGACCAAAGCCGGTCTGCGGTATATTCAGGTGTCTCTGCGCAAGAAACAAAATTGTTATTTGCAATTTTACCGTAAAACTGCGAAAGGTTTTCGACAGATCAAACTTATGAACAATTACTTGCAGCGTGGACACCGCAAGATTAACATTGCCTATAGCAGGAAGACGAAAACCGTGACGTACAAGATACGTATCTACAAGCAAGTAAACGGTCGCCGGAAGTACAGCAAATTTACGAAAGTAAAGAAAATGCGGTTAAAATAAATGTATCAGTTAAAGGGGAGAATGTAATGAAACGAAGAAAAAGGGCAGTAGTGACTACATTGTTATTTTCTATATTGCTGACAGTAATACCGGTCGGGGATAACGGACAGAGTATGATGCAGCAATGTGCAGCGGCAGATACTGTAACCGGGCAGAAGAGTGTTTCTGCCTGTGAATATTTGAATGATACGACGGCGTTAACGGCATCCGTCATTACGATTTCGAATGCGGATGATCTGCGTGCCTTTAAGAAGATATTACAGAAGAGATCAATGAAGGGTAAGACTGTTGTGCAGACGGAAGACATTGCATTAAGTAAATATACCTATCGTTATGATGATTCTTCTCTGTATTATCACCGGATCGGTATCTATGACGGGGATACGCTTCAGTGTACGGTCGATGCAGAGGGCAAGGTACATCAACCGCTAAATCCAGACCGTATTACTTCTTGGGAAGCGTGCGGCGTGACAGACGATTTTGTATGGACGAATGAAGATCTGAAAACATTTCAGGGGGTATATCAGGGGAATCATCATGTTATTTCAGGGGCTCTTTTTTGTGGGAGCAGCGCCGGTTTGATCAGTTCCTTAGAGGGAGCAGTTGTCAATCTGCGGATGGAGCATTGTGCGTCGATTGCCAAAACACTGTGTCAGGCGATCGTTGTAGGAGAATCGTCAGGAACAGTTTCTAACTGCAGTGTGAGTGACAGTATAGTGGTTTCTGCGGATACCAATGCTTATACCGGAGCAATTGTAGGTTTGGCGAAATTAAATTCCGTAATATCTTATAATACATCAGAGAATAATCGGATCATGAACGATGGAAATGCAGCTGGTGGAATCGTGGGTCAGAGCGATGTCTCTGTCAGGGATTGTCTCGTGAACGGAGGAGACGTGAGTGGAGAGGAGAGTACCGGAGGGATTGTTGGTACGGTAACTAATAGCGCAGAGGGGATATGCATTCACGGATGTCAAAGTTCTGCAAACATTTCCGGAAAGTATCATATTGGTGGCATCTGCGGATATTATGTGCAGTATACGTTTATTGAGCCAAGTGGACCACTCACAATATCCGAATGTACAAATCGCGGAAACCTGACGGAGCGGGCTGTGAGTGATTACGGATTGAAGCAGTATCTTGGTGGCATTATGGGCGATGCGCAGGGGGCGGTGACGATCACAAAGTGTCATAACAGCGGTGATGTGCTTTCTGATCAGGAAACATGTAATGCTTCGGAAGTAAATCTTGGTGGCATTATGGGTGGTATCTACAATCCGGAAAAATGGGAATGTAAGATATCAGATACCGATAATACAGGACATATTACGGAAAAACAGCATTCCATCAGCCGAATCGGTGGAATTATCGCAGACGGCAGATGGCCAAATCTTACGCTCCAAAATACAGCAAATTATGGAAATCTTCAATATGCCGTAAACGATGACTATGCGGAAGCGGAGATAGGAGGTATTTTAGGACAGGGCTGTGAAGCGGAAGAGTCGGACAAAAGTACATGGAATGCACTGCAAAAGCATGTGATCGCCAATAGTATCAATTATGGTGAGATACAGATTGGAAGTGAGCAGAATTACCGAGCTGTGACAGTAGGTGGATTGGCAGGCAAGGCAGAAGCAGATCGGTGGCAGTATTGTTATGAGGCTTCCGGGATGCAGATACCGTTATATGGCAAGGATGGAAATGGATCGAAGGAAGAAGTGTTTGCCGTATCAGCGGCGCAAAGAGATGGAGACGAAACGGTATCTGCGATCAGTGAGAATACATCATCCTATGCATATACCGTTTCACTTCTAACGGCATTGAATAATTTTGTGACCGCACAAAATGCAGCAGGAAGTAAATATTTAACCTGGATACAGGGAAAAAATAAATATCCGGTTTTATATGGGATTATGGATATGGCAAAGAGTGGATATTCGGTAGAGCGGTTGATCGATGCAGAGTCGGTTCGACCAAAACCAAGTGCGACACCCACGAGTTCACCAACGAAGACACCGACAGCCAACCCAAGTGTTATGCCATCTGTGGCGCCGAACATCCGTCCAACAGCGGTTCCGACGAAACGACCAACGGTTGCACCAACAAAACGTCCGGCAAAGCACCCATGGAAACCCACGATAGCACCGAAAAAATATCCTGCACCGCGCGTGAAAGTAGTCCGCAAGAAGACCAAAGCCGGTCAGCGGTATATTCAGGTGTCTCTGTGCAAGAAACAAAATTGTTATTTGCAATTTTACCGTAAAACTGCGAAAGGCTTTCGACGGATCAAACTTATGAACAATTACTTGCAGCGTGGACACCGCAAGATTAACATTGCCTATAGCAGGAAGATGAAAACCGTGACGTATAAAATACGTATCTACAAGAAAGTAAACGGTCGCCGGAAGTACAGCAAATTTACGAAAGTAAAGAAGATGCGGTTATCCTAGCGCATCACTTCTTAAACAGCGGTTGTGTCAGATGGAAAAAACGGATAAAAAAATAAGAAATCGATAGACAGCTATGACATATAATTAAGAAAACAATAGACAAAATCAGTATATCAGCATTGATACACATAAGGGAGTAGTACAGACATTGGAAGACAAAAAGTATTGTATGAATTGTATGCAGCCATTGAGTTGGGATGGAACTTGTCCACATTGCGGTCTGGCAGCAGAGAAGATTTCGGATGCCCCGCATCATATTCCGCATGGCAGTAAGTTATTTCACGGCAAATATTTGGTTGGTCGTGTGCTTGGTGAGGGTGGATTTGGTATTACATATATCGGTCTGGATCTGACGCTTTTGATCGCTGTGGCGATCAAAGAATATTTCCCAAATGGTCTGGTTTGGCGAAAATGCGATAAAACCAGATCATCTTATCAGGTTACCCCGTATACTCCGGAATCCAAAGTGTTATTTGAACGTGGCAAGGACGATTTTCTCAAAGAAGCCAGAGTGCTGTCACAGTTTGGCACACAGGAAGGCATTGTCCGTACACGCAGTTTTTTTGAAGAAAATGACAGTGTATATTTGGTTATGGATTATGTGCGTGGAGGCAGCATTAAGGATTATGTGAAACGGAATGGACCATTTTCACCACAAAATTGTTGGAATATATTGCACAATCCGATCCGGGCATTGCTGGACCTGCATCAGAGGGGGCTTGTTCATCAAGATGTCAGCCCGGATAACGTGATCATAAATGCAGAGGGCAATGGCGTATTGATTGATTTTGGCGCAGTCAGACATGCAAATGCCATTGATGACAAGACGCGGACTTCTATATACAAACAGGGATTCTCGGCATATGAACAATTGGAAAAGCGAGGCAAGAGGGGACCGTGGACAGACGTATACAGCTTATGCGCTACGATTTATTATATGTTGACCGGACAGGCACCTATAGATGCGACAGAGAGAGTATTTAATGACACGATCAAGCCATTGTGGGAGTATCCGGTGGATATTACCAAAGATGTGGTTGAAGTCATTATGCATGGACTGGCTGTGGAAAGCAGTGCGAGATTGCAGACATTAGACGAGTTGTACGAAACGCTCTATGAGTGTCCGGCGCATCGTAAAGATATGGCAGAAGTTGTTGAGTCGGCATCTGTGCTTGGCGAGAGCCGTGAGGCTATGCGTGAGGAAGCACTTGGTAAGCAGAAAAGGCGGGAGCGGCATATTCATCATTTGTCGGATCAGTTAGAGCAGATGGAAAGACGCCGCAAACACAAAAAGTGGGTGGCCGCCTTTGGAATCATGGTTGGCGTTTTGGCAGTGATCAGCGGTATCGGGTATCGTCAGATGGCAGCAGATCATGGCAAAGCGGAGATGAAACCGCCAGTGATCGCTTCGGCAGAACCGACGAGACTTCCGGAAGATCAGGCGGGACGATCGGTAGTTCCACAAGCAGATGTGGCAACGGCTTCGACAGAACCGACACCAACTGCCACAGAGCCGGTACGGACGAAAAAGCCAAAGGTAACAAAGCGCCCGGTACGGACGAAAAAGCCAAAGGCAACAAAGCACCCGGTACGGACGAAAAAGCCAAAGGTGATAAAGACACCGGAGGTAGCAGCGACACCGAAGCGGACCAAAGCACCGAAAAAAACAAAAAAACCAACAAAAATACATATGGATGGTGATATGGATGAGCTCACAGAGTAGTACGAGAAAGATTGCAGAGAAGATTGCGGTCATCAATGACCGATCCGTTTTTTTGGGATTCGATGTATATATGACATTAGAATTGTTGTGTAAGACGCCACAGCAGTGGATGGATGCAGATGTAGAGCAGCAGGCCGCCTGGCGTGTGGAAACATATAAAAAGCTAAATATGGTACTTGGCAAAAAGAAGATCGTGTCAAGGCCGACATTACGACGTTGGCTTGCGCTGGATGGGGAGAACGCAGTATTTCCCAAAAGAGAACAGATCCTAAAGATGGCGCTTGCTCTTTCTTTTGATGAAGAACAATTGCAGCGTTGTCTAAGACAAGGCATACAAGAACCGGGTATTCAGATCAATGATTACCAGGAAATATTATGTTTATATTGTGCGGCACATCATCTTGATAATAACAAATATGAGGATATGCTGCAGATCTTTGAACAGGAAGCGAGCGAGGACACGGAATTAAAGCAAAAGAGTCATACCAGCCAGCTATGGAATATGTACAGAGTGCAAAAAGATAAAGAACCGGCTGATTTTCTGGAATGGATGTTAGAGCATGCTTCGATGTTTAAGGGCTATGGTAAAATGGGACTGAAAGTGTTCCATGAATACCGGGAAAAGATCGTGTATTACGCCAACAAAGAAGTACATGAACGTCTTGTTCGTGCTTTGGAGCAGACGGATTTTAAGGAATGGTCGGCAAAACATGGATACAAGACACCGGATTATGATAGAGGTGTTGTGCAGTATTTGAAAAATAAAAAGCGACGTAAAGATCCGGGCATTGACCAAACTTCATTACGAAGCATACAACGGGATCATTTGCTGTATTATTCCAAAATGGAAAAGAATCTGGTGATGCTGCGCGAACTGTATGCAGCTATTTTGATCCCGCAGGAAGAGCGGGATAGTGGCAGGAGCATCGTTTTTCAGAAACAGCTTAAAAATATGCCGTCGGAATTTCACTTTATGAGCGATGATTATGTATCTAAGCTATTGACGGTATCCAAGCAAAAGGAGTGTTTATTCCGATTATCCAGTGAGTATGCCAAGACGAGGGACAAGAAGTGGTCGATCAAGATAAAAAGTCAAAAACAGCGCTGTCGTCAGGTGCAGCGTTCGGATATCCTGCCTATGATCCAGTGGGTTGCAGTACACCGTTATCTGGAGGAAAATGAAAAGCAGGATGGGGAATACGATCAACAGGAAGCGAAAGAGATGTTTGAGCAGATGGCAGAGGAAGCCCTGCAAAAATGTGATATGGCACCATTAAATCCGAGATATCGGTTAGATTTTGTGCTGCTGTCCTGTTTTGGGGACACAGAGATGTCGTACCTGTCAGAAATATTATGTGAATATATTCAACCGGAAGAAGAGTAGAGTGTTTCCACTCTACTCTTCTTCCGGTTTTTTCTTAGTTTGTAAGGTCTGCATTGCATTGCCTAGCATTTCGTAGACATTATTTGATCTCGCCTCGTTTATGTCGTTCAAAGAAATCTTTTGTTTCCTTAGCAACAACACCGCTCAGTGCGAATAATGCGATCATGTTTGGCAATGCCATCAATCCATTGAAGATATCTGCAATCGTCCAAACAGCTTTTACAGTCATATATGGTCCGATGAAGATCGCAAGGATATAAATATATCGGAAGAACTTCACATGCTTCATATTACCTCCGCTTAAGTATTCTAAGCAGCGCTCACTGTAATAATCCCATCCAAGGATCGTTGTGAAGGCGAAGAATACCAGACAGAGCATTAACACAAAAGCGGCAAATTCATTCGGGAAAGGAAGTCCCTTCTGGAATGCATAAGTTGTTACCTGAACGCCCTCTAAGCCGGGTACTTTCCAAGCTCCGGTAAGCACGATAGACAGACCGGTCAATGTACAGATTACGATCGTATCAATAAAAGTACCGGTCATGCTGACAAGACCCTGGCGAACAGGCTCATTGGTCTGTGCAGCAGCAGCGGCGATCGGTGCACTACCAAGACCGGCTTCGTTAGAAAAGATACCTCTTGCAACACCTTTCTGCATAGCAACCAACATACTTCCTACGGCACCGCCGGTGACAGCCTTCGGTGTAAATGCAGCAATAACGATTGTTTTAATTGCTGCCGGTAATGCCGTAATATTGCAAAGAATTAAGATAATAACAACGACGAAATATAAAATTGCCATAAATGGTACGATAACCTGACTGACGCTTGCAATTCGCTTTACACCACCGATCAATACGGCGGCAACGCAGAACGTTAAGATCAAAGAAGCGATCACAACAGACCAGGAATAATCTGCCAAAAAAGGAATGGATTTTACACGGTGTGCATTATTTGGATCAAAGAAGTTGTTTACGGCACTGGAGATACCATTTACCTGACTAAAGGTACCGATGCCGAATAATCCAACGCATACGCCGAAAAATGCAAATAATTTTGCAAGCCATTTCCAACGCTTGCCCATTCCCTGTTCTATGTAATAGAAAGGACCGCCCAAGCTATGTCCATCTTTTGCGACAACACGATATTTTACAGCAAGTAATCCTTCGGAGAATTTTGTAGCCATTCCTAGGAAGGCTGCGACGATCATCCAAAATAAAGCACCGGGACCACCGGCACCTACTGCTGTTGCGACACCGACGATATTGCCGGTACCGATCGTAGCACTTAGTGCTGTACAAAGTGCCGAGAAACTGGAAATTTCGCCTTCGCCACCTTCTTCGTTTTTGATCATCCACTTGAGTGCTAACGGAAGTTTGCGAACTTGAAGTAGTTTGATACGGGTTGTTAGAAGAAGTCCACCTGCCATGATCAATATGATCAGAGGGACGCCCCATACTAAATTGTCAACAGTTACGAGAAACTTATTGATTTCTTTCCACATTTTTTTTACCTTTCTTTTGTTTTCTGTCCTTTTACCTGAGAGATTCCAGCCATAGGCTTGTTGCACCTTCGGTATCTGCCAAAACCGCAGAATTCTCCAGAGAGTCGATCCATTTACAGTTACACCGTATTGCACGGCACCTGAGAGTGTTACTCCTTCGGCAGGTGAAACCACCATTTTCCTGTAAACTTCATATCGAAACACACAATATATACTATATAACGTCTCCTATTTTTTTTCAAGAAAAAAGAAAAAAGCATTGACAACTAATAGAAGTTAGATTATACTAACTAGCGTGAAATAAAAATTATTTCGCATTATTTTTTGAAGGTGGGTTAGTAAACACTAACTATAATAAGTTATAGAAAGAAGAGGGTACTGTGATGGCAAAAGAAGTGATTATTCAGAAAATGAAAGACTCCGGCTGCAGAATTACGAAGCAGCGTATGATACTCTTAGATATTATTCTGGAGGAGGATTGTTCTTGCTGCAAAGAAATTTATTTTAAGGCATCCAAGAAAGACTCCAAGATCGGTGTGGCAACCGTATATCGTATGATCAATTCTCTGGAAGAAATCGGAGTGATCAGCCGCAAGAATATGTTTAAGGTAATGTAGTTAATAGATTGTTTTGCAAAAGCATTTTATATAGGGGACAAAAACATATCGTGTGCATTTATGTTTTTATTCCGCATGAATTCTACAAAAAAGGCAGAAACTTATGTTGATGCCTTTTTTTGTTACTTTATAGGAAACTGCTCACTACAGTAACTTCCCATACCGGAAGTTACTGTTCAAACCACATATTGCTTATTATGTCGATGGTCTAATTATATTTTGCAGCTATTAGATAGTGAATCCTGCCATCAAAAAATATAGCAATTACCTTGCTAAACCGGGACATCTCAGGCACTCCTTTAGGCATGTACTCGTCAGAGACTGAACAAAATGAGAAAACGTATCAGAAGTATGTATTGACGAATGAAAGGGGGTTAGTTATTATATAAATGAGTTAGCAAAGACTAACTCAAAAGGAGGGAACGGTCATGCGAATAGAGACCTGGGAAATCATGCAGAATGCAGATTTGGATGAGATAGAATTGCAATTGGCGTTTCAGTGTGCACCGCTTATTACCGGTTTGAAGGTGTCTAATCTGTTTCAGATTGACAGCAGACATTATAAAAGATTATGTGAAATATTGGATAAAAGCAATTTTTCATTTTGTGGTTTGGGCGGAAGAAATGGGTCTGTGTCGTTGCTGATCTATCAAAAAGAATGGCTGGAGCAGTTTTTACAGCAAGAGGAGGTGCGGATATTGATGCATCGTTTGGGCTATAGAGATCTGCACTTGGAGCGGGTATTGACCAAGTTTCGCAGCAGATATATCCGATATATGCAAAAAAAACAGCAGTTCCCGCACGAGATGGGAGTACTGCTCGGATATCCGCCGGAGGATGTGGAAGACTTTATTATATACGAAGGAAAGAACTCTTTGTGTGAGGGGTATTGGAAAGTGTATGCAGAACCGCAAAAGAAGCTTCGGTTGTTTGCACAATATGATAAAGCAAGAGAGTGGCTTTTGGATCTGCTGTATTGTGGCGTTGGGATGGAGGATATTGTAGGGGTAGCTCTTGATGCGGAAAGCAGAGCAATTTCGCAGGATTATCTTTTTGCTTCGTGAGATAGGGGCATGATCCGGGAATGCACTGTGATTCTGTATCGTTACAAATAATATAGGCGAAGAAACTTCGCGATATAAATATGGTGCCTGATATTCAGCAAAACGAGATTGCGGGATAACAGGAACATCAAAGAATGGAGGATTATTATGAGCAAAGTATCAATTGTGTACTGGACACAAGGTGGCAACACACAGGCTATGGCAGAGGCAATCGGCGAGGGTGTTACGGCAGCCGGTGGTGAGGCGGATGTTGTATTTGTCAGCGATGTTAATATTGCAGATTTAAAAGCAGAGGGTGCGTTTGCATTGGGATGCCCGGCGATGGGCGCTGAGGTGCTTGAGGAAATGGAAATGGAACCTTTTGTTCAGGATGTTGAGAGGTTTGCCAATGGCAAAAAGATCGCGTTATTTGGTTCTTATGGATGGGGAGATGGTCAGTGGATGCGCGACTGGGAAGACCGCATGACCGCTGCCGGAGCAACACTGGTTGGCGGTGAAGGCGTGATCTGTCAGGAAGCGCCGGATGAGGCTGCATTACAAAACTGCATCGAGATTGGTAAACAGCTTGTGAACGCATAAGTTTAGGTGTATCATTTCGTGGCAAAAGCATTCTGGGAGCATTTTGTCATGAAATTATTATTTGGATTCTTTTGATTTAAGTCTAAAAGCGGTCTTATTGATAAAATATATCAATAAGGCCGCTTTTGGCTGGAAATTCAAAAAATCGTAATGTATAATACTTTTTTGAGAATTCTCTACAATAGATTATAGCAGAAGCGCACGGTTTTGTGATGCTTCGGAAATGGAGGAAGCATATGTTAGACTGTTTAAAAAAAGTGAATGGTAAAAAATTAGGAGTGTTTGCAGCCGGTGTAGCATTTGGTACTGCAGGTATCAAAGTATTATCCAGCAAAGATGCAAAGAAGCTTTATACAAAGTGTACAGCAGCCGTTCTTCGTGCTAAGGAGTGTGTGTTAAAGACAGCAACGAAAGTGCAGGAGAATGCCGAGGATATTTATGCAGAGGCACAGCAGATCAATGAGGACCGTGCGGAAGCAGAAGAGGTTCTTGGTGAGGAAGAGACTGTAGAAGCGGAAACAACAGAAGAATAATTAACGCTGCACCTGTGGACGGGGTCGCTGTCTACAGGTGTTTTGTCGTTTATTGTCCGGGTGTGCTCTGTGCAGAGATGCCCGGACAGCGTTTTAATTAGAATACCGGTTTCAATGGTTAGAAAGGCATGAATAATTATGAAGTTTGTCATTAAACATGAGATAAGAGGTCGTATTCGAGTACATCTGATCGGAAAAGCAATGAGTTTTGCGCAGGCAGACACGTTGCAATATCAATTTGAGCAGATGAAAGATGTAACGGCGGTCAAGGTACAGGAACGTACTATGGACGTTACGATCTGTTATATAGGAAGCCGTAAACATATTATTACGGCATTAGGACAGTTTTCTTATGATAAGGTGGAAGTGCCGGAGGTGTATCTCAAAAATTCAGGACGGGAAATGAATCGTTTTTATTGGGATAAATTGGTTGATCAGACGGTAGTACATTTTGTAAACAAGATATTTTTGCCGGCACCGTTACGGGCCGGGATCGCTACTGTGAGATCGGTCAAATATATTGTGCAGGGTGTTAAGACTTTGGCTAAAAGAAAAATAGAAGTACCGGTGTTGGATGCAACGGCGATCAGTGTGTCTTTAATACGAGGTGATTATAAGACGGCGGGCGCTGTCATGTTTTTACTTAGTATGGGTGAGATCTTAGAGGAATGGACGCATAAAAAATCAGTCGGAGATCTGGCACGAAGTCTGTCCCTCAATATTGATAAAGTATGGCTTGTTACCGATGATACGGAAGTGCAGGTGTCAGCTGCGCAGATTAAGGAGGGCGACCGGATTCGTGTACATATGGGAGCTGTTATTCCGTTTGATGGTATTGTGATGGAGGGAGAAGCGTTAGTCAATCAGGCATCGCTTACCGGAGAGTCGCTGCCGGTGCGTAAGGCGGCAGAAAGTCCTGTTTATGCGGGTACCGTTGTTGAAGAAGGAGAGATTACTCTTTTGGTCAAAGAAGGTACCGGATCCAGCAAATACGAAAAGATCATGACGATGATCGAGGATTCCGAGAAGCTTAAGTCGTCCTTGGAAGGCAAAGCAGAGCACTTAGCTGACCGACTGGTACCATATACGTTTTTGGGTACCGGTCTTACGTTGGTATTGACACGTAATACTGTGAAAGCGTTGTCAGTATTGATGGTTGATTTTTCCTGTGCATTGAAATTGGCAATGCCGTTGTCGGTACTGTCGGCGATCCGTGAATCCAGTGCACATGATATTACTGTGAAAGGCGGTAAATTCTTAGAGGCAGTTGCGGAAGCCGATACGATCGTGTTTGATAAGACAGGAACGCTCACTAAGGCACAGCCTACGGTAGTTGAGGTGATTCCGTTTGACGATAGAAGCCCTGATGAGCTGCTTCGTATTGCAGCCTGTTTAGAAGAGCATTTCCCACATTCTATGGCAACGGCAGTTGTTGTTGAGGCAATGAAACGCGGTCTTGTTCATGAAGAACTGCACACGAAAGTAGAATATATTGTGGCACATGGTATTTCCTCTACGATCAATGACAAGAAGATCATTATCGGAAGTCATCATTTTGTCTTTGAAGATGAGGGCGCTGTCGTTCCGGAGGATAAGAAGGAACAGTTTGAGCAGCTTCCGGAGCAATATTCTCATTTGTACATGGCGATGGATGGTAAGTTGGTTGCCGTGATCTGTATCGAAGATCCACTGCGAGTTGAGACAGCTGAGGTGATCCGTGAATTAAAACATCTTGGTATTCATAAGGTTGTGATGATGACTGGTGACAGTGACCGCATTGCTGCTAATATTGCTCAAAAGGCTGGTGTTGATGCGTATTATTCGGAAGTGCTTCCGGAGGATAAGGCTAATTTTGTGGAGCAGGAAAAGAAAGCAGGACATAAGGTTATCATGGTTGGTGATGGGATTAATGATTCTCCGGCATTGTCGGCGGCTGATGTAGGCATTGCGATCAGTGATGGCGCGGAAATTGCCAGAGAGATTGCAGATGTTACGATCGCAGCAGATGACTTGCGTGAGATCATTACACTCAAGAAAATCAGCAATGCTTTGATGAAGCGTATTGACAGAAATTATAAAGTTATTGTAGGATTTAATACAGCACTTATTTTGTTCGGCGTTGGTGGTGTACTTCAGCCAACAATGTCGGCATTATTACACAATACGTCGACCATATTGATCAGTCTGAAGAGCATGGAAAACTTGTTGGAAGAGTAAGATATCATCTGAGAGGGGTATTGTAACAAGAATTAGGAGGAGTTTATGAAAGATATCAAGAAACCGGAGTTTATGCTGGAAGCGATGCGAGGACGGAGAGGGTTTATCGCCGTGCTTGAGATATTGATCGCGATTGTAGTCTTTGTGGTCAGTTCGATCGCAATGTCCATTGGTACGATTCCTTTAATGATCGGTTATTTCGTGAGTGATCCGGAGTTTATGAAAACGGCACAGTCTGTCGCGGACGGATCGATGGATTCGCTGCAATATATGCAGAAAATGCAGGACTATGCACTCCATTTGCCGGATTGGATGACCATTGCAACACTTTTATTAGAAATCCTGATGATTGCGGTTGTTTTTGTCTATTGCCGTTTTTTGGAGAAGAGAAAGATCCGTACATTAGGATTTCGTAAGAAGGGAATGGTTCCACAGTATTTGAAGGGTGCTGTGGCTGGAGCACTATTTTTTAGCGTAGCATATTTGATCTGTGTTCTAACAGGAAGTATTCATGTAGAAGGATTGGTGACCAATATGGCACCTCTGGGGATTCTTGGTTACCTTGTTGGATATTTGGTACAGGGCATGGCAGAAGAGGTGCTTTGCCGCGGCTATCTGTTTGTATCGTTGTCGAGAAGACATTCCGTCGTGTATTCGGCAGTGCTCAGTGCACTGTTCTTTGCTATGTTACATGGTGCCAATTCCGGCTTGACGCCACTTGCGGTATTTAACTTATTCCTGTTTGGTATTTTCGCAGCACTGTTGTTGGTAAAATGTGAAAATATCTGGGTTGTTGGTGCGTTCCACAGTTTGTGGAATTTTGCACAGGGGAATATTTATGGCATTCAGGTCAGCGGTAATTCTCTACAGCCGGCAATCTTAAACAGCAGCAACGTGAAGGGACATGGTTTGATCAACGGTGCAGGCTTTGGCTTAGAAGGTGGTCTTGGCGTGACGCTTGTACTTGGTCTTGGTATTGCCTATTTGGTGTACAATTTGAACAAACAAGGCAAGATCGTGGAATGGGAAGGATTCCGGCCGGTCGGAGAGAATTATAATAACGATATGCCGAGCGGACAGAATTATGCAGGTCCACAGTATAACGGAAATCAGCAGGATTATGCAGGTCCACATTATAACGGAAATCAGCAGGATTATGCAGGTTCACAGTACAACGGAAATGAGCAGAGTTATGCAGGTCCACAGTATGGCAGAGAAGAGCAGGATTACGCCGGTTCGCAATATAATGGAAATGAACAGAGTTACAATGGTTCATCATATAACAGCGATCAGGAAGCTTTTGCCAGACCGCAGGAAGAAGCACAGTTTGGTAAGAGTACAGAAGGCTATGAAAATATGGGCGTAGCACCGGGGCAGACACCTTGGCATCCGGAAACGCCAGAGCAGCAAATGTCCGATGAAAAGACATTTAATGCAGACTATTTTAAGGAATAGACGAGTGAAAAAAAGCAAAGCGCTGGCTTTGCAAGAATTGCTAAAGCAATTCTTGGTAACATCACACTATATAACAGCAATTTCCTATTAAGTGAAATAAGAGGCATGTATGAATGGTATTCGTACATGCCTCTTTTGATACTTTATAGGAAACTACTCTTTCTCAGGTTGTTTCAAGTTTTTTGCGGCTGTTGAGAGCATCAATTTGATTCGGTTTAACTGGTTCACTTCGCTGGCACCCGGATCGTAATCAACAGCAACAATATTGGAATCCGGATAGCAGTGACGTAATTCTTTGATAACACCCTTGCCGACAACGTGGTTTGGCAGACAGCCAAAAGGCTGTGTACAAACAATATTTGGAACACCGGAATGGATCAATTCGATCATCTCACCGGTTAAGAACCAACCCTCACCGGTCTGGTTACCACAGGAAACGATCGGTGAAGCATATTCTGCAAGTTTGGCGATTGGAACCGGTGGGTCAAAGCGTTTACTCTCTGTCAGGGCATCGTGCATCGTCTTGCGATAATGTTCAATAAAACGGATCGCAGCGTTGTTGATCAAAGCACTGGATTTCTTTTTGCCTAAATAATCCGCCTTAAAGTTTGCATTGTAAAGACTGTACATAAAGAAATCGATCAGATCCGGACATACTGCCTCGGCACCTTCAGACTCCAATAATTCGACTAAGAAGTTATTGGCAAGTGGAAGGAATTTAACTAAAATCTCGCCGACAATACCAACACGCGGTTTCTTTACATCCAGCAATGGAAGTTCATCAAATTCTTTCACAATGCCGCGGATATTTTTCTTAAATTCGCTGTGTTTTCCGTTTTGAACGGATTTTTGTGCGATCTTCAACCATTTTTCATGCAATGCATTGGCAGATCCCGGAACTGCCTCATAAGGACGTGTTTTGTAGAGGACACGCATAAATACATCGCCGTAGATCAATGCCTGTAATGCACGGTCAGCCATCTTGTAGTTGATGTCTAATCCCGGATTCTTTTCAATGCCGGCGCTCATGGAAATGACAGGAATCTGCTCCATGCCTGCTTTTTCCAAAGCACGACGGATAAATCCGATATAGTTGGTTGCACGACATCCACCACCGGTCTGCGTAATGATCAACGCTACTTTGTTAAGATCATATTTGCCGGAAAGCAATGCCTGCATAAACTGTCCGACAACGAGCAGGGATGGATAACATGCATCGTTGTTTACGTACTTTAATCCGTAATCCAGGCACTCGCCGGTGCTAGGTAATACTTCCAAATTGTATCCGCAGGATGCCAGTGCCGGTTCGAGAATATCGAAATGGATCGGAGACATCTGTGGAACAAGGATCGTATAATCTTTACGCATTTGTTCTGTAAAGACTACGCGGTGGTGTGCAGTATCTTTTTTGACCGGTTTGATCTGCTTGCGCTCGCGTTCACGAACAGCGGCGAGCAGAGAGCGGATACGAATACGTGCAGCACCTAAGTTATTAACTTCGTCAATCTTTAATACCGTATAGATCTTATTCTGCAGCGTCAGTATATCGCTGACCTGATCGGTTGTTACCGCATCCAGTCCGCAGCCGAATGAGTTGAGCTGGATCAGATCTAAGTCGGAACGGGTTGCTACATAAGAGGCCGCTTTGTACAGACGGGAATGATACATCCACTGATCCATAACGATCGTAGGACGATCTACGTTGCCGAGTTCGGATACACTGTCTTCAGTCAATACGGCAACACCGAAAGAGGTGATCAGTTCCGGAATACCGTGATTGATCTCCGGATCGGTGTGATATGGTCTACCGGCGAGCACGATACCGTGGCAGCCGTTTTCTTCCATATAAGCGAGTACTTCTCGTCCTTTGGCGGACATATCATCACGTACATGCTGCATTTCTTTCCATCCTGCAGCAGCCGCACGGCGGATTTCCTCTTTGGAAATGCCGTTTTCTTCCGTGAAGTATTCTACCAGACGTTTTGTTAATATTTTTTCACTTTCAAACGACAGGAACGGGTTTTGATATTTGATCTTGCCATCCTGCAGTTCTTCAACATTATTTTTGATGTTTTCGCCATAAGAGGTGACGATCGGGCAGTTGTAATGGTTGCCGGCACCCTCTACCTCACAGCGTTCATATGGCACGCAAGGATAGAAAATGTAATCGAGTCCCTGCTTGATCAGCCAAGATACATGCCCATGCGCAAGTTTTGCCGGATAACATTCGGATTCGCTTGGAATGGACTCAATACCCAGTTCATAGATTTTGCGGCTGGACTCCGGAGAGAGTACCACACGATAGCCAAGTTCGGTAAAGAAGGTAAACCAAAACGGATAATTTTCGTACATATTCAGTACACGTGGAATACCGACTGTACCGCGCACGGCGTGCTCTTCATCTAATGGTTTATAGTGAGCGAAGAGTCGTTTGTTCTTGTATTCAAAAAGGTTTGGAATATTCTTCTTGTTTTTCTGACCGCCAATACCACGTTCACAACGGTTGCCGGAAATAAACTGTCTGCCGCCGGTAAAACGATTGATCGTGAGAAGGCAGTGGTTGGTACAGCCCTTGCAGCGAGACATGGACGTTTCGAAACGAAGCTCGTTGATCTGGTCGATCGTGAGCATCGTGCTTTCCTGTCCGGTATAATGATCTCTGGCAATGAGTGCGGCACCAAACGCACCCATGATACCGGCGATATCCGGACGTACGGCTTTGCAGCCGGAAATGCGCTCAAAGCTTCGCAGTACCGCATCGTTATAGAAAGTACCACCTTGAACAACGACTTTTTCACCAAGATCTTTTGGATCCGTCAGCTTGATCACTTTTAACAAAGCATTTTTGATAACGGAATAAGCAAGTCCGGCAGAAATATCTGCAACGCTGGCACCTTCCTTCTGAGCCTGCTTTACTTTGGAATTCATAAATACGGTACAGCGGGATCCAAGATCGATCGGATTCTCGGCAAACAACGCAACTTTCGCAAAATCAGCGACCTCGTAATTGAGAGATTTTGCAAAGGTTTCGATAAAGGAACCACAGCCGGAGGAACAAGCCTCGTTTAACTGAACTTTATCAACGGAGTGGTTTTTGATCTTGATGCATTTCATATCCTGACCACCGATATCCAAGATACAGTCTACTTCCGGTTCAAAGAACGCAGCAGCATTGTAGTGTGCTACCGTTTCTACTTCACCCTCGTCCAAAAGGAGCGCAGCCTTTAACAGTGCTTCACCATATCCGGTAGAGCAGGATCGAACAATCTGTGCTCCAGCCGGCATTTTACTGTAAATATCTTTGATCGCCTTGATCGCTGTTTTCAGCGGGCTTCCGTTGTTGTTGCTGTAAAATGAGTACAGCAGGGAACCGTCTTCGCCGATCACAGCTACCTTTGTTGTCGTAGAACCGGCATCGATCCCTAAGAATAAATTGCCTTTATAACTTGCAAAATCGCCTTTCTTTACATCATTTTGCGAATGCTTTTGCAAGAAATCATCGTATTCTGCCTGATCCTTAAAAAGAGGCTCCATACGGGTTACTTCAAATTCCATCTTGATCTCTTGGGAAAGATCGGTGTGTAATTTGCCAAGGCTTGACATATCTTCTTCCTTGGCGTTCATTGCTGCACCGGAGGCTGCAAACAGATGAGAATGTTCCGGAGCGATGATCTGGTCGCCTTCCAGACCAAGAGTACGGATAAATGCCTGCTTTAATTCGGTCAGGAAATGAAGCGGACCGCCTAAGAATGCAACATTACCGCGAATTGGTTTACCACAGGCAAGACCGCTGATCGTCTGATTGACCACTGCCTGAAAAATAGAGGCTGAGAGATCTTCTTTGGTTGCACCTTCGTTGATCAGAGGTTGAATATCCGTTTTGGCAAATACGCCGCATCGAGCTGCGATTGGGTAAATTGCTTTATAATTTTTAGCATATTCATTTAATCCGCTGGCATCCGTCTTCAATAAGGTAGCCATTTGGTCAATAAAGGACCCGGTACCACCGGCGCAGATTCCGTTCATACGCTGGTCGATACCACCGGTAAAATATATGATTTTAGCGTCTTCCCCGCCTAATTCGATGGCGACATCGGTGTGAGGGGCGTAATCTTTGAGTGATGTTGCAACTGCTACTACCTCCTGTACGAAAGGAACGTTCAGATATTTGGACAGCGTCAGTCCACCGGATCCGGTAATGACCGGAGCAACCGGCAGATCACCAAATTCATCATAGGCTTTTTCAATAATAGCAGCAAGAGTTTCCTGGATGTTGGCATAGTGCCGTTGATAATCGGAAAAAATAATTTCGCCATCTTTATTTAACAGCGCAATTTTTACGGTTGTGGAACCGATATCGATTCCCAATGTATTCATGTGTAATTTCATAAATACCCTCCATCTAGTATCTTGTATTACTCTTAGTTTCTAATGGTATGTCAGCAACGATAAATTATGAGTTTGTGCTTGATTTGCGAGGCACAAAAATTCGTCGCATTTTCCTATTATAATGCTATTATGAGAGGAATGCAATAAACATTTTTTGCTTTTGTGGAGTGAGATCCGGATCCGCGGCTGCGAGTAGAGTCACCATTTCACGGAAAGCAGAATATACTGTAGCAAATAAAGGCATAAGGTGAATACACCATGAATCATGAGTATTGTAATGGACATATGCATATGATAAAGAAAGGAGATACACTGTACGCTTTGAGCCGAAGATATCATGTCCCGCTGGAAGTGATGTTACGTGCCAATCCTTATGTAGATGTATATAATCTACAGCCGGGTGATACCGTTTGCATTCCGGGAAAAAAAGCAGATGGATGCAATATAAATCTAATCATGCCGCGGATGGGTAACGGACAGGAGGAGATGACACCGGACGTGCAGGAAAATATCGCAGAGACTTCCGTTGATGCTGATCGTTCCGAAGAAGATCAGGAGAGACAATCCCATGAAATGACGCGGGAGTTTGACACGACAGTTCCCTATGATGACAGGTATGTGACCGAGCAGGGAGATTCCCTACAGTCTTTCTTACAGAGAATGAACGTTTCGCTGAATGATTTTTTGGAGCAGAATGAGCCAGAGGACGTCATGCTGCTGCCAGGTATTGCATATCGTAAATAGCAGAGATGCAGCCTGTTGTAAATAGCATATTTTGTCGCAGGATACACCCGCTTGCGGACTGGGAATCCAATTGACAAAGAATACGCGTCACACTATAATGAAATGTACTATGGCGTTCTTTTCGATTGCTGTAAAAATACGCTGTAGTACATTTTTGAATTGCATGTAAAATATCCTGTGAACAGATGGACTTTTGCAGGGAAAATATCAGGCATAGAAAGGACAAGTATATGATACAATGGTTAAATAAGATGGAACGCAAATTTGGAAAGTATGCGATCCCTGACTTGACACGTTACGTAGTTGGTGCATATTGTCTCGGTGCTTTGTTAGAGATGCTGACAAATTTTGGGATAATACCGTTTGATATTTATTATAACTGGCTTTGTCTGGATATGAGCAAGGTGGCGCATGGACAAGTCTGGAGATTGTTTACGTATTTGCTGGAACCGTATGGCTTTAGCGGCAGCACGTCCTTTGTACTCAGCGTGTTGTTTTTGGTGATCCAGGTTAATCTGTTTTTCTTGTTTGGACGATCTTTGGAACGGGCCTGGGGAACGTTTCGGTTTAACATGTATTTCTTTAGTGGTTATCTGTTAAATATTATTGCAGCACTGATCCTGTATTTATGTCCGTTTCATATTGCAATTTATGATTCCGGTTTTCAGTATGTTTACTGGGCGATGTTCTTTGCTTTTGCACTGATCCAGCCGGACACGGAGTTACTTTTGTATTTTGTGCTTCCGATCAAAGTAAAATGGCTTGCGCTATTGGATGCGATTTATATGTGCTATTTGATAGTGGGCAATTTTGTGGCAGGTTTTCGCATGATGGGAATGACAGCCATGTATGGAGCACAGGCACAGGCGTATGGCTGGATGCATATTAGTCAGGCGTTTGCGGTTATCGTAGCAATGGGGAACTTCTTACTGTTCTTCTTCATGACGCGGGATTACAAGCGGATGTCATATGGAGAGCAGAGGAGACGAAGAGGTTTTAAGAAGAAGATGAAAGCAGCGGGTGCCGGACAGCGTATTGTGCATCGCTGTGCAATTTGTGGCAGGACTCAGGAGGAATTTCCGGATCTGGAATTTCGTTACTGCTCCAAATGTGAGGGCAATTATGAATATTGTGCGGATCATTTATTTACACATCAGCATGTCAAAAAATACATGTAATTATTTAGGAGGAAGGTTGAAATGACAGCAATTACAGTTATTGCTATTTTGGCTGCGGCCGCAACGATCTATGGCTTTGTTGCAATGGATTCGTGTGAGCGCATTAAAGTAGCACCAAAAGGAAAGAAGAAGAAATACCAGGTACAGGAGGTTCCGGAGACGGGTATCCTTTTTATGGTGATCATGGCGGTTGCATTGATCGTTCGCTATATTGCGGCAGCAAAATATTTTGGCAATGAAACGGATATGAACTGTTTTATCGCTTGGGGGGACATGATCTTTAAGGACGGGATTGGTAATTTTTATTCTTCAGATTCTTTTACAGACTATCCACCTGGATATATGTATATTCTGTATATGGTCGGTGCGATCCGTCATGTACTTGGGGTAGCTTGGAATTCTACGCTTAGCGTGATGCTTACTAAGACACCGGCAATCATTGCCGATCTTGCCACGGCTTACCTGCTGTTTCGCATTGCCGGAAAGCGTTGGACGCAGAAGGGTGCGGGAATCTTAACAGCAATCTATCTGTTTGCACCGGCGGTACTGCTCGATGGAGCAATCTGGGGACAGACAGATGCAGTATTTACCTTTTTCGTTGTATTAATGATCTATTTGGTGACAGAGCGTAAGCTGATCCCGTCGTATTTTGTATTTGCGGTTGCAGTATTGGTAAAACCGCAGTCTCTTATTTTTACACCGGTATTGATCTATGGCATTATCGATCAGGTGTTTTTAGACGGCTTTGACTGGAAGAATTTTTGGAAGAATCTGGGGCTTGGTCTGGCTGCGATTGCGATGATCGCCCTGCTGATGCTCCCGTTCGGATTTAAGGATGCGTTATCACAGTATACGGAGACATTGGCATCTTACAAATTTGCCAGTGTAAATGCTTATAATATTTGGACATTGTTTGGACAAAACTGGGCCGAACAGACGAAACACTTTATGGGTATCACGTATCAGACTTGGGGAACTATTTTTATTATTTTGATCGTGGCAGCAGCTACCTGGCTTCATTTCCGTGCAAAAAATAATCCGGCACGTTACTATTTTGTCGGGGCATTTATCGTAACAGGAATGTTTTTGCTGTCAGTTCGCATGCATGAGCGTTATGTGTATCCGGCGATCATTATGCTGTTGTTTGCATTTGCGATGCGTCCGAAACGTGAGATTGCCTATTTATTTACCGGGTTGTCAGGAATGGCATTTTTCAATATGGCACATGTTGAGTTTGTGTATGATCTGAATAATTTTAACGCCAAGGAACCGGTGACCTTAGCAATTGCAGCCGGTATGGTGATCGTATTTGGCTACATGGTATATGTAGCGTTGACATGCTTTAACGGTTATTTGTCAGAGGGTGAGATCGCGCGTACTTCGACCGGACGGACTGCACAGGCAGGACGTAAGAATACGCGTGCGAATAATGCACGTAACAATGTAAGCAAAAAGGAATCAGAGGGAAAGATCGCCCGTTCTGTAACGCTCAGCAAGATGACGAAAGTTGACTGGATCGCAATGGCAGTGATCACATTGATCTACGCAGTGGTAGCATTTGCGCGTCTGGGGAATATGTCGGCACCGGAAACAGCATATTCTGCTGTGAAAGAAGGAGCGATCGTTCTTGATTTCGGTGAAACTACCAACATTTCACAGTTATGGGATTATCTGGGGTATGAAAATAATCCGCACTATAACATTGAATACAGTAACAATAAGGATTCCGGTTATACAACATTTTCGACCGGTGTTACAGATGACAATGGTAATACGCAGAGCTATTGGGATGCAGGTTCTGTATTTTGCTGGAACAGTCTTACCTTGAATGTTCAGGCAAGATATGTCAAAATTTCTCCGACGGAGGATAATTACGAGGATAGTCTGTTAGAGCTTGTGTTCTTGGATAGCAATGGCAAAAAATTGGAGCCTGTGAATCGAGATGAGTATAAGAATTTGTTTGATGAGCAGGATGAATTTGAGGGACGTGCCAGTGCAATGAACGGTACGTACTTTGATGAGATCTATCATGGACGTACGGCATACGAGATGATACATAAGCTGTACTGTTATGAAAACACGCATCCACCACTTGGTAAAATATTCATCGCCTGCGGTGTACTCATGTTTGGAATGAATCCATTCGGATGGCGTTTTATGGGAACCTTATTCGGAGTATTTATGGTTCCGATCATTTATTTGTTTGCCAAACGTTTCTTCAACAAGGAATGGATCAGCATTGTGACAACGTTATTGTTTGCGTTTGACTTTATGCATTTCGTGCAGACAAGAATAGCGACGATCGATGTGTTTGTTACACTGTTTATTATGTTGTCGTATTACTTCATGTACTGCTATCTGCAGAAGAGTTTTTACGACACAAAGCTGCAAAAGACATTCATACCGCTTGGACTTTGCGGTGTTGCAATGGGGCTTAGCTGGGCCAGTAAGTGGACCGGAATTTATTCCTCGGTAGGTCTGTGTATATTGTTCTTCCTGCATATGTATCGCAGATATCGTGAATATGTCATTGCCTGCAAGACACCACGCGGTCAGACGAATGGTATTTCACATGCGTATATTATTGATAATTTTAGCAGTTATTTTTGGAAGACGATTCGATTCTGTTGCGTCTTTTTTGTGGCAGTTCCGGTGATCATTTATATATTGTCTTATATTCCATTTAATGATGGAACAGACCATAACTTATTGACGCGCGTGATCAATGCACAGAAAACGATGTTTGATTATCATTCTGCTTTGAAAGCGGATCATCCGTATTCTTCCAAATGGTATGAGTGGCCGATCATGACAAGACCGATCTGGTATTATTCCGGAACGATTGGCAATCTGCGTGAGGGTATCAGTGCCTTTGGTAATCCGCTTGTTTGGTGGGCCGGCATTCCGGCAGCGTTTTATATGCTGTATCTGCTGTGGAAAGAGAAAGACCGCAAGGCTGGATTTTTGCTGATCGGGTATCTGTCGCAGTATGCACCTTGGTTCTTGGTAAGCCGTGTGGTATTTATTTATCATTATTTTCCAAGCGTACCTTTCGTTGCCGCTATGGTGGGATACAGTTTCTTTAAGCTGGCACAATGGAAACCAAAGATCAAACCGGCGATCTATGTCTATGTTGCCTGTGCGATCGGGTTATTTATCCTATTTTATCCGGTGTTGTCCGGGCTTGCGATCGATCCGGCATTTGCAACCAAGTATTTGAAATGGTTTGATAGTTGGGTATTGTTACAGACTTGGTAATTTGATCAAGAACAGGGTGGTAAAAATGTCATAAATTTGATGATCTGACAGAATATGGATGTCAGGTCATCACGGAATAGAAAGGTAAAAATATGAGCAATAAGTTACGAGAGTGTGTCAATAAATTACATAGTAATAAAGAAGTTGGGGATCTGTTACCAGAATATCTGAAGCAGAGCATGATCCTTCATGATGGATATACAAGGATCAAATTGATGATGGAATATTACATGTTTTACGAGGTGGTCACAGAAGATATCAACCCATATATTGCGATGGCAAAGGAAATGATCACTTCTTTGAATGAGACAGTGGGACAGGCGATGTCTGATACATTGGATGATACACAGAGAAAACAGTTGGTCGATCATATTTTAGCAATGCGTACGGAAGTGATCGACCGTATGCAGGTGTTAACCGGATATGTGGACTGCTTTGTCGTATATGAATATATTTTAAACCGTATTCAATATCGGTTTGATGAGAAAGAAGTTTTGCCGGAAGACACTGCATTTGCACAGGAGGTTATGAATTTTATCTTTGGTTCAAATGATAATGTGACGATCAATGATAATTTACGCGTGGTACTGGGACAGCTTCCGATGCGAATGACCCGTTCTCATTATTTTGATCTGATCAAAAACTGCATTTCTGTTTATAAGGGCAGTGAGATAGAATCATTGGAGGGATTTTTGTATATGTTCCGTACCAGTGCAATGTTGTATAAGCATCCTGCACAGGAACAGTATTTTACGGAATTTGCCGGTGTGCTTCAGGAATTGATGGAAGCAGACTACGAGCATATGGATCGCACATTATATGAATTGTACGCAGAAAAAGTACGAGTCAGTGCTTCAAAGCTCAATGATCTATCTGATCTGTATATGCAGATTGGACAGATTATCAATGGTGTGTATACGTTAGTGGTGACAGAACCTTATTGTGTTGATGAAGAGAAAATGACGGTAGTAGATGATGTGATCCGAGGCATCAATGCACTCTTTTTGGAAAAAGAGATTGATCTTTGGCAGAGGGAGGATCTTTTGACAGAAGAGGATCGCTTAAATTGGCTTGCCGAGAAGCTTCCTGCGGTTGAAGGCCAACAGGAAAAGTTATATCAGTCTGTTAATGTAGCGGAAGCGGCACTGGATGAACTCTTGGAAGGACGAGCAGAGGAAATTGAGGCAGCAGGGCTTAGTGATGCTTTTATCAAACTGCATCATTTGTCACAGCTTAATTCGAGCAGTGTCTTTGCACCATTGGAGAGTCAGGAATCAGCAGGGATCGTTACGGCAGAGATCGCAGAGCAGGAAACAGAAAAACTGCTTAGTGAACTGAAAGAGTTATTTCAAGGACGCAGCCGTATGTTTCGCCGTGCCATCATGGCCGCAACTGTGGAAAAATTACCAACCTTTTTCAAGAGTGCACAGGAGATCGCAGACTACATGATGAACGCACTGAACCAATGTGACGATGAAGCAGAAAAGTATGCATCCAAACAACTGATCCTCGAAATGATCCGGTAATCACACCCAACTTTGCCTACCCACTATTGCTTTAGGCTCACATATTGCTGATATAATAAGCAATATGTGGTTCGATAGCGACTATAGGTATGTAAAGTTGGAGGAAGTATGATAAGTAGCAGTGCGGAAAGGCGGAGGTGTTATGATCTGGTGGGATGAGAAGTTGTATACCGATGATAAGGTGGCCAGACATCCGGCTCGATACCGGAAACGGGTCGAGAAAAAGGGGCTGCGTGGATGCTTTTGTGTAGTGCTGGGGCGTAATCCTGCGAACAGCCTGGAAATCTATGCGTCGAGAACGCTATGGTTCCGCTATGAAAAGGAATGCGGTGTACAAGTAGTGGGGTTGGCGGCCTCTTATGACAGTGCTGTGGAGCTGTTGCAGCAAATGATCACGGATGTCTATCGTGATCGAGGGAGCGTTGATTCCGATGCGATCCGTGCTTATTTTACGGGGAGGTGACAGACCGGGCGATGGAAAAGATCATATTATTGGTTTTGGTTACCATAGCAAAAGTGATAGGGATCCTTTTGGCGGTACTTGTTATCGTGGCACTGGCGATATTGTTTGCGGCAGTGCGTTACTGCGGAAAGATCTCGTTCGATGATAAAAAAGCACAGATCAGTATTCGATGGTTAGGTGTTGTGCTTTGTGTGCCAATCCTGATCACTGAAAAGGATCTGCAGTGGAAAGTCCGTGTTTTTGGCGTGCCGATCCTGCGCAGTGACGGCGCACATAAAAAATGCCGTTCTAAAAAGTCTTCTGCCCCAAAAGCACAGAAGCGAAAAGCTGAGAAGGCAGCCGAAACAGTTCAAAAAACACAGGAATCCTCGAAACAGGAGAAGAAAGCGCTCTCTGTGAACTTGGAGAAGAGTCCGACAGCACCTGAACAAGAGAAGCAGATAGCACCTAAGCAGGCGACTGATAAGACAGAAGAGCAAAATGTTCCTAAGAAGCAGTCTGACAAGACAGAAGAGCAGATTGCTTCTAAGCAGACGACTGATCAAAGAGAAGAGCGATCGGCTTTTAGGCAGGCTGATGAAAGAGAGAAAAAGCCGCGGGGAATCCGACAGTTGTTTCTTTGGCTTCAAAATGTAATAAAGATTGTGCGAAAGATGAAGAAAAAAGTACATTCTGTGCAGGATCTGGTTGATATTTTGCGCAGTGATGCGGGAAAAGCATTTATTTGCATCGTCAAAGAGAATGTGATACATTTATGGAAACAAATACATCCGCGGCGTATGCGCGGTAAAGTAATATTTGGAACCGGAGATCCGTGTTCTACCGGTGAGCTGCTGGGAGTGTTCGCACTTTTTTATGCATGGTATGGGAACGGAGTACAGATCGTTCCGGATTTTGAGCAGAAACGCATAGAGGGGAATGTTTCATTTCGTGGAAGAATCCGCATGATTACATTAATTTGTATTGCGTGGCGCATAATAAAAAATAAAGATGGCAGAAAGCTTCTACACGAATGGGAGAAGTGGAAGGAGGAAAAGTAAATGGCAGACAATTCTTTTAACGCAAATGTAGGATCCTTATTTCAGGGGATGGAAGGATTTATTACCGGAAAGACTGTTGTGGGTGATGCCGTGAAATTTGATGATGGAACGATCATTTTGCCACTGGTGGACGTTAGCTTTGGTGTGGCTGCAGGTGCTTTCGCAGAGCCGGGCAAGAAAGAAAACAGTGCCGGAGGTATGGGCGGAAAGATCCAGCCGAGTGCGATCTTAGTGATCCGCAATGGTGAGACGAAGCTTGTCAATGTAAAAAATCAGGATAGCATTACAAAAGTATTGGATATGGTTCCTGATCTTTTGGACAAATATGTTCCTTCCAAAAAGGAAAAAGCGCAAAAAGCAAAAAATTAAATTTTGTTCTTGCATTTCTGTTTGATTTTTGGTAATATGTTCATGTTGTGCTAATAACACTGACAGAAATGACAGGATAAATGAGACCATCAGGAATAAAGGTAAGGAGGTGCTTACGATGGCAAAGTGTGCAGTATGTGGAAAGAGTGTTCACTTCGGAAACAAGGTGAGTCATTCACATAGAAGAAGCAACAAGATGTGGAAGCCGAACATTAAGTCTGTTCGTGTAAAGGTGAATGGTGGAACCAAGAAAATGCCAGTATGTACAGGATGTTTACGTTCTGGAGCTGTAGAGCGTGCATAATCGCAATCACCTTTTATATGAGAATCCACAGGATCGGGATCATTCCCGGTCCTTTTTCTTGCTTTTCTAGCGAATAGCAAATATTACTGTTATGTAGTGTGTAGCCAACAAGAATTGCTTTAGCAATTCTTGCAGAAGCAAAGCGCGGGCTTTGCTTCTATGAACAGAATAAATTATAGCCTAAGACAAGGCAGAGCAGGATGATCAATACGGCAATAACAGCGTTTGAAATAAAAAACATGATTGTCATGCCGATGGCGATCCAAAACAATATAAAACCAATCATATGACGCATAAAACCCCTCGCTTGCACAATTGTGTAGAATAGGATATACTAATACAGTGTATCTTAATGTTAGTATATGACAAAGATTTTAAATCTTGAATAAAACATATTTAAGATGTAACAGCATAGAAATGGAGGAGTATTTATGAAAGGCAAAATGAATGCAAAAATGGGCAACATTATTATTGACCGTGATGTTTTAGCAAAATATGCCGGGGCTGCGACAGCAGAATGTATTGGTATCGTGGGCATGGCGGCCGTTAATGTAAAAGATGGCGTGATCAAGCTCCTAAAGAAAGAAAATGCAGGACGCGGTGTGAATGTATATGTTGTGGACAACCGTATCAAAGTGGAACTTCATATTATTGTAGCATATGGTGTAAGTATCCGCGCGGTTGCTCAAAACGTGCTTGAGCATGTACGCTATAAGATAGAAACTTTTACCGGAATGGAAGTAGAACAGATTAACGTCATCGTTGAAGGTGTTCGTATTGTAGATGAAGATTAATTTACCGATTTGCAAACACAAGGAGGATTAAAGCAGTGAGCGTTCAGACAATTGATGCAAAGATGTTGCAGAAAATGTTTTTGGCAGGAGCAAAGGGTTTAGAGGCGAAGAAGGAATATATTAATGAATTGAATGTATTTCCGGTACCGGATGGAGATACCGGAACGAATATGACGATGACCATAATGGCTGCAGCGAAAGAAGTAGCCAATCTTCAGAATCCGACATTGACCGAATTGGGCAAAGCGATTTCCAGTGGTTCACTTAGAGGAGCAAGAGGAAATTCCGGCGTTATCATGTCCCAGATCTTTCGCGGTTTTGTCAAAGAATTAAAGGGATTAGATATTATCGATGTGACAGCGTTAGGAAATGGCGTGCAGCATGCTGCAGAAACGGCATACAAAGCAGTCATGAAACCGAAAGAGGGTACGATCCTTACCGTTGCAAAGGCAGGAGCGGACAAGTCGATGGATCTGTTAGTGAACGGAGATACGGACGATATTATCAAATTCTGCGATGAAGTCGCTGCTGAAATGGAGGAAGCATTGCTGCAGACACCGGAATTGCTGCCGGTACTGAAGCAGGCGGGAGTTGTTGATTCTGGCGGGGAAGGTTTGATGACATTTATTCGCGGTGCGCTCGATGCCTTGAAGGGTAAGGCAACGGATTTCACAGTGAATACAGGTACAGCAACCCGCGTGGTCAATGGATCTGTCGGCGCTTCTGAAGAAGAGGATATCCGCTTTGGTTATTGTACGGAATTTATCATTATGCTGGAACGCGGCGAAGATGTAGTCGAGAGTCAGCTTAAGGAATATTTGCAGAAGATCGGTGACTGCGTTGTAGTAGTAGCTGATGATGATATTGTAAAGGTACATGTACACACCAATGATCCGGGTCTGGCGATTCAGAAAGCACTTACGTATGGTTCTTTGACCAGCATGAAGATTGACAATATGCGTGAGGAGCATCAGGAAAAGGTGATACGAGATGCACAGAAAGCGTCCGAGTCGGCAAGCGCACCAAAGAAAGAGGAGCCACGTAAAGAAAATGGTTTTATTGCCGTAGCAGCCGGAGATGGATTGGCAGATATTTTCCGTGATCTTGGAGTGGATTATGTGATCGAAGGCGGACAGACAATGAACCCAAGTACGGATGATGTATTATCTGCAATTGAGCAGGTGAATGCAGATAATATCTTTGTTTTGCCAAATAATGGAAATATTATTTTGGCAGCAAATCAGGCAAAGAATCTGACAGAAGATAAGGAAGTGTACGTCGTTCCGTCCAAAAATATTCCGCAGGGAATTGCTGCAATGATCAGTTTTGTCAGTGGAAGATCTGCTGCAGAAAATGCAGAATCTATGGAAGAAGAGATGCAATTGATCAAATCCGGTCAGGTTACGTATGCGGTTCGTGATACGAATATGGATGGCAAAGATATTAAGCAGGGTGACTTTATGGGCCTTACTGATAAGACGATCGTATCGGTTGGCAGTGATCTGCAAGGTACAGCAAAGGAATTGATCGAGTCTCTGTTAGATGAGGACTCTGAGTTAGTCAGTCTGTATTATGGCAGTGATGCAACGAAGGAACAGGCAGAGCAGCTTGCAGAGGATATTGAGAACACACATGAAGATGTTGAAGTAGAAGTACAGTACGGTGGTCAGCCGGTATATTCTTACTTTATTTCTGTAGAGTAATAAGCGAGTATTAAGAAACGTTTTCGAGAAAGGGTTGTCATACTGGTCGGACAGAGCAGCGTGATGATCCTTTTTCAATAGAGACTCTAAATCTTCTAAAGCCGGAGTAACTGTAAAGTGATGGATGATTTTCGAGCTACGGAGGGAGGAGACATCGTTGAGAGAGAGGGATAGTATACGCAATATAAAAGGGGTGGGACAAAAAGCAGAAAGTTTGTATGCAAAGCTGGGAATTTATACGATCGGAGATCTGCTTGCTCATTATCCCAGACAATATGATGTGTATAAGCCGGTACAGCCGGTATCGGAAGCGGTGGACGGAAATGTGATCGTTCTGGATGTAAGCTTGGCAGCTAAGCCTAAGATCAGTTATGTGCGTAATCTTAAGATTGTAAGTTGTACGATGAGGGATTCCAGTGGCTCTATTCCAGTGAGTTGGTTTAATATGCCATATTTACTCCGTTCTCTTAAAATGGGAACGCATTATCTTTTGCGAGGAAAAGTTATATCAAAACGGGGACGTCTGATGTTGCAGCAGCCCAAAATGCTGCAATATGAGGAATACCGCAGTATGTTGTACCGTTTGCAGCCGTTGTACCCATTGACAGCGGGACTGACAAACAATGCGATCAAAAAAGCTGTAGATCAAGCACTATCGCAGGCTGAGTTGGATGCAGAGTTCCTTCCGCTGGATATGCGTAAAAAATATAATCTTGTACTGCATAAAAAAGCGTTGCAGGATATTCATTTTCCGTCAAAGGAAGCGGATTTTTTTGCTGCAAGGAACCGTTTGGTTTTTGAGGAGTTCTTTTTATTTACGCTGGCAATGCATCAGATGAAACAAAATCGTCATCAAAAACCATCAGACTATATACTGCATCTGGGGGATAAAGTATTTGCACTGCTAGAGAACCTTCCTTATGAGCTGACAGAGGGACAGAAACAGGCAGTGGACGAGATCGCGGCAGATGTTTCATCAGGATTTGTGATGAATCGATTGATCCAGGGCGATGTTGGATCCGGTAAAACCATTGTTGCACAGATTGCGTTGCTAATAGCTGTGGAGCAGGGACATCAAGGGGCGATCATGGTGCCGACAGAAGTGTTGGCAGAGCAGCATTATGAGACATTTTGCGAAATGTTTGATCCCTTGCAGGTTCGAGTCGGTCTTTTGACCGGTTCTATGACGGCAGCGGCAAAGCGCGATATGCAGGCTCAGATCGCAGCGGGAGAGATTGATATTGTAGTAGGAACGCAGGCGCTCATTCAGGATAAGGTAGAGTATAAGGATCTTGCGATGATTGTCACCGATGAACAGCACCGTTTTGGTGTGCGTCAGCGCGAAAGTTTTTATGCAAAAGGGCATACACCACATATGTTGGTCATGAGTGCCACACCGATCCCACGCACGTTAGCGATCATTTTATACGGAGAACTGGATATTTCAGTTATCAAAGGACTTCCTAAGGGTAGACTTCCAATTCAAAACTGTGTTGTGGATACCGGATATCGTCCGCAGTCGTATCGATTCATTGAGAAAGAAGTAGAAAAAGGGCATCAAGCATATGTGATCTGTCCGATGGTGGAGGAAAGCGAGAATATGGAGGCGGAAAATGTCACGGATTATGCTCAGACACTGCGGGAAGAGATGTCGACTAAGATACGGATCGAAGTGCTGCATGGCAAGATGAAACCGGCACAAAAAAATGAGATCATGGAGCGATTTGTCTCTGGAGCGATTGATGTTTTGGTATCTACGACGGTGATCGAAGTTGGTATCAATGTGCCAAATGCCACAGTGATGATGGTCGAAAATGCAGAACGGTTTGGTTTGGCGCAGTTACATCAGCTTCGTGGACGTGTCGGAAGAGGTTCGGCGCAGTCTTATTGTATTTTTATGATGGGCAAACCTTCCAAAGAAACGAAGCAGAGACTGCAGGTGCTAGAGCAGTCCAATGATGGATTCCTGGTTGCAGAAGAAGATTTGAAACTGCGCGGCCCCGGGGATCTGTTTGGCATCCGACAGAGTGGAGACTTGAATTTTAAGCTGGCAGATATTTATCAGGATGCAGCAATACTAAAACAGGCAAATGAAGCGGCGGCTGGATTTGAGCGGACGGATATAATAGAAATGTGCAAAAAGTATCAGGGATTGCGTGAAAAAATACAAACCTACACCGACGAGATCTTTTTGTAAGAACATTGCATTTTGAAGGTAAAAATAGTACACTTAATTTAATTGTGTGTTGGAACGGTAAGGGAGGTTGCATATGGTGCAGGCAGGGTATACGACAGATAGATTACTGCAGATTGGGCGGTCAAACTATGACCGGCTATGCCTTTTTTGTGAAAATTTGGAACGCAGCGGTCTCTGGGAGCAGGCAAGACAGGTTATGAAACAGTCCGCTAAAATGATCTTAGATCGTTACGTGCAGTCTGTATTAGTGACTTTTGCAGCGGCAGAGGGCATTGTGACAGAAAGCGAAAGAGAGTATATTGCTATTATCACGGATTCCAATCTATTAGCAGTTTCACCGGAGATCCCTGTGAACGGAGAGTTGATTGAGGAGTGCAGACGGTTTTGCGGATTTCCGCCGGTGCTTTTACAGCTGTGTGCAGCTTATGACGATGAATATATGCAGCATACCGGAGAGCAGTTTTTGGATTCCTTTGTCAATATCATTTTGTGCATGGCGTATATGGTGGATCGGGAAAGTGTTCTGACGCGCCGGTTTGTACGTGAATTTTATGACAGGGTAAGTGTATTTGTGGATACAAAGGATGCTTGGAATACGGAAGAGTATCTGTTTCACAAATTATATGGGACGGACATTCTAGATGATACAAGATGGCTGCATGTCCCGGTAAAAAAGCAGTCTGCAGAAGTGATGGCAGAGTCACCGGCAGCCGCACAGGCGAGCAATGAATGGAATGTAAGGCAGGACAAGCTGGAGGAACAGTTACAGCAGGAAATGGCGCGTAAGCAGTTTCAGGCAGTCAAAAAACGTATTCAGGAACGTGAGGAGGCAGAACGCAAAGAGCAGGAGGAGCGTCTGCAATGCCTGTTAGATGAGCTGAATGCGTTGGTTGGTTTGCAGGGGGTAAAGGATGAGATCCGGTCTCTGGTTAACTTGATCCGTATTCGCAAGCTTCGGGAAACGATGGGACTTCCGCAAATGGATATGTCATATCACATGGTATTTACCGGTGCACCGGGAACCGGCAAAACGACGGTGGCGAGATTGGTGGCAAAAATCTATCGGGAGCTTGGGATCTTATCCAAGGGAACCTTTATTGAAACGGACCGCTCCGGGCTTGTGGCAGGATATGTCGGCCAGACGGCACTTAAGGTGCACGAATTGGTCGAGCAGGCAGTTGGGGGGATTCTTTTTATTGATGAAGCATATGCCCTGGTCAATCCTGATGTTCCGAATGATTTTGGTATGGAAGCAGTGGATACATTAGTAAAATTGATGGAAGACCACCGCGATGATCTGATCGTCATTGTGGCAGGTTATACAGAAGAAATGCAGTCATTTTTGAAATGCAATACGGGTTTAGTATCGCGATTTAACAAATTTATCGATTTTCCGGATTATTCGAAGGAAGAGCTCATAGCGATCCTAGATGCAATGGCCGATAAGGCTGGACTGCGATTGGAAGAATCTGCCAGAGAGGCGGTGCTTTTGTCGTTGCAGGCAAAAACGGAAGAAGAGTGGAATGTATTTGGAAATGCCAGAGGAATTCGTAATCTGTTTGAAAAGATCGTGATCAATCAGGCAAATCGTCTTGTCAGACTGTCTGCACCAAGTCGTGAAGATTTGATGAAAATTCAGCGGGAAGATGTGGAAGTTGTTTGACCACATCGCATGATTATGCTAAAATGGGGTGCAGCAGAGTGACGTTACAAGGTCACTTATTACGATGCACTTTAGATGCACTTTATATATATAATACGAGAAATGAGGATTGGATTAATATGAGAGTAGTGGCTGGTTCCGTGCGAGGCTTTAATTTGATCGTTCCGTCTGGAAAGAATACCAGACCTACTACGAATCGCATTAAGGAGACATTATTTAATATATTGCAATGGGACATTGCAGGATGCCGTTTTTTGGATTTGTTTAGCGGAAGTGGCGGAATAGCGATCGAGGCGCTTAGCCGTGGCGCAAAGGAAGCGGTTATGGTAGAGAAAGATCGGGAGGCGGTCCGCTGCATTAAGCAGAATGTACAGCATACGAAGATGGATGACAGATCACGGGTCATGCCGATGGACGTGATGCAGGCTCTGCGCCGTTTGGAACAGGCAGGACAACCGTTTGATATTATATTTATGGATCCGCCGTACCATTTGGATCTGGAAGAGCGGATCGTACCATATTTGCTGCAGTCTTCTCTGGTGAAGGCCGGATCTTTGATCATCGTCGAGACAGCGTTAGATACGGATGTAGATTATATGTATGAGCTGGGCTGCGAGGTAGAGCGTATCAAAGAGTATAAGACGAATCGTCATGTCTTTTTGCGGGTACCTAGTGAGACAGAGGCGTAGAGAATCAGAAAATGAGGGACAAGAAGACTATGAACAGAGCAGTATTTCCCGGAAGTTTTGATCCGGTGACGGTAGGACATATGGATTTGATCGTGCGTTCTGCCAAAATGTTCGATGAAGTTATTGTTGGTGTGCTTCGCAATGCAGCCAAGCAGCCGCTTTGCACAGTGGCAGAGAGGGTATCTCTACTGCAGGAGTTGACAGCAGAGATTCCGGGTGTGCGCATAGAAGCTTTTGATGGATTGTTGATTGATTTTGTAGATAAGATGGATGCCTGCGCAGTGATCCGAGGTTTGCGTACTGCGGCAGATTTTGAGTATGAATTGCCGTTGGCACAGACAAACCGTCATTTGAATGCACAGGTAGATACGGTATTTTTGTCGACTTCGCCGGAACATTCTTATATCAGTTCCAGTGGTGTTAAAGAAATTATTCAGTTTGGTGGAGACATCACCGGATTGGTGCCGCCTTCTGTACAGCAGTTTTTGTTGGATAGGAACACAGATAACAGATAATATAAACAGGCAATATGCCGCAAGGAGGTACATATGGTAAGCAGTAGAATTGAACAAAAAATCGAAGATATTTATGCATTTGTTGAGAGTTGTAAACCGCAGGCGTTATCACAGTCCAAGGTTGTTGTGCCGAAAAATGATCTGTATGATCTGTTAGATGATCTGCGCCGTGATGTACCGGAGGAGATTACGCGTTATCAGAAAATGCTCAGTCAGCGAGATGCCATTTTGGAGGATGCTGAGGCAAAAGCGGATGCGATCAAGTTGGATGCGCAGGAGCAGTATAAAGCAATGGTAGAGGAACATGCGATCATGCAGGAAGCATATCAGCAGGCAGAAGAGACGGTAGCGCGTGCGAATGCAGAGGCACAGGCGATCATTGATACGGCAAGACGTCAGGCCGAAGAAATTGGCAATGGAGCTATTTATTATACGACAGATATGTTAGAGATGGCAGAAAAAGCGATCGCCAGAGCATGCGAGAGTGCAGTAAGCAATTCCAGAGCACTAGAGACAGCACTTCGCGGTCATTTGGATATTATTCGCCACAATAAGGCGGAACTTACCGGTGTGAATGCAATGGAAGAGGAAGAGCCACAAGAGGCACCGGAAGAAAGGGATGAGGAGATCGATGAATAAAAAGATTGATGTCGAAGTGGTGATCGGCGGTAAGCCATATACGTTAAGTGGTTATGAAAGCAGTGATTATTTACAGCGCATTGCGATGCATATCAATGGCAAGATAGCAGAGTTTCGTGCACAGGAGGGTTATGCAAGACTTGAGACGGAGCTTAAGAATGTCTTGCTTGCTATTAATCTTTCCGATGATTATCAGAAAGCACAGAACACGATCCGGGAGCTTAAGCAGGATAATGAAGATATGGAAAAAGAGCTGTTTGATATGAAACACGAGATGATATCGATGCAGCGGGAACTTCAAGAAGCCAAAGATGCCGTTAAGAAGCTTGAGCAGGAAAAAGAATCCGAAGAACATCGAGCGATTCGCTTGGAGACAGAGTTAGAGCAGCTGCGGAAAGAGATTGCTAAAGAAGTTGTGCAAAAGGAAGAGACAGTAGATGTGGCTGCAGACACTAAACCATCTGCAGAGTTGACAGCTACACAGCAGACTGCTCCGGAAAATGCAGACAAAGAGGAGACCGTTGAGAAACAGGATGTCGCCGAAGATGTGACGCATTCAGAGGATACAGAAGCGGCGGTAACAGTGGAACAGACAGACAATGTTGCTGAGGAGGTCAAAAGTCCGGAAGAAATCGGGCAAGAGATAGCAGCAACAATCGGCAAGAAAGAGCCTGCCAGGAAAACGTCGCGCAGCAGTCGCAAGAAAAGACGGTAATAAATATAACGATAATTGGAGAGGGACTGGGTCTATGCACAACAGTCCCTTCTTTCTTAAAGTATGGAGAACTGGATGATGCAGAATAGAACAAAACGCAGAATAGGAGTGCCTGAGATCCTTGCTCCGGCAGGATCGATGGAGAGCCTTAAAGCGGCAGTAGCCGCAGGCTGTGATGCTGTGTATATGGGAGGGTCCAAGTTTGGTGCCAGAGCATATGCTCAGAATCCGGAAGAGGATGAAATGGTGGCAGCGATACGATATTGCCACTTGTACGGAGTAAAGCTTTATATGACGGTAAACACCCTGTTGAAGGAACAGGAATTGCAAAGCCTTCCTACGTTTTTGCGGCCGTATTACGAGGCGGGGCTTGACGCTGTGATCGTGCAGGATATGGGCGTTTTACGAGTGATCCACCAGTGCTTCCCGGATCTGGATATTCATGCAAGTACGCAAATGACCTTGACCTCCGGTATGGGAGTGGATGACCGATTAGCTGCTTACGGTGTAACGCGGATCGTTCCGGCAAGAGAACTGTCACTGACGGAACTGCAGCAAATGCGGCAGCAGACGAAGATGGAGTTGGAAGTGTTTGTACATGGTGCATTGTGCTATTGCTATTCCGGTCAATGTTTGATGAGCAGTATGCAGGGTGGTCGTAGTGGCAACAGAGGACGCTGCGCACAGCCGTGCAGAATGCAATATGATATAGATGGCAGCAAACGTTATCTGTTAAGCCCAAAGGAGTTGTGCGCACTACCTTTGCTCGGAGAGATGATCGAGGCAGGGATCGATTCGTTCAAGATCGAAGGCAGAATGAAGCGGCCGGAGTATACGGCGTATGTGACAGCTATGTATCGCAAATACCGGGATCTGTATTTGGAACTGGGTTCTGCAAAATATCGGGTCTGGCAGCAGGAGCATGCGGCAGAGTGGGAAGATGATCTACGTAAGCTTGCCGAAATATACAATCGAGAAGGATTTACTGATGGCTATCTCGAGGAAAAGCCGGAGCAGATGTTAGCGGATAAGCGCCCAAAGCATGGAGGCGTTTGTGTGGGAACAGTGCAGGATGTGGATAAACATCAGGTGCGTTATCGATTGGAACGTCCGATATTTGCACAGGATGTGTTAGAATTTCGCGGTGCGGACGGTGTCAGTATCTATGAATACACGACGGGATCTTCATATCATGCGGGTGAGCTTGTGCAGACGCGCTATCAGAAAGGCTGCCGGATTGCAAAGGGTGATCGGGTGTTTCGTACCAGACATCAGGTATTGTTAGAGGAAATACGGCAAGATTTCGTAGAGAGCACGCCGAAGCTTGCTATAAATGGGCAGATCCGAATTGTTGCCGGAGAGCCAATCCTCCTGCAGTGTGAATATGAAAATGAAATATTTGCGGTAACAGGAATGATTGCGGAGAATGCGGTGAAGCGTGCTGTTGCCAAAGAAGACGTTGTCAGAGTGTTATCCCAGACCGGGGAGACACCGTTTGAATGGGGAAGTCTCGACGTTGATCTGGGAGCGGATGTCTTTGTCCCGATTGGGGAATTTAAGAAACTGCGAAGAAATGCTTTGACGGGTCTGCAGGATCGCTTGGAACGTCTCGGCAGCCGGGAGGTTGATGAAGAGCGGATCAGGCAGATGCAGGCAGAGATCAAGGCAGGCGCACAAGAAGATGCCTTGATTTCGGAACCTAGAGACCCAAAGGATGTGCAGCAAAGTGCGGCGGTATCCGATGAGAAGCAGTTGTATGCCGTCTTACAGCACGATTGTATACAGGAAGTGATCCTGAGGGAAGAATGGTTTGATAATGCAGTGATCGAGGTGCTGTTGCAGCGGATTAAGGAAAGTAAGAAGCGGGCGGTACTTGCGTTGCCGACGATACTCCGTGCGCAGGCGATCACGGAGTATCGGGCACTATTAAAGAATGTTTCACCGGACGGTTATCTGGTTCGCAGTCAAGAGGGATACCAACTGTTATGTGATATAGGAGTAAAACCGGAGAGGATTCGTCTGGATGCCAATATGTATATTATGAATTCGGAGGCAGCTGTCTGGTGGCGGGAACAGGGAATTACACAGTTTACGGCACCGTGGGAGCTGACAAAGCGTGAACTTGCGGCTGTAACAGACGGAAGGGATATGCAGTGGATCTGCTATGGCAGGATTCCGTTGATGGTATCGGCACAGTGTATTTTCCGCAATATAAAAGCCTGTCTGAAGAACTCTGGTAAGGCGATGGTAAAAGTATTTGCGGGAGAAAAGGGAAGGCGGTATATTGTACGCAACTGTTGCAAATATTGTTATAATATAATATATCGGGAGGAACCGTTTCAAATACCATGCTCTATGGAGCGGGAATTTTGGGAAGAAGTGCATCAGGTGCGCTTTGAATTTACCACAGAGACGGCAGAAGAGGTACATGCAGTGCTAAAGGATGAAATCATCCGGGATCACTGTCGTGGACATTTCGATGCAGGGATTCAGTAGGGAATACAGTAATAAAAGGCAGACCAGTGTCGGCAGACAGTCGGTCTGCACAGAAATGGAAGGGTATGGTTATCGGTATGGATAAAAAGGAAGCGGCGCAGAAATTAATGAGTATATTTGGTAATGTAGATGCGATCGCGGTACTGCATTCCGTATTAGTGGGAATATCAAAATATATTATCATTATTGTTTTTGCGGTTTATACATGGCATTGTTTTACAGTATTTATTGGCAAAAACATGGAGCGCAAAGAGGAAATATACAGACGACAGAAAAAGATCATGTTTACGATACATTTTATCTGTTCGCTAGTATTATTTTTGAACAGTCTGTCGATAAAAATTGTTCTTTTCTATGTGGCACAGGTCGTTTTTTTGGTGTTGGTGGACAAGGCGTATTCCTATGTGTATCAGAACCTGTCCAAGTTAGTGATGAACAATATGTTAATGTTGCTTACAATTGGATTTTTGATGATCGAGCGATTGAATATGGATTTTGCAATGCGGCAAATGATTTTTGCATCGGTGATCTGCGTGGCAGGTCTGTTTATACCGTGGATGATCGAACGGTTTTCTTATTTTGACCGGTTTGGGTGGTGGTATGCTGGAATCGGTCTGGCAATGTTAGCACTTGTTTTTGTGATCGGTGTGGAGCGGTATGGTGCAAAAAACTGGATTCAGATCGGAGGTTTTGCGATGCAGCCTTCAGAATTTGTAAAGATTATTTTTGTGTTTTTTGTAGCAGCACTGTTAGCGCGCTCTGTGCAGTTTGTTGATGTGGTCAAGGTTTCTGTAGCAGCGGCTGCACATGTGTTGATACTTGTTGTGCAAAAGGATCTTGGTGCAGCGTTGATCTTTTTTATCACCTATGTGATCGTATTGTATGTGGCAAGTCAAAATTCGTTGTATTTGATCTCAGCATTGGCAGCGGGAACTTTGGCAGCAGTCGTGGCGTGGAGACTCTTTTCACATGTTCAGGTTCGTGTGCTTGCATGGCAGGATCCATGGAGTACGATTGACAATGAGGGATATCAGGTTGCAAGATCACTATTTGCCATAGGCACTGGTGGGTGGTTTGGCATGGGTCTTGGAGAGGGAATGCCGAATTCTATTCCGGTGGCATCCAGTGATTTTATTTTTTCGGCAATCTGCGAGGAGTTGGGTGTTATTTTTGCAATCTGTCTGATATTGGTAGAGATCAGCTGCTTTGTATTGTTTGTAAACATTGCACTCAAGATGAAAAGACGTTTCTATAAGCTGACAGCCCTTGGATTAGCGGTAGAATATATTTTTCAAGTGTTTTTGACGATTGGTGGAGTTACTAAATTTATTCCATCGACAGGAGTTACATTACCGTTGATAAGTTATGGCGGAAGTTCTGTGATGAGCACGATCATACTGTTTTGCATTATACAAGGGATGTATGTGTTGAATTTTGAAGAGGAGGATCAAGATGGGTCGAAGGAGCAATATCAGAAAGAACAGCGTGGACGAAATACATCCGCCAAGAGAAAGCGCCTCAGCCAGACGCAGGTCCGATAAACAGGCACAGAAGCAGCTTCAAAAAGAGCGCAAACGAGGCAATAGACAGATTTTATTTATCACATATGCCTTTGTGACTTTGTTTTTGGCGATGGCGGGATATTTGGCGTATTTTACGGCAGTGGACAGTGAAAAAGTAATTAATAATTCACACAATAAACGCCAGAAGATATTAGCAGAAAAGATTACGAAGGGAAGTATTTATTCTCAGGACGGTGAGGTGCTTGCGGAGACTGTGACGGATGATGACGGCAACGAATACCGATCGTATCCGGAAAAAAAGAAATTTTGTCATGTTGTGGGGAGAACGGATAATAGTATGACAGGAATTGAGCTGTCGCAGTGTTATCCGATGCTGACATCACACGTGAATCCGTTTACACAGCTTGGCAATACATTGCGCGGTGAAAAAAATATGGGCGATTCGGTCTATACGACGTTGGATGCGGGATTGCAAAGAGTGGCGTACGATGCACTTGGAGATTACCGTGGAGCAGTCGTAGCTTTAGAGCCGGATACCGGCAAGATCTTGGCGATGGTTTCTAAACCGGCTTATGATCCGAACACTGTCTTAAAAAACTGGCAATCGCTGGTTCGGGACGATGAGGAAGAATCTAAATTAGTCAATCGTGCATCGCAGGGACTTTATCCGCCGGGATCTACGTTTAAGATTGTGACAGCGATGGAATATATGATGGAAAATCCGGATAGCTATAAGGAGTATCGTTATCGCTGCAAAGGAACCAAAGTGTTTTCCGGCAGCAGGATCAACTGCTATAGCAGAGAATGGCATGGAAGACTGTCCCTGCCAACTGCATTTGCAAAGTCTTGCAACGGTGCCTTTGCAGACATTGGAACAAGACTCGATCTTAATGCCTACCGTAAGTTTTGTGAGAAGCTTTATTTTAATCAAAAACCATCTGTGGAGTTTGAGGCTAACAAGAGTCGATTTGCGTTGAATGCCAAGTCAGATGCTGCAGAAGTGACGCAGACAGCGATCGGACAGGGTAAGACGTTGATCACGCCATTAGAAAACGCAATGATCACTGCGATGGTTGCAAACGGTGGCGAGATGATGAAACCATATGTGGTAGACCGTGTAGAAAGTGCGGATGGACGTATCGTTAAGCAGTATAAGCCGAAGTCACAGGGAAAACTCGTGGATGAATGGGTTACGGAAGCAATGACCGGAATGATGGAAAAAGTGGTAAATGAAGGAACGGGAACGCTGCTAAAGACATCTGCGTATCAGGTGGCAGGAAAGACCGGTTCTGCGGAGGCGGATTCGGATGGTACAACACATGCATGGTTTGTCGGATTTGCACCGAGTAATCATCCAAAATTAGTTGTCAGTATTGTTGTGGAAGGTGCCGGAACCGGCGGAAAATACGCGGTTCCGATTGCAAAAAAGATGTTTCGGGAGTACCTTTCGAAATAATGGTTAGCATTGCATTTATGGTAGAATGATAGTATACTATACGCAAGAAAAGTAACCGCACGAAGGAGGAAATGCAATGATAGAAGCAACCAGTTGTGGCGGTGTGGTGATACACAGAGGCAAGATATTGCTTTTGTACAAGAATTACAGAAATCGTTACGAAGGATGGGTTCTGCCGAAAGGGACTGTGGAACTTGGCGAAGAGTATAAAGAAACGGCACTCCGTGAAGTAAAGGAAGAGAGTGGTGCTGATGCCAGTATCATCAGCTACGTTGGAAAGAGCCAGTATTCGTTTACTGCGGCAGGAGACACTGTTGTCAAAGATGTACATTGGTACTTGATGATGGCAGACAGTTATTACAGTAGACCGCAACAGGAAGAATATTTTGTGGATTCCGGATATTATAAGTTTCACGAGGCTTATCATCTGTTAAAGTTTTCTAATGAAAAGCAGATATTAGACCGGGCGTATAGTGAATATATTGATCTTCGCCGTCGAAATTTATGGGGCAATCCAAAGTATTTTTAATGGCAGGGTAGGAAATTTCATTTCTTGAAAGGATGACTTTCCGGGTCTGTTTTCCTTGACAGATACAGGGAAAGCAGATATAATGAATAGGTAGTTTGTTGAGTAGTGCAGATTTAGATATTCAACATAGAATGAAGTAGATACTATAAATGTAAGGGAGAATGATCATGGGCAATAATATTTTAATCGTAGATGATGCTGCCTTCATGCGTATGATGGTTAAGGATATCTTGACAAAAGGTGGTTATAATGTAGTAGGGGAAGCAGAAAATGGTGTCGTAGCAGTACAGAAGTATGCGGAGTTAAAACCGGATTTAGTTACGCTTGATATCACAATGCCGGAGATGGATGGTATTCAGGCATTGAAGAAGATCAAAGAGGCTGACGCAGGTGCTAATGTTATTATGTGCTCTGCAATGGGACAGCAGGCAATGGTAATTGAAGCAATTCAGAATGGTGCGAAGGACTTTATTGTTAAACCATTTCAGGCAGATCGTGTATTAGAGGCAGTTAAGAAAGTAATTGGCTAATGGATACATACGTGGAGGCAATGGGTACATTGCCTCTATTTTTTCTACAAAAAATTAAATACTATACTTGACAGTCCGGTATTTATGGATGTCGGGGGAATGGAGAATTATTATGGCAACAAATCCAGTTATTACGATGAAAACGACAGCAGGAACGATCACGGCAGAGTTATATCCGGAGGTTGCTCCGATCACAGTCAACAATTTTATCTCTTTGATCAATAAGGGATTTTACAATGGATTGATCTTCCATCGTGTAATCAATGGCTTTATGATCCAGGGTGGAGATCCGGATGGTATTGGAACCGGTGGACCGGGATACCATATCCGCGGTGAGTTTGCACAGAACGGTTATGAGAATAACCTGAAGCATACAGCAGGAGTGCTTTCCATGGCTCGTTCCATGATGCCAAACTCAGCAGGATCCCAGTTCTTTATCATGCATAAAGATGCACCTCATTTGGACGGTGCCTATGCAGCTTTTGGTAAAGTGACCGAGGGACAGGATGTTGTTGATGCGATCGCTACAGTAGCTACGGATGCTGGCGACAGACCGGTAGAGCCACAGATGATCATCGAAGTGACCGTTGATACTTTCGGCGTGGATTATCCGGAGCCGGAGAAATGCAACTAATAATAGTCGGATAAATGAGAAAGGATTGCTGTAGGCAGTTATGTGATGCAGCAGTCCTTTTTTACTTTATAGGATTAGGGTGTCAAAAGGTCTGAATTTCCCTGACGGGCTATTTTCTCGAATCTTTGACCACAATATCTATCAACGATGCGCCGCATCGCCTCAAGATATTGTAGCGCAAATCTTCAAAAAAATATCTCCGTCATGAAAATGGACTTTTGACACCCTAACCTTTATAGGAAACCTCTCGTTTCCTATAACACAAAAAGGACTGCGAGAATGTTTTCTAATTGTGTTGCTTCTGTTCACAGAATTTTGACATTAATTTGCTATACTATCGCACAAGGAATAAGATGCCTTTAGTAAGGTGTCTAAATTGTAGGAGGAAAGAACAGTGATTGAAGTTAAAAATCTGGTCAAGAAATATGGTGATCACGCTGCTGTAGATGATCTTTCGTTTACGGTTGAGACAGGTAAAGTCATCGGTTTTCTGGGACCAAACGGTGCAGGAAAATCAACGACGATGAATATTATTACCGGATATATCGCACCGACATCCGGAGAGGTACTGGTAAATGGTATCGATGTGAATGAGGAACCGGAGAAGGCAAAGAAACATATTGGTTATCTGCCAGAGATACCACCGCTTTATCCGGATCTGCGGGTTAGAGAATATTTAACCTTTGTAGCAGAGTTAAAGAAGGTCGAAAGAGCAAAAAGAGATGTAACGGTACACAAAATTATGGGACGTACCGGTACATTGGATGTTTCGGAACGTCTGATCAAGAATCTGTCCAAAGGATATAAACAAAGAGTAGGTCTTGCAGCAGCAATGCTTGGTGATCCGGAAATCTTGATCTTAGATGAGCCAACCGTTGGTTTGGATCCAAAGCAGATCATTGAGATGAGAGAGCTGATCCGAGATCTGAGTCATCACCATACAATTTTGTTGAGTTCACATATCATGCAGGAGATTTCTGCAGTGTGCGATGAGATCATTGTTATTAATGAAGGTCATATGATCGCCAAGGATACACCGGATAATCTTACACGTGAAATGGTCGAAAAGAACGGTATTCATTTGGTGGCAAAAGGAACCAAAGATAAGATTAAGACGGCACTTCGTACTGTTCCGGGCATTCGTGATGTCAAATACGACACCAAGAATGAGGAGGGAACGTTAGGTCTTACCTTGTATATGACTCCGGGTGCAGAAATTAGAGAAGATATATTCTATGCAATGGTTAAAGCGGATTGCCCAATCTATGAGCTGCATCCTTTGGCTGCATCTTTGGAAGATGCGTTCTTGGCTTTGACACGAGGTGGTTCCAGACAGTATGGCGGCAAAAAAACGAAAAAGCAGGCTGCCAAAGCAGAAGAAACTGCACAGGAAGCACAAACGCAGACAGTCGAAAGTGCATCTGCGACACAAGAGCAGCAAAAGGAGGAAGAATAGATGTTTGCCATAATAAAAAAAGAATTAAAACAGTATTTTTATTCAATGGTCGGATTTGTGTTTCTTGCATTCTTTCTGGCTATTGTGGGATTGTATACCTGGGCGGGCAATTTAAGCCAGGGAATTGGTAACTTTGAAATGACTTTGGGAAATATGACATTTATTTTTGTAATCTTAATCCCGATATTGACAATGCGAATTGTTGCGGAAGAAAAGAAACAAAAGACAGATCAGTTATTATATACATCACCGATTTCTTTAACTAAAGTAATCCTTGGAAAATATATTGCGGTTATGATCTTGTTTACGATTGCCATTTTAGTGATCGCACTGTATCCATTATTGATCCATATGTATGGTCAGGATGTCAGACTGTCTTTAGCATACAGCAGTTTGATCGGTTTTTATCTGTTAGGTGCAGCAAACATTGCTGTTGGCTTGTTTATCTCTTCCTTGACAGAAAGTCAGGTGATCGCAGCGGTTGTGTCATTTATTGTATTGCTTCTTAGCAACATGCTTACAAGTATTGCAAGCATGCTTCCTACGGACGCGCTCTCCCAGGCACTGATCTTAACAGTTGCGTGGATCGTGGTTTGTGTTATCGCATATAACATGATGAAAAATATTACGGTTACTGCGATCTTAGCGGTGATCGGTGAAGTAGTTGTATGGGGAATTTATATTGCAAAATCTGCAGTATATGAGAACCTTTTATCTAAGGTTGCAGATGCTTTTGCGATTACGAGCCGTTACTCGGATTTTGAACTGGGTATTTTGAAATATGATGCCATTGTTTATTACATCAGCGTATCATTTTTGTTCGTATTCTTGACCGTACAGATCATCAAAAAGAAGAGATTTAACTAAGAAGGAGGTTTCGAATCGTGAGTATAGAAAATAACGAAAATAAGGAAGCCGCAACAACGGAGACAACAACCCCAAAAGCTCCCAAGAAAAGTGGTAGTATTAAGAAGTCTTTTCAGACGGGACAGTTTAAGTCGGGTGCCTATAGTTCGGTAGTTACAGTATTAGTCATTGCACTTGTGATCGTATTAAATCTGGTTGTTGGAAAGCTGGATCTGTCCACCGATTTAAGCAAGGGCAATCTGTTTACGCTTTCCAAAGAGACGAAAAAGATCTTAAAGAACAGCCGGAAAGATATCACGTTTTATTATATGGTATCCAGTGGCAGTGAAAATGAATATATCGAAAATGTGTTGAAGCAGTACAAAAAAGCTTCCAAACATATTTCTATTAAGAAAGTTGACCCGGTAGCTAATCCGGCGTTTGCTTCGAAGTATGACATTACAGACGATGTATCTTCCAATGACGTTATTGTCGCAGTAGATGCCGACAAGACAGCTAAATTGGTAAGTGGATCGGAAATGTATTATTCGGAGCAGGATTATTCCGGCTCTTATAGCAGCAGTTCTAATTCGAACTACTATTTAGATGCGGAGGGGCAGCTAACCTCAGCAATTCAGAATGTTTTATCCGGCAGTACAACAAAAATGTATGTCGCAACCGGTCATTCAGAGGTGGCTTTGCCGGATACGTTGACAAAGGCATTTGCCAAGATGAATGTGGAGACGGCAGATTTAGAGTTATTGACTGCCGAAAAGATTCCGGACGACTGTAATATTTTGATGATCAATGGCCCGACATCAGATCTGGCGGATAATGAGAAGAAGATCGTTCTTGATTATCTGAAAGCCGGTGGTAATGCCATTATCAACCTGAGTTATACAACAGAGAAAATGACAAATCTGGAAGAAGTATTAGAGTATTATGGCATTCAGAGCAAGCAGGGGATTATTTGCGAGACCTCCGGTAAGTATTATTACTGTCCAAACTTTATTGTACCGGAACTGGGAACAGATGCTTCCGAGATGCTAGGTGATCTGCAGGGATATATTATCATGCCAAATGCGGTAGGTATGAATGTTATGTCTGAGATCCGTAGTTCTTTGACAATGAAACAGTTGCTTAAAACATCAGATAGTTCTTATTTGAAAGTGGATCCGTCTAGTGGAAGCTCCGAGAAGGAAAATGGAGATGTAGCGGGACCATTCTACGCAGGAATTTCTGCAACAGAGAAGTTAGACAATGATAAGGAAACGAAAATTGTGGCATATGCATCTGCCTCTACATTTGATGAGAAATATGCTTCCAGTGGCCAGCTAGAGAATACATCTTTGCTGAAATCAGCGGTTAATTCGATGCTTACTACGAAAGAAGATAAAGTTGCAATTGATGCCAAGAGTCTTGGAGTATCCAGTGTGAGCCTTACTCCTGTAATGCAATTAGTATGGGCTGCTGTGTTGATCATATTGCTTCCACTTGCATGCCTGCTTTGTGGTTTTGTAATATGGATGATGCGTCGAAAAAAATAATACGTAAAATATCAAAGAAATGAGTGATTATTGTGTCAAAAAAGAAAAAACAAACAATGACCATCGTGATCCTTTGTGTCCTTCTGGTGGCGGCAGGAATTGGGTACTATGGAGCCGGAGTACATCAAAAAAAGAAGGCTGCCAAAGAAGCGGCACAAGAAGATAAAGAGATCACGTTATATTCGTTGAAGGCGGATGATCTGGTAAGCATGCATGTGGTGTCCGACAAAGCGGACATGACTTATACCAAAGAAAACGGTGTGTGGAAAGATGCTAAGGATAACCAATATCCGATCGATCAGGAGAAGATCAACGATATCTTAGATGATGTAGCCGAGGTCAAAGCATCGAAACTGGTAGTTACGGATCCGGAGGATATTTCACAGTATCAGCTGGATAAACCTTCCTATCAGATCGAGCTGAAAGACAGAGCCGGAACGACAAAAACGCTGACGATCGGTATGGAATCGGTTGCTGCAGAAGGATATTATGCATATTGTGGGAATAAAAACAAAATATATGCAATACCATCTAATATAACTGATAGCCTGAGTTATACGAAACAGGAGATGATGGAGTTGCCGGAGCAGCCGGATATCAATGCTTCTTATGTAACTGCGTTTAAGGTTACGCCATCTAAGGGAGAGACTTTCGAGGCAGTTTACAACAAGAATCGTGCGCAGTATAAGGATTACGAAGGCTGGGATATTACACCGGTATATGGTAAGACGATGCCGGGAAGCGCCAGTGTACTTCAGAATCAGTTTAGCGGTTTGGCAAGCCTTTCTTGCAAAGATGGTGTGACTTACAAAGCGACATCTTCTGACAAGAAAAAATATGGATTGGATAAACCATCATATGTTGTTGATGTGTCCTACTATACCGTAGAGGGTGACTCGACCGATCAAAACACCACGACGGATGAAAGCAAGCAGAAAAAGACCGATCATGTTTATCAGTTTTCGGTTGGCAAAAAAGACAAAAGCGGCGATAATTATTACGTGAGTATTCAGGGAGAAAAAGGTATTTATCGTATGTCTGCTGAGACAATTGATGGAATTGTAGCGGTGACACCGATGAATATGTTGTGTAATACGCCGCATAAAACAAATGTGGATACATTGCAGGAGATCACGTTGACCCAGAATGGAAAGACGCATAAGATCGTAATGACCAAAAAAGAGGTGAAAAATGCGATCTCTGAGGACAATAGCAAAGTATATGATTACTATGTTAAATTAGATGGCAAATCGGTAGATCAGGAAACATTCCGAACAACCTATCAAACCGTCTTTGGAAATCTTGTTTATCGCCGTCCGATTTCCGATAAACAAAAAGTTACCGGGAATAAGTCGGTGGGAATGATCACGATCAAAACAGATGACCGTACATTGAAACTGGAATTTCTGCCATACGATGGTGTGAATTTTTATCGGATCAAAGTGGATGGACAATGTCATTTCCTCGTTGATAAAAATGTGGCAGATAAAGTTTTTGAAAAATTGTTAGCTTCGAAGTAATGATCCAAAGCAGCAGATTGCAGCAAAGAAAATTGCAGCATGGGAAGGAAATGGTTATTGCAGTGAAAAAATCATCGAAAAAAGTGATCTTGGCTGTTGTTATTGTGTTAGGAATATTGGTGCTGGATGCTTGGCGTTCCGGCAAGATCAAGTGGTATACGCTAGATGAGCAGGAGATGTCACAGACGGCATCTGACACCAAATCAGTGAAAATAACAAAACAAACTTCTTCCCGGCAGAAAAAACAAAAGAAGGTACGTGTACTGCTGTCCACAACAGGTTTTACGTCACTCTATCACGATAAGGTGTGCGTAAGCGGGACGAAAGGGCTGCAGGTACGTAAAGGAAACCACAAGGTAACCTATTCCGCAAAGGAACAGGTTACCTTTTTGGTGAAAGAAGATGGAAAAGATTCAAGGGATAAGATCACGATCCAGCCAAAAGACGGTGGCAAGATCACAGTGCATTCGATCAAACGACAGGATAGGACACCATCCTATCGTGGAGAGATCACACTGTTGCCGAAAAAAAACGGTTTTCTGGTCAGAAACAGTCTGCCGTTAGAACAATATTTGTATGCGGTGGTGCCAAGTGAATTATCAACTTCGAATGGAATGGAAGCGTTACGTGCACAGGCGGTTTGCGCCAGAACGTATGCTAACAATCAGATCGCGGCACACCGCTACAAAAAATATCATGCAGATCTAGAGGATAGTACAGCGTGTCAGGTATACAACAATATTCCGGAAGATAAACAATCGAAAAAAGCGGTGGACACGACGAAAGACCAAGTGCTTACCAGTGATGGAAAGCGTATACAGACATACTATTATTCTACTTCGTGGGGAAAGAGCGCGAGTGGAAAAGAAGTGTGGGAAACTGATCGGGAAGTAGATTATTTACAAAGTTGTATGCAGCAGGATGGTGGAAAGAATAAAACATTGCGGTTGTCTGAGGAAAAACAATTTCGAGAATTTATTGCGAAAAAAACGGATGCAGCATACGACAAAGATTCAAAATGGTACCGTTGGTGGATACGGATCAATGCAAAACAATTGAGCGCATCGATCGACAATGCATTACAGCAATGCTATGCGACGGATCCGAATAAGATACTTATGCAGAGGCAGGACGGCACCTACCATAGCGCAGCATTATCGTCTGTTGGAACGGTTCGCGGGATCCGCGTAGAAAAGCGAGGGGAAAGTGGAATCGTCACAAAGCTGGTCGTGATTGGTTCAAAATCAGTCGTCTTAGTATGTAGTCAATATAATATTCGCAAGGTGCTTGCAGCCGGACAGCAGATCACTGCACATTTGACAAAAGGAACGGCAAAGCTGTCGCTGCTTCCCAGCGCAGCGTTTTATATAGACACGATAAAAGAAAAGGGTGAAACGATATTTGAATTGCACGGTGGCGGGTTTGGTCACGGGACCGGGATGAGCCAGACCGGTGCAGCGGTAATGGCGCAAAAAGGAAAAAATTACAGGCAGATCCTATCTTTTTATTTTGATGGGTGTGAACTGTCAGCCAAGTGATTCAAAATGCCGCCTAAAAACAGTAAATACATACATGCGTAAAGCCATACCATCAACAGTGCGATCGTGGTCATTGTGCCATAAAAATAACTGTAGTTGGAAAAATGATCTACATAGTAAGAGTAGATATAGGAAAAAATGATCCATCCTGCGGTTGTAAAAAGAGCGCCGGGTATCTGCTTTAGAAGAGACGTTTTGTGATTGGGAACAAAGTAGTACAGGATCACAAAAAATAAAAACACCACGACAAATCCAACAATGGGGCGAATGCTGATGATCGTGAGAAATTTTGATTGCAGCAGAGGAAAAATATGGCAGAGGTGGTAATATAATGTGTTGCCAAATACTAATATTGTTAAGACAGCGACAAAAAGAATGGCAAATAAAAAAGTATAAAAGAAAGCAAGCAGTCTCACCAACAGAAAGGGACGGCTTTCTTTGATCTCATACACATCGTTGATGCCGCGGATCAACACTAAAAAAGATTTGGAACCAAGCCATACAGCTGTGATTGCGGAAAGTGGAAGTAATGTATTGGTATTTGGGTTATAAATCTGGCCGATCAGACTGGAAATGGTTTCGCCAAAGGAAAGCGGAAATATCATTTGAATGATATTTGCAAGATTACTTTCCGTGATCGGAGTGAAGCGAAGCAGAGAAAGCAAAAACATGGTAAACGGTAAAAAGGATAGCATCATAAAAAATGCGGCAGCTCCTGCGTGAGAGGAAACGCTGGCGTTTCGTGCTTTATCAGCAACTCGCTGATAAAGGGAATATCCCGGAAGTGCTTTTAATCTGTTTTGGATCATAGGAATCCTCCATTTTCACAATTTTAAGGTGTTTACAGAGTGGTAAATAGTATTATCTCAAACTCCAAGTCCACCTCAACAATCTCTAAGGTAAGTGTTTACAGAGTGGTAAATAGTATTATCTCAAACTTCACACATTCGGAGTTTGAGATATTGATCGATACCATCTTATAGTATAATATGCGAGAGTTGTTTTGACTAGTTCTAAAACATCGCTATAGCAGGCAAGAAAAAATTGTGTTACACTGTAGCACAGCATAAAATAAAGGAGGAAATGCACTATGCATACATTTCAAAAAAAAGACAAGACAGTATTAACAATGAATCCGTTTGATAAGATCGGCAAGCAATGGATGCTGATCACATCCGGAGATGAGGATAAGGCCAATACAATGACAGCCTCATGGGGTGGTGTTGGCGTACTGTGGGGAAGTGATGTGGTTTATATTTTTGTTCGTCAGTCACGTTATACCAAAGAATTCATTGACAAAACAGGACACTTTTCTATCAGCTTTTTGGGAGAAGAATACCGCAAGGCATTACAGCATTTGGGAACGGTATCCGGCAGAGATGGAGATAAGATCAGCGAAGCTGGTGTTTCTGTTGCTTATGAGAATGGGATACCATATATTGATGAAGCGGAACTGGTGCTTACCTGTACAGCACTTTCTGCAACAGATATTACTATGGATCAGATGCTGGATGCAGAAATTGAGCCAAAATGGTATGCGGATGGCGATCTTCATACGATGTATGTTGGGAAGATTGAAGAGATATTAGTCCGTTAAGATCGAACGTGATAATTTATATACAGAATGCCATATATTTGCCTTGTATATATAGTATTTAATAATTACCGGAAGTAAAAACAATAAGCCGCCTTACCGATCATGATCTGGTTGTCATTTGCAGAAGTTTAGGACTTAAAATTACTGGTCAGGGATAGTCCTGAAATGTTGACAAATGAAAAGTCGCGTGCTAGTATTGTTTCTGGTGGCAGATCTGGGATCTGCCGACAATTTTATCTTTTATTTTAATGTGAGGAGGACACGTTATGAGATTCGCAAAAGTACCAAAGAGAGTATTATCACTCTCCATGGCTGCTGCAGTAGCAGCAACAACAGTAGCAGTACCGGTTGTATCACAGAAGGCAGATGCAGCAAGCAAGTATTCCGCATATCTTTGCTTCGCATCAAAGAGTTTCAATGGTGTTGCAGCTAACCATAATGATGCAAACCGCGCTAAGGGCGTATTTAATGGCGCAAAGGGCAATAAGAAGATTGCCGGTATTAAGGTTAAGAATGCTACATTCAAGAAAGGTAAATTCAAATTTACCGTATCTGTATCCGGTAAGAACTTAAAGAAGTTTGCTAAGGATAAGGGCTGGAATTCAATCTATGTTGATACATCTCTTGCAGGAGCTAAGAAGAAAAAACTTTCTGTTTCTAAGGTTACATTGAAGATGGATGGAAAGACAGTTAAGACAATTAAGAAACCTACACTTACTCCGGATCCGGGCAAGAAGGATAAGTTCACTCAGATCATGGTTGTAAATACTTGGAACTCTAATGCTAATAAGAAATGTGCAGCAACAAGCATCAAGAAAATGCCTAAGAAGAGCATGACAGTTACTGTAACAGGTAAGCTTAAATAATTCTTATCATTAGGAAATATAAGGCGGTCGATTGATGATCTATCATGGTACGTCTGTAAATGAATGTATGAAAGAACCGGTACCTATTCGTACCGGTTCTTTTCTAAGCAATGAGAAAATATGGGGGACATATGGAAGACTACGGAAAGTTTTTGGAGATGGTCAATGAGATCAAAAATATTGCAGTAACACAGGGTGGGAAATTAACCAAAGAAGAGATTTTGAGTTATTTGGGAGATATGCAGCTTTCCGAGGAACAGTTGCAGGCATTGTACCAGTATCTTGGAGCACATGCTATAGAAATTGAGAATTATGAATATAAGCCGGATAAAGACATGCTTCGTGCTATGACAGAGAATGAGCCTGAAGAACAGCAGGAGGAGGTACTTTCCGGAGAAGATAAAGAAGATCGTTCCGAGAGAAATCGCAGACTCTACCGTGAGGAATTAGATGCCTGGAATGATTATAATGATACAGTTACGGAAGAGGAGATCGTTCGCTTTTTGCAGGGAGAACGTGCATTACGTGACCGTATTATCGAGAGCAGACTGCATCGGGTGACGGAGATGACGAAAGAGTATCGCAAAAGAGAGGCACCGGTGGAAGAATTGATCGCAGAGGGCAATCTCGGATTATTAGAAGGAATGCTTGTGATCGAGGAGAATACAGAACGCTATCTGTTGGAAAATGGCAAAGCAGATCTCGCTGCATTTTGGGGGACGTTAGAGTTAGAGGCAAAGTTGGCAATGGAGCGCTATATTGATGAAGAACTGCATAATAAAGACCAGGAAAGTGCAATGCTTGCCAAGACAAATCTTCTGCATGAGGCAACCAAATATCTTGCTGAGGAAAATGGCAAGATTCCGACGGTACAGGAATTATCCTCGTATACACACATTTTGGAGGAGGAGATACTTCAGATCATGGGATTGTCGGAAGACACTAAGAGAGTGGCTGTAATGCCGGAACCACAGCCGGAGCAAATGGATGCAGAGAATAGCGACACGATCATTAATAATGATATCGGCCGGATTCTTCGTGGCAGAGGAAGAAATCAGTGAAAGAAATTGTAAAACCGTTAATGCAGTGGTATGCAAAACATGCAAGAACACTGCCATGGCGAAGTGACCCAACACCGTATCATGTATGGTTGTCAGAGATCATGCTGCAGCAGACGAGAGTGGAGGCTGTGATAGGGTATTATGATCGATTCCTTGAGGAATTGCCGGATGTGCAGAGCCTTGCTGCCGTCTCGGAAGAACGTTTGCTTAAATTGTGGGAAGGACTAGGCTACTATAATCGAGCCAGAAATCTCCAAAAAGCGGCGGTGCAGATATGTGAACAGTATCAGGGAAAGTTTCCGGAAAGTTATGAAGAATGGCTTGCTTTGCCGGGAATCGGTGCATATACTGCAGGAGCCGTCACATCGATAGCTTTCGGTAAAAAGGAGGCAGCGGTGGATGGCAATGTGTACCGCATCTACACCAGATTGTATGCGGATGATACAGAGATCAGCAAAACAGCATTTCAACGGAATGTACGGGAAACCGTCAAAGAGGCATTGCCGGAGGAGGCAGGCCGATTCAATCAGGCGTTAATGGATCTCGGTGCTTTGATCTGTATTCCAAATGGAGAACCACATTGTTCTGTGTGTCCGGTAGCGGAGTTTTGTAAGGCGAGAAAGCAGGGGACGATGCAATGTTATCCGGTGAAGAAGACCAAGAAAGAACGAAAACTTGAACAACGCACGATTTTTGTGATCGAGTGTCAGGGAAAATATATGATCCGTAAACGGCCGGAGAAAGGGCTTCTTGCGGGAATGTGGGAGTTGCCCGGACAGGAACAGCACATGTCTTTAGAAGAGATTCGGGATTGGACAGCAGAGTGGGATCTGAGCAGCGACATTCAATTGTTAGGCAGGGCAAAGCATATTTTTAGTCATGTAGAATGGCACATGTTGGGGTATGGGATCCATTTGAGGGACATTCCGGAGCAACTTCGATCGCAGGGAATATTCTGTGATGCGCAGACACTACGGGAACAGTACAGTATCCCGACGGCATTTGCCTACTATCTGCAGTCTCTTTGACACAATAAGCAATATGCGGATCGATCAGCATCTTTCGGTATGGAAAGTTTTAGCAAAGTGTTTTCTCAGGAGAAATATATACTCCTGTACGTATATTTGTACACTACAAGAGTAGTGCTTAGAAAAAAGAGAAGTTCCACAATATTTAGTGATTTTTGGAGAATAATCACAATATATTGTGGACTTTTTTGCGCCCTGGTGCTATAATACTCAAGTGTTGCATTTACGAAATAACGGTGTCATCTGTATGGGACAAGCGTTCGATGACCCGAAATTATAATAGTGGCTTAAATAATGAAAAAATGGAGGAGAAGGATGAAGGTTACAAAACGAGATGGGCGAGTTGTGGACTATGATAGAAATAAGATCATAGTTGCGATCCAAAAGGCAAATGCGGAGGTTGACCGATACGAACAGGTATCTGAGGAAAAGATCGATGCGATCGTTGCCGGAATTGAAAATAAGCATGTGGATAATCTGCAGGTGGAAGATATTCAGGACATGATCGAGCAGAAACTTATGAGTGAACATAAATATGCACTCGCCAAGAAGTATATTATTTATCGTTATACACGTGAAATGGTACGTCGTGCGAATACGACAGATGATTCTATTATGAGTCTGATCCAAAACAGCAACAAAGATGTTATGGAAGAGAATTCTAACAAAAACGCTTATATTGCCTCAACCCAGCGTGATCTGATCGCAGGAGAGGTGTCGAAGGATCTGACCAAGAGAGTGCTGCTTCCGGAGAAGATCGTGAAAGCTCATGAAGATGGTGTATTGCATTTTCATGATATGGACTATTATCTGCAAAGCATTTTTAACTGTTGCCTGATCAATATTGGCGATATGTTTGAACATGGAACAGTGATGAATGGCAAGCTGATCGAGAGCCCGAAGAGCTTTCAGGTGGCTTGTACGGTCATGACGCAGATCATTTCTGCTGTTGCGAGCAGCCAATATGGCGGACAATCTGTTGATGTGCGTCATTTGGGTAAATATCTGCGTATGACCCGTGAAAAGTATGAGAGACATTACGAGGAAAAATATGGAGATAAAGTGCCTGCAGAGGTGCGTAAGGCGTTTGCAGATGATCGAATTGCAGATGAGTTAAGATCCGGTGTGCAGACGATACAATATCAGATCAACACATTGATGACAACGAATGGTCAGTCGCCGTTTGTAACACTGTTTTTGAATTTGGACAAGGATGATCCATACATTGAAGAAAATGCGATGATCATTGAGGAAATCCTGAATCAGCGTATCGAAGGGATCAAAAACGAGAAAGGTGTCTATGTGACACCGGCATTTCCAAAGCTGATCTATGTATTGGATGAGCATAACTGCCTGCGAGGCGGTAAGTATGATTACCTGACTCGCTTGGCAGTGAAATGTTCTGCAAAGCGTATGTACCCGGATTATATTTCAGCAAAAAAAATGCGTGAAAATTATGAGGGTAATGTTTTTTCCTGCATGGGCTGTCGCAGCTTTTTAACACCTTGGAAAGATGAGAATGGAAATTATAAATTTGAGGGAAGATTTAATCAGGGTGTTGTCAGCTTGAATCTTCCACAGATCGGTATTTTAGCTGAGGGTGATGAGGAAAAATTCTGGTCACTCCTAGAGGAACGTTTGGCACTTTGCTTTGAGGCGCTGATGTGTCGTCACCATGCACTGGAGGGCACTATGTCAAATGTAAGCCCGATCCACTGGCAGTATGGTGCGATCGCAAGATTAAAGCCGGGTGAGACAATCGATAAATTGCTCCATAATGGCTATTCTACGATTTCATTGGGATATATTGGTTTATATGAAGTAACAAAACTTATGACAGGTGTCAGCCACACGGATCCGAAAGGAACGGATTTCGCATTGCGTCTGATGAAACGCTTGCGTTTGGCTTGCGATACTTGGAAGTTAGAAACCGGTATCGGTTTTGGACTGTATGGAACACCGGCAGAAAGTTTGTGTTATCGTTTTGCTGAGATTGATAAGAAACGTTTTGGAGTGATCCCGGATGTTACAGATAAGGGTTATTATACCAACTCTTATCATGTGGATGTGCGCGAGAAAATTGATGCCTTTGAGAAGTTTACTTTTGAAAGTCAATTCCAAAATATTTCTTCCGGTGGTGCGATCTCTTATGTGGAGATACCAAATATGCGGCATAATCTGGAGGCATTGGAAGATGTGGTTCGCTTTATCTATGATAACATTCAGTATGCGGAGTTCAATACGAAGTCGGATTACTGTCATGTGTGTGGATTTGATGGTGAGATCATCATTAACGATGATCTGGAGTGGGAATGCCCTCAGTGTCACAATAAGGACCGCAATCGTATGAATGTCACAAGAAGAACCTGTGGGTATTTAGGTGAGAACTTTTGGAATGTTGGTAAGACGAAAGAGATCAACGCCCGTGTGCTTCATTTATAAAAGCAACGGTAAGCTCGGTATAGAGACAGAGAATCTGCTCTATAATAGTAGAAAGGCATAGAAATTATGAATTATGCAGACATTAAGCATTGTGATGTAGCAAATGGACCGGGAGTCCGTGTTTCTCTGTTTGTGAGTGGATGTACGCACCATTGTAAAGAATGTTTTAATCCGGAGACATGGGATTTTGCCTATGGCAAGCCTTTTACGGAAGAAACGGTGAAACAGATCTTAGATTATTTGGCTCCGGAGTATATTAAGGGGCTGACGCTTTTGGGCGGCGAGCCGATGGAAAAGAGCAATCAGGAGGGATTACTTCCGTTAGTGCGTGCAGTACGACAGAAGTATCCGGATAAAACAATATGGTGTTTTACCGGATATGACTTTGAAAAAGATATTTTAGGATATATGATGGAGGAGTGGGAGACGACCAAAGAACTGTTATCCTATTTTGATGTGATGGTCGATGGTGAATTTCAGATCGAGCATAAGGATCTGGGACTTGCCTTTAAGGGGTCATCTAACCAGCGTACCATTATGGTTCAAGAATCACTGCAAAAGGGAAGATTGTGCATATGGCAGCCGCAATAGTCGATAAAAATGCTTAAAAATCACAGAAAAAGGCGGCAAATACCAGTAAAATTTGAGAATATATAAAAATATCCTTGAAATTTATAGGTAAATTGAGTACAATAGGGGTTGGAATGCGGGTAACCGTGTTTCAGGTAACCTATGGTAGCTTGCCATGTGGACAAGTGTATGTGCATTGTTGCACGTTACAAGCACACATGACAAAATATAATAAAATTTTAGGAGGAATTTTAACATGGCAGTTAAAGTTGCAATCAATGGTTTTGGACGTATCGGACGTCTTGCATTCAGACAGATGTTTGGTGCAGAAGGTTATG
>OGQO01000193.1_pt1 | contig 64422 bp, 77 predicted proteins | sample 1553241 | NCBI WGS metagenome assembly OGQO01 (sample SAMEA2579933, study PRJEB22360) | human gut metagenome | biome: human gut; feature: human-associated habitat; material: faeces | place: Denmark | collected 2008/2010
ACGAGCACGGCTGGGACGACAACGGAGTATTCAACTTCGAGGGCGGCTGCTATGCAAAAGTTATCAACCTGGACAAAGAGTCTGAGCCGGATATCTACAATGCAATCAGACGTGACGCTCTGCTTGAGAACGTTACTGTTGATGCAGAAGGCAAAATTGACTTCAACGATAAGAGCGTAACCGAGAATACTCGTGTATCTTATCCGATCAACCACATTGAGAACATCGTTCGCCCGATTTCTTCTGCACCGGCAGCTAAGAATGTTATTTTCCTGTCCGCAGATGCATTCGGCGTACTTCCGCCAGTATCTATTCTGACACCAGAGCAGACTCAGTACTACTTCCTGTCCGGATTTACTGCAAAACTTGCAGGAACCGAGCGCGGAATTACCGAGCCGACTCCTACCTTCTCTGCATGCTTCGGCCAGGCATTCCTGGAGCTGCACCCAACCAAATATGCAGAAGAGCTTGTTAAGAAAATGGAGAAGAGCGGAGCAAAAGCATACCTGGTTAACACAGGCTGGAACGGAACCGGAAAACGTATCTCCATCCGTGATACCCGTGGAATCATCGATGCAATCTTAAGCGGTGCTATCAACGAAGCTCCGACGAAGACTATTCCGTACTTCAACTTCGAAGTTCCGACTGAACTTCCGGGTGTTGATCCGGCTATCCTGGATCCTCGCGATACCTATGCTGATGCTTCCGAGTGGGAGACAAAAGCACTGGATCTGGCTGAAAGATTCATCAAGAACTTTGCAAAATACGAAGGAAACGCTGCTGGTAAAGCACTTGTTTCCGCTGGTCCGCAGAAATAAATTTTCTGAATTGATCGAAAGGAAGCCCCTGACATGAAAGTGTCAGGGGCTTTCTTTTATGAAAACATCTGGAGAAATAAAATAGTTCCCTGCCCGAAAGTACAGACTGATGGGACAGGAAACTATTTTACAGCACACCCCAAAATAATGCAAAAAATTTCAGCACCACAGAGCGTGAATTGTTGCGTCACTGGTTTTCGCCGTACCCTGATACGCCTTCAAAATAGAAAATAAGGCAGATCAGCAGGACAAGAGCAGTTCACGTACCATTTCTGCATCAAAGGTAACAGAGGAAACATGGTTGACTTCTATCTGATATAACGCATTTGCTGCGATATGCTCAGCAGCCTGCTCAAGATCACGAATACCGCTTGTGTTTTCGTGGCAGGAGATTACGGCATCGAGTCCTTCCGGCGTCAGAATGCATTCCTTTTCTTTCATACCGATACGTTTTAACACCTTTGAAAGTGCATAGCGGGAGAAAATGATTTTCTTTTCTTCCGGTGTGTAATCCGGAATTTCAATCACAGCGAAGCGGGACATCAGCGGAGCACTGATCTGGTCCTTGTCGTTTGCGGTTGCAATCGGGTATACACCGACGGTCGGGATCATACATTCGATATAGTTATCGGTAAAACCAAGATTATCAAGAAGGGTCAGCAGAACATCTGCCGGGTTTCCGTTTCCTTTGCCGGAGGCAGCCTTGTCGAGCTCATTGATGATAAAGACGAGGTTGGATTCACCAGCCATGGAAAAAGCATCCATGATGATTCCCGGTTTTGCGTTTGCGTAGATGCGGGAACTTCCGGTCAGCTGTTCCGGGTCATTAATCGAACTCATATCGAGTGTGGTCCACGGTAATTTTAAGATACGCGCAACGGCATAAGCAATCTGCGATTTTCCGGTTCCGGCAGGACCGATCAGTAACAGACCATAGGCCGGCAGCGTATGAGTCCGGTTAATCTGAATGATGGTTTCGATAATTCTCTGCTTCACGCGTTCCATGCCATACAGTTCTTCATCGAGGATCCGGCGTGCTTCCACTGGATCAATGGCTTCAAAATAGTTGCTTTTCCATTGAATATTCATCATCATGGAGAGGGCGCGCTGTGCGTGGCGACGTTCTTCGGGAGAGACTTCGTGGGAACGGGCAACAGCGAGGTTTCGACGAGCCCAAAGGCGGATATTGTCCGGCAGCGTTCTTCCGGCACAGTTCATAAAATCAGTGATGGATTGGATGCTGGTGAGCTTCATGCTGTCACCGGTTTCCTCCTGATCCTCATCCTCAACTTCTTCTTCCGGTGCATTGCTGGCGAGGAGACGCTCAATCATAAACTGTAAAAATCCATCCTCAGCCGAAAGCTTTGCGCCGCCACCGAAAGCGATCTCGCGGATTTTGTAAACTGCATAACCGTCGGATGTTTGTGTACCGGAAAGGCGGACATTGATATGGTTTTCGCCGAGCCATTTTAAAAGGCTGACAAAACGGGCATCAATCTGGAGAATATCGGCGATGAAGGTTTCTTCTTCATCTTTAAATTCAAACGAGGTCCGTTTGGATGGGTTTGTGAAAATACCGCAGGGATGATGCGGGAAAGCCTTCTCTTTCGTATCCAGAATAAGGATCGGCTGATCCGGAGAAGTAAACGGTGCGTTTGTGCGGAAAACAGTATACGTACATTCGGAAACTTTTGCTTTTTCCGGGGAATTGCTGAAATCAAAAACGGGCATGACAGAACCTCCTAATAAAATAATTGCTTATTGGTACAATAAAAACAGTGTAGCACGAATTAAAAAATCCTGCAATCAATATGCAGAATTTTGTATTTTTATGCTATGAAAATATTGGGCAAGCGGATATTCGAAATGGAAGCAGGGAACTTATTAGATTCGGTTAAATTTTCGGAAGGCATAAAAAAGCCCTCCAGGCAGGATCACACTGCGGCGGAGGGAAATTATGTCATCAAAGCAAGCTGTCGTAAGAAAGAAGCTCGCAAAACAGGAATCTTTCTTACACTGAAAAAGGAATGGCATCAGGAAACAGCGTTGGTTTTGGAAAATCCCGGAAGCTGTACCAGCACGATCGCTGCAAACATCAGAATACAGCCGGAGAGCTCGCGACCGGAGAGTGCCTGATGAAGGAAAATCCAACCGGCGAGAACGGAAAAAACGGATTCCAGGCTCATCAGCAGAGAAGCCATGGTGGGATTTAATCCTTTCTGCCCGATAATCTGCAGGGTATAGCCGACACCAGAAGAGAGAATTCCGACATAGAGAATCGGTATCCAGGCGTGCAGAAGGTTGGAAACGTTTACGGTTTCAAAGAGGGCCATACAGACAGCTGACAGGATCGAACAGGTAAAAAACTGAATGCAGGACATTTTGATGCCGTCGACAAGCGGAGAAAAATGATCAATAACCAGAATATGTATGGTAAATCCGAGCGCACAGGCAAGCACAAGAAGATCGCCCTTCTGCAAAGAGAAGGATCCGTCTGTCATGCAGAGCAGATAGAGACCGGCAACGGCAATGAGAACTGCGAGCCAGACCTTTGGCTGTACACGTTTTCGGACAAATAGACCGCAGACCGGAACAAGGACGATGTAAAGTGCGGTGATAAAACCGGCTTTTCCAACGGTTGTGTACTGAATGCCGATCTGCTGCAGAGCTGAGGCGGCAAACAGTGCGGTGCCGCAGAGAATACCGCCCGCCCAGAGTGTTTTTGACTGTGTGCCATTTCCTGACGAAGCATCTGGCGGTAGGGTTCGCTTTTTACGCGAGGAGAAAAAGACAATCAGCGGAAGAAGCGTAAGTCCGCCGAGCAGGTTTCGTGCCGCGTTGAACGTAAAAGGTCCGACATAATCCATACCGGTCTGCTGTGCGACAAAGGCAGAACCCCAGATCGCAGCGGTCAGAAGCAGAAGCGCTGACTGTCGGTACTTATGAGAAACAGTATTCATAATAGAAAAAACCTCCTGAAATTGATACGATATTCATCATAGCATAAACAGATGGAAAAAGCGAACGGAAAAATGTCGGAAAAGACGGAAAAATGGTACAAATAATCATAATGACGAAATAGTGCAGATGTTGCGAAAATGAATATGTGAAAAGTGAGCAGAACAAAGAAAATTATAAAGGAAAAAATAAGCAACTCAACCAACGCAAAACAAAAAAAGAACACCAAAAACAAAAAATAGACACTGTTTTTCTAACAGCCTTTGTGTATAATGAACTCATCAAGCAAGAACGAAAACCTTAAGGAGGTAAAAAGTATGAAAAAGCGTAACATGAAAGTCCTTGCACTGTTAATGACAGTGACAATGGCAGGAACGATGCTTGCTGGATGTGGAGACAGTGGAAGTACAAGCACCGGTTCATCCGGAGGAGCAACAGCATCCTCCAGCGGAACAGCAGATGCATCAAGCGATGCCACAGCAGCATCTTCCAGCACAGCAGATGCTTCCAGCGAAGATACCACAGGTTCAGATGATGTGGTAGGAGAGCTTCCAAGAAATGAAACTCTTTACTTCGCAGGACAGCAGTGGGGTACCGTCAACGATTACAACCCAATGTCCGCAAACTCAAACAATGCAATGGTTATAGCACAGGGCGATGCTTCACGTGTACTTGTTTATGAAACTCTTTATATGTGGAATCCATTGGATGCAAAAATGTATCCGTTGCTTGCAGACGGAGATCCAGTGTGGAACGACAATCGTACCGAGATCACAGTGAAAATCAAAGCTGACGCAAAATGGAATGACGGCACACCGGTTACTGCAAAAGATGTAGCAGCTACCTATCATGCACATGTAGATTACAATTCTTCTACCGGCGCTGAAATGAAGAGCTACATTGCAGATGTTGTTGCACAGGATGACAGTACCGTAGTCTTCAAACTGACAACCGATGACTCCGGCGAAGCAGTTAACCCGGTTCTTGCGGAAAGATATCTTCCAATGCTTTATATCATGCAGGAAAACTATCTGAAGACCGTAGCTGACAGAAACAACAACGATGCTGAAGCAATTAAAATGGATAAGATGGACGATCTGGTAACTTCCGGACCGTACAAAAAATACTTTGACAATGACCAGAACGTAGTTCTGATCCGCGATGATAATTATTGGGGACAGGCAGATTCCATGTGGGGTAAGCTTCCGGTTCCGAAATATATTTCTCACCCGATCTTTAAAGATAACGCAGCAGCTACCACCGCATTCCAGAATGGTGATATTGATGTGGCACAGATATTCATCACAGACCTTCAGAAATTGTGGTTAGAGCAGGATCTTCCGATTTCTACCTATGTTGATGAAGCACCGTATCAGCTGTGTATGACAATGCCTACCCTGTTCTTTAATACAGAAGTAGAAGGACTGGATCAGGTAGCTGTTCGTAAGGCAATCGCTATGGCAGTTGACTACGATCAGGTTATTTCTTCAGCAATGTCCGGACAGTCTCCTACCTTCGCAGATGTTCCGCGTTCTGTCATGAACCCGACCGATGCTGAGCAGGCTATGGTGGATCAGGATGCCTTAAAAGAGTATCAGTGGTCCAATGCCGATGTAGAAGGTGCTAAGAAGCTTCTGGACGATGCCGGAATCGTAGACACCGACGGAGACGGAATCCGTGAGTACAACGGAAAGAACCTTTCCTATAAGGCTGAGTGCCCGACAGGATGGTCTGACTGGAATGCAACCCTTGAAATCGTAGCAGCAGCAGGAAAGAATATTGGTATCAACATTGAGACCTACTTCCCGGAAGCAGCAAACTACAGCACGGATTACAGTACCGGAAACTTCGAAATCACCATGCAGTCCGGCCCTGGTACATCGGTTGCCAACCCGTACATGAGATGCCGTTTCTTCATGAGCTCTGATTACAACGATCTTGAGGTTAACTTCAGTGGTAACTTCGGTCATTATCAGAACGACCGTGTAGATGAAATCCTTGCAGCAATTCCTCATGAGACCGATGATGCAAAACTGAAAGATTACTATACAGAACTTTCCAAGATTATGCTGGAAGATTGCCCGTGTGTACCGCTGATGTACAGACCGCAGGTATTCCACGAAGTAAACGAGTCCGTATGGACCAACTATCCGCAGAAAGACGATGGAACCAATGTTCCTCCGATGGACTGCACCGATGGTTATGGCGTAGCAGCACTGTACAATCTGGAACTGATTGACGGCTGATTTGCCAAACAGAAAGAAAGCACACACTGAATTGTAACAGAGGCGGCCGGAGCCGGGGTGCTCCGGCCGCTTTTACAAAATCAGAAGGAGGGTTCCTCTATGAAAGGAATGAAAAAGTATTATACGCAGAAGATCATGTGGTATCTTTTGACGTTAGTCTTTGCAGTGCTGCTGAACTTCATTCTTCCGCGTCTGATGCCGGGCGATCCGGTTTCAACTATTGCGTCCAAATCGGTAGAAGGTATGACCGATGCGACTGCAATTCAGAAAGTATATGAAGACTATGCAGCGAAATTTGGTATTAACAAACCAATGTATGTCCAGTTTTTTACCTGGGTAAAAAATGCACTTCGCGGTGATTTCGGCATTTCTTTCAGCCAGTATCCGCGTACCGTATCCGATATTATTTCCAGTTCGGTTCTGTGGACCATATGTTTACAGCTTCCGGCCATTATTGTTGGATGGATTCTTGGTAACCTGCTTGGTGCAATTGCAGCTTACATGAAAGGTGTTTTCGACAAGGCAATCCTTCCGGCATTCCTGTTTATCAGTAACGTACCTGCCTTTGGTATGGCAACCGTACTTTTATTTGTTTTCTCACTGAAATTACATATTGCACCTGCAGCAGGCGGCTATGCGAGCAGTATGATTCCGCATATGAGCCTTACTTTTATGAAATCTGTGCTTTCACATTACCAGTTGCCGTTCTGGTCTATCGTAATCATCACGATCGGCGGCCAGGCTATTGGTATGCGTTCAATGTCAATTTATGAATTGAATGCCGACTATGTAAAATACAGTCGTTTCCTTGGAATCAAGGATCATACGATTGTGAAATATGTGTTCCGTAACGCAATGCTTCCGCAGATCACCGGTCTTGCAATGTCCCTTGGTACCATGATAGGCGGTAACCTGGTAGCTGAGATGGTATTCAGTTATCCGGGACTTGGAACAACGATGCTCTCAGCAGTTACCGGCCAGGATTATCCGCTGCTTTCTGCCTGTACGTTAATCATTACTATCATGGTTCTGCTGGCCAACCTGCTTGTTGAACTTCTGTATGCAGTCATTGACCCACGTGTCAAAGCATCCCAGCAGGATTAGAAAGGAGAATACGCTATGAAAAATACAATCAAACAGATTTTTCATTCAGGAAAATTCGTGACAGGATTTGTAATCTTCTTGGCAATTCTCCTGACTATTATCATCTATCCGCTTGTTGTGGCAAAAGATCCGCTGGCAATGATCGGAAACGGAAACTTTTTCAAACCGGGTACCTATCTTTCGATTCAGGACACCGTAAATTCCGGCAAAACGTATAAGATGAATGTTGATGCAACCGCATCCATCGTTGAAAGCAAACTGACAATGGACAACCGTTCTATGATGGCAGAATGGCTGGAAAAATACGGCGGTGTAGATGCCAGTGAAATCGATGTTACCGATGCAGAAGGTCTGATTGCTCTCTGGGAGGAAAAATATGACCCAAATGCAGAACAGAAAGGCCTTATCGCAGCAAAAAAGAAAAAATATCAGCGTCTTGACAACGAAATCGACGGTATTTTAGAGGATGTTCCAACCATTATTGCCGAGAAAAATGAAGAGACCGGTGAGCTGGAAGAGGTTCAGAGCATCGACAGCAAGCAGTACATCAATGAAAAAGATGTCATTAACCGTCAGAACTTTGTTCTTGGTACAGATAACTTTGGTCGTGATGTTTTGACTGAGCTGATCTCTGCAACAGGTTCATCCCTGAAAATTGGTCTGGTTGCGGGAATCATTGCAACTGTGATCGGACTGTTCCTCGGACTTCTTGCAGGTTACCTTGGAGGTTTTGTGGACAACCTGATTCTGTTCTTTACCAACTTGTTCACCGTTATCCCATCCTTCGTTCTCCTGATCCTCATCTCCTACAGCGTAGGTGAGTCTCAGAGGGGAATCATGATGGTGGCACTCCTGATCGGAATTACCGCATGGCCGTGGACAACACGTTCTGTACGTTCCCAGGTTATTTCTCTTCGAAACCGTGACCATGTAAACCTTTCCAAACTGTCCGGCCACAGCATGCTGCGGATTGTCCTTACCGACATCCTTCCGTACGTTGCATCCTACGTTGTTATGGCCTTCATTCTCCAGATTTCCTCCGGAATTCTGGCAGAGGCACAGCTTTCTATGATCGGACTTGGACCGGCAACCACAAAGACTGCAACACTTGGTCTTATGATGCAATGGGCAACCCAGTACAATGCACACTTAAACGGTGCATGGTGGGCATATTTCCCGGTTATTCTTGTAATCGCACTTATTTCATTCTCTCTTAACCTGATGAACACCGGTCTTGACCAGGTATTCAACCCGCAGTTAAGAGACTAAGGAGGCAGCTATGGGAAAAGTAATGCTGGAAGTAAACAATCTGAAAACGAAATATGTAACTCGTTTTCATGAAGATGTATACGCCGTAGACGGAGTCTCCCTGAAGATTGAGGAGGGAAAATCCCTCGGTGTAGCAGGTGAGTCCGGCTGTGGTAAATCGACGCTGGCACTGTCCCTGATGGGCTATTATTTCGCACCGCTTCACTACATCAGCGGCGATATTATCGTAGATGGAAGAAAAATTTCCGGAATGAAACCAGACGATGTCCGGAAAAATATTCTGGGCAATGAGATCGCCTACATTCCGCAGGCAGCAATGAATGCTCTGAACCCGACACAGAAAATCATCCGATTTGTAGAAGACGTTATTCATGCGCATGATCCGAAAATGCCGAGAAAGGATATTTATGATCTGGCAAAAGAACGTTTTCAGATCTTAGGCCTGCCGGAGGAGGTACTGCAGAAGCATGCGGTTGAGCTTTCCGGAGGTATGAAACAGAGAACCGTTATCGCAATTTCGACCATTCTTTCTCCGAAGGTACTGATCGCCGATGAGCCATCGTCCGCGCTGGATGTAACTTCCCAGAAAATGGTTATTAAAATGATGCGTGATCTGATGGAAAAAGGATTTATCAAATCCATGATCTTCATCACACACGAGCTGCCGCTTCTTTACAACGTAACCGATGATATTATGGTTATGTATGCTGGACAGATTGTAGAAAAAGGTACCGCAAAAGAAATGGTATTCGATCCGCTGCATCCATATTCCAAAGGTCTGATGGGATCGATCATCGTTCCGGAGGAAGGTGTAAGAGAACAGAAGCTGACTGCAATTCCGGGAACTCCGCCAAACCTGAAGCATCCGCCGGAGGGCTGCCGTTTCGCAGACCGCTGTCCTTATGCACAGCCAACCTGCCGCGGTATGAAACCAGAGGTCATCGAACTGCCGAACGGAAGAGAGTACCGCTGCCTGATGTCTGAGAGAAAGGTTCGGGAGGTGTATGCAAATGCGTGATGGTAAAGAATTAAAACCATGCCTCTCCGGAAGAGGCGTAACGAAAGTGTTTGGCTTTGGCGATGCAAAAACGGTCGCTGTAGACCATGTTGATTTCGATTTTCATGAAGGTGAATTTGTTTCTATCGTAGGAGAATCCGGATCCGGAAAAACAACCCTTTCGAAGATGTTGCTCGGGCTGATCAGCGTAACGGAAGGTGAAATTGATTTCCAGGGTAAACCAAGAGACATCTCGAACGGAAAGAAGAAAAAAGAGTACTGGAAGGGAATTCAGGCGATTTTCCAGGATCCGTTTGCTTCCTACAATATGTTTAAACGTGTAGATTCTGTTCTGCTGGATTGCATTAATATGCGCGGTGACAAGAATCTGCCGAAAGAAGAAAAAGAACGTCTGATGACAGAGGCCTGCAGCTTTGTAAACTTAAAATACGCAGAACTGACAAACAAATATCCATTTGAGCTGTCAGGAGGCCAGATGCAGCGACTGATGATTGCACGTATTTTCCTTCTGAAACCAAAGATTCTGCTTGCCGATGAGCCGACGTCTATGATTGATGCCTGCTCACGTGCAACGATCCTGGATATGCTGCTGAAGCTGCGTGATGAGATCAATATGACGATTATCTTCATCACCCACGATATTGGTCTTGCTTACTATGTATCCGATAATGTTTATATTATGGAGCATGGAAAATTTGTGGAATCGGGACCGGCAGAAGAAGTAATTCTTCACCCGACAGCAGCGTATACCAAACGTCTGATCAGCGATGTTCCAAAGATTTATGAACCGTGGGATCTGACAACAGTATAACAATGGTACGAAAGCTGTTTCCCTGGAATCATGCTTTGCGTCATATATGAGTCTTGCGAAAAGAGAGACGGTGCACGGAAAAAAAGTGTACCGTCTTCTCTTTTTGTCAATAATTTTTCTGAAAAAATTGCTTTTTAAAGAAAAAACTGGTAAAATTAGTAAGGTTACAGAACCGAAAAGAAAACTGGGGGATGAAAAATGCGAAACTGGTTTCGCGGACTGAAACTGAACCAAAAATTTACCGTAACAACGTTGATCTTTATTTTTATTCCGCTTTTTGGCATGATGTGCTTTGGGTTTAGGAGTATCAAAAAGAATGCCATAGATCATGGGGTAAATGAAGCAGTAACGGCAATAGATCTTACCTGTGCGGAGGTGAATGCAAAAGCGAATGCCTGCTCAATGGTTGTAGATACGCTGCAGGAGTATGAACCGTTGGAAAAATATCTTCTTCATCTCAGGAGGGGAGAGGAGATCTCGGAGAGCTATTATCAGCAATTTCGAAACAACAGCATCAGCATAATCGATAAAATGCAGGAGGCAATGCCAGATCTGTACCAGATCCATATTTTTGCCATGGCAGATGGTTTTCTGGAGCAGCAGCCGATCCTGTACCAGAAGGAAAAGATGAAAAACTGCGCCTGGTACCGAAGCTATCAGGGCGGAGGACAGTGGTTTTTTGACATACAGGAAAAAAATATTATCTCCGGTACAAAAAAAGAAAGTTCCCATTTGATGACTTATGTACGGGAGCTGCGGGATCAAAGCGGAGGAAGGCTTGGCGTGATCGAGGTATCCATGCGTATGGCAGACATATTTCCCGAAATTTATCGATCCGGTGACAGCAGCTGGGCCTGTTTTGTTGATGAAAATTGGAATTTATATGACTGCGGGAAGACAGCGGCGGCCTGCAAATGGCAGTCCTATCGGGGGCTGATTCTGTTCCGGGCAGGAATCCGTGACAAAAAAGAGAGTCAGCAGAGCGCCGTGATTGACCGGAAAAACGTTGCAATTGTGCTTCGGAAAGTCGATAAACTCAATGGAATGTTTGTAACATTGACCAATTTGGATGATGCAACCGGAAACATGATCAAACAGCAGCAGAGAATGCTGCTTGAATTTGCCGGCTTCGGGCTGCTTCTGATTGTGGTGGTCAATCTGATTGTGCGTGGCCTGCTGAAGGAGTTTTATGACGTCCTGTGTGAGATGCGTCAGATTGACAATGGAACAACAAAGATAAAGGTTTGTTACAGCGCAGAAGAGATGCGGGAAATGAGCTATGGTATCAACGGAATGCTGGAGAGAATTCAGAAACAGAACGAGGAAAGCAGCAAAAGGGAGGCAGCGCTGAAAGATACGGCAATCCGGGCAATGCAGAACCAGATTAACGCTCATTTTATTTATAATGTTCTGGAATCCATTAAGATGATGGCTGAGATTGATGAAGAGTATACGATTTCCGATGCGGTAACAGCACTTGGTGAAATGCTGCACTACAATATGCGCTGGAATAAATTTCTGGTAACCGTTCAGGATGAGATGAATTATATTCAGAACTATGTGGAACTGATGAATCTGCGGTATGATTTCACAATTACATTATCTGTTCAGATACCGGAAAATTTGTATCGGCAGGATATCCCCAAGATGTCTCTTCAGCCGATTGTGGAAAATGCAATCACACATGGAATTGAGGAGCTGGATGCAGACGCCGTCATTGAAATCAAAGGAATAGAGCATGAAAAGAGCTTTGAGATTGAAATCACAGATTCCGGAATAGGCATGTCAGAAAAGCAGCTTGCAATTCTGAGACGTAAACTAAGAATGCGCCTGAATTCAGATACACAGCCGAAACATGGAATCGGGCTTCGGAATGTACAGGACAGAATCCACATTCAATTTGGAACAGAGTATGGACTGTCAGTTTATACAAAAGAGCATTGCTATACGAAGGTGAGCATTCATCTTCCCATCACGAGGGGGAAATATTCTCCGATGGATCAAGAGGGTGACGAGAAAGAGGAAGAAAAAGAAAATGAATACACTGCTGGTTGTAGAAGATGAAAAATTGATTCGACAGGGAATCGTGGCGATGATCCGGCGAAGCAGCGTGCCGGTGGAGGAGATTCTGGAGTGTCGAAACGGAGAAGAGGCATTGGAGATTTTGGGAAAACAGAGGGTGGACGTCATGTTCACTGATATCCGTATGCCCAAAATGGATGGTCTGACACTGGTCAACAAAATGGAGGAGTTGTCACAGAAACCTGTTGTTATTGTTTTAAGCGGCTATGATGAATTTTCCTATGCGGTTGAAATGATGAAACATGGAGTTCGGGACTATATTTTAAAACCGATCAAGCGGGAGACGATAGAACAGCTTCTGGAAAATCTGGAACGAGAGCTTTCGGAGACCCGGGAAACGGAAGAAGAGGAAGAACGGTGCTTTTTAAATCAGCTCCGTTATCTGATGATGAATGCAGAAATGGCCGAAGAAAAAGAATGGATGGATATGGAAAGCAGGATCCGGCGCCACATCGGAAACGACAGCTTCCGGATCCTGCTGACCAGCAAGGCAAATGGGGAACGGTTTTCGAAATGCAGCGGAATTCTGCTGGAAGGCGTAGAAGGAGGAGTTCTGTATCTTCTGCCGGAACCGGAGGCAGAGCGGATTATGAAAGAAAAAGATGAGAGATTTTGTCTCGGAGTGGGAAAAGAACATCGTTCTGTGATGGAAATTCCAGAGGCATACCAGGAAGCACTGCTGGCCCGGGAAATGGCATTTATACAGAAAAATCCTGTGGAAGAATATCAGAAAAAATGTTTTGAGGAAAAGCCGGAGCTGGCACAGTTTCAGGAAAAATTTATTCTGCAGGTGCCAACGGACCGGGCAGATACTATGCTGCGAAAAATGCGGAACTGGTATTTTGAGGCGGCGCATCAGAGGGTCTCCCCCTATCAGCTTCTGACAGTGACGGAAGCAATCTGCAAAGAACTGGATCTTTTTTACCGCATGCCGGAAAAACAGGAAAAATGTCCGCGTCCTCTGCAGTACCGTGATGCAGATCTGTTTCTGGATGCGTTTGAAGAATGGATACACGTTTACAGGGAAAGCCTGAAAAGTCAGACAGCCGGAAAAGAAAAAATGGAAGAGGCAATTTCATATATTCGGGAAAATTATGCAAAAGATCTGAATATGGCAATGGTATCTAACCATATTTGTATGAATTATTCGCTGTTTTCAGCAGCGTTTAAAGAACATACCGGTGTGAATTTTGTGAACTATCTGAAGGAGATCCGCATTGCGGAGGCAAAGCGTCTGTTGATTCAAACAGAAGATAAAATTACGGAAATTGCCAAACAGGTTGGATTTGAAAATGATAAGCATTTCATGAAATCATTTAAAACGGCATGCGGCGTATCACCGTCTGAGTTCCGAAAAGATTATAAAATGGTTTCCAACGGAAAGGGAGGACAGGATGAGTAAAGAAAAAGAAACCGGAAAAGAGAAGGGAAGAATCCGCCAGCTGGCGCGGTATTACATTCCATATAAGGGATTGTTTTTTACCGACATGTTTTTTGCAATGCTTGGAGCAGCCATTACACTGGTGATTCCGCTGATTGTACGGTATATTACGAGTACGGTTGTGGAAAAGCCGCTGGAGCAGGCAACGGGTGAGATTATCCGCCTCGGTATTCTGATGATTGCTATGGTTCTGGTTGAAATGTACTGTAACTTTTATATTGCCTATTACGGCCATGTGATGGGGGCGCGGATTGAGCATGATATGCGGAACGAGATCTTCGGCCATTATCAGAAGCTTTCGTTTGCTTTTTTCGATAACCAGAAGGTCGGCCATCTGTTGTCGCGCATCACAAGCGATCTGTTCGATATCAGCGAGCTTTTACATCATGGGCCGGAGGATATTGTCATTTCGTTTATCAAACTGATCGGCGCGATGATTATTCTGTTTGTGGTAAATCCGATGCTGGCATGTGTGCCGCTTGTGGTTATTGTGGTGATGCTGCTGTTTGCGTTAGTGATGAACAGCCGCATGAAGAGTGCATTCAAGGAAAACCGCCGTAGAATTGCGGATATCAACAGCCAGATTGAGGACAGCCTTTCGGGGATCCGTGTTGTCAAATCGTTTGGAAATGAAACAGAAGAGATGCGTAAGTTCAATGCGGGAAATGACCGTTTTGTCGATTCGAAGAAGGTCAGCTACCGCTATATGGGAATTTACAATTCGGGAATGGGAGCCTTTTCGACGCTGATTACCGTTATTTCGCTGATTGTCGGCGCATTGCTGATGACAGGTGGTAAGCTTGGGGCGGCGGATCTGGTTACATTTCTTCTGTATATTAACAACTGTACAGATCCGGTGAAAAAGCTGGTGAACTTTACGGAACAGTTCCAGAATGGTTATTCCGGTTATGAACGTTTCCTGGAAATTATGAGCATCGCACCGGACATCCAGGACAAGCAGGATGCGTTGCCACTGAAGAATGTGCAGGGTGAAGTAACATTTGAAAACGTTTCGTTTCATTATGAGGAGTCGAAGGAAAATGTGTTAAGCAATGTGAATCTGCATGTCCCGGCAGGAGACTATGTAGCGCTGGTGGGAAGCTCTGGCACCGGAAAGACGACGCTCTGTTCTCTGATTCCGCGTTTTTACGATGTGACAGAAGGAAGGATTCTACTGGATGGAAAGGATATCCGCGATGTGAAATTGAAGGATCTGCGCGATGAAATCGGTATTGTGCAGCAGGATGTGTACCTGTTTGCGGGAACGATCATCGACAACATCCGCTATGGCAGACCGGATGCGACCGACGAGGAGGTCATCCGCGCAGCGAAAGCGGCCAATGCACATGAATTTATCATGGAGCTGGCAGACGGCTACGACACCGATATCGGCCAGCGCGGCGTAAAACTTTCCGGTGGCCAGAAACAACGGCTTTCCATCGCCCGCGTATTCCTCAAAAACCCGCCGATCCTGATTTTCGACGAGGCAACCTCAGCGCTCGACAACGAAAGCGAAAAAGTCGTCCAGAAATCTTTGGAACTTCTGGCGAAAGACAGGACAACCTTCGTGATTGCGCACCGGCTGTCCACAATCCGGAATGCAAAGCGGATTCTGGTGCTGACGGAGAATGGAATTGCGGAGGAAGGCACACATAAGGAACTGCTCGCGAAAGGCGGGATTTATGCGCATTTGTATGAGATGCAGTTTTGATGAAAATTTCATTAGTATGACAGAAAGGCAGCGGAAGAGAAACCGCTGCCTTTTTTGACACTTTCTTATTTTCTTCATACTCTATAAAGAACAGAAAATGAAAGAGGAACATGGTATGGATTCATCCCGTATGAATCGCGGCTGCTGCGGTGCGAACAATATGCAGAACCGCCGCGCCGCTTCAAACAATATGGAACTGAAGATGGAACCAAGGAATTTCCCGCGGAAAATGCAGCATGTAGATCATATGATACCTGCAATGGCGTACGTTCCGATGCAGCGGTTTGAACAGATCTATGATCTTTCCGCTGCATTAAAAAATGGAACCTTATTCCCGGAACTCTGTAAACCATTCTGTGGAAAGGGAGGAGGAGAGTGCCTATGATGCCGCAGATGCCATCCCGTGAAAAGCTGCTCGCCTGGATTGATCAGGTCAGCTTTGCTGTTGTTGAAATGAACCTTTACCTCGACACCCACCCGGAGGATGAAGATGCACTTGCCTTTTTCCGGGAAAAAGTGGAGCTTCGAAAAGAAGCACTGAAACAGTACGCCGAACAGTACGGACCGCTCACGATCGATACCGCCAACGACCGCATGAGCCGTTCTTTCGAATGGGTTATGCAGCCATGGCCGTGGGAAGTCAACCGGAAAGGAGGGTGCTGACGGATGTGGAATTATGAAAAACGCCTCGAGTATCCTGTAAACATCACGACACCAAACCCCAAAATCGCCCAAATTATCATGAGTCAGTACGGTGGCCCGGAGTTCCGTACCAGATGATACGGAAAAATCCAGTGTTTATGCGGGTTTGCGGACTTTCGGAAAAAAATCAGGAGACGAAAAAGTCGAAATACATGGTTCCGGAAGCCTTTTCATAGACGATACGATCCACGATGGAGCGGAGCAGAAGTCCTTTTTTCTCGGCTGGTTCCTCTGGATTTTTCAGAATATCATTGATGTTTTTTATCTCTTTCCGGAAATCTTCTTTTGAGATTGTTTCCGGCGGGGCGGCGGGCGTAAGAACGCGGTCCAGTTCTTCCTGCAGGCTCTGTCGTTCTTCGGCGAGCCTTTTTTTGTTGGCACCGTATTCCTCCAGCGTATCAATCCCATTTTCATAAGCCATCTTCACGCGGGCTTCGCGGACAGCCAGATGGTCCAGGGCATGCTGCAGCCGCTGGATGGTCTCATCGTCTTCCTGTTCCTGCTTCCGGTCGCGGACAGTGAAGGAGAAATCCGCACCGGCGAGGATATCATCGAAGTAGCGGTAGACGGTTCGCTCTGCCTTGGCAACGGTGATTGAATTGGAGCCTTTATGGAAACCTTTTGCGTATTTCCAGCATTGAAAGTACGGACAAGATGTGTTTCCGGCTGTTACCGTCATCGTGGCGCCGCAAATTGGGCACTTTAATAGACCTGAAAGCCAATGGTGGCAGGTAGATGGGTTGCGGCTCTTAGGAGAGCGTCTGCGGGCATCCATGCGCTTGATACGTTCTTGATAGCGCGCCGGATCCAGCCGCGTCTCGTGTGTGCCATCGAAAGAGATCCCATTCCAGACCACGGTGCCAGCGTAGAAAGGATTGCGCAGCACACGCTCGATGGAGCGGCGTTCCATCCGGTTTCCGCGTCTGGTGCGGTATCCAAGATCATTGCATCTGCGGGCAATTGCTGTCGGGTCAAGATGCTCGAAGTCGTACTGATCCATGATGTATTTGACAATCTGGTATTCCGCTTCATCGATCACAAACGGTTTGCCGCCGCCTGCCGCCTGGTATCCAAGACATGGCGTTGTCTGGTAGCCGTGCTGCAGAGCCTTTTCCTTCATGCCGCGCAGGACTTCACCGGATAGACGGATCGAGTAGTATTCGTCCATCCATTCGATAATACGCTCGATCAACGTACCGAACGGACCGTCGATCAGCGGCTCGGAGATACTGATCACATCTACATTGCTCTTTTTCAGCAGTGATTTGTAGACGATGGATTCTTCCTGATTACGGGCAAACCGGCTGTATTTCCAGACCAGGATCACGTCGATCGGGTGAGAATCCTGCTTTGCGAGAGCGATCATCTCCTGAAACTTCGGCCGCCGGTCCGCATGCCGGCCGGAGACGGATTCCTCGAAGATGAACTCTTTGGCGATGACAATCCCGTTTTTCTTCGCATAGTCCAGGAGCAGGCGCTGCTGCGCATCCGGAGAGAGTTCGGTCTGATCCGCGGTGCTGACGCGGATGTAGAGAGCACCATTTTTAAGTGCTGACATAATATCACCTTCTTTAATTTTGGGTATAAGAAAAACACCAAAACAAACGTTCTGATTGATTGGTGTCTCCGAAGATGATACAATATGTTTTGTTGAGAAACGGTATCATTCTTCGGAATGTTACTGAGCCGTCTTGGTGCTGTGAACACCAAGGCGGTTTTTCTTTTTTGAAAATCAAATACGGAAAAGACCCTGTATTTCTACAGGGTCTTCCTAATGAATAGTTGCCCGTCAGTTGCCTGAGGGCTATGTCTTCTATACTGCCGGATATCGGCTTTGTTTTCCTATTCATTATACCCAAATATATGTAAATGTCAATAAAATATGCAAAAAAATTTATATTTTTTTTAAACCTGTGAATTTTTTTATGATTTCGTTATCAATGCGATCAAGCATCTCATTTGATAATTTAACATTACTTAAAATATCATAATTGGTTTTAGGATCATAAATTCGTATCTTACTAATGGTTGTTATTTGCCCAACCAAAGCAATACTACCTTTTTTCATTTTGTTGATTTCAGTTTGCATTCTTGAGTGAAGAGAACTTTCCCTGCGCATATTTGCAAGATCTTTTTGCAAAGAATCCAATTCTGAAAAATTTTCAGAAGAATAATCAGATGGTGCAATTTGCTTAAGATGCTCAAGACGTTCCTGAGCATTTGCAATATTAGAGCTAAGATGTTTTTGAGTCGTAATAATTTTAGAATTTAAGCTGGTAAAAAGTTCATTCCCAAGATATACGCATCCTGGTTTTAAATGTTCTACATCAGTGGCAGGTTTAACAGAAGTCAACGGGACTACAGTTATCACAGGAGAATTAATAGAATTATTTTTTTCAACAACGACACAGTAATGCAAGCCTCCCTCCTCGCTTCCGATATTATAGCCGAGATGAACTTTTATGATTTCCCCACGTTTGTATCTACGAAGAGAAGTTGAGCGAAATTTTGATTCAAATGAAAGAAATGTAGTCCAATGTTCAAGCCAAAAGCTTAATTTATCTGCTTTAGATTGAATTTTGGGATTTTCATCATTAATTAAAGAGTCAATATAAGTTTCGAGAGTTTTTAAAGATTCTTCTTTGTGCTTGCGTAAAGCTTCTTGAGATATTTTTCTACCCATATTTTTAGCTCCATGTTAAATTTTATTTCCAGAATTCCATCACCTGTAAAGATGGAACAAACCGGATTGCATAGTTATCTATTGTAACAAGATTCTCTCCATATTTTCTGCTGTAGCATTCCAGAGCTTCTTTTAAGTATTCTTCTGTTACCTGTAGGTATTCGGCCATCTCGTAGAGAGAACGGCAGTGGTGTTTGTAGCATTCGACGATGCCGATCAAACCGATCTGCAGGTCATATCCGCGGAGACGGGCACGGAGTTCCTGTTTTCTGTTCTGAACAATATCCTGATCCATAATATCTCCATAGCTTGTATAATGATGACCAAGTTCCTCAGCAAGAACACAAGATTTTTCAATAGATGAAAGTTTTTTCTCTATAGCTATATTTCCTGCATAATAAAATCCTTTTAATCCAGACACTTCTGATAGATCAAGTTCTACAATATTCAAATCATTATGTGATTTTTGCATTTCTTCATAAGTCAAAAGAATCACTCCTTCGGCCGTGCTGCAATAAGCAATTTTTTGTATTCTTCAATTTTTTGCAATTCTTCTGGTGTAAAATTATCCCCATCTTTATGTGCAGCAACAGTAGTGTTCATATCATCCCAGCCCATTAAGTAAGATGGTGTACAATCGAATATGCGAGCCATTTCCTCGATGGTGGAACGTTTTATATTCTCAACACGCCCATTTTCGTATTTTGCAACAGCGGATTTTTTTAATCCCAACTTTTCAGCGAGTTCTTCCTGCGTTAAATTATTTTCCAAACGACATTTTTTGATTCTGATTGCCATTGTACACATATATAGCACCTCCTTGAAGTGTCTTAATTTTACTACATTTTTAATGATAATGCAATAAAAATCTTAAAAAGTGTCTTGAAAAGACGAAAAAGTGTATTGACAGACAGCTGTAGCTATGATATTATTTGAGTGTCTTAAAAAGACACCATTCAAGAAACAGAAAGAGGTGAAAAAAATGAATAAGAAAAAATTAGAGTCTGTAATGAAACTGTTTGATGATACGGGACAGACATTGGCAGAGTATCTTGGCATTGCGCGGCCTACTTTTTCAAATAAGTTAAATGAAACAAGAGGTGCAGAGTTTACGCAGGGCGAAATACGAATGATGAAAGAGAGATATAATTTAACGGCACAGGATGTGGATGCAATTTTTTTTGATTCAAAAGTGTCTTAAAAAGACACTGACAAGTGAACAAAAAACTGACAGAAGCACTATTCTATCAGTTTTTGCCTAATTTTGTTTACCCTATATATTTTGCAGATTGTTCACTTAAGCCCCCAACCGTTGCCGAAGCCCCGATCCGTTGCATACATGTTCAATCACATCTGTAGTGCCAAATGCTTCTATAAAATATTTCGTCACTTACGCAGTCTTAGTTCTGCAAATAAAAGATTAGCCCATTAGCTGACGAATATGAGAAAGACTATGATAGCTCATAAAGGGAACAGGGCAAAGTCAAAAGTTTGGTCAATATAACCAGCTCCTTTCATTGCCCATATAAGGGTACAGACTAATTCTAACACTGTAACAAAAATATTACAATGGAAATAATAGGAGGAAGAATGAACAAAGTAAAAATTTTCAATTCAGAAGAGTTCGGAGCTGTCCGAACAGTGACTATTAATGGTGAACCATGGTTCGTGGGAAAAGATGTTGCGCTGGCATTGGGATATAGCTATCCGCAAAAAGCAGTTCGTGATCATGTATTGGAAGAAGACAGAGGGGTGAACGAAATGGACACCCCCTCGGGACGCCAAAAATTGGTAACTATCAACGAATCCGGCTTATACGCCTTGATTTTCGGAAGTAAACTGGACAGCGCGCAGCGCTTCAAGCACTGGGTGACATCCGAGGTTCTTCCAGCCATCCGGAAAACTGGTAGCTATCAGGCACCGCAGGGAAAAGAACTGCTTGCGCTGGCAGTGCTGGAAGCACAGAAGACGATTGAGGAGCAGAGCAAGGCAATCGAACGAATGAAACCGAAGGTGATTTTTGCCAACGCGGTAGAAACAAGCCACACGTCGATTCTGATCGGTGACCTGGCGAAGCTCTTAAAACAGAACGGCGTTGAAACCGGTCAGAAACGTCTCTTTGATTGGATGAGAGAAAAAGGCTATCTGATCAAAAGAAAGGGATCTGATTGGAACATGCCGACCCAGAAAGCCATGAACATGAAGCTTTTTGAGGTAAAAGAGTCCACGGTCAACAATCCGGACGGATCTGTAAGGATCAACCGTACAACCAAAGTGACAGGGAAAGGTCAGACTTATTTCGTAAACAAATTTTTAGATTCTCGAGACAATCGCGACCGCGATCTCGAAGATGTCCGAGTTTGACAAGGGCTATCTTCTGGGCATGGGAGAAGCGATGGTAAGCAAGAAAAAAGAAGCAGAGAGAAAACAAGTTAAAGAAGGAGGAGGTATAAAAATGAACGATTTATGGGAAAAAGCAGTAAAAAAACTCACAACATACTGCGCCAAAGGAAAACGGCAGCAGAATATTGTGAGCTTCGTAGCTGGATCAATTGTATCAGCAATTTTGATTATCTTAAAAATCCTGATTTGGATGTTTAATTAACCCTTTTTAAGAGATCGCCTGTTTGAGGTTCATCAAAGGGTTCCTGGGTCTTGTCAGTTTCGATTTCTTCAATGATTGAGCCGAAAGGAGCAGTCATAGGATTGGAACGTTTTATCTTTTTTGAATGCGAAGAATAAACGGCAGACTCTAATGTACTCAGATCATCTTGAACATGGGTTACAACACCGGTACCTTTTACAATTTCTAAGAATCCTAAACTTTTATGCGTATCTGGGTCAATAATCTCCTGATCACTAATGGCGTAAAGAAGGTATTTTTGGCCTAAAGAAATATTTTGATTTGAACCAGCATTCATGACAATTTTGAAGTCATCAAGTACACGTGCAACTTTAAATGTTTTTTGCATAAGAAACCTCCTAAATTATTTACTGTAATTATTTAACATTTCGGTTGTAATAGTTGGTTTAATTAAAATGTTGCTTTGATGGGCGGCAATGTATTGGTAAGGATTATCATCATCAAAATCGGTTGAATCCAGCAGGACAATTTGTGCCAGACCGTTGCTGTTAATTGTTTCTACATAGCCAAAAAATAGAAGTTTTTCAAAATCTTCTTGAGACTCATAAAAAGAAACAACGGAATGATGAAAGAGTAAATCACCTGGGCGGCATAAAACACAATCATTGATGCATCGAATCAATTCAATAGAAGTTGAATGGCGATCCTTATAATCCAAAAACTGTTTTATGTTTAACCATAACGAAAGAAGTAGTGAAAAAACAGCCAGTAGAAAGATCACATATGGTACAGATACATCAGGATTTAATATGTATAAAAGTACAGACGGAATTAGAGCTAATGAGAAAGAAAAAAAGTTGCTCCAATCTTTAAAGTATTGTTTCAAGGTAGTCCTCCTTTCACAGAAACTTCTTTAAAGATAGTATAAGGAATTCCAAGGGGAAAATCAATAATTAAAACAGAAAGAAGGAATTAGATGAACGAGTTATTAAAAATTAACTACGAAGCAGAACAGCCGACCGTATCGGCGAGAGATCTGCATGAAGCACTGGAAATTAAAAGCAAGTATGCTGATTGGTTTAAAAACATGTCAGCATATGGATTTGTTGAAAATATGGACTATTTCACGTTTTCTAAAAATTTAGAAAACGGTGGAAGAACTATAGATCATAACATTTCCGTAGATATGGCCAAACAGATCTGCATGATTCAGCGCTCCGAGAAAGGTAAACTGTATCGTCAGTACTTCATCGACTTGGAGAAAGCCTGGAACACTCCGGAGCAGGTGATGGCAAGGGCGCTGAAGCTCGCAGACAAGACCATCGACACTCTGAAAGAAGAGAACAAGAAGCTGATCGAGGACAATGAGCGCATGCGTCCGAAGGAAATCTTCGCGGACGCGGTGAAGGCAAGCGACAGCTCCATTCTGATCGGAGATCTGGCGAAAATCCTGCGTCAGAACGGCGTGGACACTGGACAGAAAAGATTGTTCGAACAGCTCCGTAATGAAGGCTATCTTATGAAGACTGGATCCAGCCGGAACATGCCGAAGCAGAAATACGTGGCAAATGGATTTTTCCAGATCAAAGAGACTGTGATTTCCAATCCGGACGGCAGCGTGCGGATGACTAAAACTACAAAGGTGACCGGAAAAGGCCAGCAGTATTTTCTGAATAAGTATTTGAAGAATAAGGAGGCAGTATGAGCCAGAAGAAACTGAGTGAGTACATCGAAGCTCTGGACGGGATCACGTATCCGCAGTGGGTAAAACTGAGAACCGGTATTGATATGCAGTTTGATTTCTCCAGAAGAGAGCTGGAAAAAAATATGCAGATCTCTTCAGGAGAAACAGCACGACTTATCCGTTTGGATTTTGGAGATGCAAGCTTTAGGTGATGCTGATGTTCGACATAGCAGTAGTAATTACTGTACTTGGAATGAATGCACTTTCCGCATTGTGCTATTCAAGAGAAAAGAAACGTACAGGCCTTATTTTAAAGGCACTGGCAGATGGCATTTCTTTAATATTTGTCTGTACTCGATGAAGATTGTTTTTGACAGGTCCTCAAAAACCTCGTCCATTTTTTGAGCACATTTTTCATATGGATATTCTGGATTGCCATTTTCAGCTTCCGCCAAGTTTAGGAATGCTAAATAGAAATCAGAATACATTGCCTGAGATAGTGGTTCCATGAGATGGATGTTTTGAGTCATTATATCCAAAAATGTGGAACGTACTTCAATAGACATAGTGCTCAACTGATTTTGAGGGAAGAATCCCATGCGATATCTCTGATAAAACGGGACATAAAATTTTAAAAGCTGTTCTTTTCTGACGTTGTATTTTCTGTCGGATGAGTCTTTTATCGAGTTTAGATAAACAAGGGTAAACGACCCAATTACAGTGATTACAGAAACAATAACAGAGCTATTCACGATGATCTCCTTTCTGAAATACTCGGGCATGGCAGTGCCCTGTATAACCAGAATAGGAGTGGAGCAGTGAAAAGTCAATGAAAAAGAAAAAGTCCCACAGGAAGGACCAGTTCCCATGGGACGAATACAAAAAAACAATTTGCAACTACATAATAGCTCAAAAATGGTTATGAATCAATAGAAAATCATTACGGAGCCGGGTTGCATACGATAAGGAGATAAGGAAGAGGTGGTGCCTTATGAAAGAAATCATGGTTGTTACTCGGATCACAATCGGAGGACAGCAGTATACAGCAGAGGAACTCGGAGAAGAAAAAATAAAAGAGATCGTTCGCCAGCGGATGGAAGCCGCGGTGGAGTCGATGGGGTATGAAAGGACGCAGAAATGAAGAGATCAGATAAAGCTACGTTGGCAATCGGCGCGGTTGGTACATGGATTTACATCGGCGGCGTGGATTCGGATCTGTGGGGACGCGCCGCCCTGGGAGCTGGAATGTTCCTTCTTGCACTCGCTGTCAAAAAAATCGGAGATTACGTCAATATGTGCCGCGAGGAGCAGGCAGAGCGGGAATCTGAGCGCCGGGACGCAGTGTTTGCGGCGTGGATCCGCTCGGGGTCGTTGAAAGAAGGAGGAAAAGAGGAAAAGGAGCAGCATAAATGGTTCAGATGATCAGACTGAAAAGCCATGAAGAATGGCTGAAGCACCGGGAACGGATCGGTGGGTCAGATGCGGCGGCGATTGTCGGGATGAATCCCTATAAAAGCAACGTTGAGCTGTGGCAGATCAAGACCGGGCAGGTGGTTCCGGAAGATATTTCTAATAAGCCGTATGTTAAGTACGGGACTGAGGCGGAGCAGTATCTTCGGGAGATGTTCAAACTGGATTTCCCGGAATATCAGGTTGAGTACGTGGATAACAATATGTTTTTCAATGATAAATACCCGTTTGCGCATGCGTCTCTGGATGGCTGGCTGACAGATCAGGACGGCCGCCGGGGCGTATGGGAATGCAAAACAACGCAGATCCAGCATCCCGGGCAGAAGAGAAAATGGGATGGCCGCATCCCGGACAACTATTATATCCAGATTTTGCACTACCTGATGGTAACGGAATTTGATTTCGTTGTTCTGAAGGCTCAGTTGAAATACGACTTTGGCGAAAATGTTTTTCTTCATACTAAACACTACAAAATAGAGCGGGCGGATGTAGAAACTGACATTCGATATCTGGAATCTGCAGAACGGGATTTCTGGAAACAGGTACAGGAAAGAAAAAGACCGGCACTTATTCTGCCGGAATTATAAAAATAAGACAAGGAGCACAGAAAAATGGAACTGAAAATGCATGAGTATCAGCTGCCGGAAAAGATTCTTTTCAACTATGAAGAATTAAAACGGGAGCTGACCGAAAAAGTATCACACTACGAAACACTGGTTTATACCGATGATCAGATTAAGGAGGCCAAAGCAGATAAGGCAGCGCTGAATAAGCTGAAAAAGGCTCTGAATGATGAAAGAATCCGTCGTGAAAGAGAATACATGGCTCCGTTCGCGGACTTCAAGACCAAAATTAATGAGATTATTGGCATCATCGACAAGCCTATCGCAGTTATTGATACGCAGGTACGTGCCTACGAGGAACAGCAGAAAGAAGACAAGCTGAAAAAGATTAAGGAACTGTGGGGAACACTGGCGATTCCGGAAGGGCTTACGTTTGAAAAAATCTACAGTCCGAAGTGGCTGAATGTATCTGTTTCGATGAAATCCATCGCAGAGCAGATGAATACCGCGATTGAGAAGTTCCATCAGGACATGGCCACGCTTTCAAATCTGCCGGAATTTGGCTTTGAAGCCCAGCAGGTATACATTTCCACTCTTGATATCAACAGGGCGCTTGCTGAGGGTCAGAGAATGGCTCAGGTGCAGAAGCAGAAAGAAGCATATGAGGCAGAGCAGAAACAGCGCAAGGCAGAGGAAGAAGCCAGAAAAGCGACAGAAGCGCTGGAAGTTCCGAAGCTTTCAGAAGGAACCGGTGTGCCGCCGGTTGAGGCAGAATCCGCTGTTGAAACCGTGAAAGAGGCAGTGGAGCAGGCCATTCAGGAGAAAAAGCAGTGGGTTGCCTTCCAGGCGCTGCTTTCAACGGACGATGCAATCGCATTGAAAGCATTCTTTGATTCAAGAAACATTGAGTTTAAACCGATTTAAGGAAAGAGAGGATAAAGAGTCATGGCAGTACAGAACAGTTTACAGAGATCAAGAGGAAACCAGAGATTAGGCATCTCGGCGTATCTGACCGCGGATGCGGTTAAGAATCAGATTAATCAGGTAGTAGGCGGTAAGGATGGACAGCGCTTCATTTCCGCCATCGTTTCGGCGGTCAACACAAACCCGGCACTGCAGGAATGCACGAACCAGTCGATCCTTTCCGGTGCACTCCTGGGCGAGTCGCTGAAACTCTCACCTTCGCCGCAGCTTGGCCAGTATTATCTGGTGCCATTCAATGACAAAAACAAGGGCAAAGTGGCGCAGTTCCAGCTCGGATACAAAGGATATATTCAGCTCGCCATCCGTTCCGGTCAGTATAAAAAGCTGAACGTCCTTGCAATTAAGGAAGGTGAGCTGATCCGGTTCGATCCGCTGAACGAGGAAATAGAAGTGCGGCTGATCGAAGATGAAGAGGAGCGGGAACAGGCCAATACTATTGGATATTATGCCATGTTTGAGTATACCAACGGATTCCGGAAAGCGATCTACTGGTCGAAACGGAAAATGGAAGCTCACGCACTGAAGTATTCCAAGGGATACCAGGCCAAGAAAGGGTATACCTTCTGGGAAAAAGATTTTGACGGTATGGCATACAAAACCATGCTGCGTCAGCTGATCAGCAAGTGGGGAATCATGTCGATTGATATGGCATCCGCGATTGATTCCGATATGGCGGTTATCAACGAGGACGGCACTAAAGATTATGTTGACAATGACGCTACTGTGTTTGATATGGAACCAGCGCAGGAAGCTACGCCACAGCAGAGTCAGCCTGAACCGGCAGTACCTGTAGATGCAAAAGCAGCGTTGTTTGGAAATAATTGAAAGAGAGGGAACCGACGATGAATAAAGTAGAATTACAGAATCTGGTGGGCGGACAGCTTCAGGAGAAGTTTGAGCATGCTTTCGAAAGAGTGATCGAGAACCTGCAGGACCCGAATACTTCATTTAAGGTCAAGAGAGGCATCACGATCAAGCTGAGTTTCACACAGAACGAGAACCGGGATGATGTGTCTGTTTCCGCACAGGTAGTGGAGAAACTGGCACCACAGCAGGATATGAGCACAAAATTCTACATCGGCAAGGATCTGCGCACCGGCGAGGTGTACGCAGAAGAGTATGGAAAGCAGATCCGTGGCCAGATGAGCCTGAATCTGAACGAGTCAAAGGCAGAGAAGCAGACCGAGGTTGTGGATGGCACCGTCGTGGATACCGAGACAGGCGAGATTTTAAGCGGAAAGAACGAAAATGTTGTTGATTTCAGAAAGGCTGCCAAGTAGGCAGGGGAGGTAAATGATCATGATTAAAGAAGCATTACAGTACATCGTAGGACTTGGAAAAGCAGAGGAACACGTAATCAATGGAGCTTGTTATTCCGACAAGCCACTGCATCGAATCGATACATATTACCCGAAGGCAGATGCCATCGAAATGCACACACTGACAAGCCTTGTGGACTATATCAAGTCAGAAGTGGATGAGATGCCGCCGCGGATGATCGTGGAAGTCAAAAGCCCGACGGAAGTGGAGCTGTATTCCCAGCTGGATCCGAACCGTGACCGTGAAAGCCTGGTGGTGGCGAGTGCAAGAGTTCCGGGCTTTGAATTTGACCGTTTTGTGGAGCATGAGAAGTTCTGCATCAACCTGCAGTCGAAGTTTATTCCAAGCGATGACCGCGAGCTGATTCTGAAGTTTGCCGGAACGGTAGAGGCAGGAAGCGTTTCGGAGTATGGGGATGACGGTGTAACGCAGAAAGCAACCATTAAGACCGGTCTGGCATCCAAGGGCGATGCGATCGTACCGAATCCGGTGTGCCTGCGGCCGTACAGAACATTCCTTGAGGTGGAACAGCCGGAATCGGCATTTGTGTTCCGAATGAAACAGGACAGCTATGGCAGCGTAATGTGTGCCATTTTCGAGGCAGACGGCGGTGCATGGAAGATGGATGCAACGCAGGCAATCAAAGAATATCTGCAGCGTGAGCTTGATGGAATGCCGCAGTTTACCGTTATTTCATAATAGACGATAATTCTTACCCGCGCGGCTGGAAAATGGCTGTGCGGGGCAGATAGAAAGGATAGCGTATGAACAAAGTAATTTTAATGGGCCGCCTGTGCGCGGATCCGGAAGTCCGATACAGTCAGAACGAGAATCAGACTGCCGTTGCACGGTATCGTTTGGCTGTTGATCGGAGGTTTCACAGAGACGGCGATGCAACCGCAGACTTCATCAGCTGTGTTGCATTCGGAAAAGCGGCAGAATTTGCAGAGAAATACCTGCGCCAGGGTACGAAGATCGCAATTACCGGCCGGATTCAGACCGGCAGCTATACCAATAAGGACGGTCAGAAGATCTACACGACAGACGTAGTTGTAGAAGATCATGAGTTTGCAGAAAGCAAGGGCGCAAGCGCTGGGAACAATGGAACTACACAGCGGGCGGCGGATTCGGATGGGTTTATGAATATTCCGGATGACATCGGAGAAGAGTTGCCATTCAACTAGAAGGGGGCGCAGTATGGGAAAAATCAATAGCAGAGAAAAGGGCGCCCGGTTTGAACGTGAGCTTGCCAGAACATTCCGAGAGTATGGTTACACGGGGAGTCGCCGAACCGCACAGTATTGCGGAAATACGGGTGATGCCTCTGATGTTGTAGGGCTGCCAGGCATCCATGTCGAGGCAAAGCATCAGGAAAAGATGTGTTTGTATGACTGGGTAGCGCAGGCAAAGCGTGATTCAAAAGGAACCGGTGACCTTCCGGCGGTATTCCACAAGAAAAATTACGCGGAAGTACTGGTAACAATGCCGCTTGATGACTGGATGCAACTGTATCGGGAATGGGAATCCGGGCAGGAGTTGGAAGAAGGTACATAAATCATGTCAGAAAAAAGAATGTTTACACAAAAAATCGTTGATAGCGATGCCTTTCTTGATATGCCGCTTTCGACACAGGCATTGTATTTTCATCTCAATATGCATGCGGATGATGATGGATTCGTCAACAATCCGAAAAAGATTCAGAGAGTCATTGGTGCATCGCTGGATGATTTGAAATTGCTGATCGCAAAGAGATTCATTCTTGTTTTCGAAAATGGCGTAATTGTTATCAAACATTGGCGTATGCATAATCTTCTAAGAAAGGATAGATACAATCCAACGCAATATCAGGATCAGATGGAAAGACTGGAGCTGAAGGACAACGGTGCATATACCGAAAAATCCCCGGAACCGCTGGAAATCAAAGAATCCGAAAGCGTGGCAACCACTTGGCAACCAGATGGCAACCAAATGGCGCATAGGATAGGTAAGGATAGGATAGGAGAGGATAGGATAGGAGAGGTAAGGGGCGAAGAGTCCGTAGAAACAGCAACCTGTCAGCAGGTCGTGGACCTATATCACTCCATCTGCGTTTCTTATCCATCTGTAAAAACATTATCCGAAGCCAGGAAGAAGGCAATCAGAGCCAGATTGAAAGTTTACAGCCTAGAAGATTTTCGAAAGATGTTTGAAAAGGCAGAGGGATCCGCTTTCTTAAAGGGTGCCAATAACCGGAACTGGTCAGCAAACTTTGATTGGCTGATGAAAGATGCCAATTTTGCGAAGGTAATCGATGGAAACTATGATAACAAACCACGTCAGGCGGAAAGTGCGAAGCCGATCACAGGAAATAAGTTCAATAATTTCCACCAGCGGCAATATGATATGGGATCGCTTGAGCAGATGTTACTTGAAAACCAGAGTGCAGGAGGGTGAGAAATGGCAGTGATTGGAATTATCGTGTTCTGTGGAGTAGTCGTTGGTGCGGCGGCGTTGCTGCTGAACCGGCCAGAGCGGCCGAAGGATCCGCGGGAGGACGAGGAACAGATGGAATATCTGAACGAGTGGAACAGGAAACATAAGAAATGACAATGCAGCAAGTTACTATGAGCGAGTATTTAAAAACTCGGTACGGTAGTTTTCCCCATTGCGGTAGCTGCGTGTGTCAAAAATGCTTGTATTGGTGGAGTGGCAGATGCCCGGAAGGCGAATGCTATGACAATAAGAGGGCGAAAGAAGAGCCTTATAACAAAGCATTCCCTGAACGTTCACCACGGACGCAGTGGTCAAATTGGAATCTTCCCGGGGAGCAGGCGCATTGGTGTAGAGGTGGAACTTTTTACCCAGTGTCATACTGTGAACACTTCGTAAAATATCAGGGAGCAGAGATAGAAGATTGTATACGAGCACCGGTGCAGTATTTTCAAGATGGATACCTAAAATGCACGCTGAAGGACCGGATCGGATGCGAAGCATGTGCAATGGGGAGAAACGATAAGAATATTTTCGACTGTCAGCATATGACGGATTCAGGCTGTAACAAGCTGATCGAAGCAAAGAATAGAATGTTGGATGCAATTGCATCTGGAGCTGAAATTGAACCATGCGAACGGCAATGTTGTGCAGGTTGCACGAGGCAGTGCCAGTATCGGTGTGGTGTGAAATAAAAAGAAAGGAGCCAGCCTCCGGCCGGGGCAAGGGTATACCGGGCTTCTGAAAAATGAGAAGAGTATTGAAATATCCGGGAAGCAAGTGGAATATTGCTCCTCAATTAGTGAAATTGATACCGGAACATCGTAGCTATGTAGAGCCGTTCTTCGGCAGTGGTGCCGTGCTGTTTAACAAGACGGTGTCTGATATCGAAACAATTAACGATCTGGACTACGATGTTGTAAATCTGTTCCGATGCATCCAAGAGGACGCGGAGCGCTTGGCAAGAATGGTAATGACTACGCCGTTTAGCCGGGAAAAGTATGATGAAACATACAAAGTGGATGTATGGGATTTACTGATGCCGGACGAACCATATCATAAAGCATTGCGATTTTTGATCCGATGCTGGCAGGGATATGGATTCCGTACAAACGATAGCAAGGTAGGATGGAAACATGATGTACAGGGTAGAGAGAAATCCTATGCGCTATGGAGCTGGTATCGTCTGCCAGAATGGGTTATTGAAACAGCAGAACGCCTGCGGATGGTACAAATTGAAAATCGTCCCGCACTCGAAGTTATAGAAAGATTTAATTATAGCAATGTTTTTATGTATATTGATCCGCCGTATGTTTTAGGCACCAGAGCGCAAAAGCAATACCGGAATGAGATGCTGGATCAAGATCATGAGGAATTGCTGAAAGTATTACTGAAGAGCCGCGCGAAGATAATGATATCCGGCTATGAATCAGAGATGTATAACAATTACCTTGCAGGTTGGGAAAAGAAACATTTTTCCAGTTGCGCAGAGGGTGGGAAACCGCGGACGGAAACTGTGTGGATGAATTACAAGGCAGATCCGCAAATGAGTTTGGAGGATTTTCTGGAGGTAACACCATGAAAGAGAATACACCAGAACAGCAGTTAAAATTACTCTGCAGACTGATAATCCGCGAATGTGCTATTTGGAACTATATCAACGAAAACGGTTGCAATGATCCGTTCTGGCCGGACGCCTGCCGAGACCGATCTGGAACGTGGTCAAGGCTGTGCGAGAAGTTCTGAATGTGTCGCATCTGGAATTGGTCGAGATCAAAATGAGAGACCGGACAACCGGAAGAGAACATAAGTGGGGAGGTGATACCAATGGAGAAAAAGGTTCTGGAGCAGTACATAGACGCATGCGAGCTGATCAAAGAGACGGAAAAGGACATTAGACGGCTGAAAAAGAAGCGGCAGACCATCGTGCAGACGAACGTGTCCGGGAGCAATCCCGATTTTCCGTACAATCCGCAGCACTTTAAAATTGCCGGTACGGCGTTCACCTATGAGGAGGATGCCCGCCTGCGGCATGAGGAGAAGATTCTGGAAGAGCGCCGGGAGCAGGCGCAGCGGCTGAAAGTGGAGGTGGAGCAATGGATGAACCATATTCCACAGAGGATGCAACGGATCATCAAGTACAGAGTCTTCGAGGAGATGAGCTGGAGCCAGGTGGCAAGTAAACTGGGGCGGAAAGCTACGGAGGGCAGTGTGAAAATGGAATTTCAAAGATTTTTCGAGAAAGAGTAAACTTTGTTACGTTTGTTACATATGTTACGATTCAAAATGTTATAGTGTATCATGGAAGAACGGCATGAAGGGTTTCATCTTTTCTTTACCTCCTTGTGAATGTATTTTGAGCGGCGAGCGGCGGTCAGGTGTCACAGCCTGGCCGCTGATTGGGCGGCATCAGCCCGTGGAAAAAGCCCGAATGATGCACGGTGTTGAACGAAGCCCCAGACATCTGAACTGAGAGCGATGCACCGCCTTAGAGAGATTGACAAGGCCTGCTTGAATTTTATAGTTATGTAGTGCCATAACTACAAAAAACGGTAGGAAGTGCTATTGGAACGTAGCTCAAGGAGAGCGCAGAGACGCCGGCACGAGGCGCAGGTTCGAATCCTGCCGTTCCAACTCTCCAGTGGATGGAGATTCTCCGATTTGTTACTCTTATACAAGGATTCCTCGCAGAGATGCGGGGAATTTTTGCGTGCAGAAACAGAAAGGCGGTGTTGCAGGATGGCAAAATTGACTGCAAAGCAGCAGAGATTTGTTGAGGAGTATCTGATCGACCTGAATGCAACGCAGGCCGCGATCAGAGCTGGCTATAAAGCAGGAAACTCACAAAGAGCCAGCGAAATAGGAAATGAATTACTCCAGAAAACTCCAGTTTCAGAAGCGATTCAGCAGGCAATGGCCGAAAGGTCAAAAAGGACAGGTATCAACCAAGACAGAGTAATCCAAGAACTGGCGCGAATAGCTTTTGTGAATCCGCAAAAAGTAATCAATTCTGAAGATGCTTCTATTCGAGCAGATGCCACAGAAGATGATTTGGCATGTATTCAGTCAGTAAAAGTTAAAACTATGGATGGTGAAAAAGGATCGTCAGTTGAAAGGGAAGTCCGATTAAATGATAAGATGAGAGCACTGGAGCTTCTTGGAAAACACCTTGGTATGTTCAAGGATAAAGTTGAGCTGGATACAGATATGGATCTCAACATCACAATTAATTACGGAGAGGACGATTCCGGATGAACATAAACGTCCAGATGAACCCAGGCTTCAAAGAAGTTGACCGCAGCCGAAAACGGTATATTGTTATGAAAGGCTCTGCCGGATCGGGGAAGAGCGTTGATACGGCGCAGAATTATATCCTGCGGCTGATACAGGATCCGGGAAGAAATCTTCTATGCGTTCGAAAGGCGGACGTGACAAACAGGGATAGCACTTTTGCAGAATTGCAGGGTGCTATTTTTCGTATGTTTGGGGAGCAGTATAAGAGATATTGGCACATCAACAGCTCCAACATGATTATGGAGTGTAAGATCAACAGGAATCAGATCATTTTCCGTGGAGTCAATGATGAGAAACAGCGTGAAAAGCTGAAATCCATTACTTTCAAGCGTGGAAAGTTGACCGATGTGTGGATTGAAGAAGCCACGGAAATTACGCAGGCGGACTTCGAGATCATTGATGACCGTCTCCGTGGTGAACTGCCGGATGGACAGTTCTATCAGATACGGATGACGTTCAACCCGGTATCGGCGTACCACTGGATTAAGCGTGTGTTTTTTGACCGGTCAGATCCGGATGTTCTGACACATCAGTCAACCTACGAGCAGAACCGCTTTATCGATGATGCCTACCGAAGACGTATGATGCGGCGTAAGGAAGTGGATCCAGAGGGGTATCGGGTATATGGCCTGGGGGAATGGGGCGAGGTCGCCGGACTGATCCTCAAAAACTATGTTGTCGAAGAATTTGACTGTTCACCGGAACGATTCGATTACATGGTCAATGCACAGGATTTCGGATTCAATCACGCCAATTGCATCGGTGAGGTTGGCTTTAAGGATGGTGAGTTGTATCTATGCCGGGAACTGTACGTGTATGAGATGGACACGGACGAGATCATCCGGCTGGCGGAGGGGCAGTTCAACAAGCGCCTGCGCATGTGGTGCGATTCTGCGGAGCCGGACCGTATCAAGATGTGGCAGAAGGCGGGATACCGCGCAAAAGGCGTGCAGAAGGAGCCGAACAGCGTGCATGCCCAGATAGATTACCTGAAACAGCACAGAATCCATATTTACCCGTCCTGCGTCAATACAATAAAAGAAATTCAGCAATGGAAGTGGAAGAAGGATGAGCGTACCAACACTTATCTCGAAGAGCCAGTTCCATTTTTTGATGATGCCATGGCGATGCTTCGATACTCCATTGAGGAAGAACGCAAGGCGAAACCACGGCTGAACAGAAAGGTGAAAGGAGGGATATAGAAGTGCGAACGAATTTGTATAGGCTACCGTCGGAAGAGACGCTGACAGATGCCAAATTGAACGAATTTATCATGCGGCATTCCGGAGAGTGCGCATTTAGATACAGCATGCTGCAGGAGGCCTACGAGACGGATTACCCGATCCTGCATGAGCCGTTAAAGCCCAAGTGGAAGCCGGACAACCGGATCATGGTCAACTTTGCGAAATACATCGTGGATACGATGAACGGCTTCTTCATCGGGCATCCGATCAAACTGCAGGTAGACGATGGAAACGAAGCGGTTGAGAAATATGTTGATTTTCTGGATCAGTATAATGATCAGGACGATAACAATGCCGAACTGTCCAAGATCTGCAGTATCTTCGGCAAAGGCTATGAAATGTATTACGTAGATGAGAACGGAAATATCGGTATCACCTATCTGAGCCCGCTGGATGCATTCATGATCTACGACGATTCCGTGCTGGAAAGGGAACGATATTTCGTGCGGCTGTATTACGATTCGAATCAGATCCTTCATGGAAGCGTATCGGACGAGACGAAGGTCCGCTGGTTTACAATCAAAGGAAAATTACTCTGGGATGCAGACGAGAAGATACACGGCTTCGACGGCGTTCCGGCATCGGAGTACGTAGAAAACAAGGAGCGTATGGGAATCTTCGAGCCGGTCCTTACGATGATTAATGCATACAACAAGGCGATCAGCGAGAAAGCCAATGATGTTGACTATTTCGCGGATGCCTATCTCAAGGTTCTTGGTTCCAAGCTGGAAGAAGACGATGTGGCGCATATCCGGGATGACAGAATCATTAATTTCGACGGGGACACCGAACGGTTGATTGTCGAATTTCTTCAGAAACCGGATGGTGATACCACGCAGGAGCATCTGATCGATCGTCTGGAAAAGCTCATTTTCCATATCAGCATGGTGGCCAATATCTCGGATGAGAATTTTGGCACCAGTTCCGGCATCGCCATGAAATATAAGCTGCAGGCAATGAGTAACTTGGAAAAAACGAAAGAGCGGAAATTTACCAGCGGAATGAACCGGAGGTATCGTCTGATTTTCTCAAATCCGGTCTCAGGAATGAAAAAAGATGACTGGGTGAAGATCCATCCACATTTTACACTAAATTTCCCGGCAAACCTGCAGGAAGAGGCAGAGATCGCGAAGAATCTGGAAGGTGTGGTCAGCCAGGAAACACAGCTCGGGGTGCTGTCTATTGTGGACAATGTACAGGATGAAATCAAGAAAATTGATACCGATCAGAACAAGGTGAGAGCGGATCCAGTGATGAAGCAGATGTTTGGCGGCGGTGGACAGGATGACGAGTAAGGAATACTGGCAGAAACGTGAGACGGAACATGCCAAGAAGAATAAGATGTCTGAGCAGACCTATGCAGAAGAGATCCGGAAGACCTATGCGTATATGGCGGATCAGATTCAGAAGGAAATCGATGGATTTTACGCAAAATACGCCAATGCTGAGAAGATTTCGCTGGCAGAAGCAAAGAGAAGGGTTTCCAAGCTCGATATCGAAGAGTATGGCAGGAAAGCGGCGAAATACGTCAAAGAAAAAGATTTTTCCGACCAGGCGAATGAAGAGATGCGGCTGTACAATGCAACCATGAAGATCAACCGTCTGGAACTGCTGAAAGCCAATATCGGGCTGGAAATGGTATCCGGTTTCGATGAACTGCAGAAATATTTTGACAAGACGCTGACACAGCAGACAATAGAAGAATTTCGCAGGCAGGCGGGTATTCTTGGCAATTCCGTGCAGGAAAATGGGAAAATGGCGCGGGCAATTGTCGATGCGTCATTCCATAACGCCACTTATTCCGATCGAATCTGGATGTATCAGGATATGCTGAAAGCAGAGCTGGACAAGCTGCTGAAAACAGAGCTAATCCAGGGCAAGAACCCGCGGGAGCTTGCGGTGCACCTGCAGAAACGCTTCGGTGCAAGCCGGGAGGATGCAGAGCGGCTCATGGTCACGGAGCTTGCCAGAGTCCAGACAGAAGCGCAGAAGCAGTCCTATATTCGAAATGGATTCGAAGAGTATACATACGTTGCCTGCGGGAATGCAGATGTCTGCGAGCGGTGCCAGGCGTTGGATGGTAAGCATTTCAAAGTGCAGGATATGATGCCGGGAACGAACGCGCCGCCGATGCATCCACGGTGCCACTGCTCCACGGCAGCCTATGAAGACAGTGCAGAATATGAGAAATGGTTGGACTTTCTGGAGCAGGGTGGTACCACAGAAGAATGGGAAGCATCGAAAAACAGAAAGGCAAGATATAAAGACAACGAAGGAATATTCCAAACATTGGATGGCAGATCAAAGGGGCGAGACGTTATCAAACCTCGAAATATCATGAAAGAAATGAAAAAGTCCAGCATCGGAACGGAAATGTTGGAATATCTTCAGGAAAATGATATTCAAATAAAGGTATGGTACGGAGTTGATGTTGATGAAGGACTGGACGGACTTTTCGAAGATGGAGAAATCAACATTTATGCTGATAATACCAAAACGGTTCGTGAAACGGCTATTACGGTGATTCACGAGGCCACGCATGCCAAAATCAACAAGCCAAATACCAAAAGTCAAGAACTGCAATGCTATGTGAACGAGTACAGGCATCAAAACATTGAATTGACAGAGAAAGTGCTCCAGGATATAATTAATCATATAAATGATAAATATCCGAATCTGAAATGGGAGTGATTGTTTATGACGAATACTCTGAATATTCCGCCTCATGAGAGAGTAAAGCTCTTGAGGAAAGGCGAAAAAGTTTTGTGCAAAAAATGTAAAACAGGAATCATGATTCCTGTTGGCGACCGTGAAAAAACCAATACTTTTTACTGTGATTCTTGCAAGAATCAGTTAATTATCAACTGATGATAAGGAGACAGGACAAATGGCTCAGAATGATTATTTCGTGATTGTATACCAGGTACTGAAATATCTGTATGAATGCTTGAAAAAGGGTGAAAAACCAGAAGCGTGTTACCTTACAGCATCAGCTTATAATATTCCTGAGAATTATTGGCAGTATATCATTTTAAGCCTGATTACGGAAGAATATGTAAAAGGCATTGCTGTTAATCATACGAAAGATGGCGTTCTTTTAGGCGATCTGCCGGATGCTATTATCACGCCCAAAGGTATTTCATATCTGTTTGAGAATTCATTGATCGAAAAGGCAAAAAGGACATTGAAAGACGTAAAAGAAATGGTTCCATTTGTATAATTAACCACCAGTCGAGAGGCCGGTGGTATTTTTATACACATTTTTAAGAAAGGACAAGGTGAAATATGATTATCACAGGAATGGCACATTTCGAGAGTGTAGCACAGAAGAAACTCGTTGAATGGTACCACAAGAACAGACCGGAAGTTCAGATCGACCTTGGAAATGTATTCGTGGTATGGTCATGCAAAACACTTCAGAATTATAAGTGCCTTGCATCAACCACTATCAGCGGAGATGGTATCTATGCCGAATACACCTACAACGGTGACAAGCAGGAACTTTATGAGGATGTATATGGTAAAATAACAAATACATGTCATACAGAAGAATAGGAGGTAGTAAATCATGAATTTCAAAGAAGCATTTGAAGCAATGAAACATGGAGAAAAGGTGAAACTTCCTGGTTGGAATGGTTACTGGTGTTGGGACATTGATAAGCAGACAATTATGATTCATTGCAGATCAAAAGATTCCGACAAAGGACAGGGAGAAGTTCTTGATATCCGTGAAACACAGAGAGTGGAATATACTTTCATGCACACACAGAGGGATGATTGGATGATTGCTGATGAAAAGAATTGTGGTGTTCTTGGCGGTCAGTCAACATTTGGCTTTGGAGATGCTATCCGTTATCTGAAAAGAGGACTTAAGGTGGCTCGTAAAGGATGGAACGGCAAAAAGCAGTACATTCAGCTCGCCACTGGGATTTCTTATAAGACGCCGGATGGGGAGATCGTGAATTGCGAGCATGATGCTATCGGAAACATGGCTATCGCATTTGTCGGAACATCAGGAGTACAGATGGGATGGCTCGCAAGTCAGGCAGATATGCTTGCAGATGATTGGGTGTTTGCAGATTAGGAGGATTAATCATGAAGAAATTGTTTATTTCACAGCCAATGAAAGGAAAGTCTGATGAAGATATCCTTGCAGAACGTAAGAAAGCAATCAAGAGTGCAGAAGACGTGATTGGAGAGCAAGTAGAGGTTATTGATTCTTTCTTCCAGGAAGCTCCGGTGGATGCAAAGCCACTCTGGTTCCTTGGAAAATCCCTGGAACTTCTGGCTGGTGCTGACATTGCCTACTTTGCGAAAGGCTGGCAGGATGCCAGAGGGTGCAAGATCGAAAATACATGTGCTATTGAGTACGGTATTCCGGTCATTGAAGATTACACAGCAGAGTAGAAAAGCGGTGATCCATACATCTCCCACCGGCAGGAAACAGCCGGAATGAAAGGATGTGATGACTGTTGATTGATGTAACGGTAAGAAAAGACCGATTGACTGTGTCCGGTCATGCAATGTACGCACCACATGGGCAGGATATTGTCTGTGCGGGTGTTTCCAGCCTTGTGCGGACGCTGATCCGCTCGATTGAGGATCTGACAAGGGATGAAATAGAATACAAAGTATCGCCCGGATGGGTTGATATACAGTATGGGAATCTATCGGAGAAAGCAAGAACTCTGATGGATTCCTTTTTTGTCGGCGTCTGCTTGATGGCCGATGAATTTCCGGAGCATGTCCGGATCGTGTAACCGATGTGACCGAAATGTCGTTAAACTATGATTCTGGAGCAACGGCACGGGGCTTTTATAGAACGGGACGGGGCAGAAAGGACCGAACATGAAGTATAAAAACAATCGTTGGAGAATCCCAATGATCAACCTGCAGTTATTTGCAGATGGCGAAGGAGACGGCAGCGGAGCCGGAGACGGAAACGAGGACGGAGCTGGAGCAGGTTCTGAAAATAGCGGCAATGAGATGTCATTTGATGATTTTCTGAGGCAGGCAGAGAATCGAGCGGAGTTTGACCGCAGGGTCAATAAAGCGGTAAACACAGCAGTGACCAAAGCACAGGAAAAGTGGCAGGCACTGACTGATGACAAGCTTTCAGAGGCGGAAAAGCTCGCAAAGATGACAAAAGAAGAGAAAGCGGAGTACAAAAACCGTAAGCTGGAGAAAGAACTGGCGGATCTGAAACGGCAGAATGCACTTTCGGAGATGTCAAAAACAGCCAGAAAGATGCTGACAGATGAAGAAATTAACATCCCGGATGAACTTCTGACGCATCTGGTATCTGAAAGCGCTGAGGATACCAAGACGGCGGTTGAAACTTTCGCGAAAATGTACAAGGATGCAGTGCAGGCAGCCGTAAAAGATGCCCTGAAGGGGAATGCACCAAAGGGCGGATCCGGCGGAAAAGGCGCTGTGACGAAAGAGCAGATTCTCGCAGTCAGCAACCCGATCGAACGGCAGCGGCTGATTGCGGAAAATATCGCATTATTTCAGTAGGAGGAAAACAGCATGCATAAAATCGGAAAATTAGGACTGCAGGTATTTGCGGCACCGGATAACATGACAGGTCAGGCACAGATCCAGGTAAAAGCCCGTGAGATTGACTTTGTAACATCTTTCGGCAAAAACATCCAGGCACTGCTTGATGTTCTGGGCATTGCCCGAATGATCAAGAAGGACAACAATACTATTTTAAAGACCAAAAAGGTAACAGGAACCCTGCAGTCCGGAGAGGTGAAAGAAGGAGAAGAAATTCCATACTCCCGGTACGTTGTAGAAGAGATTCCGTTTGATACCATCCGTATTGAAAAATATCGCAAGGGAGTAACCTTGGAAGCAATCGCAGAAAAAGGATACGATGCTGCAGTGCAGGATACCGATGAAGAGTTCAAAACCGATCTGCAGAATGTTGTCATGGACAAACTGTATACACAGCTGAAAGCAGGATCGTTGACTGGCCACGAAAGTACCTGGCAGATGGCGGTTGCTATGGCGATCGGAAAAGTCAAAGATAAATTTAAAAAGATGAAAAGAACAGCCACCGGCGTAGCAGTGTGGGTGAATACGTTGGATGTGTACAAATATGTTGGTGCTGCGGATATTTCCCTGCAGACTGCCTTCGGATTTGAGTACATGAAAAAGTTTCTGGGCGCAGAGGTTGTGTTTGTAAGCTCTGAAATCCCGGAAAACGTTGTTATTGCAACTCCACTCAATAACATCGTCGGATATTACATCGATCCAGGCGACTCTGAGTTTGTAAAGGCCGGTCTCAGCTACACAACAGACCCAACCACTCATTTCATCGGCTTCCATGCACAGGGTACCTATGAGAGAGCAATTTCGGATCTGTACGCTATTATGGGTCTGCGCTTATTCTGTGAGTACCTGGATGCCATCGCCTACATCTCCGTTGGTGGCGCGGATACACAGACTCTTGGAAAACTGACCGTAACGGCGGCAGAAGGATCTGAAACGGGAAAAACAAAGATCTCCGTAAAAGAGCAGCTGATGTCTATGAAAAACTGCTGGAAGTACAAAGATGCGGCATCCGCGACTGCCGTGAAATACGGCGATGACGTGAAAAACTGGAGCAAATGGGATGGAGAATCCGAAATCGCATCTACAGCAACCCATCACATCACGCTGGTTGAGTGTGATCAGAACTATAAAGCAGTCCGTTCCGGCGATGTAACAGCAGCTGTGAAGAGCTGAGAAGGAGGAACCTATGTACAGGGTGATTGAATACTTTACGGATCTTCATGACGATGACCATGAGTACCGAGAGGGTGATGTTTTCCCACGCGAGGGAATCAAGGTATCGAAAGAGCGTCTGGAAGAGCTTGCTTCGGATAAAAACCTGCGTGGAACCCCGGTGATCGAACTGGTAAAAGAACCAGAGAAGTAGGAGGCAGTCGATGCTCGAAGATCTGAAACTGCTTCTTGGACTGGAAGACACAGATAAAAAGACAGAACAGCAGCTACAGCTGATTCTGAATGCCACGAAACAGCGGTTGAAATTTCTTCTTGGCGGTCTGGAGCCGCCGGAAGAAATGGAATACATCATATTGGATGTTTCAGTCATTCGATTCAACCGGATCGGATCAGAAGGGCTCTCCTCTCACAGTGTTGAGGGCGAGAGCCTTTCCTGGTCTGAAAATGATTTTGCCGGGTACATGGATGATATTCAGTCTTATCTGGACAGCCAGCGGGAGGCAAGGAAGGGAAAGGTGAAGTTTTTGTGAGATACGATACGCCAATTTTCTTCCGGCGAGTCCTGCCGGGTGAGTATGATCCAACGACTGGAAACTATGCCGACGATCAGGTAACAGAGGTGCGGAAAATGGCATCTGTGATGGATACGCGGGCGGAAATCATGCAGATCGTATACGGTGGGATCCGTCAGGGCAGCGTGACAGTGCAGCTCCAGAACCATTATCAGAAGCCGTTTGACAGGATCCGGATTGGAAACACGACCTATAAAGTGGACTATACGCGGAAATTACGTGTGAAACAGACTTTTATTTTATCGGAGGTGGTTTGATGCCGAAAATCAAGCTGGAAGGAATGGAAAAACTGCAGGTCAAATTGAAGAAAAACGTGCAGATGAGCGATGTAAAGCGGGTTGTAAAGGAAAATGGTGCTCAAATGCAAGAAAAAATGCAGAGAAAAGCAAATTTCAAGAAGGGTTATCAGACCGGAACAACAAAAAGAAGTATCGGGATGAGCATCAAAGATGGAGGAATGACTGCCGAAGCCGGACCAACAACGGAATATAGCCCATACCTCGAACATGGTACGAGATATATGGAAGCGCAGCCGTTTGTATATCCTTCTTATGCGATTCAGAAAGAACAGTTCAAATCCGATTTGAAAAAGCTTACGAGGTGACATCATGGACCCACAGCAGGAATTATTCAGTGCGTTGCTTCTGGAATTAAAAAAACAGTATCCAGACAGTGTGTATGACACGTTTTTACCGCCGGAAGGCACGCCATATCCGTTTGTCTATCTGGCAGACAGTGATTTGAATGACAGAGCCAATAAAACGGCTGTATTCGGCACTGCAAGCCAGACAATTCACGTCTGGCATGACAATCCGCGGCAGCGCGGCACAGTATCACAGATGCTTCTGCAGATTAAGCAGATTTGCAGACAGCTGGAACATACCGGCAACTTTTCGTGGTCCGTGCAGAATTTGAATCAGAGAATATTGCCGGACACAACTACCAACCAGCCACTCCTTCACGGCATCGTGGAAGTGACTTTTTTATTCAGTTAGGAGAACAGCATGAGAAAAACAATTGATTTGCAGTTATTTGCAGATGCGGTCCGCGGCAAAAAGATCGTCTATCTGTACCGTCTCAAGAAAGACGCGGCTAAAAATGCAGCTACAGCATTAGCCTTTACTACAGAAAACGGAAGAACGACAAGCAAGGATGCAGATACCACAGAGACCAAGGACGGCACGATTCGAACCCCGGGAGCAGCCGAGGTTGAGATTACGGCAACCAGTATTCTTGCCAAGGGCGACACACTGATCGACTCTCTTGAAGATGCCATGATCAATGATGAACTGGTCGAGATCTGGGAAGCAAATCTGGATGAACCAGCATCCAGCGGAAGCAATAAATTCAAGGGAAAATATTTCCAGGGTTACGTAACGGAGCTGGAAAAGACTTCGAATGCCGAGGATATGGTAGAAGTATCCCTTACCTTTGGCGTAAACGGAACCGGTGAGAAAGGCGATGTGACAGTGACAGCCGCACAGCAGGAAGTAGCGGCGTACGTATTTACAGATACAACTAAAACAGGAGCGTAAAAATGCAGAGGGCGAGAAATCGTCCTCTTTTTGAATAGTAAAGGAGAAAAACTATATGGAACTTACAATCAACGGACAGGTGTATCAGTTTAATTTTGGCATGGGATTCATGAGAGAAATGAACAAGAAAGTAAGCATGCCGGTAGACGGAGTAAAAGATGCCAAGAAGAATATTGGCCTGAGATACGCTGTGGCAGGGATCATGGACGGAGATGTAGAGGCTCTTGAGGATCTGTTACTCGTAGCGAATAAAGGGCAGAATCCGAGAGCAACTACAGAAATTCTGGATGAATATATTGATGATTCGGATACCGATATCGATCAGCTCTTCGAAGATACGATGGGTTTCTTAAAGAGTGCAAATGCTACGAAGAAATGCGTCCAGAATCTCGAGAAGACGATCGAGGAAGAAAAAGCGAAGAAGTAGGCGATATAACTCATGAAGAGGCGAGCTTCGAAGAACAATACCGGGAAGTTGCAATCAGTTGCTTCCGGTATCTGGGATTCACATCGTTTGAGCAGGTTGATTGTCTGACGATTGCACAGTACGAAATTATGATGGAAGCGCTGAGATATCGAATAGTAGACGACGAATACAGGGCACATCGGCAGGCCTTTCTGAATTTTGCGGCCCAAGCGCAAAAAAAATCCGGCAAGAAAACAGTGCCAGTATATAAAAGGTTCCGGAATTTCTTTGACTATGAAAAAGAATTAAGAAATGTGAAGGAAAAGAAGCATAAAAAGAGTGATCCACGATTCGCTGGAATATCCAAATTGCTAAAGAGAGGGGAGTGAACAGATGGCAGAATCTTATAGCGTAAAGGCGGTTTTGTGCGCGGAAGATAAGAACTTCTCCTCAATGATGAAATCATGCAGCAGTTATGCTGAAAATCTGAAAAATACGCTTACAAGTGGAATTGGATTCGGCGCTATGGCGGCGATCGGATCCAAGGCAGTATCGGCAGTCGGAAGTGGATTAAAAAGTCTGACTACAGGAGCAATAAGCGCTGGTGCGAATTTTGAGAATGCTATGTCATCTGTAGCAGCTATTTCCGGGGCTACAGGATCTGACTTCGATCGGCTATCTGAAAAGGCGAAACAGCTCGGAAAAATCACACAGTACACCGCAAGTGAGACAGCTTCTGCGATGGAGTACATGGCAATGGCCGGCTGGAAAACGGAGGATATGTTAAATGGAATCGAAGGCGTAATGGATCTGGCCGCTGCATCGGGAGAAGATTTGGCTGGCGTTTCCGACATCGTAACAGATGCTATGACAGCTTTCGGTTTATCGGCGGATGGTACCACCAAAATTATCAAAGATGGTTTTACAAAAGAAGTCTCCAACGCTTCACATTTTGCTGATGTTCTGGCAGCAGCTTCGGCAAATTCTAACACCAACGTTGCTATGCTGGGCGAATCTTTTAAATATGCGGCTCCCGTAGCTGGATCGTTAGGATACAGCGTAGAAGATACAGCCATTGCCCTCGGACTCATGGCGTCGTCAGGGTTGAAAAGCAGTATGGCTGGTAGCAGCCTCCGAACTATCCTGACAAATCTTGCCAAGCCAACAGATGATATCAGTGACGCAATGGATTATTTGGGCATATCCTTGCAGAATGGTGATGGCTCTATGAAGTCTCTGATGGACATTGTAACGGATTTGCGAGGTGCATTTGGACAATGTAAAATGCCAATGGATCAGTTCCAAGAGAATCTTGCAAAACTTGACGAAAAGTATGCCAATGGAGAGCTGACAGAAAAGAAGTATAATGAAGCATTAGCAGATTTAACGGAAAAGGCTTATGGAGCAGAGGGAGCGTTAAAGGCCAAATATGCTGCTACATTAGCTGGAAAAGAGGGTATGTCAGGTCTGCTTTCAATCGTGAGTGCGGCACCAGAGGATTTTGACAAGTTAACTAATGCCATCTATAACAGTGACGGCGCGGCCAAAGAAATGGCAGAAATAAAAATGGATAACTTGCAGCACGATGTTGTGAAACTGCAGTCTGCTATGGAAGGGCTTGGAATCACCGCATTCAACCAGGTTGGCGGAAAAATGAGAGGTTTGGTTGGCATCGCAACTGAGATGGTTGGAAAAATCGATGAAAAACTTGCCAGTGGAAAAGGAATTGAAAAGGCTGTCGATAAAATAGAATCAATGGTCGAGAAAGCAAAACCATATTGGAATATTTTCAAAACGGATGCAGTGGAAGCGGGAACAGCGCTGGGCGATGCGGCTGGAGCTATCATAGGAGATATTAAGAAACTTTCAGGTTCTTTTGGCAGCACAGAAAGTATTGAAAATTTCTCAACCACTTTGGGCAAGGTTAAAGATGGAATTGTAGCAGTTTCGGGATTTCTGGAAAAACATTCGGACGCGATTGCAAAAGTAGCGGTAGCGCTTCCGAAACTATTGGTTGCATATAAAGGCTTCAAAATTGTTAAGGCCGTAGCACCATTTATTGGTGCGTTTACAGGAGCTGTTGGAGGACTGGCAAAGGCTGGCCTTGGAAAAATCGCGCCTGGGCTATTCAAAGTTTCAAAAGGACAGGAAGCGGTTGGCAAATCAAGCGGTGGCAGTGCAAAGAAAATGGTAGCGTCTGCCAAGGCTTTTATGATGATGGGCGTTGGAGTGCTGGCGATCAGCGCAGGATTCTACTTGCTTGCACAGTCGGCAATTGCAGTAGCCAATGCTGGTCCGGGGGCAATAGCTGTTTTTGCCGGTTTGATTGGCGTGGTAGTAGGGCTCGCAGTTGGTATGACGAAATTGTTTTCATCTATGTCCGGCGGTTCAAAGAAATTAACAGCGATGGCACCGGCGTTTCTGGCGTTGGGAGCGGCTGTGCTAATGATTAGCGCAGGTTTGGCACTTTTGGCATATTCTTCGATTCAGTTGGCGAGTGCCGGTCCGCTGGCTATTGGCGTAATGGCAGGAATGGCGGTTGCAATTGGCGGCTTGATGCTGGTGGCAAAGAGCGTAGCACCAACACTTTCAGCTGGAGCAGTTGGATTTGTCACATTTGGAGCCGCTGTATTGATTGCGGCGGCCGGAATGGGGCTGTTATCTTTATCGGCCATTAATCTTGCGAATGCTGGCCCACTGGCTATTGGCTGTATGGTTGGCATGGTTGCAGCTATCGCCCTGCTGGCAGTAGGCGCTGCCGCTCTCGGCCCTGCATTGACAGCAGGAGCAGTTGGATTTATCGCATTTGGGGCTGCCATTGTTCTGGTAGCAGCAGGAGCATTGATTGCAAGCGCAGCGTTGGCTGTTGTATCCGCTGTTCTTCCTACAATTGCACAGTACGGAGCGCAGGGAGCGGTAGCAATTGCTCAGCTTGGAGCGAGTATGATTGTCTTTGGCACCGGAGCTGCTGTTGGAGGAGTTGGCGCAACCGTGCTCGGAGTTGGTCTTGCGTTGGTCGGCGTAACTGCACTGGCTGCAGCCGCAGGAGTAATTGCATTGTCTGCCGGAGCAGCGGTGCTTGGAGCTTCGCTTGTGATGGCAGGTGCAGGTTTGACGATTATGGGAGCAGCATTTCCACTTGTAGCGGCTGGCGCAAAGGCCAGTGCGGCTGGATTGACGGCATTACTTGGATCTGGTACTGCGGCCAGTGCAGTTTTTGTGATTTTGGCAGGATCTTCTGGCGCGGCAGCTGTAACAGTTGGCGTATTTGCAGCGGCAATGGTGGCCGGAGCCGCAGGAACCGGTCTTATGGTAGTTGCTCTGAAATCAGTAAATTCCAGTATGAAGTCAATCGCCGGAAATGCGAAAAGCGCTGAAAAATCGCTTACAGGTATGCGCTCCAGCGTGAATGTTGTGAATTCTGGGCTGGATGCATTGGGAAACAAGGCGAAATCTGCGATCAATGCATTGATTAAGCAGTTTTCCCAAGGAGAAAGTAAAGCGAAGACTTCTGGAAATGCGGTTGGAAATAATTTTAATAATGGCGTTTCAGCTGGAATGTCAAGGGCGGTTTCTACAGCAGAAACAATGTCAAATTCAATCGTAATTACCATGCGATCATCGGCAGGTGGGGCCTATAACAGCGGTGCTTACATCGGCATGGGTCTCGCTAACGGTATGGCAAGCCAGGTCGGCCATGTAAGAGCAGTGGCGGCACAGCTTGCGGCTGCTGCAGAGGCGGCAATCCGCGCGAAAGCACAGATTCACAGTCCGTCACGAGTGACAGATAAACTTGGCAATTATTTTGGTATCGGCTGGGTCAACGGGCTTATGGATCATGTCCAGGAAGCAAAACAGGCAACTATGGAACTGATACAAATTCCAGAGCTTGCACCTGTGCCGGAAATCGGGATGAGCCTTAGAACAGGCTATGAAGATCTGAACGACAGTTACCAGTACAGCAGCAGCGGAAAGTATACCATCTACGTACCGGTTAATCTGGACGGAAGAGAGATTGGAAAAGCGACTGCAACGTATACACGAGAAGAAATTGAGAAACAGGAGACAAGGGAGAACCGAAAGAAAGGCAGGAGAACTAATGTATAACTTTGTAGATACCACAGAGCGGTACCCAGGGCAGAACCTGCCTTCGGAGGCTCTCATGTTTAATGGAAACTATTTGGAAAATGTGATTCCCGGCTACCGGACACTATATGTGTCTGGCCGGGAAGTTTTAGGGACGGAGATTACAGATCTGGAAACTGGCGTATCCGATGGTACGAAATACCGGCGCAAACGCTATCAACCCAGAACCATTGTGGTTGGATATCAACTGATTGCTGAAGATAATTCGGCTTTTCGTAGTGCGTATAACAAGCTGAATGCTCTTCTGGATGAAGAACAGGCGACTCTTATTTTTGCGGATGAGCCGGACAAATATTATATCGGAACAAAGCAGGGAACCGGTGAGGTGCCTGCAGGAAAGAACTCGATTACATCGGAGCTGGAATTTTACTGCGCGGATCCATTCAAGTATTCGGTGGAAGAATTTACGGTGAATCCGACTGCGGATGACGGAAAAACGTTCATTGTGTCGTACAACGGCACTTATCGGGCCTTTCCAAAGCTTCAGGCAGTAATGCACAGTGAAAATGGAGTAGTAGGTTTTGTAAATGACTCCAAGAAAATTCTTCAGTTCGGTGATCCGGATGAGTTGAACGGAGAAACATACAAAAAAAGCGAACTGATAACAAGCTATGCTGACCAATATGTCTGGTCACAGGATGCGGCGTGGAAAGATGATACAGGGAGCAACTTCTTATACAGTAACAGCAAGACGGCTGGAAAGCTGGGTGTCATGAGCGTAGACAGCATCAAAGGTCTGTATCTGGCCAGCAGTGGATATGTAAGTCCAAACACAAACGGCTGGAATGGAGCTATGAAATCTATTGATGTGGTAGATTCCAATGGAGCAAAGGGAGCGACGCACCTCTATTGTTACATGAACAGCTGGTTTGAAACTGGTCTTATGGGGCAGACGGGCTGCCAGGCGATTGCTTTCTGCGATGCGAACGGAAAAATGATCTGCTGCCAGGAGATATACAAAACCGATACGATCGGAAACACAGCGCACATGAATATGTGGGTAGGTGGAAACAACCCGCGTATCGTCAAAACATATACTTTTGAACCTTGCCATCGAAAAGATGCAAACCCATACAGCCAAACGTATGGCGCAAGCGACATGATGAAACATGGAGAGAAAATACGTTTTTTCTGGAAGGGCAGTTATCCGGAATTTACAGTTCCAGAATTAAAAAATGTGAAAGTGGCAACAGTGAAATTGTATTTGGGACAGTGGGGAAGTCGAAATACAGGAAATCAGCTTGTCACCAGAAATTATTTCCGCGGCATCTTCGTGAGAATTGACAATGTAGAAAAATGGCGTGATATTCCGAATAAATTTTCGGTAAATCAGGTTTTGACAGCTGACTGTAGCAATGGAGAGGTCATGTTACAGGGACTTCCGAGACAGGATCTTGGTGCGTTGGGCAACGATTGGGAGAACTTTTGCCTGCAGCCTGGAATGAATCAGATCCAATGCATTGCATCGGACTGGGCAACACAGCCAACATACACAATGAAATACAGGGAGGTGTTTCTATGATTTTATATTTTGCGGACCGACATATGAATGTCCTTGGGCAGGCAAGCACAGAGCTACCGAAGGGATTGTACATTTCTGATGATCTGAAAACAGAAGAGGTGGAAGCAGGTGTTGCTACACTAGAATTTACGCTGAATTACACGGCGAGCACGCGGAATGATGCGAAACAGTATGGTTCTGTTGGCAATTATATTCTTCGGAAGAATGGCGATGAGCAGGAATTTTATACGATCATTACCAGCGAAGAAAATATTTTCAAACAGGAAGTAGAAATCTATGCCGAGGATGCCGGTATGGATCTCCTGAACGAGACAGTTGGCGAATACAAAGCAGACAAGGCATATCCAGCGAGCTACTATGTTGAAAAATTCAGCGACGATTCCGGCTTTGAAATTGGAATCAATGAGGTCAGCAATTATAACCGGAAACTGTCCTGGGAGGGTGAGACCACCGCTTCTGAGCGTATTTTGAGCGTTGCCACGCAGTTTGACGCGGAAGTTTCCTATACTTTTGAAATCGACCGGTTGAAAATCAAGCACAAATATATCAACCTGCATAAGAAGCGCGGCGTAGATCAGGGGCGAGAACTTCGGATCAACCGGGAAGTGAAAAATATCATTGTAAAAAGTTCAGTAGAAGATCTGGCTACGGCACTTTCCGTTACCGGCGGATATCCGGAAGACAGTGAAACGCCGATCAATCTGAAAGGGTATAAGTATGATGACGGCGATATATATCTGTCCGGCAGTACGATTTATTCCCGGAGCGCAGTGGCCAAATGGAGCCGGTATCTTTCCGAAAAAGGAAGTGGTACGGGACATATCGTCCAGTCGTACACTTACGATACTACCAGCAAGTCAGAACTCTGCAACAGGGCAGTTTCAAAGCTGAAAAAGATCTACGATGCGGCTGTTTCCTATGAAGTAGAGCTGGCGTATCTGCCGGATGGGATTAAAATCGGCGATACGGTGAATATTGTAGACGATACCGGAGAACTGTATTTGTCTGCAAGAATCATGAAACTGGAGTCCTCCATTTGCAATGATGAGTACACGGCAACGCTGGGCGAATACAAGCTGAAATCGAGTGGAATTTCAGAAAAGATGGAGAGCCTGGCTGCACAGTTTGAAAAACTGGCAAAGAACCGGACGTTTTACACTTGGGTTGTGTTTGCTGATACGGAAACGGGCGGCGGAATATCGCTCAAATCAGCTGGAAAGACATACATGGGTATCGCATACAATCAGACGACAAAACAGCCGGTACTTACAGACCCGAGCATCTATACCTGGGTAAAGGTTGTTGGAGAGCAGGGAATTGCGGGAGAGCCCGGAAAGAATGGTCTGACTAGTTTCTTCCATGTGAGATATGCTGATGTTCCGAACCCGACAGCAAATCAGTTGCGGAAGGATACAGGAAAATATATCGGTACCTACGTGGACTATATATTGGAGGACAGTACAGATCCGACCAAGTACACCTGGCGAAAGTTTCAGGGAGATGACGGTGAGGACGGCGCCGATGGAACCCCTGGAGAAAACGGTGCGAATGGTGAAACCAGTTATCTGCATATCGCTTATGCAACAAGCGCGGATGGAAAGACAGGCTTTTCGACAACCAACGCCGTCGATAAAACGTATATAGGCCAATACGTGGATTTTACCAAGGCTGACAGCGCCAATCCGGCGAAGTATCATTGGAGCAAATTTCAGGGGCCGAAAGGAGATAAGGGAGATCCGGGCGAGCAAGGACTGCGCGGCCTGCAGGGTGAAAAAGGTGACCAGGGAATTCAGGGACCCAAAGGCGCTGACGGAAAAGATGGAAAAACGACGTATTTTCACATCAAATATTCTGCGGTTTCGAATCCGACCTCTGCGTCTCAGATGACAGAGACACCGTCAAAATACATTGGAACGTATGTGGATTTTACACAGACGGATTCGGATGATCCGAAGAAGTACAGCTGGCAGCAGCTGGAAGGTTCGCAGGGGCCACAGGGAAAACAGGGAATTTCAGGTACCAATGGAGCAGACGGGAAAACCAGTTATCTGCACATCAAATATAGCAATGACGGTGGGAAGACATTCACCGGGAACAGTGGTGAGGATATTGGCGCTTATATCGGAACATGCGTGGACTATGCAAAAGATGATCCTACAAGTGTCGGAACGTATAAGTGGGCGAAAATCAAAGGCGAGGCTGGAGCCAAAGGTGATAAGGGTGATACGGGTAAGGGGGTTAAATCGACATCTGTTGCATACCAGGTTTCAACTTCCGGAACAACAGTTCCAACTGGCACATGGTCTGGGTCTGTGCCATCTGCATCCGCGGGGCAGTATCTGTGGACACGTACAATCATCACTTACACTGACAACACAACATCCACGATATATAGTGTCGGCCGTATGGGAACCAATGGTGCAAATGGCACCAATGGAAAGAGTATTGGATCAGTAGTCAATTATTACCTGGCAACGGCATCTTCCAGCGGAGTTACAACGGCGACGAGTGGATGGACAACAGCTGTCCAGTCGGTGTCTGCGGCTAAGAAGTATCTTTGGAATTATGAGGTTGTGAAGTATACCGACGGAACCGTGGCGAGTACAACTATGCCTTGCGTCATTGGATCATACGGTGATCAGGGAAGCAAAGGGGATAAAGGTGATACCGGATCAACTGGAAATGGTATCAAGAGCATAACGGAGCATTATGCTGTTTCAACCTCGAATTCATCGGCTCCTACGACATGGTCAACGACTGTGCCAACGATGACTGAAACAAATAAGTATTTGTGGAATTATGAAACCATTACATATACAAATAACACCACAAATGATACAGCTAAAAGGGTTATTGGCGTTTATGGCAATAAGGGAGCCACCGGAGAAGATGGAAAAAATGGTACAAATTTATGGGTAAATCCGCTATTTGAGTCAGGAAAGCCTCAGATAACAAGGATTGATACAAGTGTCACAGCTCCAAATGGCGCGGCAGTTAATATACTTGATAGCAGAGATCATCAAAATAGCTCAACAGCTTTTCCAGTATTTCCGGGACACCAGTATCGCATAACTGTTCACCGAAAGCGGATAACGGGTTCCCTCGAATTGAACTCCGGCATATGGTACATAACGCGGACGTCTGGACAAGCTTACGATACAATTGTGGCGCCGACATCAACCAAAGATCTTGGTAATAGTTGGCAGGAAGCGACATATAACTTCACTTGTCCATCAGGAAAATCAAAAGGAAGCGTATTTTTTCAGATAGAACAGCAGAGAAACAATATCACAACTAAATGGTATATTGCAAATGTCATTTGCGTTGATATAACAGGCTTAAAAGGCGATACTGGAGCCAAAGGTGATAAAGGGGATAAAGGAGCAACTGGTCCTCAGGGACCACAAGGTCCTCAAGGTGTAAAAGGCGATAAAGGTCCTCAGGGAGATAAAGGAGCAACTGGAGCAACTGGTCCTCAAGGTCCACAGGGCGCTGCAGGTAAGGACGCAAATCAGGTAGTGCATACGGTAAATGGAAACGGTGAGTCAAATCTTTATGTCGAATTTGCTACAATAAAGATCACAGGTTCGTATGCAAATCAACCAACAACATTTAAACTTGGTGGCAGAGGTTTTGAGACAACAGATGTCCAGTTTAGTTTTATCTCTGCAAATAACTCAAATCCTGGATTGGATTTCCTAAGATCTTCAGGCGGATGGTCGTTATGGATTTATAAAAAGACTACTTCAACGTGGGGCCTTATAACAAGATTAAATGAACCGTGGGGACATCTGAGAGTATTTAACTATACTCAAGGTTCTGGTCCATATACAGTGACGTGGACATCAACCAAATTAGCTTCTTTACCATCTGGTTCAATTAATGCGAATCCTTTACAAGCAGCAAAAACAGCCACCAACTTTATGCAGTTTACTGATGGGACCGGATTGGAAGTTGGTAATAAAACCAGCGGATCTTGGTCTGGCTATCGGACTAAGATTTCAGCATCAGCATTTGAGATTCTTAACCGGGCAGGAACGACACTCGCATATTATGGTGATAAGTTGATCCAGCTTGGAAAGAACGCAAAAGATGCAGTTATTGAGTTATGTGGCGGTGTCGGTAAGATTTTGGTTGAAACAAAATCCGGCAATGCGGCTCTGTCAATCCAGAGCGAATATGTAGATATTAAAGGTGTCCACGAATCTGTATTGGAGACATCAAGTTCTTCTGGAAGCTGTATAGCCGGAGCTGTTGACGATTCTTTTGTTGTAAATACTTACTCGGATGCCAACAACAAAGCAAACTTCGATATTGGTAACGGTAGCATTATTCTTGAATCAAAGAAGAAAGGTTATCAGGCAGAGGTCGAATTTTATGGCTGTGGCTGGTCTGGAGGAGTGTATACTGGAGCGTTCGCACCGACCAAGGCGTACTCCGAAAAGATTATGTTAGGAGATAGTGGAAGAGTATGGGAGCGTTTGATTGTTAAAAACTCCCCACAGGTCACATCCGATCGCCGCGCCAAAACAAACATATTTCCACTCGGTGAGAGCAAGATCAATAAGACGGATATTCATTCAGAGCTGTTCGATCGCTTAAAACCAGTTCAGTATCGGATGATTGACGGTGATGGGCGCATTTGTTATGGATTCGTCGCACAGGATGTCGTAGAAGCCATGCGAGAACTCGGAATCCGAGAAGACGAGCTGGATCTGGTACACCACGACAGGAAGAACACTGAGGATAGCTATATTGATACTTATAGTATGGTATATACTAATTTGATTGCGATAATAACGCATGAGCTTCAACTCGAAAAGCAAAGAAGATCGAACCTTGAAGTAGAGGTTGCGGATCTAAGAAGTGAACTTGAATCCATGAGAGATAATATCTCTGGAGATACAAATTAATTTTTAGGAGGACAAAAATATGGAAGTATCAGCAACTTACACAAAGGACATTCATTATTCTGGAATCATCACAGTTGACGGCGAGACCGTTGTGTCTATGGACGCCAATATGGATGCAAAACATCCGGATGTTCCAATCATCAATCGCTACATCAACAACGGTAGAAAGTATCGTGCCAATAAAAAGGATATCGATGATGTTGTTGACAAATTCGAGAACGACATCTGGAATGAGTATGACAAGTATGCTGCTGAACTGGAGGAAAAGGAGAAGACAGAGTAGGAGGAGAAGAGAAATAAGGGGCGCGAATGAGGATAAGAGGAAGACCGTAAGATCTCGTTAAATAAAAAATAAAAAAATAAATCACAAAATAACCACCGTGGGACTAATATATATCATCCTGCGGCGGTTTTTTAGAACGAGGTAAAAAATGAAAGAACTTATCATACAGAGTTACACCATCATCCTGCCGATCGTAACCACGGCACTGATGGGGTATATAGTCTGGCTGCTAAAAAATCAAAAAAGAGACAGAGATGCAAACAGCAAAGGCACCATGCTCTTACTGAGAGTGCAGCTGATCGAGTACCACAGCAAATACACGACTCTTGGCGACATCCCGTCTTACGCCTACCAAAATTTTTGCGAGATGTATGACGCCTATCATGCTTTAGGCGGAAACGGCATGGTCACAAAAATGAAGCAGGAAATCGAAGAGCTACATATTAAAAAGAAAGGAAATTAAAGGAATGGATCAGATTATGAATAATTATGTAAAACCAGAACTCATCGTTGTAGCTGTAGCCCTGTATTTTCTGGGCATGGCGCTCAAACAGGCGCAGGCTGTAAAAGATAAATATATCCCGCTGATTTTAGGCGGCGTGAGCATCGTGCTGTGCGCTATCTGGGTGCTGGCTACCAGTGAGGTGTGCACCGGGCAGCAGGCGGCGATGGCAGTCTTTACGGCAGTCACACAGGGAATCCTCGTCGCAGGGCTGAGCAACTATGTGAATCAGATTATCAAGCAGACACAGAAAACAGAGTGAGGGCGGCGAATGCCCGTTCTTTTTTTGCGCCGGCGCAAATCTGCCGGAGAAAGGGAAGTATCATGAGAATTGACAGATCTTTTATCAGCAACCAGAACACCTACGAAGAGAACGATCCGCGGTGTATTGTAGTCCACAACACAGATAATTTCAGAGCGGGTGCCGATGCCCGCACACACGCAGAAGCGCAGCATAATGGTGAGCTGTCCAATATGTCTGCCCACTATTACGTTGATGATGGCGACACTGCCTACCAGGCCGCGCCGCATAACCGCGGCTGCTGGCACGTCGGAGTCAACTATGGCGGTGCTAACCTGTTTGGACGCTATGGCAATCGGAGCAGCATCGGCGTGGAAATGTGTGTGCAGAGCGGATATGACTATGAGAAGGCTTTCCGTAATACCGTTGCGGTGGTCAAGGAGATCATGAGAGAAACCGGAATCCCGGCATCCAGGGTATATCGGCACTATGATATCTGCAGCAAGCACTGCCCTAGCCAGATTATGGAAAGGGATGACTGGGGTCGCTTCAAGAAGTTGATCAGCGGTGCATCCAACACGCCGAAGCAGCCGGAAAATACGAAATACGAGCCTGGAATCTATAAAGTCAACGATGCAGCGCTTAATATTAGAAGTGCACCAGATGCAGACAGTAAAATCGTCGGAGTAATCCGGGATAAGGGCAGCTATACGGTGACGGAAATCCAGAATACGAGTTGGGGACGGTTGCTCTCTGGCGCTGGCTGGATTAACTGCCATACTAAGTATTGCACTTACGGCGGAGCAGCTCCGAAAGAAGAATCGACCGTAAAAGCAATCTCGGTTGACGGAGTATGGGGACCTGAACTGACCAGCCGCCTGCAGGAGATCTTCGGGACCGGCGCTGACGGGAAAATCAGTAATCAGCCTATTTCAAACAAGAAATACTGCACCGGTATCACGGCGGCTGAGTGGAGCAATCATCTGTCCGGCGGATCAGCTCTGATCAAGGCCATTCAGAAATGGTCGGGGGTAACCGCTGACGGTTACATCGGACCGCAGACCATCCGCGCGATGCAGAAAAAGCTCGGCACGACGGTTGACGGTGTGATCAGCAATCCGTCTGCGATGGTACGCGCACTGCAGGAGTGGTGTAATCGCCAGTGAGAAATTAAAAAAGCCCCGGGAGACCCCGGGGCAAAAAGAAACGCCGCAACTACGCGGCGTAAAGAATAATTCTTTTTTCTGGTCATTTTGGATGTTCTGACCATGTGTTATAATAACATGTATATAGAAGAAAAGCAATAAAAATTCCCGGGCAAATTACCCGGGAAAACATATTGTATCATCGAAATTTTTACAGTTACAACATATCATCTGGTATTGCATTCCGGTGGACCGGATGGAGAGATGGGCGCATCCATGCGGTATCTCTCTCAGCGTTTCACAGCACCGAACCGAATTGTAGCAGGGGTGTTGAATGATGTTGGGACAGAAGAACTCGCACACCTTGAGATGGTTTCAACGATCGTTCATCAGCTCACCTGCAATCTTTCTCTGGAAGAAATTCAGAACTCTGGTTTTGCCAATTACTATGTAGACCACACAGCCGGAATCTGGCCGCAGGCGGCTGGCGGAGTTCCGTTTAATTCTTGTGAGTTCCAGTCGAAAGGTGATCCTTTGACAGATTTGTTCGAAGACCTCGCTGCGGAGGGTGCGATTGTATAAAGACAACATTGAGGTTTTAAAAGAAAGTTCCCGATAATCTGGCATACTAGCTGCCAGATATGAGAACCCTAGAAATTCCAATGTATTTCAATAGGTACTTCCTTAGTTACAGGGTCTTTTTTGCCAACCAATACATAATCAATCAGCTTTTCAACCGTTTCCCTGTCTAAGTGTTCAAGATTTGTATATTGCTCGATTAACTGTCGTCTGTTGTCGCCAATCAGCATTTTTCTTTCAATAACATCAAGCTGTTTCTGCGTATCAATCATCAGTTTTTCGAGCCTTTCTTTTTGTGTTGAGAAGTCTTTGGATAAATCCAAGTAATCAAGTTCGGAAAGAATACCCTTTACCTTATCTAAATATAATTCTCGGATTCCTTTTGTATATTCCGCAATCTTTTTTTGATAAGCAGCAATCTCCGTTTCCAGAGCTTCTTTTTGACCTCGCAAGTCATTGTTGAATTGCACATTTTGTTCAAGCTCATCTTTGTCAAGATATTCTGCGGATAACTTATTAAGTTCATCAATCACAGCTTTTTCTAATTTGTCTACTGAAATGAAAGAACCTATACAAGCGTCCTTTGCTACATGGCGGTTAGAGCATTGTAAATAATGCTTACCATGATTCTTTGACGAACGCATTGTATAACCACAATTCATACAGCGAGCTTTTCTGGCAAATAAACCGATTGTGCCAACTGTGAAAGGTTTTGCCTTTTGAGCTACCAATGCTTGAACCCTATCCCATAACTCACGGTCAATAATCGGCTCATGTGTACCCTCAACTCTGTACCACTCGTCTTTGGGTCTGGGTTTGTTTTGCTTTGTCTTATAAGAAACGCTGCCATATTTCCCTTGAACCATATTCCCGATATAGATTTCATTCACCAACATATCTGATATGGCAAAATATTTCCATAGGGTACTGTTTTTCGTTTTAGGCTGCTTGTAACGCAAACCATGAAGTCGTTTGTATTCCGTAGGGTTTGGTATTCCTCTGTCATTCAGCATACGGGCAATGGCGGTCTTTCCATATCCCTGTGAAAACAGTGTAAAAACTTCTCTGACAACTTCCGCAGCTTCTTCATCAATAATCAAATGCCCTTTTACGTCAGGGTCTTTTTTGTAACCATACAGAGCAAAAGCACCGATATGGTGTCCGTTCTTTCTTCTGTCAGTGAGAACGCTTTTAATGTTCTCTGACATATCCTCCAAGTACCACTCATTCACCAGACCGTTAATCTGTCTTGATTTCTTATTTCCTTTATTAGCGGTATCTGCATTATCAACAATGCTGATGAAGCGAATACCCCAAATAGGAAAAAGACCGTGGATATATTTTTCCACTAATTCTAGTTCTCTGGTAAATCTGGATTGTGTCTTACAAAGGACAATATCAAATTTACGATTCTTTGCGTCCTCCAACAACCTGTTAAATTCTGGTCGTCGTCTGTCAGAACCAGTGTAATCATCATCACTGTATATGTTGTAGACTTCCCAACCATGCTCTAATGAGTATTGAAGTAACATTGACTTTTGATTCTGAATACTGTTACTGTCGTCTGTTTCTGATTGTTTGTTTCTATCTTCCTCTGATAAGCGGCAATAAATAGCAACTCTTGATTTTGATTCTATCATGCTTCGTTCTCCTTTTTGAGAAGACGAAACAAACTATCTCTACATAATGTTATTATAACATCTTGTAGGATAGTTTGTCTATCATCTGGCAGGAGTTGCCCTTCCTTTATTTTTTTCATATTGATTTATCAACTCTATCCATTTTAGAGTAAATGCTTTTGTAAACGCCGCTTTATCACAATTTTTAAAAACATTCTTGCAAACTACCTTTGCGTCATTTGCCATTGAACCACCTCACTACAATATATTTACAAAGTATGCAAAAATGCTTGTACATTATGAAAGAATTTGTCTATAAAGTAAGAAGTAATCAGATGGCTTTGGAAAGCTCCACTGGAATTTCACCATTCCCATTCTGATGGGTGAACCGCACCATGCGAGTGTATCATTATTCTGATATACGGGTCATGGCAGCAACTTTTCCAACAGTCGCTTACGGATCACTGGCGTGGTCGCTCGCTTCTTTATCCCTCCTTTTCATGGGTCATGGCGTTCCAGTCCGTCGGCTCACCGCATATCAAACGTATCTGATTACTTTATTCAATTTTCAAAGAACACTTGTAAAACGGAGCTGGAATGAGGTGGTATCACACTCCGTATATATTCGCTTATTTCACTCTGACTTCAAAACCTAGAATTGCTTTAATAAGGGCAGCTCTAATTCTGCCTTTCAGTTCCATATCGACCACAATATACATATTTCCGTGTTCATCATAGAACGGGCGTAAACTTGCTTTTGATATGTAAGCGTCATAGTGATTTAAAATTTTCTCTATTGCCACTTCGTCGCCATCAGCAGCTAAACTGATTGTGGAGAATAGAGGACACTTTTTTGTAGACTTCATCATGTTATAATTCCTCCTCGTACATATCTCTAATGAGCTTTAGTGAACACATTCTGTTTCTATAAACAGAGTTTCTGGAAATATCCAAAATCTCTGCGATTTCTGCGTCTGGTAATTCCAGAAAGTAGAACATCAACACAACATTGCGTCGTCTTTCACTTAATTTTTTGATTGCTTCACATAATTTCTCATCATAGACACGAACTTCTGTACCGAACACATCAAAGGAAGTAAATTCAAGCGAGTATTCGTCCGATACACCCAACTGGTTTAATTCCAGCTCTGGTATTTCACAGAAAGATATTTCATGCTTTGCACGTCTGGCAAGTTCTTTGTTGTAGTTCTTTACAGTTCTGCCAATCACCTTACGAGCCAGACAGTCAAATTGAAGTCTTATAGCGTTCTCAAATGAAGAAGGTTTCATAATCTCACCTCCTTTCAAGTTGAAGTTGCTAAAGCGAAAAGGCTTTTTACCTCTTTCCGCACTAACACTCAACACGGAGGGGTGATTTGTAACCCGAATCAGAAAAAAATCAAAAAATTTTTTAAAGTAGCAAAAAAGCACAAGAGCAATACTGACGTGCTGTTCTTGTGCCTTATAAATTGTTCCTGCTATGTGATGTGAAAAACCATATACAAGAGCGATATAATCCGCAAAAGTTAAACGGATTTTTTTAACAAGCTACCAATGGTCGAATGTTGTTGAATGTATAGGCATTCCATGCGGCTACCTCCTGAAGCCGCTAAAACAAAACCAACCAGTAGTTTGTCCACCGTTGGACAAAAATAAAACGGCGGCTGTATGAACCGTCGTTCTATCTAAAAGGACGTATAAAAGCATTACTGCTGACAACGGTTTTTTTTTACCGCCAAGCAGCATATATTGTTATTTACCTGTTCATAGGAACTGATAAACCTTGCAATACGTTTTACTGTACCTGTTACAAATTCTTTAGGAACAGTAAAATGTAGTGAGGTGATTAATTATGCGTAAAACAGAAGATAAATACGATTTCAGAGCCTTTGGTCTTGCCATCAAAGCGGCAAGGATGAAACAAGGTCTGACCCGTGAACAGGTGGGAGCAAAAATTGAAATTGACCCACGCTATCTGACGAATATTGAGAATAAAGGGCAGCACCCAAGTTTACAGGTGTTTTATGACCTTGTAACTCTACTTAATGTGTCTGTTGATGAAATTTTCCTGCCGACCAGTGACAAAGTAAAAAGCACTCGCCGCAGACAGTTGGAACAACAGCTTGATACTTTCGACGACAAAGATATGGTTGTCATGGAGAGCGTCGCTGCTGGTATCATCAAATCAAAGGAAGTGGGGGAAGATTAGTTCCTCCATTTTTATTTGCCTGCCAATCATACGGGATATGGTGATAGGTAATAAAAATGAGCCGATAATCTATGAGATATGAAATCCTCTGAATTATCGGCTCTGCATCTAAGTGTCTGGCTCTTTGATTACTGTTATTTTTAATTTGCTGGCATTAATTAGGTTTTCCTGTTTGCATTTTGGACAATACAGTGGAAAATTTATCAACTTAGTATCCGTTCTGATTTTTGTTCTTGTTTTATTCTTGCATATAGGACAGTATATCCATTTTGCTGTTCCCATTTGTTTCCTTTCTGATATACTATTTTAATGTAAATTCACATGCCAAATAATAAGTGTCATAATCCCAATCTTTAGGGGATTCGAAATAAGAAATACTTACTATTATTCTATAGTGCCCTGATGGGAGTTCGCCATAAACCGAGGAAATATCAAATGGTAAACTTAATCTTTCGGTGGGATTTATAACTGCATCATCTTCGTTATCTTTTGATGGGTCATAAAGTTGAGTTAATTGATACCATGTTTCTGATTGCTCCGCTTCAATTTCAAAATAGGCTTTAGAATAATGATACTCTTTGTTGGAGTTATTTTCTAAAAAAAATTTTGCGTTTTCTAAGTCAGAATACTCTTTTTCACTTGATGTAAGCTCAACATCTGATAAAGTATTAATTTTTTCCTCAGTTCCATAGGACGAAACCTCATAATTCTCTTTGAAATCCTGTGATGATATTATTTCTTCATCTGATGTTGAATTGCACCCGGACAAAATGCTTGTGACAGTTATTAAAATAATACAGATAATTTTTTTCATAATCGAAACCTCCTTTATAAGTGCTTAATGCAATTATATGGGGAAAATGTCTATTTTTCATCAACATATGCAATTTTTATACAAGCTGTAACACAGGCTCCCCCCTTATGATTATTTGAAATTTTTATTGTACCTCCATGCCTTTCACATAATATTTTACAAATGTTTAATCCCAGACCTAGATGTTCAGACGTAGTATCTTGCGATGGTTTATAAAATGGTAATGTTACACGTTCTATATCCGTACTTTTGAAACCACAGCCATCGTCAGAGACCGTAATCAATAAAAATTCCTCCTGTTTATTTACATCAATAGCTATCATCGACTTAGCATATCTAATGCTATTAGACAACAGGTTTTCATAAATTTGTATGATAATTTCAAGATTGATAAATAGAGTTTGCTGTTTATTACAATTTGTTTTAATCGTATATTCTATATCAGAACAGAGCATTTCCGTTGTATTTGATAAGGTTTTTAATAAGAAGTCAAAGTTTATGTTTTCTTTTTCGATTTCTATATCTTCTAAACGGTATAAGTTTGTCATAGCACTAACGTATTTTTCAAGCCGTTCCACATTGTTGCGTACTGTTGATAATTCGTCGAGTACCTCCTGTTGAGAAACTAATCCTTTGGGAATAAATGATAACAACATTGTGGTATGTCCTTTTAGTATTGTTAAAGGCGTGCGTAAATCATGTGAAAAAGCAGCATTTAATCTCCTTTGTTCAGTAAATTGCCGTATCATTTTTTGGTTGTTTTGATATAAACAATTTTTCATCTTCTCAAATGCAAGACACAGCCTCCCCATCTCGTCTTTATAAGGGTAAGGCAACGTAAAATCCAGTTCGTTGTTTTCGACTTTTCTGTATGCATTCGTCAGTAACTTTATGGGTCTTACTAATTTTCGGTTTACAAAGATAGTCACACAAAGAATCATGCTAATTGAAAGAACAATAGGAATGGTGACAATATTAACCACACCTAGAGCAGAATCCACAATTCTATCATGTTTAGTAAACTTTGGTGAAACTTCAATGTAAGAAACATGATTAGGATAAATATATTCTTGTACTGGACGTTCCTTTTGATAGTCTACAACAAAATTACATACTTCCTTTTCACTTGCATTATATATTGTGTATTCTGTTTGGTCTTTGTTATATTTCGCTGTAAATGAACCATTTTCAGGTATATCATACCTTGTTGTCATGTCCTCATATTTATAGTTAAGGTTTATTCTGTAATCATCTACAAGAGTAATAGATATAACACCTATTACAATACCAATCACTAAGGAAATAAGAGCATAAAAAACAAACGAATTTTTAATACTCATGTTGTCAATATAATGCCTTGAATTTTTTCGCCTTACTTTTTCCATTTATATCCGCACCCCCAGACAGTTTCTATATAAGGATTGTCGCCTATAGAAAGGAATTTTGTTCTTATCCGGCGTATATGTTCTGTAATAACAGAATTGTCGCCAGAACCATCTAAGCCCCATACTTTTTCATAAATTGTCTCACGATCAAAAATAATCCCCTTGTTTTGTGAAAGAAATTCAATAATATCAAACTCTTTCTTCGTAAAATTTATTTCAGCATTTCTATAAAAAACAACTCGTGATGAATAATCAATTACTATATTATTATCGAACTGAACTATTGCGGACGAACCATGTCTTTTTTCTCTCCGCAAATGTGCAGCAACTCTGGCTTCTAATTCATCAACGGAGAAAGGCTTTACAACATAGTCGTCACCACCGACAGCAAATCCTTTGATTTTATCACAGTCCTCAATCCGAGCTGTTAAAAAAATAATAGGACAGGACACAAAATTCCTGATTTTTTCACAAATTGTAAAACCATTCATATCTGGCATATTTATATCTAATAAAATAATATCTGGATGTTTTGTGATTGCATTCAGTGCTTCTTTTCCGTTAATTGCTGTGTATACTACATAACCAATTTTGCAAAAATATTGATTTAGCATTGATACAATATCTCTTTCGTCGTCTACAATCAAAATGCTCTGTGCCATATCTCGTTCCTCCTTAGAAATATATCTTATCATTGAAAAAGCAATTTTTTATCAACTATGTCCACATACTACTGTTAAAAATTGATAGATTTTAGCTATTTTAATTATTATAATCTCTTAAACGAAATGTAACAACTATATTAATCAGCTTGCAAATCATACCGAAATGAGGCTTGCGGAGCATACTATACGGTTTATGACGCAAGCCTTGATTATTTATTCTACAATCTTCCAGTTATCGTCCTTATGAAGCATAAGCTCATACTGTGAGATTTGTGTCATTTTCGACTTGTTATCCAGATACTTCACAGACACACTGACCTTGAGGTTATCGCCGTCTTTGGTAAAGACAGGGTTTACCAGTTCCGAAAATACATAGTCGCCGGAAACAGGAGCAAGCACACCGTCTTTGACGTAATAGGCAAGTTCTTTTTCCGTAGCTGTCGGATACAGCTTAAAGAATGTTTCCAAGAAAGCGGTAGCGTCCTTGACTGTGTCGGAACTGACACTGACATCTGCTTCCTGTACTTTCGGTTCATACTTTGATTTCTGTACCGCCGGAGCAAGGGTTGGATTCTGGGTAATGACCATTGCACCGTCCTTATCCACATGAACGGTCACGGTGTAGTTTTCTGTGACTGCCTGTGTCTGTTCTCCCTCTTTTACCTGCTGATCTACTTCGTAGGCAACGGTAAAATCGTC
>OGQO01000198.1_pt1 | contig 63979 bp, 58 predicted proteins | sample 1553241 | NCBI WGS metagenome assembly OGQO01 (sample SAMEA2579933, study PRJEB22360) | human gut metagenome | biome: human gut; feature: human-associated habitat; material: faeces | place: Denmark | collected 2008/2010
ACTCCCTAAAATAAAGGTTTTAGAACAAAAAAGAGGTAGTCTTTTGACACTACCAAAGTAAGAAAGCGAGGGAACTTTATGAAAAATGTTTGCATATATGTAAAAAAGTGTTAGGGGATGAACATCCATATACAATAAGATGTTATAATATCCTTGCATGTTTATATAGTAGTTCTAGAGAAATGCAATTAAATTATTTTGTTAAGGTATATAAGTTTTGTCTTAAAAAATTAGGGAAAAAAATTTTTATACATGTGTTGCTTATGAAAATGTAGAAAGAGTATATCATAGATGGAGTGAAAAAGATAATTTCAAACAGTGGCTAAAAGAAAAGATGAAAAAACTTAATTGAATATCAGGCAGAATGAAAGGCATATGCAGCAGCGCATAAGCCTTTCATTTTGGCTATAACCCGAACAGATAAGCATGGCTATTACTGTCGCGTGGTTATGTCTTCCTGTGGATTGAATAAATTCACTTTATTTTGCATGGCTGGCATTAAGCAGCTGCTTAATGCCAGCCTGAAGAACCTGGGAGCAGTTTATCCCACGCTTTTCTGCCAAGATGGTCATTCATGCAGGAAGTGAGACATTTTTACGGACTGCCCCGGTGTTGGTTGTCGCCCGGTATGCGAATGTATTAATGCGGATGATGGAGCAGGTGACATTTTCCGGAATATCAAGTTTATGCTGAGGAGTGGGAGCTGGGATTTCGTTTCATTCATCCTCTGCCACAACGAGCCATTCGCTGGCGGCATCGGTAATCATTTCAATGGCATCATCGATACTGCTGTCAGTTGTAATGCATCCGGGAAGATCCGGTACTCTGCAGTAGTATTTGGTTCCGTCCTCATTAGGCACGAATGTTGCGGTATAGATATATTTTATGGTTCAGCCTCCCTGCCACCAGCAAAGGAGGCTGGATTTATACATCTGCTGCCAGATGCTGCCGTTGACAGCAAGTGCAAATAAGTGTCAGCAGGCTTGTAAAATAATCGGGTTTAACCTTCTAAATGTTACATTTTGGATAGCTTCCAAGCACAGAGTTACTCGCTGGTTAAGTTCTTGGGATGGCTTTGGATCGATTACTCCGGGGAGCAGTATGACAGAATATGAGTTTCCATCTGCAGTTATCCAGTCTTGAGGCTCTTTGGCTGCAATAACAAGAGGATGCTGAATATTGAGCTTTTCTATAAGATGTGCGGAATCTGGATGATCAAATCCTACACACCATCTGTCGGTCAGTTCTTTTCTACTGTTACCATAGAAAACATAGATATCTAGTGGTGGCATGAAAAAGTTTGCGTTAATATAATAAGCAATGTTCTGAGCGGCTTTTACATTTGTTGCTCCGATGATAGCAGTTGCACCTCTGCTGTATAGTTCTCCAACAGTGTCAAAAGTCCTTGCAACCATTAAATATTTTGAACATATCTGCTTTGCATTCTGTGAAGAATTACATTGACAGCAACAGGTATATTGCCGAGTATCTGGATTGTACTGAATATTATCGATATCGAACATAAAGAACTCCTTTCGAACAATTATATGTTGTTTGTTACTTTGGCCACCTTCTCCAATACTCCTGGATTGTCATTCTCAATTAAATTAAGCAGAGAGACAATATCTTCTCTAAGGTGTTGAGCCATAGTGGCACAAGATGGTGTTCCGGGGGTTTTAGTAATTTCATATATACGACCCCGTTCGAGGTCTGTCAGATGATTACTGATTTTGTTAAGTTCTACGCTGTAACGCTTTGATATATCCATATTGAACCTCCTTTGAATTATATTTTTGCATGTCGTCAAAACAGAAATTTTGTTTATTTAGAATTTTGGTTGATGCTTGAGGCGTAATATTTAGTTTTTCCGTTGCCTCTCGCTGGCTCACTTGCTTATCAAGAAGTATTTTTTTGAATTTAATAACAAGCGGCTCTCTTGATTGATATTTCATATATTCGCCCTCGCTTTCTCATAGGGGTATTGCTCTCCGTCGCTAGCAACGGAAGTTCTTAAATCATCAGTAGTCAGAATGACCTTTTGCTCATTGTCTATATTAAAAGCAAGCTGACAATTAAGAAAATCTGCTATTTGAATAAGTTCATCTGCGGAGAAACTGCCTCTTGCAAATTTATTACGCATTGCTTGTTCGCTAATTCCGAATGGCTGGGCCAATTCTTTGTATTTTTTGCCCTTCATACTTAGGAGAGCTTTGATTTTATCGCTTACCATGTGAAAACCTCCGTCTATATTCGATATAGATACTATACATTGTGAAAGAAATATTTGCAACTGAAAGAATATAAAAAGTAATCAAAAAGGTGTAAAAGTGCATGGTGATGTAATTGAAAAGGTGTAATACACAACTAGAAACGAAATATAATACAAAACAACAGGAAAAGCGAAAGCAGACGGGAGTACCGAAAGGGAAAGCAAGAATGCAACATAACACTGGAAAACAGGATAAGTGAGATTGAGAGGTCCAGAGAGTGACTAGATGTTTAAAGCCTGCTGGGGCTTGACTGGATAAGGAGGACAACCATATGGGCGAAAGAACAATTGAGAACAGAATTAAGAAGTTAAGGGCATTAGAGAAACAGAAGAAAGAGATGGAGGCACAGATAAGCGGACTGCAGGAAGAAATCAAGAAGGATATGGAAAGCAAGGGTGTTGAGGAAATGAAGATTAGTATATATATCGTAAGATTTATAGGCGCACTTTCTAACCGCTTCGACACTAAGAGTTTCAAAGCAAAGTATGATGCACTTTACAAGGAATTTACATAGCAGGTTGCAAGCAGACGGTTCACAATATCATAAAGGAAAGCCTATGAGGGAGCCGCGAACTCTTTCAGAGGCAATCACAAGAATCGAGTGCATAATATTATCCACGCACATTAGGTTGGTCTGTTGATATTATAGCATTGTGATTGACTGGTCGCAAGTAGAAAGGAGCAGATGGATAGTGAAAAGCAACGAGGCAGTCTTACAGGCAAAGAAAGCGGAGCAGAAAAAGCGCAGGGCGATAATGTTTAGAGAGGAGTTTATGAGAAAAGTGAGATGTATTCAGAATTTGTGAATGAACTCTCAAAGAGATTGGATCTGGTTTAGATGGCAGTAATACATGAGTTCCAGGAGAGAATAGAGGAATATGAAAGATGTGCTGCAAAAATCAAACGGAATGGTTTATCAATACAAGAATGTATTGACGAATATGCTTCGTTTACGGAACGGGAAGAAAGGAGTGCGAGTTGATGAAAGACTATATCATAGATAATCCAATTTGCGGGCTTGGAACATCGGTGATAGAGTTCTATAAGATGACCGATATGGCGGAGATAATCATTGATGCGATATTCAATGGGGATAATGTAACTTTGCAGAATGTAGGGAAGAGAAGTTAGAAGACTGTTTTATGTGGGCATTCAGAGCATACAGGGGCAACATCAGCGAATTGTATGAGCAGAAATATGAAACTATTCCACAATCTTCTGGACCATATGAGGGCGCAGTGATATTTATGAAACTGCTGTCAAATGACAAGAAAGATAAAATTCATAACGCATTAAAACATATTGCAGATATATTACACAAGAACATTAATATGATTAATTTAAGTAGTTTGATAGTATGGCCAATTTTGAAATTGAAGTTATTATAGTATATGTACTCAGAGAGGGACAAAAAAGCTTAAAAATTACAATTGCAGCCACTTATTTCTTACAAATTAATAGTTCATCTAACTGGCGTTGGAGATCAGAAGCAGATTCTGCAGAAGAGTTTGCTGATGATTCCAATGCCTTTTTGTATTTCAGATATCTTACAAGGGTTTGATTTATGACAGGATCCTTAAAAGACAACGAAATCGTGTTTGGTACATAATTATCGGAGTTATCTTTTTGACATTTTATCTCCAAATCGGAGTTTTCAGCTAATTTGATAAGTAATGCAAGAATATCACTGGTAGTAGTGAGATCAAAGGAAAGGAATACCAAAACACTAACATTGAGTGCATTTGCTATTTTGACGAGCTGCTCTGGTTTTGGATTACGGTATCCGCATTCGTATTTCTTTATGGTAGATACATTGATGCCGGAGAGAGTGCTTAGTTCTTCCTGCGACATATTATTTATTTTACGATATCTTTTGATTTTGTCGGCTATGCTTTCGGCGTTCATATATACCTCCCATTATTCAGCGTTTATTTTAATTATAATACCATAATAGTTCACAAATGTGAAATAAAAATATAAAAAGATATTGACGTTCACAAAAGGGAACTGTATAATAAATACGAAAGGTTCACAAAAGAGAACTTGAAAGGACTAAATTGGTCTTTTAAGGTTCAATACAATTTGTTTCAAAGAGTGTATTCTATGGCTACAGGTTGAAAATACCTGTGGACAACTGAATATCATCAATTACAACATGGAGATTTCTGGTATGTAATCATAACAATAATCAGTGGTAATTTGCGATGAGAGTCGATGGATCGAGAGATGAAGATGGAGCAGATAATGATGTTTGGTATGGCAGAATGATAATTACGCATGAAGGAGATTATAGGATCTCCTGGTCCTCGAAATGGCAGCAGAGGAGATGGTTGATAAATTCAGCCTCGTGCTCACGAATGTGACATGATTGTAATTCCTTAGTACACAAGGACGATGAATTAAAAATGTGTACCTACATGCTTAAAGAGCATTCAATATACTGAATTGTTTACAGGAGGATGTAGGAAATGGGAATCATTCAAAGAGAATCTGGAAAAAGACCACATCATATAGATGTGGAATATCAAGATCGCTTGGATAATGAAATACAAGATTGTATGAAATGCAGGTATTTTTGGGGAAATAGTAGTCGTTGTATCTCACAAAAATGTTTTGCAGAGAGGATGCCTGATAAATCGGATCAAAAGGAGCAGCGGGATAGAGACTGCGAAGGTTGTCCGTATCGACAGGAACAAGATTATTGTTTTCCTTGTATGAAGAAAATACTGGGGAGGAATAAGAAAGCCTCCAATGAAAAAGAACCTTGGAACAATAAAAATGATAGTTTTGCTAAGGAAAAGGAGGATCATTATGGATAAAAATACAGTAGTTATTGCCATTGACCACGGCTGGTCAAATATGAAAACAGTACATGAAACTTTTACTTCCGGGATTCGTGAGATTACCACGGAGCCGGCATTGTTTGAAAATGTCTTGGAGAAAGATGGAAAGTATTATAAGGTCGGAAGCGAGCGATTAAAGGTCAAGGACAGCAAAGTGGAGGATGAAAATTATTATCTGCTCTCTTTAGCTGCGACAGCCAAAGAGTTGGACCGGCTTGGAAAGAGAACTGCTAATGTCTACTGGGCAGTGGGACTTCCTCTTACCCGTTTTGGCAAAGAGAAAGAGGCATTTATCAAGTATCTGGATCAGAACCGGGAAGTAACATTTAAGTATGAGAAAAAGCAGTATCATATTACGATTGAACGGATTTCGGTATATCCACAGTGCTTTGCGGCGGTTGCCAGTCAGATCAGTGAGTTTCCGGCAAAGGTGCTTGTTGTTGACATTGGTTCATGGACCGTTGATCTGATGCCGATCATCAATCAAAGTCCGGATGAATCGGTTTGTGTGACAAAGAACTCCGGTATTATTACCTGTATCCAACAGATTAATAAGGAATGTGTCAGAAAGCTTAATTCAGAGGTGGATGAGTATGACATTCAACAGGTCATGCTCAATGGAGCAGACGATTTGCCGGATCAGTACAAGGACATTATTCTGGAAGAACTTCACAAGTATTGTGAGACGATCACAAATTATATCAGAGAGCTTGGTTACAACATGGATCTGACACCGATCATCTTTGTGGGCGGTGGAGCAACGGTAATGAAACGGTTTGGACAGATGCAGCAGAGAAATGTCAGATACATTGAAGATATCCGGGCAAATGCGAAAGGCTTTGATTATCTCGGTAAGATTTATCTTGAGAGAGTGATTCATCGAGCTGGATAGGGGGGATTGTAATGGGACGCCAACAGTATGAACAGTTTTGCCTTCGTTTTAGTCCGGATAATCCGCAGCATGTAAAGGTATTGAGGATATTAAATAATCTGGACAGAGATTTATACAAATCCAAGACACAGTTTATCATGGAAGCAATCGAATCTTATATCTGCAGGTTGTCGGAGGGGATGGAAACTGCAGATGAGGATGAGAAAAAGAAATATGTAACGAGTGAAGAACTGGAGGTCATGGAGAATCGGATACGAGAAGAACTTCGCAAGGAACTGTATCAGGATTTCGTTGTTCATTTAGCGGACACAATGATGACTGCAATGGTGCGACAACCAGCGGTGGTACAGAGTGCTCCTATTGAAAAGGAAACGGTAAAGGAAACTGGAACGAAAAAGGAAGATGAAGTTACAGAGGAAATGGTAGACAATGTAATGAAATGGGCATGATCGGAGGGATGGTTATGGTAAGAAGAGTGATCAGTACAATAATGGTTTTTCTTTTATCGGTGATAAAGGGAGGTGCATGGCTGGGATTGCATTTACTGCTTGCAGTTTTGGAGATCCTTAAGATCATTTTTCTTATTAGCTGTAACATTCTGAAGGTTATGTTATTGATTCTTAGTTGTGGACGAATGGAGAGGAGGTGACAGCCATGATGAAGATGATCAGAATGATTCTTTATATAGAAGCCATAACAGGAAAACGGCTGATTGATTATATTACAATGGAATAAGGGAAGTTGGTTGTGCGAACCGACTTGATGGGTAAAAGGCATGCCGCAAGGTGTGCCTTTTTTTCGCCGGAGAGTCGGGGAGAATCCTCACAATCTCTGGTGGACGGCGGGAATTATGATTCGCACAGAGAATATTTCAGAAAGTGAGGAACAGCGAATGAATAAGAAGATTTTTAAGCGAGCAGTTGCGATGATGATGGCTGCGGTTCTTACGGTTGGAGCTGCACTTCCAAGCAGTAATGTATTTGCTTCCGGTTCCGATGAGGAGAAGGATACAAAGACGCTTGCAGTGTATGATGCCGATGCCCGTGCTGATCTTGATGAAGATGAAGTGGTAACGGCTGGTGATATTGTGATCGCCGCCGGCTATGGATTTGATATTGAGAATGATATGGAAGGAATCGTTTATGAGCAGGAAAAAGTGACAGTAAGCTATTATCCGGATCAGGGAAGTTTTGATGCAGACAAGCAGGGTGATTATGATACTTACTATAAGGTTGAACCTGTCAGCGGGAAGGATGCCTATCTGGTGCATAGAACCATCGCGGTGAAAGAAATCACTACGGAGCAGGCAGATAACACAGAAGCAGCTCCGACAGAGGATACTACGGAAACTGCTGATGACGAGGAGCCTGCCCCCGGAAGTGAAGATACGGAATATATTGACCTTGATACGCAGATCGTAAAGGGATTATCCATTCAGAGAGCACCGGCTGCCATGCTGAAGGCAGCACCGGCAACAGGAACGAAAGATGGTAAAGATTCCATGAAAGTGGGATTTTCCGGTTATGCAAAGTTTTGTGGTCGTTCCATGGGGGTTAAATATATTTCGGAGTCCGGGGATTATTACCACCACTCTGTTTATTGTCTGGATCTGAATAAAAAGACAACAAACGGAACAGTGAGCAAATCCAGCAGTACGAAGAAAGTGAAGCCAGAGATCACCTATTGTCTGGTGAACGGTGTGAGAGAGTTAAATAAAACCTGTCACAACAGCAAGTATTCTTCCGGACATGCGACAGAAGATTACTTTATTACCGGTGCAGCGATCCATGTGCTGAATGGTGAGGTAAAGCTCAGTTATTATGGTAAAGGCAATACCGGAACATATGCAAAGATTTCTGCATTGGTAATGGATGCAAAGAAATACAGCACAGATGATTACAATGACAACGGACTTACCAAGTCGATCAGCTATTCTATTTCTCCGGCGAAGAGTAAATGGGAAAAGGTGGCTGACGGGTTATACCGCAGTAAGGAGAAGTTCGTCCGCACGAAGAAGGGCACGATCAAAAACATCAAATACACGATCAGCGGTGCTCCGGCAGGTCTTACCACGGGCGAGATCAAAACGGATGCCTCTAAGATTGATGATGAAAACGATCTGAAGAAGTACGATATCTGTGTGGCACAGACGGATGCCTCAAAGGCGTCATCCAATTTTTATCTGTACTGTAATCAGACGGCGATGGATAAGATCACGAAGAATGACAGTATCATCAAAGTAAAGGCAAAAGCATACAGTGATGAAAAGGGTGGTTCCAAGTGGACACCGACCGTTGTGTCTCAGCAGAAGATCACATTTTTGGAGGAATTTATAGATCAGAAATCGGATGAAGCGACGGTTAAGGTAACATCAAACTACAAGCTGGGAAGTTTTCAGCTTCATAAGACCGACTCGTTTAGACACACACCAGTAGCGGGAGCAAAGTATTATCTTTATGAGGATAGTGCGTGCACAGATCTATTGTGCAAACTGTCTGCTACGGATTCGGAAGGCTTAGCTGCTTCTGGCGTAGAAGTATTGACAGAGTCCAAGTATTATCTGAAGGAAGTAAAAGCTCCAGATGGTTATCAGGTTGATGAAAACGTGTATGAGGTAGGACTGGAGTATTTTACACAGTATGATGAAAACGGTAAGGTGATTAAACAAGGCAAATATAAAGGTGTTGAGGAGACACCGGAAACGGTAGGGGTACTTGTACAGAAGACGGATTCTGAGTCCGGTAATGTTGTCAAAGGCGCCGGTTTTGCCGTGTTTAAGGATTCTTCCTGCACCCAGAGGGTATTGATGAATGGTGATACCGGAGCGGAAGTGCCGGTATTTTATTATGACGAAGATCTGGACGGAGCTGCATCTGAGAAGTTTGTGAAACAGCAGGATGTGTATTATGTGAAAGAGGTGGTTGTCCCGGATGGATACCGTGATGATGGAAAGGTATGGGAAGTAAAGCCGGATTATGGTTCATTTGATACGGTGGAAATGACCAATACACCGATCCGCTGTGATGTATCCGTTGATAAGAAGGACAAAGAAACTTCTGATCCACAGGGGGATGCCAGACTTTCCGGTGCTACCTATGGACTGTATGCGTTGGAAACGGTGAATTATCCGGATGGCAGAGGGATCGTATCCTATGCAGGAAACGATAACATCACATCGACTGCAGGGACGGATTTTTACAGTACCGGAACACCGGCAAATGCAGGAACACTTCTTGCGACTGTGAAGACAGATGAAGCAGGAAACTTTAACTTTGGAAATCTCTATTATGGGAAGTATTATATCCAGGAGATCGAGCCAAGTGAAGGATACCTGCTAGATGAAACAAAGTATGTGGTGGACTATTCCAAAGAACCGAATACTCACCAGAACATTTCTGTTACACGCCATGTGGTGGAAACAGTAAAGAAGCAGCCGTTTGAAATTATCAAAGTATCAACCGATGGGGATGATACGGAGACGGATTATGTGGAAGGCGCAGAATTTACCGTGAAACTTCAGTCTGAGATTGATAAGGTGGGATGGGATGCGGCTAAGGTCTATGACACTCTGGTTACAGATGAGAAAGGCTATGCCTGCTCTAAGGAACTTCCATATGGAACATATCTTGTGAAGGAGACGAAAGTACCTCACAACCTGTATAAGACGGATGATTTTACGGTTGAGGTGACAGAGGATTCCAGAACTCCGCAGAGATACCGGATCTTAAACGATGCACCATTTAAGGCATATATCCGGATGGTCAAAAAGGATGCAGAAAGTGGCAGCACGATCTGTCTTTCCGGTGTTACGTTTAAGATCAGAAATACAGATACCGATGAGTATGTGGAACAGAAGGTTGGAAAGGATAAGGTGAGTGAATTTACAACCGATGATTCCGGAACGATCACCACTCCGTTGAAACTGAAATATGGCAATTATCAGGTGGAAGAGATCACTGCTCCGGATGGTTATCTGATTTCTGAGGAAGAGTTTCCTTTCGTGGTGGAAAAGGATGGAGCCGTAAAGGTGGAAGAGGACAGTGATGGTGATCCTGTGATCGAAGTTGTGATTGAAGATACTCCTGTAAAGGGAAGTATCAGTATTACTAAAGCCGGTGAGGTACTTACCGGTACAGAGTATGATACGATCGTTGACCGTATTATGAGTGCCATTGATAAAGAGGACCGAAGTCTTGATTTTATCTATGAGGAACAGAATCTTGCGGGGGCTGTATTCCAGTTGATCGCAGCAGAGGATATTTACACACCGGATCATCAGAAAGATGAGAACGGAAAACGCACACTGGAAATGATCAATGCTGTTCCGGCATCTGCAGGAGCGGTTGTTGCCACGCTGACTACCGATGAGAACGGGGAAGCATCTATGGAGGATCTTCCGCTCGGCAAGTATCAGGTGGTTGAGATCGAAGCACCAAAGGGATTTGTGCTTTGCGAGGAGCCGTTCCCAGTAGAGCTTACTTATAAGGATGACCATACCGATGTGGTTTATGGAAATGCCGATTTTGTGAATGAGAGAGTAAAGACAAAACTCAGTGTGATCAAAACGGATGGTGTGACAAAGAATCCGGTAGAGGGAGCAACCTATGGTGTGTTTTTGAAGGAGGACATTCTTGATGTAAACGGTGAAGTTGCGGTAAAGGCAGACACTATGGTGGATACTGCAGTGACTACTGCCAGCGGGCAGGCAATCTTTGCAGCAGATCTTCCTCTGGCAAACTACTATGTAAAAGAAGTGAAATCTCCGGAAGGCTATGTAATGGATGATACGGTCTATGATGTGGACTTTACCTATAAAGATCCTTTGACGGCAGTGCTTGAAAAAGAGATTACAGTTGAAGAGACACCGATCATTGTAGAAGTATCTAAAACGGACATTACAACCGGAAAAGAATTAAAAGGTGCAACTTTAGAGGTGATTGATTCCGATGGCGAGGTGTATGCATCCTGGGTAACCGATGGGAAGCCCCACCAGTTAGAAGCAATTCCGGCAGGGGATTACACCTTGAAGGAAACTGCTTCTCCATATGGTTATCTGATCGCCAATGAGGTGGAATTTACAGTAGAAGAATCTGGGGAGATCCAAAAGGTTGCCATGTCTGATGAAAGAGTGAAGGGAGCGATTGAAATCTATAAAACGGACAGTAAGACAAAGTCTCCGATCAAGGGAGTAGAGTTTGAACTTCGTAGTAAAGATGGAAAAGTGCTTGCAAAACTTATCACAGACAAAAAGGGACATGCTAAAACCGATCTGCTTGATATTGGCACTTACGATGAAGAGGGAAACTTCGAGAAAGATATTCCTTATTATGTCGTAGAGACAAAGGCTGCGAAAGGGTATGTCATTGATACGACACCGCATGAAGTGCTGCTGCAGTATGATGACAGCGCTGTGGAGAATGTAGTTTATACACTGAAGCTGAAGAATAAGCCGGAAAAGCCGAAACTTCCACAGACCGGTGGAGGTTATAAGCCTTGGATGTTTGGTGTAGCAGGAGGATTCCTGATCGGTGCGGGTATTTATCTGAACCGTAGAAGGAAAAGAAGAAAAGTTTGATAAAACTTCATATGCATTGTTTAGGGAGAGGCTATGAAAATAACCTCTCCTGTTTATTTGAGAAAGGAATGATAATTATATGATGGATTTTAATATGTTTCAGGAAGTAGTGAAAGATAATATCTTAAATTCACTTCCGGCAGAATATAAAGAGGCATCCGTATCTGTGCACGCAGTACCAAAAGTAAATCGGACATTACATGCATTGACGGTAATGCTGCCGGATCATAATAAAGCGCCTAACATTTATCTGGAGGAGATGTATGAGCATTATCAGCAGAATGAGGATATCCAGACGACTTTGGCGGAAGTAGCAGATGCGGTTGTGGAAGCTACGAAAGAGATGAGCAAAGTAAATCCGGTGCTTGATGCTGACAAGATTCAGGACAATGTGGTCCTTTGTTTAGTCAATTCCACACAGAATGAGGAACTCTTAAAAGATGTTCCCAACAGAAGCTTTCGGGATCTGTCTGTGATCTACCGATGGGTAGTATGTGTGGATCAGGATGGAATGCAGAGTATGATCATTACCAATGATTTTGCAGCTGCTCGTGGATTTACAGAGGAAGAGTTATTTCAGCATGCGGTGGAGAATACAAAGCGTATCTGCCCACCAAGAGTAAAGTCAATGCAGGAAGTGATGGCAGATCTGGCAGTCGAAGATGAAATGCCACAAGAAATACTGGAATCTATGGGAGTGTTTGATGAGATACCTCCGGAAAAAAACTTGTGGGTGATCACGAATGAGATGGGAATAAATGGAGCGGCATCCATGTTATATGAGGAAAATCTTCATAAACTGGCAGAGCAGATAGGAACGGATCTATATCTGCTCCCTTCCTCTATCCATGAAACCATCGCAGTATCTGTAGAGATGGGAGCTCCGGAGTATTTGGCACAAATGGTTCACGATGTCAATATGACTGCTGTTACCTTGGATGAGCGGCTGTCCAATAATGTATACCATTATGATAAGGATCTCAGAAAGCTGGAGCTTGCCACAGATGTGCCGGAAAAGGGGTTAGACGGTGTTATTGCAGAGCCGCCGATGATCTATGAAAAGGAAGGTCCGGCGAGATAGGAGGCAGACGATGTCAGATCAGAGTGGATACAGTGTAGAGGAATTAAAGAAATTGTTACAGAGTCAGCCGGAAGATACGGTGGTGACGGTAGAGTTTCCGAAAGAAGAGGTGACAGAGGATGAGTCGTGATGCTTTTAAGCTGGATGTGGTAAGTATCCGGCTTGTAAGAGATGCTCCCATTTATTCGGACCAGAAGCTTAACAGCCCGCAGGCTGCCGTTCATCTGGTTGGTGAGGTGCTTTGTGATATGGATCGGGAGCTGGTCTGCGTCATTAACTTAAAAGCAGATGGTACACCGATCAACTGCAGTTTTGTCAGTGCCGGTACACTGGATTATTCCGTAGTAAATCCGCGAGACATGCTCAAAGCCAGTATTTTATCAAACGCTGCCAGATTGATCATGGTACACAACCACCCTTCCGGTGATCTGACACCATCCAAGGAGGATATTCGTCTAACGGATCGGATGCAGAAGGTAACCGGTCTTGTCGGGATTCCATTGATGGACCATATCATCGTGGGAGGCGATAATAAGGAATATTTCAGCTTTCGGGAAAAGGGCATTATGAAGAATCCATGTATTCATCTGGCAGAGGATTATCATTTCATGGACTGGAATGAACAGCTTGTTGCGGAGAAAGGAGAAGATGCTCATGAGGTTCACGGAGGAAGAACTTAGGATCGCAAAGTCGGTAGACTTATGTGCTGTGGCGTCTCATCTGGGATATACCGTCCGGCGGATCGGGAAGTACCACACCTTAAAGGAAATGGATTCCATCCGGATCTATAACCGGACACATTGGTTTCGATGGTCCAGAAGGTATGAGAAAGGAGAGAATGGCGGAAGCCAGATTGATTTCTTACGGGTGTTTGCAGGAATGGATGTAAAAGAAGCCGTGTTCTGGCTCCTTGATTTTACCGGGTATAGAAGACTGGAATCAAAGGAAACATTGCATGGTGTTATCTTACCAAACGGGATTGCAGCAGAGGAAAGAAAAGAGTTTGTACTTCCGGAGTATGCCGGGAGCAATGCTTATCTGTATGACTATCTGGTGAATCAGAGAGGAATTGCTAAAGAGGTGGTAGATCATTTTGTGAAAGCCGGCATCCTTTATGAAGCAAAGAATTATCACAATGTGGTATTTGTGGGGACGGATGCAAGCGGTACTCCGAAGTTTGCCAGTATGCGGGGAGTGTTTGACCGGAATGGCAAGAGCTTTAAGTGTGATGTAGAGGGTAACGACAAACAGTATGGATTTCATTTACACCGGGAGGCATGTATTGAGATCGTGGTGTTTGAAGCGGCGATTGATCTTTTAAGCTATATGACGATCTATCCGGATAAGCAATGCGACCTGCTTGCACTTGGAATGGTTGCAGATGTTCCTTTGGACAGATATCTCAAAGATTATCCGGCTATCCGCAAGATCAGTTTTTGTTTGGATAATGATGAACCCGGACAGAAGGCAGAACAGCAGATGATGGAAAAGTACAAACGGCTTGGATATTCAGCATCGGGTGGATTTGTCCCATCCCAATATAAAGATGTGAATGAATGGCTTGTTTCTGAGCGGAAAAGTAAGATGCTATCAAATCCTATAGAAAAACGCTTCAAATGATAGCACTTTCTATATCATTTTTGAAAAAAGATAGCAAAAACTATATATCTGCCGGAAACAGGAAGAATGTGTGCTATCAAAAGTTATATATTTTGAGGAAAGCTGATAGCAGAAACTATATATTTTTTGGATTTTGCTATTAAAAACTATATCACGAACAAATCCGGGTGATGAGAATGCTATCACTTATTATATCTTTTAAGGAAAAATGCTATCAGATTCTATATATTTTGGGGATTTTGATAGCATTTCCTATATCATTTGGAACCTTTCGTGAGAAATATGGGGGTTTTAGGGGGCACTAGATGTCCGGTGGACATCTGTTTAGTGCGGACCGGAGCGGAAGCGGAGACCTCCCCTAACCAGACAGCCAAAATCTTTTTTTGCTGGCATTTTGTGACACAAAATGCGTATCTGGCGAAACCACAAAGGCGTGGTTTCCGAACTCCCACGGAAATGTAACCTGAAAGTTAGCACGGATAAAGAAAAGGAGGTGTACCGGAAGATGAGCGATGTATATGAGATCAAACAACCGTCGGAGCTTTTGATCACGATCAATGCACTGCAGTCAGAGATCAAACTTTCCAAAGAGGATGCACAAGTGATTCTTGGCTATATGCAGGGGCATGATTTTATGCTCACATTGGATGATGGAAAGCTGATGCGTGTGGATATTTCAGAAGAAAACGGTCAGCGTGTTCCTTATACCATGGATGAGGTAATTGATCTGGTCTGTGAATGGAATTATGAACAGTTAGAGGAAGCAAGGGCGGTTGTCGATCATCCGAAAGATTTTGCGGAATATTGTGAATATAAGTTTACCTATGATGCACTGAAGGAAGATGAGACGGCATTGAATCAAATGTTTGCCCAGACAATTTATGGTCGTGATGTGAGAAATGTTGCGAGAGCCATGATCGGGCAGGCGGGAGGACAGATGCCGGAAGCATTGGCGGTCCATGAAGATATGAAGTATCAGGATGCAGCACATAGGGAAGAAGGGAGGAAGCGCTGATGGCGAAAGATGTGGTAAAGCATTATCGTCTGACGACAGATGATGCCGCTGCTTTTCGTAAAAAGGCAGAAGAAGCGGGAATGACAGAATCCGATTATTTCCGCTTGCTGATCACACAGCAGCCCAGTGATTATCCGGAGATCCGTGGTGGAATCAAGGTGTTGATCAATGAGGTCAACCGGATCGGAGTCAACATCAATGAGATTGTGTTTAATAATAACTCTAATCTGTATCGTACTGCGGATAAGGAAAGACTCATTGCCTATATGCGGCGTTTGAACGAAACGCTGGCAAAGGTGGTGGACGACTGTGGCTATCACTAAGATTCTTACGATCAATGACTGTGGGAGAAAGTTTGCCGGGAGGCATTTGCAGACGGCGATTACTTATATTATAGATCCGAACAAGACGCAAAATATGCGTTATGTAACGGGGATTAACTGTCAGCCGGAAAAGGCATTTGACCAGATGCTTGCAACAAAGCAAAAGTTTGGAAAGACAGATAAAAGGCAGGGGTATCACATCATCATTTCTTTTGAGGAAGAAGATGTGGAACCAGGGACTGCTTTCGAGATCATCCGAAAATTTGCGGAAGAATATCTTGGTCAAGGCTATGAAGCGATCTATGCGGTGCATGATAATACGGCACATACACACGGACACATTATTTTTAACAGCGTGAATGGTATTACCGGAAGAAAGTACCGCTATGAAAAAGGAGACTGGGCAAAGGTGATCCAGCCGATCACAAATCGTTTGTGTGAGGAATATGGTCTTGCCACGATGGAGATTGAAATGGCAGGGCAGCACAAGAATGAATATTACAAGGACTGGAACGAGTTTCGGGATGGTAAGCTGATCTGGAGAGATATGATCCGGCGGGATCTGGATGCGTGTATCTTGCAGTCCGATGATATGGAAGAATTTCTTGATATGTTAAAAGAGATGGGATACGAGATCAAGCAGAATAAATATCTTGCTGTAAAACCACCGGGTATGCAGCGGTACTGCAGATGTAAATCTCTGGGGGAAGAATATACGGAGGATAGGATTGAACAGAGAATTGCTTTGGAAGATCTGAAATCCTATGCAAACAGATCAGAGAAAGAGTTTATTACGGTTCCGGAAGATGAGTTTTTGCCGAGAACGAAGCTCACCGGAATACAGAAGACCTACTATGCGAAGGTGTGCAGGATTCGTAAATTGAAACGGCTTCCTTACAGCAAGGCTTGGCAGTATAAGAATGAGATCCGGAAGCTAAATGAATGTCATGACCAGTATATGTTTCTGGTAGAGAATGAGATTCATACATTGCCGGAACTGGTGGCTGCCTGCAGCAACCTAAAGGAAAAAGAGGCAGAAAGCAGACGGGAGCGGCGCAGTCTTAGTAAAGAAGAAAAGCGGTTTTCAGGATTATTTCGGACAGCAGAGGAGATGGAGCAGTTACAGCCTGCGTACCATAGTTATCTGGAAGGGGATGAGTTCTTTGAGAAGGAATATCATGCTTATGAATCCCTGAAGGAGAAACTAAAAGAACAGGGATACACGAAAGAGCAGGTAGACATGATCCAGAACGGAATCCATAACCGGATCGCTGAGAATTATGAGAAGCGGCAGGCAGTACATCGAAGGCGAGTAATTGCAGAAAAGATGATCACAGAATTAACGGATCGCATGGAAAAACAGCGAGAGCAGAAGATGATTGAGAATAGAGAAAGAGAAAACAGACAGCCAAAACGGTAGGTTGTCTTTTTTTATGGAAAGGATGGTACAGAATATGGAGAATGAGGTATTAAAAAGTCCCAGTGAATTTGATGTCAGCAGTGCCATTAAGAAATGGCGTTCACAGGGATTTTCCAAGGAAATGATCGAGCTTGCCAGAAATGACATGGCAGAATACGGGATGCCATTTAAGCAGGTATCAATCTATATGGATGTAAAACTTTCTGTCGGACAGGCAGAGCAGTTGTCACAGGCACTGAGGAATGAGGTTAATGAAGATTTTGTGAGACATCTGGCAGAGGGAGGATACAGTGCAGAGCAGATTAAGACAATCCTGCGTTTCACATCAGAGGTCCCCGTGGATGTGATCGAGAAGAATGTTACTTCGGATATGAAAGCGCATGCGATCAGTAAGGCACTTCAGGCAGTAAAGGATAGTTTGGCAGAAGCAAAGCAGGCGGTGCCGGAGGAAAACGAAAAGGTAAAAGAGGTGCTTGATTCGATCAGTGAGCAGTTATCCGCATTATCGCAGAATGCGGAGCTGATTGAGAAGGTCAGTAAAAAGTTGGATGAGATGCCAAAAACTGAGTCGGTGGATGAGGATAGTATCCGCAAGGAGTATGAAGGAAAGCTTGAGCAGAAAGAAGCAGAACTTTCCACACAGCAGGATCAGCTCAACAAACTGATGAAAACAAAAGCAGAGCTTACCAGAAAACTGGAGCAGATGCAGGAGGAGAATCAGTCGGTTTCTAAACTTCGTGAAAGTATGGATCAGGAAATGGATGAGTACCGGAAGCAGAAAAACCAGATCCTTGATGAGAGAGACGATGTTTTGCGGGAATCACGAAATCTGCGAAAGGAGATGGAAGAGATGAAGCGGACGATCGGAGAACTGGAAAAACAGATCCAAGAAAGGGATAGCAGAGAGTTGGAGCGACAACTTTTGAACCAGACTTATCAGACGCAGTCTGTGGAGGATGTGGAGCGGACGGTGCCTGTGAATGAGGGCGTAGCAGAAGAAAAGAAAAAGACACCAGGATGGCAGGCTGGTTATCAGGCGGTTGTTCCAAACCGTTATGGGGGAACACAGATCGTGCAGATAGAACACATCCGTAAGAAAGGACCGGAGCATCTGTTAGCCCTTGCCGGGAAGAAGTGTTTTCGCAGTAAAGCCAAATATAATCTGATCCAGCAGATGAAAGAAGCAGACCTTTCCAAAAGCCAGATGGAACAGATTCAGGTAGCGATTGAGTCCGGTCTTACGGATACGGAAGTGTCGGACATCATAAACAGTGGCTTTGATGTGGAAGAGATGGCGCAGGCGATTCAGATCCTGCTTGCAGATAAGATGTACCAGTAGGAGGCGGTAATTGATGTCGAGAGAAGAACAGGTAATTGAGGAAAAGTTGGAAAATCTTTTGAATGCGATCATTATCTATCGAGATGTAGAAAAGAAAGCATTGCAGAGGATCACAGAACTTCTTGCTAAGAAGGGAATCATGGTCAGTACATCGGAGTTATCAAAGATGGATGAACAGGCGATCCGTGAGAAACTTCGCGAAACAGCCGAAACAAGAAGGCAGGAAGAAATGGCAGTGGCTGAAAACCATGCCTATGAAGTGAGAGAGGAGGAGCGTAGATGTCGGAGATAAGTGATGCAGTACAGATTATCCGTGTCGGTTACGATACGATTGAGATTGCCATGAAAGTAGGAAGCGGCTCCATTGAGATGATGCAGAAAGCCGTGAATCTTCTGATTGGTCTTTTGGAACATGAAAAGACGATGGGTAAGACCAATCTGAAGGGATTGCTGGAAAAAGGTGGAGACATACAGGTACTTACCTTTGCGGATGAGGACTTAAAAAAGTTTCAGAAGCTGGCAAAGAAATACGGCATTTTATATTCTGTGATGCCGGATGCAGATCGAAAGGATGGGATCACAGAGGTGCTTTTTCACAGTGAAGCGGCACCGAGACTTCGTATGATCTGCCAGAAGTTAAAGAACGGTCGTATGTTTGATATGGACGAATATCTGAAGAATGGCAATGAGGAGCAGTTGAATCAGCTTCTTGATTTTCTGGAGAAAGAAAAAAAGGGAAAAAAGAGTCTCCACACGGATGTAACCGAACCAATCCTTGACGGGCTGATCGAAAAGGTTGGTCACTATGCTATGGAGAAAAAGGCGATCCGTGTGGAGGATATTCAGAATGATTTCCAGATGGAATCCAAGCAGGCTGAAGATGTGCTCCATAAGTTAAAGACGATTGGTGTTGTGTCGGAACCGGATGGACAGGGAAATTATCCGGTGGTGATGGATCAGGAGTCTTTTGAGAAGAGGATCAACAGATACCGGGAATTATCAAACCGGATGCGTCAGATTGCTGCAGCAAAGAATACGGCACTGACAGACATTACGATCACGAAGCAGTTGATCGCTGCGGAGAATGACCATGCGGTGAAAACCAGAGTACCGGGAATGTATGGCAGCAATGTGGGTTATATCTGGATCAGAAAAGAGGACATTATGGAAATTCACAATGGAAAGACGCTTCTGACTTATCTGGATAAGGAAAAGGATTATAAGATCTATTCCGAGGATAACCGTGTCCTTTATACCATGAAGGGAGAAGATTTGTATGCCAAGCATTATGACCGGGTGGAGCGGACGGTCAGAGAAAGATATCAGAAGGTGAAGCAGTCACCGGATAAGAATGTGGTCCGTACCCACAGCGAAGTGAGGAGGAGATAGTCATGCAGACAACAAAGAAGAAACCGAATGTTTTGCTGATCGTGCTTGGAGCTGTGCTTGCCTCCTATCTAGGTTATCTTGTGGCAGGAGCATGGAGGGAGGGCATTGAGTTTAATGCTTTCCTGGAACGCTTCGAGATGGTATGTGCCTATCCCTTAAAGGATTATTTTAATGAGTACACATTCCGCATGATAGGCTATGCACTGGCTGCCTATGCGATTGGTGTGGTGATGTATTATACCAGTCAGCGAAATTATATGCCCGGAAAGGAATTTGGTACTTCCAAACTGGCAAATGTGAAACAGGTTAATAAGGTATTAGCGGATAAAGAGGAGACGAATAACCGTATCCTAAGTCAGAATGTGCGTATGAGTCTGAATACCAGACAAACGAAGTTAAATAACAATATGCTGATCATCGGTGGTTCCGGAGCAGGAAAAACCTTCTATGAGGTAAAACCGAATCTGATGCAGATGAACAGTTCTTTTATTATCACCGATCCAAAAGGTGAGATCCTTCGCAGTACCGGAGCAATGTTAAAAGCGAATGGTTACAATGTAAAAGTGATCAACCTGTTGGAGATGGACAAGTCGGATTGTTACAATCCATTCTCTTATATAAGAGAAGAAACGGATGTGGTCAAGCTGATCACAAATATTATGAGTAATACGACACCAAAGGGATCGACTCCGAGTGATCCTTTCTGGGAAAAGGCAGAGGGCTTATTTTTACAAGCTCTCTTTTATTATGTCTGGCTGGAGGAAAAGCCGGAAAAAAGAAACTTTGCTACTGTATTAAAGCTGATGGGAGAAGCGGAAGTGACCGAAAAAGGGAAGCCATCGCCACTTGATGTCCGGATGAAATTTCTGGAGGAAAGCAGTCCGCTTGGCTTAAATCATCCGGCAGTGAAGCAGTATAACAAGTGTATGCGTGGTGCCGGAGATACGGTTCGTTCCATTATTATCAGTGCCAATTCCAGACTGGCAACATTGGAGAATAAGCAGGTTCTTCGCCTGTTATCGAAGGATGAGCTTAATCTGGCAGAGCTTGGTGTAGGAGTAAATGGAGATGCGGAAACGAAAACAGCATTGTTTTGTGTGATCCCGGATTCGGATAAAACCTATAATTTCATTATCGGTATGCTATATACACAGATCTTTCAGGAGTTGTATTTTCAGGCGGACTTTAACTGTGGCGGCAGACTTCCGATCCATGTCACATTTATGCTGGATGAATTTGCAAATGTTGCCCTGCCGGATGATTATTGTTCCCTGCTTTCTACGATGCGGTCCAGAGAGATTTCTTCTGTGATCATCATTCAGAACTTAGCACAGCTAAAAGCGTTGTTTAAGGACACTTGGGAAACGATTCCCGGCAACTGTGATACGCTGGTGTATTTAGGAGGAAATGAACAGAGTACCCATGAATACATCTCAAAGTTGCTCGGAAAGTCTACGATTGATAAGAAATCCAGTGGCGAAACGAGAGGACGGCAAGGCAGCTCTTCCAGAAACTATGATGTCCTTGGAAGAGAGATTATGATGCCGGATGAAGTACGCAAGATGGACAATAAAAAGTGTCTGATCTTTATCCGTGGATTTGATCCGATCCTTGATGATAAGTTTAGCCCGTTCGGACATCCAATGTTTGCGCAGAGTGCAGATGGTGAGGGAGAGCCGTATGTGCATGTAAGAAATAGCGTGTCGGAAGATTCTGTTACAGAACCGGCATTTACCATCTTAAACGATAAGGCATTATCCTATTATGAGGAGCTGCAGAAAAAAGGGGAACAGGTATATATTGATAAGCTGTCCTATGAGGAATTCTTACTGCTTGGGCAGGTGGATCTAAAGAAACGGTTTATGGATATGGATGAAGCACAGACTGTAGAGGAATTTCATGAGGAACAGGCGAAGGAGCTTATGTATGCACAGGATGAAAAGGAAGAAGCATCTAATAACATTCCATACCGTCTGATGCATATGTCCTTTACGAAGGAACAGAAAGCGGAGTTACAGAGGGCAATGGATGTGCGTGTGCCAAAGGATATCATTCTTTCGTATTTCTATCCGGATACACCGGTCACAAGGATGATGGAGATCCGCAGACAGTACGAAAGTGCACAGTGATGTGTTAGAGAGGAAAGGAGTGATGGATATGCAGACGCATCAGGGAAAGCCTGATTTTATGTAATAACGGGGTATCCCCGATCAGATATAAGAAAGATAAGTGGATGGAGTTGATCCATCCGGTGGAGACAAGCCGGATAGATCAACTCTATCCATTTTTTGTCTCCGTTTTTATTTGGAAAGGAGATTTTCGACTATGAGAAATAAGATGAAACGATTTGGAAAGAGAGTGCTTCTGCCGGCAATGGCAGCAACCATAATGACGATGGCAAGTGTATCTACGAAAGTTTATGCCGCCGGAGGAGACGGAGGCGGTACTGCAGCCGTGACAAAGCCTTTAGATAACTTAAAGACTCTGATCATTGCTGTAATTGGTGCTGTAGGTGTCATTATTCTGGCGAAGAATGTGATGGAGTTTGCACAGGCATATCAACAGCAGGATTCTTCTACGATGAATTCTGCACTCAAAGGAATCGTAGCAGGAGTTATGATGGCGGGCATTTCGTCCGTGCTGACATTTCTTGGATTCTAAGAAAGAGAGAGGTGAAACGACATGGACATTTTTAAGCTGGGGGATAAGATCTTAGACCTTCTGAATGTGATCTTCGCATTCTGGAATAATCAGGTATCCCTCGTATTTGCACTTCTTGGTCAGTCACCTACTGCCTTTAAGGACGGGAAACCGTGGGATGTCATTGAAGGACTGGAGCCGGTCTTTGTGGCAGTAGGATCCTCTTTGGTGGTGCTATTCTTTGTAATCGGCTTTTGTTCGGAGAGCATCGACATACGGGAGGAAATGCGGTTTGAAGTAATCCTTCGTATTCTGATCCGGCTTGGACTTGCGGAATATCTGGTAGCCAATAATGTCACGATCATGAAAGCGTTTTTCCAGTCGGTGGGAGCATTGGTAGGACTCATTGCCGAGGGGGACAGAATAGAGCTGAAGGTTGCCACAGAGCAGGCGGATGTGATCAAGAACCTTGGTTTTGGAGAAAGTCTGATCATGCTGATCTTAGCATCACTGTTATCTATCATTGTGATCATCTGCGGCTTCTTTTTGATCTACACGGTATATTTCCGCTTCTTAAAGCTGCTTGTGATCGTGCCTCTTGGCTCTATCGCATTTTCAACGATGAGCGGAAACCGGGTGGTGGCACATACCTGTGCGACATACTGCAAGTATTTTCTGTCGGTATGTTTTGAGGCAGTGACGATGGCATTGGCGATCGTGGTATGCAATGCATTTATCAATGCGGGGCTGCCGAGTTTTGCCGGAGATTATGCAGACTGGACGAAAACATTGATTTATTTGTGTGAAATGACTTTTACGGTGGCACTTACCGTGGGGAGTGTGAAAGGAGCACAGAGTTTAACCAGTAAGGCACTGGGATTATAGGAAAGGATGAGAAATATGCCAGAGATTATGAAATATAACAGCGATTTTACAGGAGAGGTTTCTTTGACAGCAACAGTGAGGGGGTATATGAACAATAACCGGCTGTATATTGGGCTGAATGAAGGACCGGATATGTTTGCCAATCTGACGGTAAATATTGATGCTCCCTGTCCGGAATATTGTGCGTATGTGGATACCAACAACCTGTCAAAGGCTGAGGAGTTTATAAATGACAATGAGCTTGGAGAGTTCTCCGGATTCACGGCAGTCAGTGGTTATCATGAATATCCGCTTTATACATTTGATCCGGACAGGCTCAGAGAAATTGATCCGGATGGAATGCGTTGCTACGAACAGATCAATGGTCTGGGAGCAGGGAAAACGGAAGAAAGAGAACAGGACAGAGGAGGGCGTTAGCATGGTTATTGAAGTAAATAAGAATATTGATAATTACAAGGAATCAGTTGTTCTTGGTCTTACCGCAAGACAACTGATTTTTTCTATTATTTCTTTGATCGTAGGAGGGGGTATCGTGCTTCTTACTTATCCGTATGTGGGTCTGACAACAAGTGCTTACATTGCAATTCCGGTGGTTGCGCCGATTGCATTGACCGGATTTTATTCCTACAACGGCATGACTTTTGTGGAAATGATGAAGTTAAAGCTGCACTTTGCTTTTGGCAACCGGACGCTGACTTATATATCCACGGAAGGACAGATGACAGACCTTTCGTCAGATCAGACAGAGAAGGGAAAGCAGAAGAAGGCCGTCAGCACGGATAACAAGGGTGATTTTAAGAAAGCACAGAAAAAGATGATTTTGATGATGATACTGATGGCAGTGTTTATCGCTGCAGTGGGTGTGGCTGCTTATTGGTACAAGTATTTGAGATAGGAGGAGATGCAGATGGGATTATTTGCAGACGGATTTAAGGAGTTAAAAAAGGCGAGTGTGCCATTATATAAGACTCCCAAATCCATTCAGGAAACAATAGAAATTATGAAGGTGGCGGAGAATGGAATTTTTGAAGTGAGCAGGAATCATTTCAGCAAATGTTATCGTTTCCGGGACATTAACTATACCACCACAAATGAGGAGGAGCAGATTGATATTTTTGAGCGATACTGCAAGTTCTTAAATTCACTGGATTGTAACTTTAAGATCACCGTGAACAACAAGAACAAAGACATGCAGAATCTTCGAGAAGAGATTTTATTACAGTATCAGTATGATGAATTTGACAAATTCCGCAGGATCTACAACGAGATCATTGAGGATAAGATCCGAGAGGGCAGACAGGGGATCGAGCAGGAGCGTTATCTGACACTGACGATCGAGCGAAAGAACTTTGAGGAAGCAAAGGCACAGTTTGCCACTCTGGAGGCAACGATCCATAAGGCGTTTGGAGAGCTTGGCACAGACATTGTGGCATTAAGCGGCAATGAGCGGATCAAAGTGCTTCACGATTTCTATCATCTTGGCGACGAGGAAGGATTTTCTTTTGATCTGAAACACGCCAGAAAAGTAGGAGCGGATTTCCGCAATGATCTTTGTAACGGAATGCTGAAATACTTCCCGGATCATATCGAGGATGAAGGAAAGTATATCCGGGCAATGTTTATTAAAAAGTATCCGAGCAGTCTGTCGGACCGCTTCTTAAATGAGATCACATCTCTTCCGGTTCATTCCATTACCAGTATTGATGTGGTTCCGATCCCGAAGGATCTCACCACGAAAACACTGCAGAAAAAGTATCTTGGTATCGAATCAGATATTATCAAGCAGCAACGTGTGAGAAACAAAAACAACGATTTTTCTACGGAAATCTCATATGCGAAGCGTACCGAGAAAAAAGAGATTGAGGAGATCATGGATGATGTCCGTGAAAACGACCAGTGTCTTTTCTATGTGGCAGTGACATTGATCATTGTGGCAGAGAGTAAGGAGGAACTGGAGAGCGTGACGGAGACAGTGGAAACCATCGGAAAACGAAACTCCGTAACCATTGATACACATTATCTGAAACAGAGAGAGGCATTAAATACGGCACTTCCGATCGGGGTACGACAGGTGGAAACCATGCGTACCATGCTGACACAGTCGGTGGCTGTTTTAATGCCTTTTAATGTGCAGGAATTAAATGCCGTCGGAGGAAATTACTACGGAATCAACCAGATCAGTAAGAACATCAATGTGGGAAACCGCAAAGGTCTGATCAACGGTAATGGTTTTATCTTTGGTGTACCGGGTTCCGGTAAATCATTCTTTGCTAAGCAGGAAATGGGAAATGTGTTCTTAAATACACAGGATGATGTGATCGTTATTGATCCGATGAATGAGTATTTTGACATTGCGGATACATTTGGCGGGGCGATTGTGAATTTATCTGCCTATACGAAGAACTATGTGAATCCGTTAGATGCCGATCTTGCCCATATGAATGAGAGGGGTATTCGTGATGTGATCGCAGATAAGTCAGAATTTATGTTAAGCCTTTGTGACCAGCTTCTTGGCAACGCATTGAACCAGAAGCACCACAGTATCATTGACCGCTGTATTCGTGAATTGTATATGCGGGCATGGAAAGTAAAGAAAGTTCCTGTTATGACGGACTTTTATCATATTTTGAAGTCACAGAAAGAGATGGAGGCACAGGAGCTTGCTTTATCTTTGGAGCTTTTTGTGGAAGGTTCCCTTAATATCTTTAACCACCAGACCAATGTAGATGTGGACAACCGTTTTACAGTATATGGCATTCAGGATCTGGGAAGCCAGCTTGCTCCGGTGGCAATGCTTGTGATGATGGAAGCAATCCAGCAGAGGATCATTGACAATGGAAAGCGTGGTCGTGCGACATGGCTTTATATTGATGAGTGTCATGTGCTCTTAAACAGTGATTACAGTGCGACTTATTTACAGCAGTTGTGGAAGAAAGTGAGAAAGCAGGGAGGTCTTTGTACCGGTATCACTCAGAATGTGGTCGATCTGCTGCAGAACTATATTGCAATGACACTGCTTTCCAATAGCGAGTTTGTAGCACTGTTAAAACAGGCAAATGTAGACAGCGCCAAGTTAGCAGAAGTAATTGGAGTATCGGATGCACAGCTTCAGTATGTGCATAATTCTCCAAGCGGAACCGGATTGTTGAAATGCGGCAGTGTGGTCATTCCTTTTGACAATCAGATCAGTAAGGACAGCGATCTTTACAAACTGTATAACACAAATATTCATGAGAAGATTGCAATGGGAATGGTTGGTGAGGACAGTATCTTTCATGGGTATCATTCGGATGAGGTGACAGAGAACTTTTCGGAATCTGACGATGGAACACAGGAAACGGATGTCAAGATCTATGAGCCTGTACGAAGTAAGGAAAAGAAAGAGCAGGATAACTGCTGGCTGATTTATGAATAAGGAAAAGAGAGCCGGAGGAGCCATTCTCCGGTTCTTGTTTTAAGGTGGTGAAGAACGAATGAAGATTAGAAAAGTTGAGGAAAAGCCGATGGTTCTTCATACCAGGAAGAAACCGACGCTTCATATACAGAAGAAAAAGAAACCGAAAGGCAATGATAAACCAAAATCCTATATTCAGGTGCGTGGAAAAGGCAGAGCGGATAAAAAAGAAAAAGCAGATTCTTCTGTAAAGGTTCGTAACCGAAAACTCTATACGATGGCATCTGTCAGTGTAAAAAAAGCATCGGAGCAGATGGATGGAGGGGAGGAGATCCGGGATAGTGTGGAAATGATCCAGACGGCAGTCCATCCGGTGCAGTCGGCAGCCGAAAAGGGGAAACAGCTTTACCGGAGAAAGAAGCATCGGGACAGAAGCAGTCAGAAAAAGAGAAACAGCAGAGTACATTCTGATACGGAACATGCTCAGGTTTCCAATAAAATGCGAAGAAAGGCGGCTGGTAAGAAAGAGACAGGCAGGAAGGGACAGAATAAAAGCAGGCAGGGCGGTTCCGGTGTCCACTCTTTTGTGAAAAGTCAGATGTTAAATTCGTTTCTGGATAAATTTTCAACAGAGAAAGAGTTTCCTCAGGACGGATTGATAGAAGGCACAACAAAAACAGCAAAGGCTGTTGTGATGATGGCGGTGCAGATGATTATGACGGCATTAGCTCCTGTTTTGTTAGGTCTTTTTGCGGTGGTTGGGATTATCGGTGTGATCGTGGTTGCGGTGATCGCAGTAATTTATAATTCACCGTTATCTATCTTTTTTCCGCAGCCGGATACGGGATATGACAGTCCGCGCACCGTGCTTTGTGAATATTACAGGGAATTTAATGATCAGATCATGAAATTGGAAAAGGATGATTATGTCATCACCTATCAAAACACGGAGGATGGTGCTCCGGTGTCTAACTTCAATGATACGCTCATGGTGTATATGGTGAAATATGGAACCGGACAGGCTGGATTTGTGATGGATGAAGAGGGAAAGAAGAATCTGAAAAAGGTGTTTGATGAGATGAATTATTATGATTCTTCCAGCAGCACGGCACAGATTCCGGCAGGGGCATCTTTGGGAGAAGTAGTGACTACCGGATACTGCAGTTGTTCCATCTGCTGCGGTCAGTGGGCGGGAGGTCATACGGCATCCGGAACGGTTCCAAAAGGTAATCATACACTTGCCGTGGATGCCCACAGTCCGAAAGTGCCGATGGGAACAAAGATTGTAATGAATGGTCATACCTATAAGGTAGAGGATACCGGAAACTTTGCAAGATATGGGACGGACTTTGACATTTATTTTGATACTCATGCCGAGGCGCAGGCATGGGGAAAACGGAAAGTAAAGGCATATCTTGCAGATGGTGATGAAAACACGGTTGAGGTTTCCATGTCCGGAACATTGGTGCACAACCTGACTTATGAGGACTATATCGCTCTTGATAAGTTAGATGATGACCAAGTGAAGTTATTAAAAGAAATGATGGATTCGGATCTGTGGGATTCTTACTATGATGTGGCAGGCGGTGGAGCCGTGGCAGAATTTGCCATGACAAAGATCGGGTGCCATTACAGTCAGGAAAGACGATATGAGGAAGGGTACTATGACTGCAGTTCATTGGTGCAGAGACTGTATAAAGAGGTTGGTATCAATCTTCCGGCAACTGCATCCACACAGGGAGAATACTGCTATCAGAATGCCATGATCATCAACAAAAAGGATCTGAAACCGGGAGATCTGATCTTTTATTCGTATAAAGAAAACGGAGAATTTCGGAATATCTCTCATGTAGCAATCTATGTTGGGGATGGAAAGATGGTACATGCAGCGAACGAAAACCGGGGTGTGGTGTTAGATCCCCTTCGGACAAACCATGTGGTATTTTATGCCAGACCGTATTAGTGGTTGGCAGATGGAAAGGAGCAAAAAGATATATGAGCGTAGATTATAAAGCAAGAATTATTTACGCCGATGTCATTGATAAGGTTACAAAGACAGAAGAAGCATGGAAAGATGTGTGCAGGCTGGCAGGGCAGATCTACCGTTATGAGTTTGATAATGTCTTAATGGTATATGCCCAGAAGCCGTCTGCAACATTGGTGGCAGACTATGATTCATGGAAAAAGGTAGACCGTTATGTGAAACGGGGCAGTAAGGGAATTGTGGTTTATCCATCAAGGGCACTTAGTAAGTCCTATATCCGGCATGTTTTTGACATCAGTGATACCGGAGGAAGAAAAAGAGAGTTGACATGGAGTCTTGCAGGAGATAATCTGGAGCAGTTTGTCAGTTATCTGGAAGAGACAGGAGCAGTAGAAAAGCAGGAGGGGAATCTAAAAAAAGACCGAATGTTTGTTCTAAAAGACTTTACAAAATCACAAATAGAAGGCATAATAAAAGAAGATTTCAGAGAGCGTTTTTCTGAGGTCGAAACGCTTACAGGGCGTGTGATAATTGGCGAAGAGAAAGAAACGCCGGAGCTTGCGGCACGGGAACTGATCTATAACAGTATCCTGTATGTTGTGGGAACAAGATGTGGTTTTGACTTGTCTAGCAAAGAACAAGATTTGAGTCAGATTGTAAATATCAAAAGAGAAGATGATATTTACGCACTTGGTACTCTGGTATGTGACGTCTCCTGTACTGTTCTTAGAAACATTAACCACAGTATATCGCAGATGAAGCGAGAAAGGAGTATGCAGCATGGATACGATCGAGTTGACTTATCACGAAGGGAAGGACGGAATGCTGTATCCGAACATCACAGCGGAGCCGGACACAGGACGGACACTAGGGAAGTTCGGAATCATGGCAGCGGATTATCTGAAGGAGAATTATTACAGCCGTTACCGCAGTCTGATCCGGTTCGGGAGACTGACGGAAGTATTGTCGAAAGTGGAGGAGGAAGCGAACCAGCTTCTGGAGCAGATCATGGAGAAGTATCTGAAAAGCCACAAACCGAAAGATCCGGCATCGACCATGGAGATGTGGGAGATCCGGGAGCAGGGACAGCGGATGGCGGAGGAGATCGTTCTTCACCAGATCGTGAACAAATATCACTAGAAACCGAACAAGAACTGAATAGAGAGCTGAATGAACTGGATTCATTTGGCAGTGAAGAAAGAGAAGCCACTTATCATCAGGCTTCTCTTTTTGAGTTTATGGGGACACCTGCAGTCGGACTTCCTGATCGTGCTGCCAGTACATTTATGGAGGAACTGAGAGCACAGGAAGAAGCTGCCAGAGCATCGGGAAAATATACCTACCTCAATCCCAAAAAGGAGAAAACCATTCCTCATGAATTTGTGGTGCAGACATTGCTTCGCGGCAGTGGCTTTCAGAATGGAAAAGAGAGAATTTACGGATTTTATCAGAACATTACGGATAAAAAGGAAAGAGTGTCAGCCATCCGGAAGGAATATGGGCAGGGTGGTGCCGGCTGGCCACTGGAAGGTTACGGACTGCATGGATATGATACCTTTCACGGGAAAGGACTCCGGCTGCAGTGGAGAGATGAGGAAGGCGAAAAGGAAGGTTATGTAAGCTGGACAACCATTGAGGCAGAGATCGGTGCACTGATCTTAACCGGGGACTATTACCAGCCTGTGATAAAGGAGAATATCGAACCGGATTACGAGGAAGAAGATGAAGTCATTGATGCAGAGTATCGGGAGATTTTTGAAGAGGAGGAACATGAGCTTACCGATGATGAGATTGAGGAAATCTTAGAGGAAGACCGCAGGCGGGCGGAGGAACGCTATGAGGCAGAGCATCCCGAAGAATATCCGGCAGAGAATTATCACATGGATTCTTTTACGGAAACCCATGCCGGTTCCAAGGCACGATTTGACTGGAACATTACGACGATCAAAACCTTGAAAAAGGTGGAGAGTGAACACCGCCCGGCAACGGTAAAAGAACGGGACATTTTAGCCCGGTATGTCGGCTGGGGCGGACTGCCGCAGGCATTTGATCCGGATAACGAAAGCTGGAAACAGGAGTATGCACAGTTAAAGGAGTTATTAACGGATGCAGAGTATCGGGCGGCAAGAGAAACCGTGACGGATGCGTTTTATACACCGCCGGAGATAGCAGGGGCAATGTATCAGGCATTATCGCAGTTTGGATTTACCAAGGGAAATATTTTGGAGCCGAGCATGGGTATTGGTAACTTTTTCGGCAGTATGCCTAGAGAGATGGAAAGAAACTGTCAGCTATATGGTGTGGAAAAGGATGATATCAGTGGTCGTATTGCGAGGCTGCTGTATCCAAAAGCGGATATCCGGATTGCAGGATTTGAGACGGTAGATTATGAGGATAACTTTTTTGATGCCGTCATTGGAAATGTGCCGTTCGGAGACTTTAAGCTGTATGACAGGAAACACAATGCGATGGAGTTTAAGGTGCATGACCACTTCATTGCAAAGTCCATCGACCATGTGCGTCCGGGCGGTATCGTGGCGGTAATTACCACAAAGGGAACATTAGATAAGCAGAATAGTACGGTGCGTAAATATCTTGCACAAAGGGCAGAACTCATAGGAGCAATACGACTTCCCAATACAGCTTTTAAGGCAGATGCCGGAACGGAAGTGACCAGTGATATTCTATTCTTTCAGAAACGGGAGAGAAAGATTGTGACGGAGCCGGACTGGGTGCATTTGGGACTGACAGAGGATAAAATCCCGGTCAACAGCTATTTTGTGGAGCACCCGGAGATGATCCTGGGGTACATGACACGGGATACAGGAAGGTTTGGAGAAAACAGTAATCTGACAGCCTGTGTCAACGATGATCCGGATTTTGACCTGCAGGAAGCACTTTCCCGTGCGGTTTCTAATATTCATGCTCAGATCACCGATTTTGAACGCACGGTAGAGGAGGGGGAAGAATCGGAGGAATATCTTCCGGCAGATCCTGATGTGAAGAACTTTACCTATACATTCATTGATGGTGTTCTCTATTTCCGGAAGGACTCACGGATGGTCAGACAGGAGGTGGGAGATAAGGTGCTTGAAAGAATTAAGGGCATGGATGCCATACGGACTGCTACAAGACATTTGATCGACATTCAGTTGTCCGGGTGCAGTGAACAGGCATTAAGGCAGGCACAGGAGAAATTAAATACCGTATATGACCAATTTACAAAAAAATATGGTTATATCACAGCAAAGGGTAATGCCAGAGCCTTTCGGGACGATGGTGATTACCCTTTACTTTGTTCCTTGGAAATGGTGGATGAGGACGGAGTGGTGTCAAAGGCAGATGTGTTTACACGGCAGACGATTAAGGCAAAGCAGGCAGTGGATCATGTGGAAACAGCCGTAGAAGCACTGAATGTATCCGTGAATGAGTTTAACGGTGTAAACATCGCATTTATGCTTAGTATTTACCAGCCGGATCTGACTTTAGTAAAAGAGAAGCTGGCAAAAGAGAATAACACCACACCGGAGGAGATTCATTTTTCGGATGATCTGACAGCAGAGCTATCCAGAGCAAAACTCATTGAGGAGCTGAATGGACTGATCTTCTTAAATCCGATGGAGTATAACGAACACAATCCGGATCATGGATGGGAAACAGCAGACGAATACCTGTCCGGCAATGTCCGGGATAAGCTGCGCCTTGCAAATGCTGTGGCAAAGGAACATCCGGAACTGTTTGCGGATAATGTGACTGCCTTAGAGCAGGTGCAGCCGAAAGATCTGGACGCATCCGAGATTGATGTGCGTATCGGAACAACATGGATCGAGCCGGAAGATTATGAAGCGTTTATTTTTGAACTTCTTGACACACCACGCCGGTCACGGGCAGTACGGAGTACCTATTATAGTTCCGGCATACAGATCCATCTGAATAAATATACGATGGAGTGGTTTATTGAGAATAAGTCATATGACAAATCCTCGGTGGCTGCCAGTAAAACCTATGGTACTTCCCGTATGGATGCCTATACGATCTTTGAGACAACGCTGAATCTCAGAACCGTAACCGTGCGTGACCGCATTGAGGATGGAGATGGCAGATACCATTATGAGATCAATCAGAAGGAAACGATGCTTGCAAGAGAGAAGCAGAACCAGATGAAAGAAGCCTTTAAGGAAGGGATCTTTGCAGAACCGGAGCGGCGTAATAAGTATGTGAATTATTATAATGAAACATTTAATAATGTCCGGCTTCGGGAATATGATGGCAGTCATTTGGAATTTCCGGGGATGAATCCGGATATTCATTTGAAGCCACATCAGGTTAATGCGATCGCCAGAGTGCTGATGGGAGGAAACACGCTGTTAGCACACTGTGTCGGTGCAGGAAAGAGCTTTGAGATGATGGCAGCATGTATGGAACAGAAACGGCTTGGTCTTGCAAATAAGACAGCGATGGTTGTGCCAAAGGCATTGATCGGGCAGACGGCAAGTGAGTTCTTAAGGCTTTATCCGTCAGCAAACATTCTGGTGGCAACTGAACGTGACTTTGAAAAGAGCAGGCGGAAACAGTTTATCTCAAGGATTGCGACAGGAGATTATGACTGTATTATTATGAGCCATTCGCAGTTTGAAAAGATTCCTATTTCACCGGAGCGCAAGGAGGCGATGATCCGGAAACAGATTGAGGAGATTGCCCATGCGATTGATGAGATGAAGTCACAAAACAGTGAGCGGTGGACGATCAAACAGATGGAATCACAGAAAAAACGGCTTGAGGAGCAGATCAAAAAGATGACCTCGGAAGAGAGGAAAGATGATCTGATTACCTTTGAGGAGCTTGGCATTGATTCTATTATGGTTGATGAGGCACATGCGTTTAAGAACCTTGCCATCTTCAGTAAGATGAATGTTTCCGGTATTACCGGGACTGGCAGCCAGAGAGCCATGGATATGTTTTTGAAGTGTGAATATATCAACGAGTTAAATGGTGGCAGGGGCATCGTATTTGCGACCGGAACACCGATCAGCAATACGATGTGCGAGATGTATGTCATGCAGAGTTTCCTGCAGAAAGATACCTTGGAGCAGCTCGGCATTTACCATTTTGACAGTTGGGCGGCAAACTTTGGAGAACAGACCACAGCATTAGAGCTTACTGTTGAGGGAAGCGGATTTCGTTTTAAGACGAGATTTAATAAGTTTACAAATCTGCCGGAGCTTATGAATCTGTTCAAAGAGGTGGCAGATATTCAGACAAGGGACATGTTGGATCTGGATGTGCCGGAACTTCGTGGCGGTAAGTATATCATCGTGGAGAGTGAGCCGGACTGGTATGTGAAGCAGGTCATGGAGGAATTTGTTGCAAGGGCAGAGCGTATCCGAAGCGGAGGGGTTGATCCCAGTGAGGACAATTTCTTAAAGATCACTCATGAGGCAAGGCTTCTTGGTACGGATGCACGGCTGTTGATGCCGGATGCACCGAATAATGTTGATGGAAAGCTTAATAAGGTTGTGGAAAATGTGTTGTATGAATACCGGAAAGCAGAGCAGGAGGGAATCATTGGCACACAGCTTATCTTTTCCGATATCGGTACACCAAAATCCGGTTGGAAAGAAGATATGCTTACCGTTTCGTGGGCAGAGGCAGATACCTTTGATGTCTATAATTATCTGAAAACAGAACTTGTAAAGCAGGGTATCCCGGCGGATCAGATCGCATTTATTCATGATGCCAAGACTGATGCTGCAAGGGATGCCCTTTTTCGTGAAATGAGGTCTGGAACAAAGCGGATTCTGATCGGTTCCACCGATAAATGCGGAACCGGTGTCAATGTGCAGACACATCTTACAGCAATGCATCATGTGGATTGCCCATGGAAGCCTTCCTCTATCGAGCAGAGAGAAGGAAGAGGCTTGCGGCAGGGAAATGAAAACAGTGAAGTGGCGGTATACCGTTATGTCACCAGAGGAACCTTTGATGCATACAGTTGGAGCCTTGTGGAGAACAAACAGCGTTTTATTTCACAGGTAATGACCAGTAAGTCTATTTCGAGAAGCTGTGAGGATATCGACGAAGCAACACTATCGTATGCTGAGATTAAGGCTGTGGCAACCGGAAATCCATTGATCAAAGAAAAAATGGAAGTGGATAATGAGGTGCAGAGACTCAAGATGTTAAAGGCATCCTATGATAGTCAGCATTACAGCTTGCAGGATCAGTTTATGATTAAATTTCCGAAACTGATCGCTGCAGCAAATGAAAAGCTGAACTGTGTTCATGCAGATATTAAGAAACGGGATGAACAGGTGCTTGCAGCGGATGAGGAGTTTGCCATTAAAGTGGGAAATATGACCTTTCATGAGCGTGTGGATGGTGGCACGGCTGTGTTGGCAGCAGTCAGTAAATGCAAGGTTGGAGAGACAACCGGAATCGGAGAGTACCGTGGTTTTGAGGTGCAGGTGGAGAAAAACTTTATCGGAGTGAATTATCTGATCCTGCATGGACGAACCGATTACAAGGTGGAATTATCCAACTCCCCGGTGGGATGTATGGTCAAACTGGAAAACTGCTTCAACGGGATGGATGGAAACATTGAATTTCTGGAGAAGAAGTTAGAGCAGTATCAGCGTGATATGGAACAGGAAAAGGCAGAATACGAAAAGCCGTTTGCCTACGAGGAAGAATTGAAAAGCAAGACTGCCAGACAGTTTGAACTCAATACCCAGCTTGATCTGGAGAATAAACCGATCACAGAAGAAAACGGGCAGGAGATCAGTCAGGTGGCAGAGAATGCTTGTCCGTATGGAGAAAGGAAGGATTACCGATGAAGAGACGAATAAAAAAGGATATTGTGTTGATTTTACTGGGGGTTGCTATTGTCGCAATCCCCTTTCTTTTGCGGATGAAAGAGCAGGAGAGAAGTAACCGTTATATGAAAGCGTTTGAGGAGGAACAGAATGAAGAGAAGCAGAACAAAAAAGATCATAAAAAGAAAGATTCCCTTTTATTACAGGAGGGTGTTATCGGGATTATTGAAATACCGAGTTTAGATATTAAATATCCGGTATTTGAAGGAGCCGGCAGTGTGCAGCTTAATGAGGGCATTGGTCATATGACTAATACGGCAGAGCTTTGTGGGAAAGGCAACTGTGTTCTTGCCGGACATAATGGCAGCCGCCGGGGAGTGTATTTTACTTACCTAAGCAACATAGAAGCCGGGGCGAAGGTCCTGCTTACGAATAGAAAGAAGGAAAAGCACGAATACACGGTAAAAGAGATGAAAGTCGTAAATCCATACGATGAATGGGTAACGGAGCAGACAGAGGAGGAAAGCCTTACGCTCTTTACTTGTGCGGAGCATGGCACAAAACGATTTGTAGTGAAGTGTGAGCCGGTAAATAACACGGATCAGCAGGATGGAGAAAAGGCGGATCAGAGGGAAGGGGGTGTTTACCGCTAAACAAGTCGGGGAAAGACCGGCTTCATCATTACAACAGGTTATGCCTGATTTTATAAAGTTATTTTTGACAGCCGGTTACGGAATATCCCGACCGGCTATTTTGATGGAAAGGAGAAAAATATGGTAAAAGAGCAGATTTTTTTGGAAGCAAACAAGGGTAATGTGGATGATAAAATCGATGGTATGAGAAAAAAATACAACATTATCTATGCTGACCCTCCCTGGAAATATGATCGCCAGAAGGGGGAAGGTGTTGCCGCAGCCAGATATCAGACAATGTCTATTGCTGATATTCAGGGGATTCCGGTAAATGAGATTGCGGCGGATGATGCAGTGCTGTTTTTGTGGGTTACGTTTCCGAAGCTCAGAGAAGGGCTTTCAGTTATTGAAAGCTGGGGCTTTCAGTATAAGACCTGTGCTTTTAACTGGATAAAGCAGAATCCGAAAGCGGATACCTTTTTTGTGGGACTTGGTTTTTGGACAAGGAGTTGTTCCGAGGTGTGTTTATTAGCAACCAAAGGACATCCTCACCGGGCATCACCAAATGTCAGACAGTTATGTATCGCACATCGTGGAGAACACAGTAAAAAACCAGATGAGATAAGGGACCGGATTGTAGAACTTTGTGGAAATCTGCCAAGGATTGAACTTTTCGCAAGGAAAAAGAGCGAAGGCTGGGAGTGTCTTGGAAATGAGATTGACGGCAAAGACATCCGAGAGGCTTTGAAAGCATTATTGGAAGAAGATAGCAGGTAACAAAGTATAAAAAGAAGAAAGTATATGCCACGGAAACTTATGAGCAACTGTGGCGTTATTTTATGGAAGGAAAGGTGATTTGTATGAATTATGAGATTACAGTAAATCAGTTAAACAAGGGGGATGGAAACATCCGTGCATTTGTATCGGTAGTGTTTGCAGAAAGTTTCAAGGTCAGCAACATTGCTGTCATTGAGAATAAGGATGGTCAGTGCTTTGTATCCATGCCGAGATATGCAAGCAGTAAAGACGACAGCGGATATAAGGATATCTGCCATCCGATCACAAAAGAATTTCGTGAAGAACTCTATGAAGGTATCATGAAAGCCTATGAACAGGTGCAGCAGATAGAAGAGAATCGGCTACAGCTTAAAATCAGTCAGGTGGATAAAGAGAAATCACAGGAACTAAAGTTCAATGTAAAAGTTACTCCGTTTGAACGGGATGAAAGCAACATCCGAGGTCTTGCGAGAATTTATCTGGAGGACTGCTTCGTGATCAATAATGTGTCGTTGTTGCAGGGGAAGAACGGGCTCTTTGTGGCAATGCCGTCTTATAAGACGAAACAGACCGATGAACAGGGGAAGAGTATCTATCAGGATATCTGCTTTCCGGTAACAAAGGAGTTTCGGGAAAAGCTGTATGGAGCAGTGAGAAAGTCCTTTGAAGAGAGCAAGGAAAAGCAGAAAAACGGTGCCGGTAAGGAGCAGGCGGAACCAAGTGCTGGGCGTGATGGCTGGCAGGAGGCGAAAGATACACCGTTTCGATGAGGAATAAAAAACGATATTATTTTAATAGGAAGTAAGGCAAACAGTTAGATAGGGCAGGCGATGTGATGAAATCACGGATCCTGCCGATTAGTTTTGGAGGTGCAATATTATGAAAAAGATTATCACAGAGAAAATGTTGGAAGATTATAAAATTTATCTGTATGAACAGGAAAAAAGCAAAGCTACCATACAAAAATATATGTGCGATTTGAAAAAGTTAATAGAATTTGTGGATAACAGAGAATTGGATAAGATGCTCATTATTCAATATAAAGAACATTTGAGGGAGAATGCAGATTATAAAACAAGCAGTATTAATTCTTTTTTGGTTGCAGCGAATCGTTTTTTTGAGTTCTTGGGTTGGTATGAACTTAAGGTAAAAACATTTAAATTGCAAAAAGAAGTGTTTCTGCCGGAAAACAGGGAATTATCAAAGCAGGAATATATGAAATTGGTGAAAACAGCTATGGATAGAGGAAAAGTCCGGCTGGGAATGATTATACAAACGATATGTGCAACAGGAATTCGAGTGAGTGAGTTATCTGCAATCACAATTGCTTCTGTAAAAAGGGGAATGGCAACTATATATAATAAAGGAAAAGAGCGGCAAGTATTAATTCCCAGAGATTTGCAGGTACGTTTACTGCGTTATATCCGGGTGAAGGGAATAAAGAAAGGTATGGTTTTTCAAACGTCAAGAGGAAATGCAGTCGATCGCACATGGATCTGGCGTGAAATGAAAAAGCTTTGCAGCGATGCCGGAATAGACCAAGACAAGGTGTTTCCACATAATCTACGTCATTTATTTGCAAGAACATTTTATTCCTTATATAAGGACATTGCCAAACTTGCAGATATTTTGGGACATAGCAGTATAGAAACAACAAGGATATATCTTAAAGAATCATACAATGAACATCGAAAACAACTGGAGAACATGAATTTGCTTGTGGATGATTGAAGTCTACATAATGATTATTATATAGATAAAATGCAACGTTTTTATTGATAGTCATGATGTTTAAAAAGCTTCGCCATCCAAATGTATGTATAATTCAATAACTATCATTTGGAAATACTTCGCATAAAAGCTCTTTTTGTCCATTGTTGTATAGAATGCGGCACTCGTCATTCTATTTCAACAACTTCATATCATGAAACAAAACTGTAAAAATCCGTTGGCAGAATATGCTAAACATTGAATAATTCTGTCGAATTAAATCGGTAATATTATACCATTTTGGAATATTTTATGCAACTAATTTTGTGTTTTTTCATTTTTCTCTATATATTGTACGCATTGAGTGTGTTTTTGTTTTTAAGACCATAATAATCATTATGTGGATACTGCCCATATACAGAAATTTAGGGAGGGGAAAAAATGAAAGAAAATACAATTTTTGGAATTATAATACTTGCTGTTTTTGCATATGGTTTTTGGCGTGCGTGGAAGCAGTTAACCCAAGGACAAGGAATTTTAGCAAGTCATCTTCCAACAAAGATATTGGAATGGATAAATCAGAAGAAGGCTGGTTCAGTTGTGATCAAAATTGGAGTCAGTTGTATTCTTGCGTATATATTTGCTGCCATTGCTGTAATTATGGCTGCCTATACACTTGTTGTAGTAATATTTCGATGGGTTAATAGTGTATGGTAAAGATTGAAATTTTAAAAATTCATAGAAGATATTAAAAATAGGTATTACTTTATGAACCAAATATATATTTATATATTTGAATATAAAAAGGAAGGAGGAATTATCATGCCAAATTTAATACTTGATAATGAAGAAAGTCTTGTTCTTAAAAAGATGATTGCTAGGGCAGAGGCAGAGAATCAAAATATGGAGTATGAATTTGATCCTGGATTTGCGTCGTATTCTTGTAGTTGTACTGCTCATAAGAAATCTTGTGGATGGGATTAATACAAAATGTAATTGTTTATATGTATAATTGCACATATTTGAGATGAGCGTTGGAGACATTACATTTTGTGTAATGTCTCCATTTTTGTTGGAGGTAAAATGTCAGAGATAATAAAAGTAAATAAAAAGATAATGATTTTGGTGTCCGAGGAATGTAATTTAAATTGTGTATATTGTTATGAACATTTTAAAAATCATAAAAAGATGAATTTTAAAATGGCCAAAAGAATTATAGACGACTTTTACGATAACACTGTGTCGGGTGATACAGTGTTAATAGAAGTTTTTGGAGGGGAAGCGTTTACTAATTTTGAACTTATTAAGCAAATAGATGACTATGTTATGAAAAAATATAGTGATAGAATTAATCTGTTTGAAACGACAACAAATGGAACATTAATACATGGTGAAATTCAAGAATGGCTTGAAGAACGAAAAGATAGATATGATATTTCTCTTAGCTTAGATGGTACGGAGAAAATGCATGATGCTAACAGACCAATGTTATCAGGAAAAGGAAGTTTTGAGAAGATAGATATAGACTTTTTTTTAAGAACATGGGACGAAGCACAGGCTAAATTGACAATATCAAATTACACATTGCCAAGATTGGCGGAGGGGATAAAATACATACACGAATTGGGATTTGTTTGTGATGCAACAATGTCAACAGGGATGGATTGGAATTACGATGATTATAAAGATATTATGGTAAGAGAATTAGGTAAACTTATTGATTATTATACAAATAATCCAGAACTTAAATTATGCACAATGTTAAATTATGATTTGAGGTTAGTGTTTTCGAAACTGAATCATGGGCATAGATTTTGTGGAGCATGTGAACTTACAACATGTTATGATAGTAAGGGAAATCAATATCCATGTCAGGGATTTGCACCTGTCTCATTGGGAAAGGATGCGGCAAAATTTATAAATTATGACGAGAAAAAAATGGATTTATCTCTAGATAATCCATGTGTGAAGTGTAAATTCTTTTTCTTGTGTGCAAATTGTTATAGTGCAAATTATTGTGTTACAGGATGTACTCATCATGTGGATGTTAATTTATGCAAAGCATATAGATTGTGCATATTAGCAAGTTCTAAAATACAATTTAACAGACTAAAGTTGAAAGAGCAGTATACGAATGATGATCGGCTTACATTAAAGGCGATTGAAATAATACAAGAAGAAATGTCAGAGTTTGAAAGTCCGTGGCTTGGAGAAAAAAAACATGTATGTAATACAAAAAACAGATGTTGTTAATATTTTAAAAGAATATAATATTTTTAATGAAATCCTGGAACTTGATCTTGAGAGGTATTATACTTCTCAGGATTTTGTTTGTATGGTAATAAAAGCTATATGTGATAATAATGATTATATAATTAAGATAATGACTGACAACGAAATAGAAGTGCTTGATGGAAATAAACAGTTAAATTTTGCTGAAGATTTGAGAAAAAAAGGGTTGCCAATACCTTGTAATTATAAAAGTATTTATGGAAAATACATATTACAATATCAAATAAATGATGAAAATTTCTTGATTCAGGTGGAAGATTATTTTGGAAAAGATGTTGAAAAGGTTGATATTGCTTTAGTACAATTTTTGGGAGATTTTTTGGGAAAAATGCATAGGCTTTCAATTGAAGAAAAATATTATGTAGGAAATGGAAGCGCATATAGAGCAATAATAAATGGAGAAGTAAAATTTAACAAGATATGTGAGAAAAAATTTTTGAATCAGCTAGATGCTAGATTAGTGCAAAAGGTAATACGAGAACATAATCGTTATTATAAGGAGATACAAAATATATGGACAAAACTTCCTAAAACAGCAGTGCATGCAGATCTTGGATTAATAAGTAATATTGTACATAATAAGTTAGGATTTGGTGTCATTGATTTTAATTTAGCAGGTGATGAATGTGTTTTAGGAGATTTATTAATTACTTGGTATAGCTCAAGATATAGTATGTTAATTGCGGGAACAATGGAAATTGAGCAAATCAAAAAAATAAGAAAAGAGTTTTTTGATGCCTACTTTAAAAATAGAAAATTGCAGGAATATGAAAATATAAATATAAAAAAAATAGCCTGTTTTTTAAATGGAATATATTATGCTAAATATCTAAATCAGTTATATAAAAATGGATATGAGGCTGAGGCTATATGTTTTTCAAATTACTTGGTTGAAAATTATAATAAAATTGATTTTGGATTGGATATGAGGGTTTAAGAAGATGAAAAAAATGGAGAATAAATATAATGAGCACATAAAAAAAGAAAAGATAAGACTATCAAGTAATACAATCGATTTTATTGGAATTAACATTGACTTAGAAACTGGTGATTATGGAGTTAAAACATACTATTCTCCAGTCTCTTGTATGCAATACACACCTAAAATTACTAATGAGATATTGACATATACTACAAAAAACAATATGAATAGATTTTTTTGGCTTGTTAGAGATGAATGGCAAATAAGAGAATATATTGCCTTGAAAAATAGAACTAATAAAAAAATGGAAGGATTATATGAATTATTAAAACGGTATAATTATATTAATGAAAATATAGTTGAAATTAAAAGAATGTCTGAAATGAAATTTACAGATAAAGAAGATAGTAAATATTCATCATTATACATACTGGGATTAAAAGGAGATAAAGAAAAAAAAATAATTAATTTTGAATGGTTTACAAGAAAATGTCCTGATCCGGATGATGTGGGTTATATGTATAAATATGATGACGAGTATTTTTTAAATTATTTGGCTACAATAAATATAATTGGATACAATATTTTAGCTAAAATGGCACAACGATTATTGTTCTATTATGCATCTATAAATATGCATTTATGGTGTTTTGCATCAGACTATTTTTCGGATAATAATGTTAAACATAAAATATATTTTAAAGGAAATTTTGAAAATATAACCTTTAGAAAGATCATAGAAGTAGCAAATTTACCTATAAAAGATTATATAGTTAGTGAAGTAGATGAATTTATACAATGTCACACAGAATTAATACTTTATGGTTTTGCTATTTGCGTTAATTCAAAAGAACACTTTTCTATTAATTGTTATTTTCGTTTTAAATAGGAGGTTTAAGCATGCTTGGTATGTTTGGAACAATGGTTGTTTTTGTTGTAATATTGGCTCTATTGTTTGGAGGCCTTTGTTCTATTACTGGAGAAGAAAAGAAGGGAGGAACTATCATTGGAAATTGTATTACAGCTATTATTTTATATGCGGTCATATTGGAATTGTTTAATACTGAGACATTAGCTGGAGGAGTATTTGAATCTGGACTTCCGTTGGTCAATAATGTGGAGAAGGCAGGAAGTGTTAGGCAATATTTTGTCAGCAGTCCTGCCCTTTTTGCTTTAGATTTTGTTGAACTGGTCAGTTTGACTTTGATGATTAATTGGGTATCTAATATGTTCTCTTTTGAAAATGCAGGTTTTGTAGGTAAGATTACATCGCGAATTGTTATTGTATTGGGAGGTATTATTGCATATGGTTTTTTCATGGATTTTGTAAAAGATAATGTAGTGATTAAATGGTGCGTTTATTGTGTTGAATGTCTTATAACGGGTGGCAGTATTTTGTATACACCATTATTGATGTTGTCGTTTATTACAGGTTTGAAAAAGGATAATTTGTTTTTGACCTATATTATCAAACAATTTCCGAGTACATCAATTGGAAAAGCAATTTCAACTGCTATTACCTCATCAGTGATATTTCTTTTACTAATAATTGTAATGGAGACACAATACGGAAGTATTTGTACGATGCTTAAGGGAACAGTGGATTCTCTGGAATCATGGGGGTCGGTTTTTATTATGATTATTGGAATATATGTTGTTGTGAATAGCATTAAAAGCAAAAAATAGTATCAGGAGGAAAGCTTGATGAGTGGACCTAAAATGGTAGGCATAACTTGTGATCCGGAAGTGATTGCAAGAAATAATGAGAGATTAAAACAAGTTGGCAAGGATAATTATTATAGAGGAGTGTTTAAAAATATTAATACAGATATTGAAAATACTGCTTTATGGGTGAAAAATTATGGAAATATGACACTGAAAAGATTGCCAACTGGGTACGGTGATGAAGCGGGAATACTTCGAAAAGTTGAACAATTAAAGGAAGATTATGCCGATCGGATAAATGAAAAGAAAATAGACATGAGCATTATTAATGGTAACAGTGCACAGCAGTTAAATGAAATTGGAGTGCAAAAAGTAAAAGACATTCCGAAGTGGAAAGAACAATTTTTGTATGACATTTCTGTTGTATTTAAAAAATTGCAAGAGGATATTGAAGAATTCAATGCAGGTATTAAACAGGTAAAAAAGGAAAATGAGCGTATTTCCAAGGAATCAAAGAAATGGTTGGAAAAGTTTAATGAAGAAAGGGACAACATAGAAAATATTAATATTAAACAAGTTCATATTGAAAGATTTTTGGGAGATGAAACAAGTATTCCTTTTATGCCAGAACTACAAGACTATACAGATCCAGAGATGTTGCCTTTTTCAATTGAAGAACTCGCTCTTCTTGAAATGCTTCAAAGTGACTTGGAAGAGTATTCTAATATTGATTATTTAACGGCTAGGGAGTGTAAATTGATACATAACATAAAAGCAGAGTTGAAATCCATAAATGATACGAGTGAAAAGGCATATTCAATGAAAAGTAAGAGAGCTATTTTACAGCAAATGAGAATGGAATATGCGAAACTTGATAAATATGTTTCAATGTTGGTGGCTGCTAGAAATGCAGAGATGGAGGAAAGAAGTACTTTAGAACTTGAATACATATCATTTTGCCAGGCGCTCGATGTTAAGCGAGCAAATTATGAAGAATTTTCGATTCAGGAATTAAGAAAGCGTGTAGAGAAATTAAGGAACAAGGTTGAAAAGCAGGAATCAAGGATTTATATAGAGGAAAGTATTGAAAATATTATGAAAGATTATGGATATACAAGTATATCATCATATCAGTTACATAACGCTGACAGCGTATCCAGAATTATTTTTGAAGATAGAAAAGGCGAAAAAATTTCAACTTCGTTTGGGGATGGAATGATTATGATGAATGTTATTGGTGAGGGGGACAAGCCACCTACGGATGCTGAGGTTAAGGAGATGGTTCGTCAGCAGGTAGCGTTTTGTAATCTGTATCCTAATATACGGGAGGAGTTATTAAAAAAAGGCATTCATATTAATTACGAAAATTTGATGCCTGTTTCAGCGGAGCAAACTTCAAATGAACATATTGTGCGTCAGAAGAATATCAGAAAATCAACTAAGCGATTTAGCTTTCGTCATGTGCAGCTAGTTTCAGAATCTCAGTCTGAGAGACAGTTTGAGGATGCTAATGTTCAACGTATGCAGTATGTAGATAAGGAGGAATGATAAATGGCTGGAGGATATCAATATTGCAGTTCTTGTAATAGAATTGAAAAGAATATGACAATATTTATTTGTCCGGGTTGTAATAAACCATATGAGACTGTAAGTGATGATAATGATGCAGAAGACAATAATAGTAATGAAAAATGGTATATAAAATGTAGAAGCTGTGGAAAATGGATATCGTTTGAAGATAAAGATAACATTCCAAATTCATGTCCTGAATGTTATGAGATTGGAATAAATAATGTGGGAGAAGACAGTATTCTATCGGAAGAAGAATACCTTTTGGAAATCGGTGAAATAAAATCAGAAAATGAGGTGGCTAAAAAAGACAGCGTACCGGGGGATAAAGAAAAAAATAATAATTCAGAAGAAGTAAATAGTATAGAAAATGATGAAAAAAATAAGTTGGGTGCACCGGATTCCGAGAATATATCACAAAATGATGATGAAACAGAAAAAGCTGATGAGACAGAAAGGGGAAGTGAACAGAAGAAAGATAATGAGCCGGAAACGAGTGATAAACCGGAAATGGTGGACGAGTCGGGAAATAATACTTCGGCAGATGATTTTGCACCAAAGTTTTACGGTCATGAAATGAAATCAGACGAACATAAATCTGAAATTAAGGAAATCAGTTACATAGAATTTATCAATAACAATGATGGAAAAGTTATAAGAATAGGCAGAGGTAAGCATATTCTTGGAAAACTGGGTGATGTTGAAAGCGATTATTTTATTGAAAAAAAATATATTGGCAGACAGCACGCGATGGTTGTTGTTGACCAAACAGGTGCGTTTATTGAGGATTGGAACAGTACAAATGGAACGAGAATCAATGGAGAAATGATTTATAAGAGACAGGGGAAAATGCGTATTGTTAATGAGGACATTGTTACTATGGCAGACCAGAATTTCGAGGTGAGGATTTGCAGGTAGACAGATTATTATTTCCCGTGACTGCTCTGGGCCCTGGAAACAGACTGGCAATGTGGATGATAGGGTGTCATAAAAGGTGCAAAAAATGTGCAAATCCGGAATTGCAAAATTTTGATAAGACAAAAGATATATCCGTAGAACAATTGGAAAATATGATTTTAAAAATTGATACAGAGCAAATAGATGGGATTACTGTAAGTGGTGGCGAACCGTTTGCACAGCCTTTTGAATTAAAGAAGTTTTTGCAGAAAGTTTCATCGAAAATTGAGGATATTCTTGTTTTTTCAGGATATACATATGATGAATTACTAGAAATGACGGATAGTGATGTGCAGGAATGTTTTCAGTATATAGGTGTGCTTATATCAGGTGAATACATTGATGAAAAAAATGACAATAAAACAGCACTTATAGCATCAACAAATCAGAAGATATATTTTCTGAAAGAGAATTTAAAAGAAAAATATAAAAAATATATGGATAAAGGGCGGCAGATTCAAAATGTTTATTGGGAAGATGAATTGATGTCGATAGGAATACACAACAATGAGAGGGGTGTTAAATGATGAAGATGCCTAAATGGATTCGTGAATTTGAATGTTTTACAAAGATAAAAAACTGCATTGTGATAGAGGGAAATATTTATGATGAATATCCTGTATTAGATGATAATAATGAAAAGTGTGCTAATTTTTTGAAATTAGACAATTATATTCACAAAATATTATCTGCAAATGGATACAGCGTATGCTTTTATGATCCGGTAAACGGATTTTATAACAGAAATAAACAAAAAAGTGCTGTTTCTGTTTTTTCTGAAACGATGGCTGAATTTGAAAAAAATAAATCTCAATTATCAGACTCGGACAGACAGTGCTTAGAGGCATACCACTATATGGAGGAAACACAGGATGATATAAGAGTGAATGGTCAGATAGACAGTGCCATAATGTGTGATACCTTAAAGGCAAGTGAATTTATTAAGAAAATATTGATTGAAAATAGAAATCCTTCTGTTTTCTGCGTGAATTTTGCATCCCAGACCCTTGCAGATCCTATACGGATGCAGGATGCAGAACGTGCAATTTTTATGAATCTGCTCTATGCGTCAATGAATTCGAGGAGAAATGTCGGAAATGAAGATAAGGTAAAAAGACAAAATCTGCTGATAATGATAGTTGATAAGGTAAATGATATTCCGGCTTGGTTTTATCTTGATAATCCGAATGTTAAGAACATCATATTGCCGACACCGGACAAATATGTTCGTCTGGAATATGTTAATTTGTACCGCAATTTCTTTGAGGAGAAAAACAGTGATTTGACACCGGATGAACAGGAAAAAAGAATAGACCATTTTATAGATATAACTGATGGAATGAAAATACTTGACCTTAAAGGAATAATGGAATTAAAAATGATTCAGCCGGAGGGAGAAAGAAGTCTTTTAGATGTAACTGCATTATATAAGTATGGAATTAAGGAAAATCCGTGGGATGCGATAGAAAGAGGTCAGATTGAAAATGCAGAACAGGAGATTAAACGCAGGGTAAAAGGACAGGATTTAGCTGTTCAGAAAAGTATATCTGTAATAAAAAGAGCAAAAACAGGCTTATCGGGACTACAACATTCGTCCAATTCAAAACCTAAGGGAATTTTATTTTTTGCAGGACCAACAGGTACAGGAAAGACAGAACTGGCGAAATCTTTGGCAGAACTTTTATTTGGTGATGAAAGTGCGTGTAGAAGGTTTGATATGAGTGAATATGCAGAAAGTCACTCAGCACAGAAGTTGTTTGGAGCACCTCCGGGATATGTTGGATACGAGGCAGGAGGTCAGTTGACAAATGTAATTAAGGAGCATCCTTTTTCATTGCTGCTATTTGATGAGATTGAAAAAGCATCGCCAAGTATATGGGATAAATTTTTACAGATTCTTGAGGATGGAAGAATGACAGACGGACAAGGAAATACTGTGTATTTTTCGGAAGCCTTGATAGTCTTTACAAGTAATCTCGGAATTTATAAGGATATTGGAGGTGTAAAAACAAGGGTGGTAGATATCAATATGCCTTATGAGCAGGTTGAAAGTACAGTGACAGAGGGGATACAGGATTATTTTCATCAAAAAGGAAAACCGGAAGTATTAAACAGGATTGGAAAAAATCTGATAGTGTTTAATTTCATTCAGCCTGATGCTGCGAAAGAAATCATGAGGTCACAGATAAATAAGATATGTGGGAAGATTAAAGAAACTCAGACGATTGAGATTGAGTTAAGTGAAAATGTATGGGAGAAAATAGAAAAAAAAGTTCTCGAAAATCTTGAGGAAGGTGGACGAGGTGTTGGAAATGTGGTAGAGGAGTATTTTATCACACCGCTATCCAACTATGTGTTTGATAACCATATTGAAAAGGGCAGTGTAGTCCGGATTATGGATATTTCGGAAACAGATGGTATAGCAAAATTGATTTGTGGGTGATATAAATGTTGAGATATGTTGGTGTTGTTGATAGAGGATTGGTGCACGAAACAAATGATGATGCGGCGATGTTAAAGCACTCGGTAATACACGATGGGATTTTTGAGGGAGAGTCTGATATAGAAGGGGGACTGTTCGCAGTGGCGGATGGTGTCGGTTCTATTGAAAACAGTGAACTGGCATCCCGTTATGTACTGTATTGTCTGGAAGAGTGTAATCCGAGAAAAGCAGAAGAAATAACTCAATGTATAAATCAGGCCAATATTGGTCTTGTAAAAAATAATTATGGAAGTATATTAAGTACCACATTGTGTGCGGTTGGAATATTGGGAAGCCAATTGATTTCATATAATGTAGGAAACAGCAGGTTATACAGATTTAGGGGGAGTTATCTGCGTCAGTTGACAAGAGATCATTCTAAGGTTCAGGAATTATTGGATATGGGAAGATTGAATGAAGAAACTGCAAAAGATTATCCGGAGAAAAATGTCATTACCAAATGTTTAGGTGCGGCAGGCTTTTCAACTGACTGGATAACAGTTACGGAACACAGGGAGAATTTTATATATAACGATGTTCTTATGCTTTGTACGGATGGAATACACGACTATATTGAGATTGAAGAATTGGAAAGTATTCTTTCGGAGGATATGTCTTTAAGAGATAAGGCAAGGAAGATAATTCAATGTGCGCATAGAAAGGGTGGACAAGACAATGAAACGGTAGTGCTTATAGAGAAAAATGAATGATATTTTTATAAAGATTTATGGATTTTGCATTTATAAAATAAATGATTATTTTTTAGTATGAGTTATAAGCGAGGAGAAAAATAATATATGGATAAAAAAGTAAAGACGGAAGAAATAAAGACAGATGTAATGCCGGGGATGTCAGGAAACATAAAGACAAGTGCAATGCCGGGGATATCAGAGAACGTAAAGACAAGTGCAATGCCGGGGATGTCAGAGAATTCAAAGACGAGTGCGTTACCGAATGTAGGAGAAAATGGCAAGAATGATTTTGAAAATGGTGCGGTACAGGAAAATACAAGAAAGTTTTATGGAAATAACGATAATAACAATGTCAGCACAGAAAAAATAATAGTCAATGATAGAGGAGATAAGCATTATAGGACTATTGGAGATTACTTTAATGAAGGTGGCGAGGCGGGATTATGCCATGTTGAATGTATTGAAACAAATAAACAATATGTTGCCAAGATTTATTTTGATACAAGAAGATATAATAAACATATAGATGAATTTAGTGATGCTGTTAAACCTAGCAGTAAGGATGGTTTAATGGAATTATGTGACCGTGGATTTGTAGAGGGTCATGGCAATAGGGTATATATTTTGCCTGATTACTCAGGAAAAGAGAACCTGTTTAAATATTTGGAAAATCATACGTTGTCAGAGGAAAAGATAATTGAACTTATAAAGAACATAAGTGAATCGTTAAATACAATGCATATGAAAGGATATTATCATAGGGATATAAAACCGGATAATATTTTATATGGCAACTTAGAAAGACCAATTATTATTGATTATGGTATTGTTACTTCGGCTAATTTATCTATAAGTGATGTTGCGGTAACAGAAACAGTAAAGGGAACACGAGGATATATACCACCGGAATTTGATGGTTCAGTGGGAGAAAGTGTAAGTTCAGGAGATAGGAAAATAGAAGTTATGGCTGGTCCCAAATATGATTTTTTCCAATTAGGGATTGTTATATGTGACATTTATTGTAGTATGTATGCGGGAATGGGAATCGCAAAACGAATGTTTATGAGCAATAAAGAAACATCAAATTCGTGCAGATATGCAAAATTTAAATTTCCACCAAATTTAGAAAACAATCAGAGAATGGTAAACCTTGTAAGGGCTTTATTAAGATTTAATTTCGTAGAACGTGCGGGATATAAAGAGGTTATGGCTTGGTTAGATGGTGCTGTTCTTGATGTTGATAGTCCGACAGGAAAAGATAAAAAAGCTCAGTATATGTATCAGTTTGACTCAAAAGACTGCCATTCAGAGGAAGAACTTGCTAGAGCAATGGCTCTCAGTTGGAAAAAAGGAATTGAGGAGGTAACAAGAGGAAGATTAGGAGAAACTTATAAAAACAGGCTGGGGATGGAGTATAAGAATTCATCGGACAGGATTAGTAATATTGAATATGACTATGAAAGAGTGAGTCCAGATATTGCAAAACATGCGGTATTGGCAGAAATTATTGGATTTTTGGGAAGAAATATGGCGTTTGCCTGGAAGGGCTATATTTACGAAAATGAAACTGGTAATACGGATTATGCATCTTTAGCAGAAGACTTGTATTCTGATGCGAATAATGTGAATGCAAATAATTTTGATGAATTAGTAAGCTCAAGAGCTTTAAAGGAATTGCTTTATCCACAGATCCGTTTTGTTGATGATAGTTCATCGGATAATGACAAGCAAAAAGTAGATTATGATGGCTGCATGAAAAATATTAGATATCTTAATGATATGGCAAAAAATTCTATGGAGTTAGCCAAATATTATGTGGCGGAATTGTGTTATAGAAATGCTGAAAGTAGCAATATGGACAGCTATATCGTTGGTCTTTATACGAAAGGAAAAACCAAAGATTTAATAACATTTTTGCAGGATACTTTTTCAAGCGTCAATATTGACTCTGCGTTGAAAATAGCAAATACAGAGAGTGATGACTACAATAATCCGATATTGAAATTCTTGAACGATTATAAGAAATGTCCTCGATTAAAAGCCTGTATCATAAGTGCGTTTGGTTTAGAGTATGTACTCCTTGATGAAATCAAGATGACAGGATCTACGACGGAGCAGATCTTAGAATTGATTGTATTGTTAAGCTTTTGTGATGAGGTTAGCAATGCCTCCGTGGGTATTAAAGATATTTTTATGCAGACATGTTATGTCAACGTAATATGTGAGTATATAAAGGAAAAAAATAATTGGAAATATATTGATGCAACAGGGAATACAAAAGCAGGTGAGTATAAAAAACGTCTTGATCAAGGAGCTGAAATTATAGAGAAACTTAATGGTTCGGGGAATTATAAAATATTTTGTGAGTTTGTGAGAAGTTTATTTAATCTTCAGAATTTAATTCAAGATGTAATAAAAATTTTTGTATATGATGTGGATTTTGCATCGTCTGGATTGTTGTTATGTACACAAAAGAATGGAGACAATGTATTTTTAAATAGTGCTATTGTAGCCCAAAACGAGAAAAGTAATTTGTGCTTAGTAGATGACAAGTTTCTTATTCCCAAAGAGGTGGCAGAAAAGAATTGTAAGAACAAATTAAAGATTTCTAAGCCTAAGTCCCAGAAAGATATAATGGTATATTCTATCGAGTCTACGCATGAATATGCTAAAAGATTTCGTAATTCATTCCGAAATCTTGTTGGTGATGGAATCGATGAAATATTGAAGAAAAGTAAAATGAAATTATTGATTGATTTTATAATAGCATTGATTGTCGTTGTGTTGGGCATTGGTTTAATATTTTCAGGGATAATGCTTGCCACATCCAAAACACTTAATGAAGGAAATATAAATCAGACAGTTGAAGTTGGAACGATAATCCTCGACTTTGTGCTTGGCTGTTCTTTTGTCATGGGATGTAAGGGAGATTTGAAAGATGCATGGGATAATCTTGCTCTTTTTAATAATAACCAGGAGATGATAAGAAAAATAAAATTAATTGATAACATGATAAATAAATTAGAAAGTGCCACAAAAAATAAAAGAATGCTTTGTTTAGATGTGGATGAAAAGGAAGTAGTTAAAATTTCTGGTTGTGCAGGAAATAGTGCAAAAATGTATATAGAAAAACATCATTTGTGTAGTACCAATTCATCCTATAAGGCGAGTAGGTCTTTCATATTATTTGCAGTAGGTATAATTGGATCGGCATTATTCTTATTTAGCCATATACCTGCAAAGAATGTATTTGGTGCCATGCTTGAAAACAATGTAAAACAGGCTGAAGTGTTTTCTGAATCAAGACAGTCTCTTCCAAGCATTATATATGTGATTGATAAAAAGGTGACGTATGGTGTTTTGTTCATTACTGAAGCAAATGCAAAAATCAGTTTGATTAGTCAGTATAATGCAGAGAATATTGATACTAAACAATTTGAAGAACGTAGAAAGGCATATTATTCGCTTTGTAAAAAAGCTGGATATTCCATTGATGCAGGATTGTTGGCAACCTTGGATAAGATAGATATATCCAAGTCGGAATATATTAAAGGAACAAAAATAAGAAAATCAGCTATGCTGACGGAAAAGAAAAGAAAAACCGTAGTGAAACATTATCTGAATGTAATACCGGAGGATTCTAATTATGCGGATGCACAGAAATTTATGGATTCATATTTAAACGAATTATATAAAAAGCAACAGAGTTATATTGAAACCGATAATACGAAAGCATTAATAAAACTGACAGCTAAGTATAAAAAATTGTTGAAAGGGAATGTAAATGGATCAAAATTAAAAGATAGCTATAATATATTAAATTGTAAAACAGACACAGAACAAAAGGCAAAAGAACTAATAGCACTGCAATTACATTACAAAGGGAGCGATTGGGCGAAAGAGGGAATGTTAAGAATTTCATGTCAAAGATATGCGAGAGGAAAATACTATGTTCAAGTACAAAAAAAGACATCTGGTTTATCAAGATTATTTCATAAGTATGATACAGAATTTTATGTGTTTAATACTTACAGATATGATATGGTAACGGATGTTCCGAATGATATTAAATTTGAACCGCAATCTTTTAAACCAGGTATTAGCCCTAAAAAATATCTTGCTTTAATGGGGTGAAAATTATATTAGTGTAATTGAGAAGGAGATAAATATGGCTAGAGGAAATGATGCATATGATTTGCTAATAAGTGATGAACAAGAACAAAATAAAGGAAAATTACTATATGAGGAAAAAGGAAAATTGAGATATATTTTTTATGACATGATTGGATTTATTATTTTTATTATGATTATAAAATATTATAACAATATTGATCCTAATATGCATATTGCATATATGGCTATTCAGTTTATTGGTTTGGTTTTTGTAATATTTAAATTAGCTAAACATTTCAACACATGGCGTTCAAAAATAGAAATATATGAGCATTATATTGTTGCCTATGGTTATCAAGCATATTTTAACATGGATGGGTTATTTATATATCCCAGAAATTTCAAAAAAGAACAGTGGGGAAGTGGCGTTTGTTATGGATATGGTTATTCGGGAAAGCGCATTTACATAGTATTTCCGAAATGGAGTGACATAGAGACCATAGTTGTTTTGGATAAAATGGATAGCAGTAAAATAGAGAAAACATTGCAGCAAATAGGAGTTAAGCCATTCAGTGGTTATTAAAAACAGTGTTAAAAAGAATGATGTCAATTGAAAAGCATTATTTTATATTAGTCTACCATTTTTACATAGGAGCTAACTTATGAGACAGGATTCAAGAACTTATTATCAAGAGAGATATTCTGAAGTGATTCAAGCTGGCGAAGATCCAGCGGAGGTTGTGAATGCTTTGGCAGATCGACTTATGCGTAATGATCCGGAAGCGATGGATGTGGCATGTCGGGTGATTTATTATAAGTTTTATGATTTGGCGGTGCGTTATGCTCAGCAATCAAAATGGACATCGGATTATGTTGATACAATTTTAGACCAGGCATGTGAAGATTTCTATAGGATGTGTACTAGAGGACTGGATGAGTCTGTGCTGACTCAGGGAGTATTTGGGCTATTGTATAAGCAGGTTTATTATGGGTATCGTCATATAATAAATGAAAACAAGAAATACTCTAAAAACACTCAATTTGAAAATGACGATTCTGATGACATAGAAAGAATTAATGCAAAGAACAATCGGGAAGATAATATTTCATCAGATGTTTTGGAAAATGTGCTTGCGGAGGAAGAGGCGGATTGTGATAAAAGAGTGCTTGATTTTTTCAGACAGGCATTAATGGATAATAAAGAGATTCCATATCAGATGATTACATATTGTTATGCATCTTTATTGCCTATGATGTTTAAGGAAAGCAGTGATGATCTGTTCAAAGAAAATATAAACCACTTGTCGGCAAGAGGAAAAGGCAATTCATGGTTTAAAAATGGAAAAACGGGTGGAGATATTAATAGAAACAGCTCTATTCTCTTAAAGTGGGCTGTTGATGCAATGAATGAGCAAACAACGGGATTTTTGAGTGAAGAGTTCGAAAAGTTTTACATACAAGAACCGATAGTAGGAATGCCATTTTCATGGGGAGCACCATATCGTCTCGCATTAAAAGATGAGCATGGAGGAAAGGCAGTTAAAGACATTGTCATTACTGAAGAATTTGATACATTGAGAATAAAGAATTGGCCATCTCGAGTGGGAATGCGATTATACGAAGATACTAAGAGAAGAATGTGTCAAGATAAAGAGTTTCGGAAAGCTGCTGTTGGACGGGCAGAAAAAATTATTTATGATTTAAGCAGATAATTAATGATCAGGACAATTTATGGAGGTAGCATATATGGAGCATTTGACACAGAATCAGATTAACAAATTGACATATTATTATTTGAATAGGAAAATTCTTTCAAATGAGCTAGTGAATGCAAAAAAGCATATGGCACAATGCCAATCCTGTTATGAGAAGTTTTGTATCAGTATTGTTGCGGCTCATGAATTGGGAGAAAAAAAATTGATAGATATAAGTATGTTGGCTGACGGAAATGAAAGTCAAAATATATTTGTTCGAATTAATTCTGTTGCCGGAAAGTTACAGGTATCCGTAAACGAAGCTTTGGAAAAAACAATGGCAAAACTTTGGAATTTTATGCCGGAATCACAGATTGCAGTGGCGAGAGGAGAGGATAATAAAAACAATCAAACTTTTGTTAATCAGCAATCAGAATATTCTTCCATCACTTTACAAGATAATCACTTGGTTATTCGTTTGGATGACGAATATTTTAGCAATGCAAGGTATGAGGCAGTATACACAGAAAATGGAGAGGAGATAATAATTCCATTTTCATATAACGAAATGGAAGAATGTTTAGAAGTAACTGTTGAGATTAAGAGTAGTGATTATGAATTGATAATTAGGGAGAGTAATAAAGAATGAAAATTGAGGAATTGGCAGGAAATTATTGTATTTTATCTACGGAAGAAGAGGATTTTGAGGTGGAGATATACGATACAGTAGAGTTTGAGAATGTAACATATGCTTTTCTGCTGCCAGTGGATGAACCGGATTCGGAAGATATTTATATTATGCAGCAAAATATACATGATGATATTTGTGAGTATTATCCAGTGGAGGATGATATTGTTTTAAACTCTTTGCTTGAAATATTTAAAGAGAGAAATAGTGAGCAATTTATATTTGAAGATTAAAATTTGCTAGTCGGGGGGAGTATATGTTTGAAAAAAGAAAGAATAAGAAATTGATAAATGAAATTATCCGATTAAATGATGAAGCGGTCAATGCAGAAAAGCAGGGAGATTCAGTTCGCGTATTGTCTTGTATTGACAATGCATGGGAACTGGCTGGTAAGAATAAGACACATCAGCTTTTGAATTGGGTCGTAATGTGTAATTATACTCGATATCATCTTTTGTATGATCCTAATGTAGATAAGCGACAGAGTAGAGAAACATATATATATTTAAGGAATATTGTAAAAAATAATATCTCCAAGGAACAATATAATATAATTAAGGAACAGTATGGGGTTCTATTGGTTGATTTGATGTCGTTGCAGCTTGAGGGTAAACAAAATGGATTATTTGAAGAGATTTTAGAGGAAGCGTTTGTGTTAAGTGAAGATAATGAAATCGAAACACAACGAAGAGAGTATTTGCACATCATGTCTTCTGGATTCGCAGCGTCATATTATGTGCAGTCGGGAAATTATGCTGTGGCACTTCATTATGGCACAATGATATTAGAGATGGTAGAGTACGATGAAGAAATCAGTACTTTAAAATTATTTTTTTTAAATCAATTATTATTTACTTACACTTTATCCGGACAAATAGATCATGCTACTAATTTAGGAAGATTTTTATATGTTAAATATTTGAAAAATGAAGTGCAGATTGATAATATGGATGAGATTCATCGAATGTTTGAGGGATATACAGTTGCACTGACGATGAAAAGTGAATATCGTTTAGCCTATCACATCTTAAAAAAAGCATTTGATAAAGGAGTTATAGCTGAAGGAAATGAAAATACATATTTATCAGATTTGTATTTTGCGTTTATAGATATTGCTGAAAGATGCAAAGTTGTATTAAATGATGAAATTTATCAAAATGCGGAGCTCTTATTGGAAAAAAGAAGAAAAACAAAAGATTTTCGATCTGAATATATAACAGAAAAAACAGCCTTGGATCTAGTTTCAGCAATGCTTTCCAAAAATCAGAGAAAAAACTATATTGCATTTATAGATAAAGTGTATGATAGGTTTATGGAAGAAGGATGTCCGGAAGGAGAATTTGTTGCTTATTTACCACAGATGGCAGTTTTGTTAAGGGAGTATGGAGAATTAAATGAGGTAACAAAGTTAAAAAAGTGCGGTAAGCATATTATGATTCAGCTATATAAATATATTCAGCAATGTCAGTATTATATAGATAATGACAGAATGTTAGAAGCTCTTGTGAATGCAGAATCTTCCTTTATATTTGCGTATTCATCACTAGAAAAATATATATCCAATAAGGAAAAGTTTGAATATATATTAAATTATAAAAATTTACTGCCAACAATTGTGAGATACAGAGATAATCAAATCATGAACAATACGGAACTTTGTCAAATTTTAAAAGAGGTAAATGCAGCTAAGGATTTGATTGCACAAATGTCGGGTAGCCTGTTTTCTCAGACGCTAAATAAAGAAACCATAGAGAATTTACAGGGCAGATTAACGGAATTAGGGAATCTGTTTTCTGCAAAATATGGAAAACGTAACAGGATACCACATTATTCTATTGACGAGTTTGAACAGAGTGTACCGGAACATTCTATTGTACTGGATATATTTTTTTCAAAATCAGATTTATACTTGCAGCCGATAGAAGATATCGAGCAGTCATATGATTATGATATGCTGGAATGCTTTATTTGGATTAAAGAACATGGTATTACATTACGTTATCATAAAAATGATAGTGTGGCAGATTTGTTGGACACATTAGAGGAATTTTTGGAAACAATACAGGATCCCCATCGAAAATATAAAAAAAGGGCGGAGGATGTTTATAATAAATTGTTTGGAGATTGTATGGATGATGCATCCGAAATAGACACAATATACATTTGTCCGCACGGCTCGGATGCCAATGTTCCGCTCGATGTTGTTCTTTCGCAGAATCCAAGACTTCAGAAATGTAAGATTGTATACCTGCAAACTGTAAGAGAATTATTTTATCGTAGTGAAAAAACAAAATTGACTGATATTTGCATCGTTGGAAATCCAAGTTATAGTTTGAAAGACAGTTATTCTGATGAAATTATATCGGGAAAAAGAGGAATGCATCTTGTACCATTGCCTTTTAGTGAATATGAAGCAAGGAGCGTTGCTAATATATATAATGAAGAATGCTATATTGGAAGGGCGGCGATGAAGAGCTGTATTAAATCCGGTTACCGCATGTTTCATATTGCAACACATGGATTTTCGGAACGTGAGGATATAAAAAATGTGTGGTATTCAAGTGCTTTATCCTTTGCTGGAATTGTCGATTGGATGGATTCCGGAATAGAGCAGGGAGAATATGGGAATGGAATATTGACTGCTGATGAAATCAGTAGAATGAATTTGGCAGGAACGGAGCTGGTTGTTTTGTCGGCATGTAATTCAGGGAGTAGTTTATTATATAGCTCAAATCATATTGCTGGATTGCATATTGCTTTTGCTGCGGCAGGTGTTAAGTATATCGTTTCGTCATTATGGGAGGTAGATGACTTTGCTACTGCGGTGTTAATGCAGCTATTTTCGGAAGGGTGGAATGCAGGAATATCAGTCGAAGGAGCACTGTTGGATGCGAAGAAAAAAATGCGGAGTATGACGGCAGGTGAGATATATCATTATATTGCTAGAAATGATGCAATGGACAGTGTCCCAAATGAGGTGCTGAATGGCATTTTGGACATGGATCCGGGGCGGCTGTTATTTAGAGAACCATATTATTGGGCTGGTTTTGTTTGTTATCAAAATATGTTAAGTGAATAGGAGAAAAGAGAAATGGGATTATTAAAACAATTTTTTTCAAAGAAACAGAAAAATTCATTTAAATTGGAGACACAAAGAACACTAATAGTAGATGGGGAGGAAGTGGAATTAGATCAGGAAGCGGTAAAATTTCTTGACACTTATGATCAAAATATAGAAGCAGCACAAGCAGGAATCGGGGATGCTCAGTTGGTAGTTGGTAAAGCTTTAAAAGATTTTGCAGATTATTATTGGTACGGAATGAATCGGATTGATGAAGCTAATGACTGGTTGAAAAAGGCTGCAGATCAAGGATATGGAGCAGCGTATACACAGCTTGGCATGTACTATTATAGTGACCGTTATGAACATTTAGATTACGAAAAAGCAATATCATTATTTCGTAAGGCGGAAGAATTAGGTGATGCGGAGGGAGTGTATCAGATAGGATATTCCTATAAAAATGGATATGGAGTAGAAAAAGATGTGTATGAGGCGTTTTCTTATTTTTTAAAAGCTGCTGAACTAGGTCAAGATGATGCGATGGAAGAAGCTGGAATTGCATATTATGAAGGAAATGTTGTGGAAGAAGACAAGGATAAAGCGTTCAAATTTTTATCAAATGCTTATATCAAATGTGAATATCATTTAAAGCCATTTTATTATTATCTTGCAAAGTGCTATATGCAGGGAGAGGGAACAGAAAAATGTCCGGAAAAGGCGGTAGAAGTTTTGAAAAAAGGGTCTCGCCATAATATTTCGAGAAAGTGTGATGACGGGATAAATATGTTGATATATTGTTATGAAAACGGAATTGGAACAGCCGTGGATATGAAAGAAGCATCAGAATTAAAAAGAAAGGTCAGAGAGTCAGAAAAACTATGGGATGACATTATTTCAATGATGTCGGATGACAATGCAGAGTAAAAAATAAATAAAATTTAAAAGGGTCTTGATTCAAATGTGAGTCAGGACCCTTTTTGAGTTTTTATGGGAAAACAGCGGATATACCAGTATAAGATATAATTGAAATGAGGTGTTGAGCATGGGATATGACAAAATGATATTTGGAAATGATTTTTCGGTAACAATGGATAGTAATGTAACACAGACGAATAATAATGTAATCGTTGTAGGAACATCTGGGTGTGGAAAATCCATGAGCATTACAGAGGCAAATCTTTTGTATACGGAAGAATCAAGTGTAGTTGCGTCATTTGCAAAGAGATCCAGGGTAGAAAAATACATCAGATTGTTTAGAAATAGAGGTTATGAAGTGGTTGATCTGAATTTTTCTGATCCTCTTCACTCTGTTATGGGCTATGATCCCTTGGAGTATATAACTTCCTATGATGATATTTCTTTTTTAGCAAGGGCAATCATTTCATCAGACGATAGGAAAAATCTTGAAAAAACTGATCCATATTGGGATCAGACCGAAATTTCGTTGCTTTCGGCATTGATTGCTCATGAAATTTTATTAAGAGATAAAGCAACAATGAAAGATGTTATAGAATTGTTTCACCGGCTAAAGATTACCAGTCAAATGGAGGTGATTACTACTTCGTTAGATGCGGATTTTGTTGAATTAGAACAAAGAGACTTCTACTGTTACGCAGTCACGATGTGGAAAACCTTTAAAGCGTGTCCGTTACGAACGGCACTTTGTGTACTTTCATCACTTTCGGCAATTATTGATACAGTTTTTTGCGGAGAATGTATTAATATGCTGAAAAAGAAAGAAAAAATAGATTTTGAAAGAATAATTGAAAAAAGGACAGCGGTGTTCATTACTACTTCGGCGGTTAATCCTGCTTTAAATGTGTTTGTCAATGTATTTTACAGTCAGATGTTTAAAGAGCTGTTTGAGGCACGAGAAAAAAGTATTGTGGAAGGCATTCCAATACGGATTATTTGTGATGATTTTGCATGTGGTGCCAAAATATATAATTTTCACGAATATATCAGTATTTGTAGGGAAGAAAAGATTTCTATAACAGTTATGCTGCAGAGTGAATCACAATTACAGTCTATATATGGAGATTATGAGGCGCAAACTATTTTAAATAACGCTGATACCTATGTATATATGGGAGGAAATGATGTAAAAACGGCTGAAAATATAGCTAGGCGTGCAGGAAAGGAGGTGCTGGAAATATTATATATGCCTGTAGGAAAAGAATTGATTTTTCGTAGGGGCGAAAGCGGACCGATAATAGCTGATAGATATGATTTGTTAAATGATAAAGAATTTTTGAAAATATCATAAATGAGTGAGTTTTTCTGCAGATTCTCCTGATGTTCATATAGAAAGACAGGAAGGAGAGAATTTGATATGGACAAAAACCAATTAAGAAATGTTTTGATTCAGCTAAGAGGTGCAACAGAATGGTCGCAGCAATACTTTGCAGATTATTTTTATATTCCCAGAAGGACTTTACAGGAGTGGGAACATGGAAAAAGGGGAATGCACGAATATTTGTTACGGCTTATGGTGTACAAATTAGAACATGAAAACATCGTAAGCGATTTTTCAAAAATGTTTGAAAAATAGTGAGTAATTTGGAAATATCAGTGGATGTAATAGTAGATGTTTACCATAAGCCTAAGGAGGAGTGCCTTATGAGAAGTATTATAGTAGATTTTGAATTTTGTACAGTGAATAAAAAACAGAGAAATATTACTGGAACCAAACTTTATCATGAAATTATCGAATTTGGTGCGGTTATGCTGGATGAAGATATGAATGTGCTGGGAAGATTTCAAAAATTTGTAAAGCCTCAATATGGTAAGGTCTCGGCAGATATTACTCGCTTGACTGGGATAACGTCAATGACGTTAGAAAATGAAATGAAGTTTTCGGATGTCCTGGAAGCATTTGTAAAATGGATCGGCTATGAAAAGTTTCAAATATGTTCTTGGTCAATGTCAGATTTTAAGCAACTATCAGTAGAGGTTGCAGAGAAATGTCCGGAAAATGATTATGAATACATATTTGATGGCTGGCGGGATACCCAAAGAGAATTTGGAGATGGAATAGGATACGAAGGTTCACTTTCGCTGAAAAATGCTATGTCGGCTATTGATGAATCATTTGAGGGGAAGGCTCACGATGCATTAGTTGATGCAGAAAACACAGCATTGCTTGTGTCGTTATTAGCAGACAAAAAACAGTTTGATAAAAGGACTAAAACACTGCAGGAACTGTTAAAACCATCTGAAGAAGTAAATACTTTGGGAAATATGTTTGGGGAATTATTTGCACAATTTGGATATTCCTTTTAGCAGAAAACTGAGTAATTTCAAAAAAATAACGGATGTATTAGAAAATAGGGTGGAATAAAAAAAGGAGGTAACTATTATGGACAAAGCAGTTTTAAGAAAACGGAACAATGTAACAGCCATTAAATGGCAGGAAGGACAGGTGAGTGTTATGAAAAATCAAAAAAAGTATTTTTCTCTTGCAGTATTGGTATGTATCATACTTGCCGGTATGTTTTTTATGGGAGAAACAACGAAGGCAAGTGCAGCAACGAGAAAAGGATACATTATTGGGACATCTAATGTCAGAGTGTATTCTAACAGTGGATTGACTAAGGGGTATGGCTGGATATATCCAACGGATGAGGTACAGGTTATTACTGTGACGAGCCGTTATACAAAAGTGATTTATCCGATTTCAAGGGGACGTTACAAAACCGGTTATATTGCTACAGGAAATATTTTAACCGCAACTGGAGGCTCAACTTATACATCTTCTGGCAGATTTACAACGTACAGAAGGAATAGTACAGCAAATCCTTATGGATATGCTGACAGGAATGATCAAATTTTGGTACTTGGGAGCAGAGGTGATTTTACGCAGATAAAATATCCGATTCAAGGGGGCTTTAAGTATGCGTTTGCCAGAACAGTAGATGTGAATAATTATGTGAAGGGCAACAACAGTAATGTGGAATCTACAAAAATCGCCGATGGTACATATACTTTAGTATCTGCATTAAATAATGGTTATGTTGCTGATATTGCAAATGGAGATTCACGCAGTGGTGCTAATTGCCAGTTATATGAAAGTAATGGAACAGATGCTCAGAAATTTACATTTACGTATAGTTCCGATGGATATTATACAATAACAAATGTAAATTCCGGCAAAGTCTTGGATTGTGCAAGTGGAGGAAATGCGAACGGATTAAATGTATGGCAGTATGATTCGAATTCATCTTCCGCACAGCGGTGGAAATTAACTGCTGTGGGGAGCGGATATTATACTCTTACCTGCAAATGCAATGGTCGATGTTTGGATGTTTCCGGTGGAAAGGTTTTTAATGGGAATAATATACAAATATATGAATCAAATGGTACAGCCAGCCAAAAATGGAAATTGGTTTCAACTTCAGCTAGTGAGAATACATCATCTGAATCGGTTGCACAAAAGCTAGTGAATTACGAGCTTAGTCAGTTGGGGATTGGAGATTACAGAGGAAATAATAATGTGAAGTATAATACCTGGTATTACGGTAGGTCGGTATCAGGAAGCGGACATGCATGGTGTATGGCTTTTCAAGCATATTGCTGTTATCAGATAACAGGATCCAATAATGCCATTCCAAAGACCGCAAGCTGTACTTCAGCAGTAAATACATTTAAAAGTAGAGGACAATTCCATTACAGCCGTTATTATGGTGGAAATTATATACCAAAAGCTGGAGATATTGTGTATTATACGAATGGTTCAAGATATAGTTCATGTCATGTGGGAATGATAATTTCGGCACCGGTAAACGGATTTTTGCAAACTGTTGAAGGAAATATTATCTGCTCTAATAGAAACTATAAAGTAGTTCGATTTACTAAAAATGCAAAAAGAACTGTTAATAGCAGCTATGTATTAGGTTATGCAACACCAAATTATTGATTATCAATTACACCATATACTTTGAATAGCTAATAATTAGATATTGTGCCTCTTCTGTCTGGTTGAGCCAGGGGCGGCACTGTTTGATATAATGAAAGAAATTTGGGAAAGATTGAGTAATTCTTCGGATATGTCTGATATACTAATATAAATTAAGACGATGGAAGGAGAAAATTCGGATGATTGAGGCGGTGTTTAAATACATATATAATTATAAAAAACAGATAAAAGACTATATTTTTGTGCAATTACTGGTCCTTTTATGGATCTGCGCATACCTGAAAAATGGTGTTTATATTGAACAATTTCATATACTGTTTGTCAGCCG
>OGQO01000203.1_pt1 | contig 63145 bp, 39 predicted proteins | sample 1553241 | NCBI WGS metagenome assembly OGQO01 (sample SAMEA2579933, study PRJEB22360) | human gut metagenome | biome: human gut; feature: human-associated habitat; material: faeces | place: Denmark | collected 2008/2010
GCAAATCTTCAAAAAAATATCTCCGTCATGAAAATGGACTTTTGACACCCTAATCCTTATAGGAAACTGCTCATAGTGTGGTGTTATGCCACCAAGAATTGCTTTAGCAATTCTTGCAAAGCAAAGCGCTGGCTTAGCTTTTTTATATCTGACAGGTGAAACGGGTAATAATTACAGAGGGAAGCCAAACTCATCTGCATAGTAGCTATGAGGATCTTGCATGTGAAATGAAAAAAAGATCACAGTTGCCAAATGTGTAAAAGGCAAGGTATAATAGAAATAATTGAGAACGAAATGATTCACAGCATGAGAGATGGAGGAGCGTCATGGGTGGAATGAAATTATGGAAACGTATTATGTTTTCCGTGGTGAGTATAATATGGGGATTTGCGTCATTAGATTATCTGTATTATGCCTTTCGTTTGATGACAGGAAAGACACGAAGCGACGGATCGTATGATCTGCCCAGAGACGGCGCGGCTCAGCTTGCCGGGGTGGCGTTGTTTTTATTATGGTTTTTGGTTGTTTGGATGTATTTCCGGCTGATCCGGCGCAATACAGTGCAGATCAGCATGATAGAAGAAAATCCAACAACAGGCAGGCAGCGTGTTCGACATAAATGGTTTGATACCCTGCTGCAGATCGTAATGATCGTGACAGGGACGCTATTGCGCTGGAGCTATGTTGTGGTGTTTGTTTTTAACAGATAAGAGGGTATGTAGATGAAGATCAAAAAAGTATTAACGGCTAATTTGAAGCCGGGCATGGTTTCTTCGGAGGCAGCGTATACATATACCAATCATTTGGTTATCCAAAGTAATACGGTTTTGACGGAAGAGATCATCGAAAAATTAAAATACTATGCTGTAAAAGCGGTAAAAGTATATGTTCAGGAGGAGTCCAAGAATACGTCAGGGACGGTCAATTCGAAACAGTCAAATGTTTTAGAGACAGTGGAAGGCGTGTCTGCGCAGGTGCTGCCGGAAGGAGAGACGGACACGGTATCTGCTGCTGTAGAGCAATTAGCAGGTCCGACCTATTTTGAACGAGTTCAGCAATCAGAGGAATTTCGCGTATTTGAGTCAGAGTTTACTGATTGTGTAGGTGGTTTTAGGCAGTCCTTAAATGATATTGTGACCAAGAGTACAGATGGTCTGGTAGACAGTATGTTGGGTGATGTGGATGCACTGCTCAAAAAGACACGTAATCCACTGCATCTGTTGGACATGCTGCAGTGTATGCGTGGCTATGATGACATGACGTATACGCATTCAATGAATGTGGCACTGATCTGTAACGTGATCGGCAATTGGCTTCGCATGAATGAGAAAGACTTAAAGGTATTGGTGACCTGTGGACTGCTTCATGATATTGGTAAGCTGCGTGTGCCAAATGATATCATAACCAAACCGGGAAAGTTGACTGTGCAGGAATATGAGATTGTCAAGAAACATCCGCAATACGGATATGAAATGTTAAAAGGTAAAAATTTGGATCGTCGTGTCAAATTGGCGGCATTGCAGCATCATGAGCGTTTTGGAGGAACCGGCTATCCATATGGATTGATGGGATCGGATATAGAATATTTTTCATCAATTGTTGCTGTTGCAGATGTATATGATGCAATGACGTCAAATCGTTGTTATCGCAAAGGAATCTGTCCTTTTAAGGTTATTGGAATCTTGGAACAGGATAAAGATGCATATGAACCGGGAGTATTGTATTTGTTTATGGAAAGAACGATAGAAGCTTATGTTAACACAGAAGTATTACTATCAAACGGGGAGCAGGGAAAGGTTGTCTTATTAAACAAATCCCTGCTCTCCAGACCAGTCGTTATGACAGATAAAGGAACTATTTATGATCTTTCGAAAGATTTTCGAATGAGTATTGAGGCACTGATCTGATCCTAAGTTTTAGTTACTCCGTGTAAGGTTTCACAGATTCACCTTTTTCTAAACAGGAGTCAACGATGACCGGTTTATAGGAACAGCCGCGTTTGTGCTCGATCAGAGAGATCAATTTTTCAGCTGCGATCCGTCCGATAACTTCGGTATCCTGATGTACCGTTGTAAGTCTTGGGCGCAGCTGGCTTGCAATGAAAATATCATCATAACCGGCAACGGAAACATCTTCCGGAATGGATAATCCCATATCGCGGATCGTTTCCATGCCACCGACAGCTGAATAGTCATCCTGATAAATAATACAGGATGGCGGAGTCGGTAGAGAAAGAAGCTGACGTGTATATTGGCGCGCAGCAGTCAGGTTACGGTATTCTGTACTAATGTGGTATTCTGGCGGAATATCCAGACCGTGTTCCAGCATGACATTCTGATAACTGGTTACACGTTCACTGGTCACGGCAGAAGTTTCACCGGAAAGATAAGCGATTCGCTTGTGTCCCTGTGAAATGATATATTCAACGAGTTCTTTCATGCCACTGGCATTATCAGACAACACCGACATCGTGTTAGTATCCGGATACGTACGGTCAACGGTAACGACCGGGATATCGCTGTTGATCAGGGCTTCAACGTCCTGATTATCAAAGTCAATACAAGCAATCATGACGCCGTCCAAACCACGGTAACGACAGTGCTCTAAATAGGTTTTGTGCTTATCGTGAGGCTGGTTGCTGTTGATGAAGGTAATATCATAGCCCTTCGCCTCGGCAGTCACCTTGAAACTGTTCAATATTGAAGAAAAATAATCGTGTGTCAATCCACAATTTGCATCGTCCATAAAAAGGACACCGATGTTGTAACTTTTGTTGGTTCGGATCGCGCGGGCGTAATACTGTGGTACGTAGCCCATCTGTTTTGCGACTTGTTTTATGTGTTGTTTTGTGTCCTCGCTGATATCAGCCTTGTCATTGAGTGCTTTGCTCACAGTGGCAACGGATACACCACACAATTTTGCAATATCTTTGATGGATGCCATAGCATTGCAACCTCCTTACTTAAACATTTTCGATATCAGTATAACATAGTATGTTAAGTGGGGCAATGATAAAATTTTTGATGTTTGTTCATTTTTACGAATTTGACAAAAATCCAAGGAAACACACTATGTTGTGTATTGTGCGGAAGATCCCCACAAATAGGGGGCGTTTACTGTTTGTTCATAAATTGTTTACATATTAATTCCAAAAAACAGGTGACAGAATATAAAAAGAAAAGTATAATAGAAAAGGTAACCTGTCGGCAATATACCATTCGTTCAAAGTTCATTTTTTGTGCCGGATGGACGATATGTTATTAGAGATAGATTAGTAAAGATAGAGAAGATGAAGAAAAAAGATTAGGCAGTAAGGGAGGCGCGTTGTATGGATCTTATAGGTAAAAACGGAAAGATTGACGGCATTTTAGCAGCACAAGTACTGTTAGATGGCGGTGTCTTTTTCTTTAAGCCGGGAGAACTGTATTACGATGGTACGTATCACCAAGTGAAAGGAATGCAGGCTAATACGACTGCAATGAGGGACTTTCCGGGAATCTTTGATAAAATGGATACGCTTGCGCCGGAATTAGTCAATTTGATGGTATATATAGAGAAGAACACGATGTTCCGTGTCAAGCTGGAAGATTTAGGAGAAGAGATCCGCGAGTTTTTACAGAATGAAGATATGACAGGAATGACATTTCTCTATTTGTTTAAATGGCATTTGTTGGCGCTGAATCGTAATGTAGATGGTATCACGGTTTCGATGGAAACACGTGTATATACGGGGATTCCGGATGCGAAGAAGAAAGTCCGTGAGCTGGTAGAGATGCTTGTTGGATACAATGGAACAGATCCGAAGTCTGTTGCGATCAATGTGGTTGAGGTGGATGAGCATGGTAATGAGGTGAAGAGAGCAGAGGAAGAGGAAACTCCTGTGCCTGCAGAAGCACCGGCACCGGCACCGATGGAGGCTCCATCTACAGCACAGCATGAGGAGATCGAATCATCAGATACAACACAGGTTGCATCTATTGTGGAGACGGCAGTATCTGACAGTGGTGCGATGGATCCTGTTGCAGAACCGATGCAGACAACGGCGGCAAGCCCTGTGGCAGTAGCAGCGGCAACTCCTGCAGCAGCATTGCCTGCAGAGTTTAGTTCCTATGCAGATGATGTTAAGCCGAAGTTACAGAAAGTAGCGGACGGTTGGACGCAGTATTTGGAGGAGTTTAAGAAGGAGCTGTCAACCATACGTTTTACAGGATTTTCGGATCCTAAGATCAAGGAGATGCGCGATAAGATTGCCGACAAACAGGAAGATTTTGGTGGCGATCTGGAAGAGATCTTGGAAGATCTATATGATCATATTGATGAATTGGATGATAAGGGTGTTCCTGAGGATGTCATGAAGTCTGTTCTTGATCTGGAGAGAGACTGTTACGCGGAACTTACGAATCTGCGTGTTGAGTTTGATAATATCGGAGCAGTCGAATATCGTATCTCACGTCGTTGCTCCAGAAAGCACGAACAGTGGGAAGATGTTTACCGGAAGCTGCCATCCGTACTTAAAGCGGCTGAGGAAGAGCGCAAGAATCAGGCGCGCAAGCAGGTTGAAGATGAGATCAACGAGATTCGTGCACAGATCAATTTAATGGTTAAGAATTATAATGATGCGAAAGCTGTTGTTGAATATGCGCAGAAACAGTTAGAGTCCAGTAAGGGCAATTTCGAAGAGGATCGTAAGAAACTCGTTGCACGCGGAGAGGCGGCAGTTGGTGCTGTAGATCAGCGCATTCGTGAGAATAATATGCGTATTGAAGAAATGGAAGTTGAGAATAAGAAGCTGGAAGATGAGTTGAAGGATGCTTCCGGATTTGCACTTGGTCGTAAGAAGACGATTCGAGACACCATTGAATATAATATGTCGTTTATCAATAAATACCGTGATGTCGGACAGAACTTAGAGGCTGAAAGACAGCAGGTTGCGGATGAATGGAATCGAAAGCTGCATGACCTCGTTGGTGATACCGATAAGTTAAAGCATGAGATCACTGAGAATATGGGGAAGATGAAGCAGTTAGAGCAGAGTGTTGCTGCAGAGAAGCAAAACTTGCTGCAGAAAGAAGCAGAACTTTCCAAGATGTAGAGGATCTACGATCGTCACTGGTAAGTCTTTATCTGACAAATGGGAAGGTGGCTGTTTGGAGAATGTGGTGCTGTTACAGTGCAAATGATCAGTACAAAAATCAAAAGACGTCATGTTTAGACATGGCGTCTTTTCTAAATTAACAACAGTATAACTCATTTCGTACTATCAAAAAAGAAAATGCGGCAAGGCAATTGCTATAGTTTCTTGATGGCAGCTTTGAATGTGCGAAGTTTGAGTAAAAAAAGAAGGAGGAAGGCAGGAGTTCTATGAGGATTGGAGTAGATTATTATCCGGAGCACTGGCCGGAAGAAGTGTGGGAACAGGATGCAGATCGTATGCAGGATGCAGGGGTGTCGGTGGTGCGAATGGCAGAGTTTGCCTGGAGTCGTCTGGAGCCGGAGGAAGGTGTGTATGAATTTGGCTGGTTAGATAGAGCAGTGCAGGTGTTTACAGAGCGTGGCATGGATATTGTGCTCTGCACGCCGACATGCACACCGCCACAGTGGATGTTTCATCGTTATCCGGAAGTGATACAGGTGGGGCGTGACGGCAATAAAATACCGATCGGGGTGCGCGGACACCGTTGCATGAGTAATCTTCGTTATCGCGATTTTTGTGATAAGATCATCAGCAGAATGGTAGGACGTTATTGTGATAATCCGAATGTCATTGGATATCAGATCGATAATGAGTTAGAGGCCAATCATTGCCGATGTCCGGAATGTGTCAGCCGTTTTCGGAAATATATTCAGGGAAAATACCATACGATCGATGCCGTAAACCGTGCTTATGGAAATGCGGTGTGGAGTGGGGAATACAGCTGCTTTGAGGAGATAGAACCTCCGACAGCTGCCGTGCTGCAATGGCAGAACCCCTCGCTGACACTGGACTATAACCGTTATGCATCGGAAAGCACGGTGGATTATGTGCGATTTCAGGAGCAGATCATTCGTGAGCTCGCACCAGATGCGCTGATCACGACCAATAACTGGCTTTGTGAAAATATGCCTGACTTTTATGATATGTTTGAGACGTTGGACATTGTGTCTTACGATAATTATCCGGCACTTACATTGCCAAAAGATCGACAGACATTATATTCGCATGCGTTTCATTTGGATCTGATGCGCGGCATCAAACGCCAAAACTTCTGGATTATGGAACAGCTTAGTGGTGCTATGGGAAGCTGGATGCCGATGACACCGACATTATATCCGGGTATGTTAGAGGGATATTCCCTGCAGGCATTTGCTCATGGCGCAGATACGGTGATACAGTTTCGCTTTCGGACTGCATGCTCCGGTGCAGAGATGTATTGGCATGGTCTGTTGGATCACAGTAACATGCCGGGAAGACGGTATAAAGAGTTTGAACATTTATGCCGCAGGGCAGGGCAGTTAGAAGAAGTTAGAGAGTCTGAGATCATCAGCAGCGTAGCAGTTTTGTATGGTTCTGATCAGGAGTATGCGTTCAAATTGCAACATCAGGCAGAGGGGATGTATTATTTGGAACAGCTCAAAAGCCTGCATGATGCCTTTGCTGCGATCGGAATGAATGTGGATATCATTGATGAGAAAGCGGATTTATCAGGCTATGATATTGTGTTGGCACCTACGCTGCAGATCACCAATGAAATAGTGGTACAGCAGTTATATCAGTTTGTGGCAGAAGGTGGCACTGTTGTGTTGACCAACCGTTGTGGTGTGAAAGATATGTACAACAAATGTCAGATGGATTTATTGCCGACCGTGTACCGAGAGCTGGTAGGAGTGCATGTGGAAGAATATGATGTCATTGGAACGGTGATACAGGATGTTTGCATACAGGATGACGAGTTACGGCAAAGCTTTGAGCAGACACGGAAGGTGCAGTGGCAAGGGGAGCCGGTGAAGCCTTGTGCAACGCAGTGGTGTGATCTGTTGAAAGCAGATACGGCAGAGGTGTTAGCTGTGTATCAGGCGCAGGAGGGCAGCAGAGAAGCTTTTTACCGGGGAACGCCTGTGGTGACCAGGAATGAATATGGAACCGGTGAAGCATACTATCTGGGGACAGTATTAGACCGTGCATCTTACATTTCTTTGGCGAAGACGCTTGCAAAGCGGCGTCAATTGGAATATGATGAAAATCTGCCATTAGGTATGGAAGTGACAACCAGAGTTGGCACCAAGCAGGAATGGCGTTTTTGGTTTAATAACACAATGCAGACTGTCTGTCTGCAGGATGGAAAGACATTTGCACCTTTTGAAATGAAGGTGGCACATAGGAAGAGAGGAGAGACAACATGGGAATTTTATCCAAACTAGAGCCCAACAGAGTGTTTTATTATTTTGAGGAGATCTGTCAGATCCCACACGGTTCGACCAATACGAAAGAAATCAGTGATTATTGTGTGAATTTTGCAAAAGAGCATGGACTGCGCGTGCAGCAGGACGATGCTAATAATGTCATTATCTGGAAAAATGGTTCGCAGGGGTATGAAGATCATGCACCGGTTATGCTGCAGGGACATATGGACATGGTGTGTGAAAAGGAAGCTGACTGCGATATTGACATGCAGACACAGGGATTGGATCTGCAATTGGAAGACAATGTGATCAGTGCCCGTGGTACGACTTTGGGTGGGGATGACGGTATTGCGGTAGCATATGCTTTAGCAATACTGGAATCGACAGACATTCCACATCCGCCGTTGGAAGTAGTGTTTACCGTAGACGAAGAGATCGGTATGCTTGGTGCAGCAGCATTGGATATGTCACCGCTGAAAGCGCGTACGATGTTAAATATGGATTCGGAGGATGAGGGATATTTGTTAGTAAGCTGTGCAGGAGGATTGACGGCAAAGGCACATTTGCCGGTGAAGCGTGACAGCGTAACAGATGTTTCTTATATGCAGCTTACAGTTAACGGATTATTGGGCGGACATTCCGGCGTAGAGATCGATAAAGGAAGGGCAAATGCAAATATTATGCTGGGAAGAGCATTGTATGAGCTTGCACAGGATTGTGAATATAAGATCGTGTCGATAGAGGGCGGTAAGAAAGATAATGCGATCCCACGTGAGGCGCATGCTGTTCTGGCAGTGAAAAATGGAGATGTCGCTGCGGCGTCGGCAAAGGTGAAAGCACTTCAGGAGATCTACCGCAAAGAATATTGTCATACAGATGCAGAGATTACAGTGACGATCGATCGGGCATCACAGGACATAACATGTGATCCGATGGACAGAGAGACAACAGAGCGAATTGTGACAGCGTTAATGAATCTGCCGAACGGTATTCAAAATATGAGCTTTGCAGTGGAAGGATTAGTGCAGACTTCGCTGAATCTCGGCATTATGATGACGGATGCGCAAGAAGTGTGTCTTTCCTATTCCGTGCGCAGCAGTGTGGAAACACAGAAAGAATATTTAGTGGAACAGATTTCTTGCCTGGTAAAACGTCTTGGTGGAACGGTCACCTGTATAGGAGAATATCCTGCTTGGGAATACAGAGAACAGTCGCCGTTACGAGACAAGATGATTGAAATCTTTGAAAAGCAGTATGGCAGAAAACCGATCGTGCAGGCATTGCACGCAGGGGTGGAATGCGGACTGTTCGCCGGACAGCTTCCGGGGCTGGATTGCGTTTCGTTTGGTCCTGATATGAAAGATATTCACACGCCGAAAGAAACGATGGATGTCGGCAGTGTAGAGAGAACTTGGAACTATGTCCTTGAAATATTAAGAAATTTGTAATAATTTACGCACAAGTTTCATGGTAAAATGTTACAACAATGAAAAATGTGAGTTCTCAGAGTACTTTCGTGCACATATTTTCGGTTAGAGGGACCGGATACCATAGATGTTGAGAGAACAGCAGGGACAAATGGAGGGATTGAGAGGGTATGCACAAGATAACGCAGTTTTTTTATCGATTCAGTCTGTATTTTACTGCGGTGATCACCGGAATATTATTGGTGATGTCGATGGTATGTATGTACGGATATAAGGAGTATCTTTCCGGTGGCAACTATGCGTTAGGTAACGTGGCAGTGATACTGTTAGCAATCGCGTTGGGGGTACTTTTGGTGACGCTGTACCGCAAAATGCAGGGCACCGGCCAGAAAGCAACGGTGGTTCTGTTTCTTGCGATCATACTGCTGCAGATTGGATTTTTGGTATTTGTATCGCATCCGATGTCGATCAGCGACCCGGCACGCGTTCAGAATGAAGCATTGCAGATGGTAAAAACGCAGCATGGACAGATGAATACGAAGGATGAATATTTTCAGCGGTATTCTAACAATCATTTCATGCTGGTATTTTTCTATTACTATTATAAATTATTATTTCGGATCGGCATCACACATGTTGTCATTCCGAATATTGTGCTGAATATCTTCTGTGTGGATATAGGTATTTATATTACGTATCGAACCGCAAAGAGATTGCGGGGTATAGGATTTGCGAACTGGGTGTTATTACTCTTTTTGCTTTGCCCGACGATTTATGTATGGCTGACAACAGTATATACCAATACGATCTCGTTTCCGTTTGTTATGGCGGTGCTGTATCTGGCGTTATGGCTGCGCCATGAGAATCTGACGGTGAAAAACATTATCAAATGTATATTACTCGGTGTGATGATGGCGGTCGGTTACTGGATCCGGCCTACGACGATCTTGCCGATCCTGGCGATGATCTTATTTGCGGCAGTGCAATTTTTTAAGGATCCGATCCTTGTAAAAAGTGGGGAGAGAAGATGTGTGAACCCCAAGTGGAATCTGCGCCATAAAGCTTCCGGCAGGAGAAATACGATCGTTAAGGCTGTTCTTGTAGTGGCGGTTTTTGCCGTTACATTTACAGCGTGCGGCAAGCTGGTTGATCGTCATGTGAATTCTGATCAGGTGACAGGCAGTTTCCCGGTGACGCATTGGCTGATGATGGGGCTGAACCAGAAAAGCTATGGCGGATATGCCAGAGAAGATGAGGCATATACGGAGAGTTTTCCAACAAAAGATATGAAAACACGTGCGGACATTACGCGTGCGAAGGGACGATTGCATCAGCTGGGCGTGATCGGTGTAGTCCGTCAGATGGGAACGAAGATGCTTCGTGTTTGGGCGATGGGCGATGATGATTCATTGCCAAAAGCTTCGTATGCAAGTGATTTTCCGGTACTGTATGAGTATGTGATGGGAAATGATTGTGGCGCTGCAGTGATATATACACAGGCGTTTCGTGTTTGTATTTTCGCATTTTTATTATTCTGTGTGATACGACAGATCAGGCGGCGGGACTGCGAAGAAATGTTTTTGTTTACGCTGACGTTCCTGGGGGCTGTGATGTTCTTTATTTTGTGGGAGGCAAACCGCAAATATAATATATGTTTTATGGGCGTTTATCTTATGTTGATGGCAGAGGGAGGACGTTACGCCTCAGCAAAAGCAGAAGAGAGCGGAGATCGTATTGTTTTTGCTAAGTTGACCAGACAGAAGGCTGCAGTCAGTGTTGGCATACTGTGCCTGGGCGCAACGATACTGATCCAAATTCCGCTGCTTCGCTCTCATCAGCGAATATTGGATAAACGATATTATCAAAGTCGTAATTTTCCGGATGCCGTACCGGTAAGTTATGTTACGAATAAAACGCCGAAACTTGTGGAGCAGACCTTACAGAAGGGGCAGTATGCAACCAAGGATCAATGGAATATATTGGTGATCTCTTTTGGGCTGGATGGGGTAGACCTTAGTTCTACGAAAGAAGAGTATGAAGTTTCCCTTATTTCCAGGGAGGATGGTAAGTACCTGTATCGGGGGAAAATTGCACCATGCAATCTGACAGAAAAACGACAGCTTCGAATTTATGTAACGGGCAAAAAGAAGGTTACGGAAGAGGGATATCTGCTTCGAATGAAACATATCGGCTCAGAATATCATATGCTGCCAACAGTCAACAAATTCCCGGATCTTGATCCGTATCCGTATGGCGAGTTGTCGATCGATGGAAAGCAGACGAAATTTGATCTGAATATGAGACTTCTTTATAGTGGAGGCAAACAATGATCACACCATTGGCATTATAGGCAATGTGTGATTCGGTCGGTAACTTTCGGCATGGAAAGTTTGAGTAAGTAATTCAGTATTTGCAGATAGAAGTATATTTGGTTTGTGACACTGTAATCATAAATTATAAGAAACCACTTGACAGTGGTTTCTTTTTTGTTATAATAAAGAAAACATATGAATAATTATTCATATGTTAATATAAACAATCAAACAAACAAGTAGAGGAATACTTGGAAAGGAAATGCCTGCACGTCAAGAGATGCAGGTAGAGAAAGAAAGGAGTTTTTATTATGAAAAAGACGTATAAGATTGATGTGGATTGCGCAAACTGTGCTGCAAAGATGGAGGAAGCTGCTAAGAACACAGCAGGAGTAAAGGATGCGACTGTGAACTTTATGACCTTAAAGATGATCGTAGAATTTGAAGATGGCTGTGATCCTAAGAGTGTTATGCCGGATGTGCTTAAGAATTGCAAAAAGGTAGAGGATGACTGCGAGATCTTTCTGTAGAGTGAGGAGAGATTGTAATGAATAAAAAACAAAAAAAAGTATTGATCCGGATTATCGTGGCAGCAGTATTGATGATCGCGTTATCTGTAATACCGGTTGTCCCGTCAAAAGGTGTGATACGGTTTGTACTATTTATGATCCCGTATCTGGTGATCGGCTATGATATATTAAGAAAAGCGTTTAAGGGCATCTTAAATCGTCAGGTCTTTGATGAAAATTTTTTAATGGCAGTGGCTACGGTCGGAGCAATTTTGCTCGGAGACTATGTTGAGGGAACCGCTGTTATGCTGTTTTACCAGATCGGTGAACTTTTTCAGAGTTATGCAGTTGGCAAAAGCCGCCGCAATATCAGTGAATTGATGGATATTCGTCCGGATTATGCGAATATTGAGGTGGATGGAGAGATCACACAGGTAGATCCGGACGAAGTTGAGATCGGCACGGTGATCGTAGTCCAGCCGGGAGAAAAAGTACCGATCGATGGTGTTGTAGAACAGGGAAAGGCATCCTTAAATACGAGTGCATTGACCGGAGAGAGTAAGCCAAGAGAGGTGCAAGAGGGCGATGAAGTCATCAGCGGCTGCATTAATATGACCGGACTGCTTCATATCCGCACTACGAAAGAATTTGGTGAGTCAACCGTATCTAAGATTTTGGATCTGGTGGAAAATTCCAGTTCCAAGAAATCGAGATCTGAGAATTTTATTACAAAATTTGCGAAATATTATACACCGGCGGTATGCTATGGCGCGTTGGCGCTTGCTGTTTTGCCGCCACTTGTGAGAATGTTTGCGATGGGGTTGGATCCGAGCTTTGGAGATTGGATCTACCGTGCGTTGACATTCTTGGTTATCAGTTGTCCGTGCGCATTGGTTATCAGTATCCCGTTAAGTTTCTTCGCGGGACTGGGCGGAGCAAGCCACGAAGGTGTACTTGTAAAGGGATCTAATTATTTAGAGACGTTAGCCGGTGTGAAGTGTGTGGTGTTTGATAAGACCGGTACAATGACACAGGGCGTCTTTGAAGTGATCGGCGTACACCACAGTAAGCTGGAAGAACAGAAATTGTTGGAATATGCTGCACACGCAGAGTGCCATTCAACGCATCCGATCAGTAAGAGTTTGTGTAAGGCATATCAGGGCAAGATCGATCAGAGCAGAGTGACAGACGTAGAAGAAATTGGCGGCAATGGCATTATTGCTGTTGTTGACGGCAAAAAGATCGCAGTTGGCAATAGCAAATTGATGAGGAAGATCGGTGTAGCGTGTCAGGAATGCCACAAAGTAGGGACGGTCGTTCATGTTGCTATTGATGGGGAGTATAGCGGACATATACTGATCGCAGATGTGCTCAAGCCAAATGCAAAAAAGGCAATTGAGGCGCTTCATCGTGCCGGTATCGCGCATACAGTTATGCTGACAGGGGATGACAGCCGCGTAGCAGCACAGATAGCAGAGGAACTTCGCATTTCTGAGGTTCACAGTGAATTGCTGCCGGGAGACAAAGTGACACAGTTAGAGGCACTGTTAGCCAAACAGCCTGCTAAATCAAAACTTGCTTTTGTCGGTGATGGCATTAATGACGCACCGGTGTTGTCGAGGGCGGATATTGGTATTGCTATGGGAGCACTCGGCTCCGATGCAGCGATTGAAGCGGCAGATGTGGTTTTGATGGATGATGATCCCTTAAAGATTTCTAAGGCGATCCGCATTGCACGTAAATGTATCCGCATTGTTTATGAGAATATTTACTTTGCAATCGGCATTAAGCTGCTGTGTCTGCTTTTGGGAGCGATTGGAATTGCTAACATGTGGTTTGCAATCTTTGCGGATGTCGGGGTTATGGTATTAGCCGTATTGAATGCGATCCGTGCTCTGTTTGTGAAGAAGTTATAACTCAAACTTCGTGCATCCAAAGTTGCCGTTATAATTTGTTTGGGGCAGATATGGTAAAGTGGTGTCAATAGGAGGGAATATTGACACCGCTTTTTTGAAACTATAAAATAAACATGGATATTGACAGAAAGAATAGGTGAGACTATGCAGAAAGATTTAGATAAAGAACCGGTATGCTGCGAGACAGTGGAAGTGCATGAGGACTTGCTGCGGATCGTGGAACAGACAATGCCGGAGGAGACAGAATTGTATGATCTGGCAGAGTTGTTCAAGGTGTTTGGGGATTCCACCCGCATACGGATACTGTTTGTGCTTTCTTCGGCGGAAGTATGTGTGTGTGATCTGGCGAGAGTGCTTAATATGACGCAGTCGGCGATCTCTCATCAATTGCGCATTCTCAAGCAAAATAAATTGGTCAAAAGCCGCAGAGAAGGCAAATCCATTTTTTATTCTCTGGCAGATGGACATGTTAGTACGATCATTGCACAGGGACGCGATCATATTGAGGAGGATGCATAACATATTGTTATCACAAAAAGTTAGTTGTTTCTTACGATATGACTTGCATTTCCTAGTCAAGTAGTGTAAATTATCTAATGGAAACAGAAAAATTAAGAGACTGCTCTGTTATCATTTCATAGTATGCATAGGTGCATAGTGTGAAAAGTAGACCATTACGATATCATAGAAAGGAAGAGATAGACATGAGCAAATTGATTTATTTGGATAATGCGGCAACAACGAAGGTACATCCGCAGGTGTTGGAGGCAATGATGCCTTATTTTTCTGAGGAATATGGCAATCCATCCAGTATATATAGTTTCGCAGGTAAGAGTAAGAAGGCTGTAGAGGATGCCAGACAAACAGTGGCTGACTTTTTGGGTGCCAATGCTAATGAGATTTATTTTACAGGTGGTGGAAGTGAGTCTGATAACTGGGCGCTGAAAGCGACAGCTTTTGCGAAGAAAGAAAAAGGAAATCATATTATTACTTCTGCGATAGAGCATCATGCGATCCTGCATACATGTGAATATTTGGAAAAGAATGGTTTTGAGGTGACTTACGTTGGAGTAGATGAGGATGGAGTGATCAAGCTGGATGAGCTGAAAGCAGCTATTCGCCCGACAACGATCATGATCTCGGTTATGTTTGCAAACAATGAGATTGGTACCATTCAGCCGATCAAGGAGATCGGTGAGATTGCTAAAGAGCATGACATTATTTTCCATACCGATGCAGTACAGGCTTATGGACATGTTCCGATCAATGTGGACGAGTATCATATTGATATGTTGAGTGCCAGTGGACATAAGATTAACGGGCCAAAGGGAATCGGTATTATGTATTTGCGCAATTCTGTTAAGATTGGACCATTTATTCATGGTGGGGCACAGGAGAGAAATCGCCGTGCCGGCACACATAATGTTCCGGGAATTGTTGGCTTTGGTAAAGCAACGGAGATCGCTAAAGAGACAATGGCAGAACGAAGTGCCTATGAGACGAAGTTGAGAGATCGCCTGATTGAGGGTCTTACCGCAATTCCGAATTCCAGACTGAATGGACATCGTACGAATCGTCTTCCTAACAATGTAAATGTTGGATTTGAATTTATTGAGGGTGAGTCTATGCTGATCCTGTTGGATCAGAAAGGAATCTGCGGCTCCAGCGGATCTGCATGTACTTCGGGTTCTTTGGATCCGTCTCATGTATTATTGGCGATAGGGCTGCCGCACGAGAAAGCACATGGTTCTCTGCGATTGACCTTATCCGAGGAGACAACCGAAGAAGATGTAGATTTTGTCATTGAGCAGGTGAAGGCAAATGTGGACAGACTTCGAAGCATGTCACCATTGTATACCGATTATTTGAAGAGTCAGCAATAAGAATAGAACAAGATGGAGGATAAACGATATGTATAGTGAAAAGGTAATGGATCATTTCAGTAATCCTAGAAATGTGGGTGAGATCGAAAATGCCAGCGGTGTAGGAACTGTTGGTAATGCCAAGTGTGGCGATATTATGCGTATGTATCTTGATATTGATGAAAACCAGGTGATTCGTGACTGTAAGTTTAAGACATTTGGCTGTGGTGCAGCAGTTGCAACAAGCAGTATGGCGACGGAGATGGTTATCGGCAAGACGGTACAGGAAGCTTTGGAAGTAACGAATGTGGCAGTTATGGAAGCATTAGATGGACTTCCACCGGTAAAGGTACACTGCTCCTTGTTGGCAGAAGAAGCAATTCATGCAGCGCTATGGGATTATGCTGAGAAGAATCATATTAAGATCGAAGGGTTAAAGAAACCAAAGAATGATATTAACGATGAAGAGCCGGCGGAGGACTAAGCGATTATGAAAATTTCAACGAAAGGAAGATACGCATTGCGGCTGATGCTTGATATTGCAATGCATGACGCAGCGGGTCCGGTGCGTATTAAGGATGTTGCTGCGCGACAGGAGATCTCAGATAAGTATTTGGAACAGATCGTATCGGTTCTGAATAAGGCAGGATACGTCCGCTCTATACGTGGACCGCAGGGTGGATATCAATTGATCCGCAAGCCGAAAGACTACACTGTAGGGATGATCTTGCGACTAACCGAGGGCAGTCTTGCACCGGTCGGTTGTCTCGAATATGGGGAAAATGATTGTCCGAGACAGGAGATGTGCGCCACCTTGAAGTTGTGGAAAATGTTGGATGAATCCATTAAATCGGTTGTAGACAAAGTGACTTTGGAAGATCTGTTAGAGTGGCAGGAAGAGGTCGGATCGGATTATGTGATCTAATACTGTTTATTTATATGAGGAAGCAAGGAGTCGAAAATGTATTTGACTCCTTGTTTTTTATTTTACTAAAACTTCCCATACCGGAAGTTGCTGTAAGAACAACATATTGCTTATTATGTCGACAATAAATAAAATATTTTGCAGTCGACAAACTAAATTGTTCTGTCATCCTAGAACTAAGATAATTGCCGCAGGACGCAACTTTTTGCGTGATTTCTTATTTTGTTAAGTCTCTGATGAATACATGCCCGAAGGATTGTCTGAGATGTCCCGGTTTAGCAAGGTATCATCCATTTTTGGACGGGACGCTTTCGCTACGATGCGCTACGTCACGTTACTTAATGTCTCTGAAATACGAGACATAAGTAACGACGAGCGCAAAGTCCCTTTCAAAAATGATGAATACCTTGCTTCCGGGACTTCGAGTTTCCGAAGGGCATGTAAATCAATCATCAGAGACAACAAAATTTAGAAATCACCAAAAACGAGAATGCGACAAGGCAATTACTATAGTTCTAGGATGGCAGAAATCACTCTTTGGTGACTGCAAAATGCAATATAATCATTGACATAATAAGCAATATGTGGTTCGGATAATAACTTCCGGTATGGGAAGTTTGGGTGATTTAATAAAAAACCGGAAAACGCCGGCATCGGTCTTTATGGAGCAATTTGACGTATCGTGGCATATGATGGTATACTATATAAATTAGGGAAATGTTTCGTTTTGCCTAGAATGACAAGATCATTTGCGGCAAGAAAGGAGATATATGAAAAGAGGTTTCAAGCTGCGAGGTAGACTGCGGCTTCATCTTGGCTGGCCATTGTGGTTGAGCATTCTCTTATTGCCTATGGTGATGCAGCTATATATTGCAGACCGTAAAGCAGGTATCATAGGAACGTGCTATTTTCTTGCATTCTTTTTATGTGCATTGATCATTCGCTACGGCGGTCACAAGAAGATGCGGCGGGATTTGATCCATTTTGCCAGCACGTATGGTCAGATGCAGATGCAGACGATGAAAGAACTCAGTGTTCCATTTGCGGTATTGAGCGAAGAGGGGCAACTGCTTTGGGGCAATGATGAGTTTGTACGCGTAGCAGTCAATAAAAAAGCAGCCAGACGCAATATTGCCAATGTATTTCCGGAGATTTCGGAGAATAGTCTTCCGGTGGACGGCGGCAGGAAAGTAATACACATACACGCTGGAGATAAATATTATCGGGCGGTACTTTCGTTAGTGTCAGATGATGGATTCAACGTGGATGATCAGATCATGCCAATGGATCAGCTGTTGGAAACAAAGCAGTTGATCGCAATGTTTCTGTATGATGAGACGGAAATGATCGAATTGGAAGAGCGGCGAGAGGAAGAGAATCTTATCGTAGGTCTTCTTTACATCGATAATTTTGATGAGATGTTAGACAGTATTGATGAAGTACGCCAATCTCTGATGACGGCACTGATCGACCGTAAGATCAATAAAACAATGCAGGCGATCGATGCTATATGTAAAAAAATAGAAAAGGACAAATTCCTGTTTGTCTTTAAGCAGAAATATTTACAGGAATTGATGAATGATCGTTTTTCTGTTTTGGAAGAGATACGAAATATCAATATTGGAAATGAGCAGACAGCAACGATCTCAATTGGTATCGGTGTCGGTAAGGGAACTTTTAACGAACGCTATGAATGGGCGCGTGCAGCTATTGATCTTGCGCTTGGACGTGGCGGTGATCAGGCGGTGATCAAAAACGGTGATCAGGAACAATTCTATGGGGGCAAACGTGTTCAGATCGAGCGCAATACCCGCGTTAAGGCTCGTGTCAAAGCGCATGCTTTGCGAGAGTTGATCGAAGGAAAAGAGCGTGTTGTCGTCATGGGGCATTCCATCGGAGACGCGGATTCGTTTGGAGCTTCGGTCGGCATTTACCGTATTGCTAAGGCATTAAACCGCAAGGCACATATTGTTGTTGATGAGGTGAATGCTTCGGTACGCCCGTTAAAAGAACGCTTTTATACGAACGATTATGATGACGATATGCTCGTAAGTGGCGAAGAGGCGGTCAGGCTTGTGGATGAGACTACGTTGTTAGTTATTGTCGATGTCAACAAGGGAGAACATACAGAGTGTCCGGAGCTTATTGAATTGGCGCAGTCTATTGTGGTGATTGATCATCACAGACAGGCCGGTGATGCGATTGCAAAAGCCGTATTGTTTTATATTGAACCATATGCATCGTCAGCGAGTGAAATGGTGGCAGAGATCTGTCAGTATATTGGCGGCGGATTGAAGCTGCGTGCAGCCGAGGCAGAAGCGTTGTATGCCGGTGTAATGATCGATACGAATTATTTCACGGACAAGACAGGTGTGCGCACGTTCGAGGCAATGGCCTATCTGAAACGGAACGGTGCTGATTCTGTGCGTATCCGCAAGATGTTTCGTGAGGATATCAATGAGTACAAAATACAAGCAGAGGCCATTCAGAATACGGAATTGTATCTGGACCACTATGCAATCACAGAAAGTGAGTCTCGTGGGGTGGAGACACCGACAGTGCTTGGTGCAAAGATTGCCAATTCCCTGTTGAATATCGAACAGGTAAAGGCATCATTTGTATTGACAAAATACAACGGCAAAGTATTTGTAAGCGCAAGGTCTATCGATGAGCTGAATGTGCAGCTAATGATGGAAAAACTCGGCGGCGGAGGTCATATTAATATGGCCGGTGCGCAGATTCCGGGACTGGATGTGGAGAGTGCAAAAGCACAGATCCGTGCATTGATCGATGCAATGATCGCTAATGGAGATGCAGACTAGCCGCGATAATCGGCAATAGAAATCCGGCTTAGCTGTGATGATTGGCAATGAGATGCGGACAGAGGCATATGTAGTGGTGTTGACATTTTTGGCAAATAGACGGAAACGGGGGATAAAGACATGGAAGTAATTTTATTAGAAGATGTAAAATCATTGGGGAAAAAGGGTGAACTGGTTAAAGTTAATGAAGGATACGCAAGAAATTTCTTGTTGAAGAAAAATCTTGGTATAGAGGCTACCGCAAAGAATAAAAATGACCTGAAATTGCAGAAACAGCACGAGGCGAAGCTGGCAAAGGAAAAATTAGAGGCAGCGAAAGCATTTGCGGAGGAGATGAAAGAAAAATCGATCACCGTATCCATTAGGACCGGCTCCGGTGGAAGAAGCTTTGGGTCGGTATCGACCAAAGAATTGGCAGTTGCAGCTAAAGAGCAGCTTGGGTATGAATTGGACAAAAAGAAGATGGTGCTGCAGGATCCGATCAAAAGTCCGGGCATCTTTACACTTCCGATCAAATTGCATCCTAAGGTAACGGGCGAGTTAAAGGTAATCGTCAAAGAGGTATAATCGCACAAAAGGAGAAACGTAGATGGAAGAAGCAGTGATCAAACGGATTCCGCCGCATAATATTGAGGCGGAGAGAGCGGTGATCGGCTCGATGATCATGGACCGGGATGCCATTTTGGTATGTTCAGAGATGCTGACAGCAGAAGATTTCTATCAGGGGCAATATGGCATACTTTTTGAGGCATTGCTCGATCTGTTTCGCGGTGGAATTGGTACAGATCTGATCACTCTGCAAAACAAGCTTCGTGAAAAAGAAGCTCCGCCGGAATTGTGCAGTGTCGAATATATTGGCAGTTTGCTAAATAGTGTGCCGATTTCTGCAAATGTGAAGTATTATGCCACAATTGTCAAAGAAAAAGCGATGCTTAGAAGGCTGATACAGACAGCTGAGAGGATTGCCAGTACTTGTTATATGGACAAAGAACCGTTAGAAGATATTTTGGATGCGACTGAAAAAAATATCTTTCAGGTGATGCAGCAGCGTACCGGCAGTGAGTTTGAACCGATTCGAGATGTTGTTTTGCGTACCTTAGATAGTATTGAGCAGGCGGCGAAACAGAAAGGGCATATTACCGGATTGGAGACCGGATTTCGGGATTTGGATTACAAGACAGCGGGTCTGCAAAAGTCCGATCTGATTTTGATCGCAGCACGTCCGGCTATGGGTAAGACGGCGTTTGTACTGAACCTGGCAGAATATATTGCATTGCATAGCGAGAGTACGATTGCGATGTTTAGCTTGGAAATGAGTAAGGAGCAGCTTGTGAAACGAATGCTTTCGATGAATTCTCATGTTGACTCCCAAAAGATAAGAACCGGTAATCTGGAAGACGAGGACTGGGACAGACTGGTGGGCAGTGTCCGGCGGATTGGTAATTCGCATCTTGTGATTGACGACACATCAGGAATCACGGCGACAGAGCTTCGTTCCAAATGCCGTAAGTTAAAGATCGAGCAGGGATTAGATCTGGTTATTATCGATTACCTGCAGTTGATGTCGGGCAGTGGAAAGCGCAAAGGCGAGAACAGACAGCAGGAAATTTCGGAAATCTCCCGTTCTCTCAAAGTTATGGCGCGAGAATTAAACGTTCCGGTGATCGCTTTATCACAGTTATCACGTGCAGTTGAGCAGCGTCCGGACAAGAAACCGATGCTTTCTGATCTGCGTGAGTCCGGAGCAATCGAGCAGGATGCCGATATGGTTATGTTTTTGTATCGTGACGAATATTATAACCCGGACAGCGAGGAAAAAGGTGTGGCAGAGGTCATTATCGCAAAACAGCGTAGTGGCCCGACAGGATCGGTGAAACTGGCATGGTTAGCGAACTTGACGAAGTTTGGAAATCTGGAACAGGAAAGAAATTAACACTTGATTTACAGGCAGGAATTGATTAGAATATATAAGGTTGAATACAACCAACCGGGATTCATGCTTTGTGGCTGAGGAATCCCGCAAAGGATAGACCGAGTATAGAGACTGCAACAAGGAAGGATAGGAGGAAACCATGGCAAACAAGGTTACTTTTGATTACTCTCTGACAGAGAACGTAATTTCTGCAGACGAGATCAAATCAATGGAGAAAATTACAAACGACGCAAAAGAGTTATTACTTAGCAAAGAAGGAGCAGGAAGTGATTTCTTAGGATGGATTGACCTTCCGATTGATTATGATAAGGAAGAATTCGCACGTATCCAGAAAGCTGCTGAGAAGATTCAGTCTGATTCAGAAGTGCTTTTGGTAATCGGTATCGGCGGTTCTTATTTGGGAGCAAGAGCAGCAATTGAGTTCTTGAGACATGGATTTTATAACAATGTGTCCAAAGAAATTCGTAAAACACCAGAGATTTATTACTGTGGTAACAATTTGAGCGGCACATATCTGTCACAGTTGATCGACGTGATCGGTGATCGTGACTTTTCCGTAAATATTATCAGCAAGTCCGGTACTACGACGGAGCCTGCTGTTGCATTCCGTATTTTCAAGGAAATGTTAGAGAAGAAATATGGTAAAGAGGAAGCTGCTAAGAGAATATATGCAACAACGGACAAGCAGAAAGGTGCGTTGAAGAACCTTGCTACAGAAGAAGGTTATGAGAGCTTTGTTGTACCGGATGATGTCGGAGGACGTTTCTCCGTACTTACCGCAGTTGGTTTACTTCCAATTGCTGTTAGTGGTGCAGACATTGCTAAGTTGATGGAAGGTGCAGCATCCATGCGTGAACTTTGCTTGGACAAAGATTTCGCAGACAATGATTCTATGAAGTATGCTGCGATCCGTAATATCTTATTACGCAAGGGGAAATCTGTGGAGATCCTTTGCAACTATGAGCCTGCATTCCACTATGTAGCTGAGTGGTGGAAACAGCTTTACGGAGAGAGCGAAGGTAAAGATCAGAAAGGTATTTTCCCGGCAGCAGTTGATTTGACAACAGATCTGCATTCCATGGGACAGTTCATTCAGGACGGAAGCCGTATTATGTTTGAGACAGTTATGGAATTAGAAGAGCCGACATTAGATGTAACGATTCAGGAAGAGCCGGTTGATCTTGATGGATTAAACTATTTGGCTGGCAAGAACCTTGACTTCATCAACAAGAGTGCGATGAAGGGAACACAGTTGGCACACGTTGATGGCGGTGTACCAAACTTGAGCGTAAAGGTTCCGGCACAGAATGAATATTATTTGGGTCAGTTATTCTACTTCTATGAGTTCGCCTGCGGTGTAAGTGGATATATCCTTGGTGTAAATCCATTTAACCAGCCGGGTGTTGAGAGCTATAAGAGAAATATGTTCGCATTGCTTGGTAAGCCAGGCTATGAGGCAGAGAGAGAAGAACTCTTAAAGAGACTGTAATTGACGTAAATAGAGCAATTCGAAGTTATACAACAAAGGCAAATCCCCATTTTCCTGTTATGGATCTATGATGACAGGGAAGAGGGGCTTTGCTTTTTTGATTTTCATAGAAAATTATGGGGGAATAGGTTGGCGATAACGAAAAGTACAGGTATAATAAAGAGAAGATGTCAGGGAGGAGGATAGAAACATTTATGATAGATTGGAAGGGCGAGTTGTTTGAGTGGATGCCGGGCTGTATCGGAATATTTAGACATGATGGGGAATGTCTGCGTACGGTAGCGCTCAACGCTAAAATGCGTGACATACTTGGGGTGACAGAAGAAGATGTTCAGACCAGTACTTGTAAAGAGCTGCTGCAGATACATCCGGATGATAGAGAGAACCTTTACAGCAGTTTTGACCAGGCAATTATTGATAAAAGGGATACATTAGAAATCAAGGCACGGTTTTATAGACGGAAGTTGAAACAGTATGTCTGGTTTCAGGCTAATTTTCAGTTTCAGTATCGGTCGGATGGTGAAACGATCGTTTATGCATTATATCAAGATGTGACATCACGTATGCGTATGAAAGAAAAGCTGCAGCACAACATTAAAACGATGCGGACAGCGATGGATCAGTGTGGTGTTTATTATGCTTTGTATGATATTGATGCCAATACGATCACTTATAACTCTAAAATGCAGCAAGATTTTGGAGTGCCTGCGGTAGCACAGCGAAATGCAGGAAAACCACGTAGATTGATGACCGAGTCCGGTCGGGCGGAATTGATCCGGTTGGAGCAGCTGCTTATGACGGGCAAGCAGGATTCGATCTCCCTAGAGATGGAAATACGACGTCCGATGCGAGGTGACTGGATATGGTCTAAGCAAAACTATACGGTTGCAGATCGTAATGAGCAGGGAGCACCGACGATGATCGCAGCTACGGCATTAGACATTACGAAAGAAAAGGAAGAGGAAAAGCGTTTTAGTCAGGAGAATATGTATCATCAACTCCTTTTTAATAATATGACATCGGTTATTCGAATCAATATTACAGCATGGAAAGTATTAGACTATGCCGGAGAATATGTATTGATTCATGAGAGGGAGAATGATCCGTTTGGTGTTATGATCGACCATATTACCGATGAGGAGCAAAAAAAGGAATTTACCCGTATTTTTCATCGAAATAATCTGATCCACTTATTTGAAAGCGGGCAGAGGCAGGTATCCTATACCTTTCGTAGTAAACGTCTTTCGGGAAAAACGCTGTGGATGAAGATTGTTTTAGATATGACGGCACGCGAGGGGGAAGATATATATGGCTTTGTATCGCTGCAGGATGTAGATCGTAATGTCATAAAAGAACTTGTTCGTGGGCAGGTAGTTGATTCAATGATCGACTTCATCGCATATTGGAATACGGCAGCGAATGACAGTCAGATCTTTACTCGGTATGAATGTTATCAGGTAGATGCTTCGTTTGAGGGTAAGAAAAAGGTGGAGAAACTGCAAGAACAGTTGATCAATCTGGTCATTCCGGAGGAAAGAGAAATCATCAATGCGCAGATGTCGTGGGAAGTAATACATGCCCGAATCCAACACGGACTCAGTTGGGATTTTATGTATCACGCACAGGATGAGGAACTTGGTGTACGTACTAAGCGTATTTTTGCTTTCTTTTTGGAAAATGATGAGAGCGTCATTGTGATGGTGCAGAGAGATGTTACAGATATCATGTCCGAACAGGAAAAGCAAAATGCAGAGTTGCAGCGGGCCTTGGAAATTGCCAATCGTGCCAGTCATGCCAGAGATGAGTTCCTGTCAAGCATGAGTCATGATCTCAGAACTCCTCTGAATGGAATTATTGGGGCGGCAGAGCTTGCGAAGCTTTTCGGAGATGAAGTTCCGGATATGGTACAGGAATATTTGGACGACATTATATCTTCCGGTCATTTTATGCTGAATCTGGTTAACGACATTTTGGATACCAACCGGTTGGCATCCGGTAAACTGGAATTGCATCTCAAGAAGATCGATATCCAGCATATCATACAGGATATGCGTCAGATATTTGGAGTTACATGTGCCGACAAAGGAATCAATCTTGTATTTGAACCTGGTGAAAATATTCATACCGTGTATGCAGATCCGGTGCGTATACAGCGAATATTTAGCAACCTGCTGTCAAATGCGATCAAGTTTACACCACCCGGTGGTACGGTATATTTTCGTGCAATAGAGCGTGAAATCATTGGCGACAAATACTTAGTGACTATTCAAGTTAAGGATACAGGAACCGGAATGAGTGAGGAATTTCAAGAGCATATGTTTGAAATCTTTGCACAGGAAGAAAATGATACCAATACCTTTAACATTGGAACGGGACTAGGGTTATCAATCGTAAAGAACCTGGTTGAACTGATGGGTGGAACAATACGATGCTCCAGTAAACTGGGTGTGGGAACAGAGTTTTTTGTAACGATGCCATTTCAGCTTGCGGAAGAAGCAGAGGAGGAACAATCGGCAGAAAAATGTGCAATACAAGAGGAATTGCTTTGGGATCATCGAATACTGCTTGTTGAAGATCATGACTTAAACGCCAAGATCGTGACCAGATTGCTGGAGAGCAAGCAAATACAGGTGGAACGGGCCAAAAACGGCAAAGAGGCGGTTGAGTTGTATGCAGCAAGTGCTCCATATAGCTATGATGCAATCCTAATGGATATACAGATGCCGGTCATGGATGGCATTGAAGCAAGTAAGAAGATACGTATGCTGGAGCGGCCGGATGCAAGATTAATCCCGATCATAGCACTGACAGCCAACGTGTTTGATGTAGATGTGCAGCGCAGTAAGGCGGTAGAAATGAATGCACATCTGGTCAAACCGATCGATCCGCAGAAGCTGTTTCGGACATTGATCGCACTTTGGAAATAAACAGAGGAAAGAATAAAGCACAAGGAAGGACGGATGAGTATGTGTAAGAAAATGTTAACGTTTAGTTATGATGATGGTATTTATCAGGATGAGCGCTTGGTGGAGATATTTAATAAATATGGTATGAAAGCAACCTTTAATCTGAATACGGGAATTCAGTCTCCAGAGAGTAATTTTGAGATCGAGGGGATAAAAATCGCCCGCATGGAGCAGGAGGGACTGGCAAAATTATATGAGGGACATGAGATCGCTTTGCACGGCTTGACACATGCATCGCCCTCCGGTATCAAACCGGAAGATTATTCACAGGAATATTTGCAGGATGCCCGTAACATTGAGAAACTATATGGAAAATATCCGGTTGGCATGGCTTACGCTTATGGTGATGTACCGGATCCGGTCGTTTCGTATTTGAAAGATATTGGTATTCGTTACGGAAGGACGGTAGAGAGTACACATAGTTTTACGTTGCCACAGGATCCGCTGAGGCTTAATGCAACCTGTCATCATAACGATGATAAGTTGTTTGAGCTGGCAGAACAGTTTTTGGCTGCAAAACCAGAGGAACCAATGTTGTTTTATGTGTGGGGACATAGCTATGAGTTTGATGTAAACAACAATTGGGAGCGAATAGAAGAATTCTGCAAAATGCTTGGTGGACGCGATGATATTTTTTATGGTACCAACGCACAATGTTTAGGATATATATAAGGCGGTTTTTGCCTCCTTTCCGGTAATATATATAGCGAAAGCAGAAAGTTTGAAGGGAGGAGAAGATTATGAGATGCGAAAATAATCTAATGGAAACCACATTAAAAAAGAATATGTCCCTGTATGAGGAGGATCAGCAGCCGGATGGAGGAAGATGGCGGAAGATCCTGCGCTATGTATTGATCGCAGTCATACTTGCAATCGTTATTCAGATGCTATATGCGGGAGTGCTCTTTTTACTTGCTTGGAGAGCGGAAGGGTCTCTTCAAACAGCGTCAAGTTATAAACAGATTGAAAAAAGTTTTAAGCGTGTGATCAAAGCACAGCAAAAGGTGGTATCCCGCTATGAATTTTATGAGGATCCGTTTAAGTCAGATCCTTTGCCAATGGCATATAACTGTTCGCTGGGAAGTTTAATGCAGTCGGCAGCATCCTCTGTCAGTGAAGGGGTATTAGACAGAGAGCCGGGTTCTACGCAGGGAGATTGGCCTGAACTGGTCACACAGGATAGTACGACCAACACAGAAAATGCAGATGAGGCAGAGATGGATCAGATCCTGACGAAGGATGGTTTGATCTATGTGCTTTATTATAACGATGGCTCCTATATAAGGAGCAATGCTACGGATCAAGAGGGTGCGACGGATCAACTGTACATTCTTCGAGAGAAGAATGGTATCTGCGAGGAAGTTGGCAAAGTATCCCTTAAAATTAATGATCCATATCAGAATGCCAGTAGTGAAGATGATCTGTACGGCGATGAAAGTGCTAGCTATGAAGATGGTCTGATGTGGTGTGGAAAGAGCTTGCTATATGTGAAGAATACGAGAGCACAGACCTATGTGATACCGATCGATGTATCGGATCCTCAGAAACCACAGGCTGGCAAGATGCTTCGGCAAAACGGTCAAAATCTTTGCACACGCGTATCCGGAGAGCAGTTGATCATTGCCTCTGTGATGCAACCATATACCGATGCCGATGGTGTTATCAGCATTGAAGATCCGCAAATTAATGACAAAAAGCTGGCGGTTAAGGATGTATATTGGCAGCGGGATCTGTATCAGCCGGGGTATACGCTTGTGTGCAGTTACCGCATGGCAGATCATACGCAGTTAGAGCCGGTCGGTCATAAAGCGTTAGCAGGAACGGCGATGAAAGTATACATGTCCGGCAAAAATGTATATGTGCTTTGCCGAACCGTTGCGAAGCGGTTTGATGAGACAGAACGCACCGGAATCACCAAGTTTGTTGTGGATTCAGAGGGGACAGTGAAAGCAACAGCGACCCATATTGTCAAAGGAATTGTAGGAGAGGGATTTGCGGTTAAAGAGCAGGGTGGACATTTGTGGCTGTGCATGTCGGTGCATCATTATAAGTCAGAGTGGAAATGGAAAAAGGCAGAGGTACCTTTTAACTGGAAATTACTTGCACATTATACGGGACAGCTCAAAATGCTCTGCGGAGAAGAAGAGAGTTCCCGTAATGTCAGTGTATATGCACTGGATGATTCGCTGCAGGAGATTGGAACAAGTTCTGAAATATGCAAAGGGGAAACGGTGCAGTGTGCACGTTTCCTGAACAAGACATTATATTTGGTGGTAAATGATGACCGTAAAATGATACAGGTATCAATGGCAGCAGAAGCAGATCCACAGGTCCTCGCGCAGATCAAATTAGCCGATGAGGTTCATTATCTGCATTTGTTCCCATCGGATCCATCGATGATCTTTTCACTCGGGAAGACAACAACCGGAGAACTGGATATGACGGTTTTTCAGGCAACGGAGGGATCTGACATCAAACAGGTTGCAAGTTATGGTTTGCGGCAGCATGATTCCAGCGCATTAGCAGACCATACAAAAATCTTAGTGCAGAAGACGGAGAAAGGATTTTACTTGGGATTTGCAACGTATAATGCGGAAGGCTTGCAGTATCCGCTATTGCATTATACTGCAGATGAATCTGTAACTCAGGTTCTTCGCTCAACATCCAAAGGTCGTGCAGATTATTGGTGCCGCGGACTGTTTATTGATGGCAGCTTTTATGTATTCCGCAATTCCAACCGTGATCTGCAGATGGAAAAATATGAGCATCCACAGATGGAGGCGTATGCCGACAAGGCAAAGGTGTGGTCTAATTATTAACGCAAATTTCTTTATACCATAAAAAAGGAGCTGCCGCACTAAGCAATTAGTGCGTAGCTCCTTTTTGGATATATCGTCTATATAGGGAGTATATTACTGATGGCTGTCCTGATAGTTCAAAGCAGCACCGACAAATCCCTTAAACAATGGATGTGGACGGTTTGGTCTGGACTTAAATTCAGGGTGAGCCTGTGTTGCTACAAACCACGGATGTGATGGGAGCTCGCACATTTCTACGATGCGTCCGTCCGGAGACAGGCCGGAAAGCTTCATGCCGGATTTCTGTAAATCTTCGCGGTAGTAGTTATTTACTTCGTAACGGTGACGATGTCTTTCGTGAATGGTTTCCTCACCGTACAGCTCATAAGCTTTGGAATCCTTGTCCAGTACACAAGGGTAGGAACCGAGACGTAACGTGCCGCCGATATCTTCAATGCCGTCCTGTTCCGGCATTAAATGAATCACAGGATGTGTTGTCTGAGAATCCAGTTCAATACTATGCGCATCATTGAAACCACAGACGTGTCTTGCAAATTCAACGATGGCAAGCTGCATTCCCAAACAAAGACCTAAGAATGGAATACCGTGTTCTCTTGCATACCGGATCGCTGTGATCTTTCCATCGATGCCGCGGTCACCAAAGCCGCCAGGTACTAATATACCGGATACATCATGAAGGAGTTCATCAGCATTTTCTTCATTTAAGTCTTCAGATGGAATCCATTTGATCGTTACATTGCTTTTGTGCGCAAGTCCGCCATGCTTGAGAGCTTCTACAACACTGATATATGCATCGTGCAGAGAAGTGTATTTGCCGACGAGAGCAACAGTAACATCTTTCTCAAGATTTTTGAGGGTATGAACCATTGTCTGCCACTCTTCCATGTCCGGTGTTTTGCAGTCTAACTTCAAGCATTTGCAGGCAACATCTGCGAGATGCTCCTTTTCCATTGCCAAAGGTGCTTCATATAGAGTTTCTACATCTAAATTCTGCATTACGTGATCGGTCGGAACATTGCAAAACAGTGCGATTTTATCTTTGATGCCCGGCTCGAGAGGACGCTCTGTACGGCATACGATGATGTCCGGCTGAATACCCATTCCCTGCAGCTCCTTAACGCTTGCCTGTGTTGGCTTGGTTTTCATTTCACCGGAAGCACCCAGGTATGGGATGAGTGTCACATGGATCAAGATAGCATTTTCACGTCCAACATCATGCTGAAACTGACGGATCGACTCTAAGAAAGGCTGGCTTTCGATATCGCCGACAGTGCCGCCGACCTCAATGATTGCAATCTGTGTATCTTTACAGCCATCGTTACGGTAGAAACGGCTCTTGATCTCATTTGTAATATGTGGGATAACCTGAACAGTTCCGCCGCCAAAGTCACCGCGACGTTCTTTCGAGAGAACGGACCAATATACTTTTCCGGTTGTTACGTTGGATTGTTTGGTCAGATTTTCATCAATGAAACGTTCGTAGTGGCCAAGATCCAAGTCAGTCTCTGCACCATCATCCGTAACGAACACTTCACCGTGCTGTACCGGATTCATAGTACCGGGATCGATATTGATATAAGGGTCGAATTTCTGCATGGTCACACTATAACCACGCATTTTCAAAAGTCTGCCCAGAGATGCGGCTGTAATTCCTTTGCCGAGACCGGACACAACACCACCAGTGACGAAGACATATTTGACTGCCATTTGTGTATCCTCCTTTGTGTCAGAACATTGTTGTCAATAAATAAACCAATATTTTTCTATTATACTCTATATGATTGGGTTTGTTCAATATATTTTTGTACAAAAAGGAAAGAAAATTCATGGAAAATTTCCAAGAAATACATAGAAATTTCAGACTTTCTTAATATTGTGAAATATTGCTTTTTGGGCAGACTAGACTTATAATAGAAATAGTTTACAGGATATGAGGAGGACAAATTATTTGGACAACAATATATCAAATCAAAATAGAAACCAAAATAACAGCCAAAATAACAACAATATGGGAAATAATTTTGGACGCGGACAGAACCGTAAAAGCATGGTGCTTTGTCTGATCGTTGCACTTGGCATTTTTCTTGTGTTTTCCTTGATGAATCGTCAGGTAGAAAAGGCAAGAGATAAAGAGATCAGCTATGACCAGTTTTTGCAGTTGCTGGATGATGGACAGGTTGAATCTGTGACACTCACTTCTGATCAGATCAAGATCGTTCCGAAGAAACAGTCAAATAGTCTGTATCAGATCACCTATCATACCGGTCTGATCAGTATGGATATTACATTGGTACAGCGATTAGAAAAGGCAAATGTAAAGTTCACCAAAAAGTCAGACAGTTCCAATAGTATGGTCTACATGCTGGTATCGACTGTATTGCCATTTTTACTGCTATGGGTCGGACTGATCTTTATGTCCCGTGTTATTTCTAAAAATTCCGGCGGTATTATGGGTGTTGGTAAGAGTACGGCGAAGATGTATGTTCAGAAAGAAACCGGTGTAACATTTCGCGATGTAGCCGGTCAGGAAGAGGCAATGGATTCGTTGAATGAGCTGGTCGACTTCCTGCATAATCCGAAGAAATATACGGAGATTGGTGCTAAACTGCCGAAGGGAGCATTGTTAGTCGGACCTCCGGGAACCGGTAAGACACTGCTTGCAAAGGCGGTGGCCGGCGAAGCAAAAGTTCCGTTTTTCTCTCTTTCCGGATCTGATTTCGTAGAGATGTTCGTCGGTGTAGGTGCATCGCGAGTGCGTGATCTGTTTAAGCAGGCACAGCAGATGGCACCATGTATTATTTTCATTGATGAGATCGATGCCATCGGTAAGAGCCGTGACAGTCAGTATGGAGGCAGCAACGACGAGCGCGAGCAGACGCTAAATCAGCTGTTATCCGAGATGGATGGATTTGACAGTTCGAAAGGTCTTGTCATCTTAGGCGCGACAAACCGACCGGAAGTGCTTGATAAGGCATTACTCAGACCGGGACGTTTTGATCGACGTATTATCGTAGAAAAGCCGGATCTTAAGGGCCGAGTTGATATTTTACGTGTGCATGCCAAGGATGTATTAATGGATGAGTCTGTTGACTTTGAGGAAATTGCTCTTGCGACCAGTGGAGCCGTTGGTGCGGATCTTGCTAATATGATCAATGAGGCTGCTATTATGGCTGTGCGTTCCGGAAGAAGAGCAGTCAATCAGAAAGATCTGTTCGAGGCAGTGGAAGTCGTTATTGCCGGTAAGGAGAAGAAAGACCGCATTTTAGGCAAAGAGGAGAAACGGATCGTTGCATATCACGAGGTAGGGCATGCGCTAGTGACTGCACTGCAGAAAAATGCGGAGCCGGTTCAAAAGATTACGATCGTGCCACGTACGATGGGATCTCTTGGATATGTCATGCAGGTTCCGGAAGAAGAGAAATATCTGATGAGCAAAGCAGAGATACTCACTCGGATCACAACATTATTTGGAGGCAGGGCTGCGGAAGAATTAGTGTTTGATTCTGTAACGACAGGAGCTTCCAATGATATTGAAAAGGCAACCTCTCTTGCCAGAGCAATGGTAACACAGTACGGTATGTCTGATAAATTTGGCTTGATCGGTTTGGAGAGTGTGCAGAACAAATATCTGGATGGCAGAACGGTGTTAAATTGTGGTGATGCAACAGAAGCAGAGATAGATCTTGAGGTCATGAAGATATTGAGTGAATGTCACCAAAAGGCTAAAGAATTGTTGGATGGCAATCGTGATGCACTGGATCAGCTCGCCGCATTTTTGATCGAGCATGAGACGATCACCGGTAAAGAATTTATGAAGATCTATCGTAAAGTACAGGGTATTGAGGAGCCGGAAGGTGACCGCTTTGACTTACTTGTGCTGGATGTCGATGGTACGCTGCATAATTCTCATCGCGAGATTTCAGATGCAACCAAGAATGCGTTGATCGAAGCGCAGAAGCGCGGCAAGACGATTGCTATCGCATCCGGAAGATCCATTGCAGGAATTCGTCAGACAGCTTCTGCTATCTCTCTGGAAGAGTACGGTGGCTATGTGATTGCATATAATGGTACTACTGTGATCAACTGTAAAACAGGGGAATGCATTTACAATCAGACATTGCCGGCAGATCTGATCGCTCCGGTATACGAGGAGGCTGCTAAATTGCAGGTGGCTATCATGGCTTACCGTGACAGTGCCAAAGAGATTATCGTAGCTGGTGGTGTGACAGACTATGTTGCAGCAGATGCGGCTGCATCTTGTGTTACGATCCGCGAGACAGAGCAGTTCGTAAAAGAGCTTAGTTTTCCGATCAACAAGATCTTTGTTTCGGGAGAACCGGACAAGATGAAAGAAGTAGAACGCATTTTACAGCGAAAGTTTGGTTCAGTGTTGAATGTATTTCGCTCAGATCCATACTATGTAGAACTTCTGCCAAAATACACAGATAAAGGTGTTGCGGTTGATAAGTTAGTGAAATATATGGATATTACCAAAGAACGTGTTATGTGTGTAGGAGACAGTAACAATGATCTGCCGATGTTACGCTATGCCGGTATGGGAGTCGCAATGGGGAACGCTTCTGATCGGATCAAAGAGCAGGCAGACTATGTTACAGATAGTAACGATGATGATGGTATTGTCAAAGTTATTGAAAAATTTATGACGGAGGCACATCACGAAGAGGGATAATTTATTGGGGATGGAGGAACACGAATGAATGGTTCAGAAAAACATTATTTAGAAAGACTGCTTGATCCTGAGGATCGGGATATGATAGAGAAGGAGGAGCATTTTTCACAGGTGATGATGATGTATTCCTGTGCGATCCGCGAGGTGCAGACCAAGCTGGAAGTGCTTAATGATGATCTTAAATCACGTTATCAGCGCAATCCGATCCACAGCATTAAGTCGCGTATCAAAAAACCGGTAAGTTTAGCTAAGAAATTACGTAAGAAAGGACTTCCCGTATCGGTGGATTCCATCAAAGGGAATATCAATGACGTTGCCGGTGTGCGTGTTATCTGTTCGTTTGTGGATGATATTTACACAATATCAGAGATGCTTACGTCACAGACGGATATCACATTGATCAGCCAAAAGGACTACATTGAGCATCCAAAGCCAAATGGATACCGCAGCTTGCATCTGATCGTAGAGATTCCGGTATTCTTTGCAGATAAGATGCGGCCGATGCGTGTGGAAGTACAGATACGAACGATCGCAATGGATTATTGGGCAAGTTTAGATCATCAGCTTCGATATAAGAAAGATGACATGGATGAGAACTACCGCAAAGAGATTGAAATGCGATTGAAGCGTTGTGCAGATATGATCACAGCAACCGATGCTGAAATGTTAGATATTCGCAAAAATATTTATGGATATCGCATTTAATGTTTTAGAGTTTCAAACTTCCCATACCTCATTATCTCACACAACCACATATTGCTTATTATGTCAAAGAATGCTAAGTGTTTTGCAGCCACAATATAGCGGCTTCTGCCGGCAGAGAACTATAGTAATTGCCCTGCCGCTTTTTCGTTTTTGGTGATTTCTAGATTTTGTTGTCTCTGATGATTGATCTACATGCCCTTCGGAAACTCGAAGTCCCGGAAGCAAGGTATGGGAAGTTTTAGTGAGAGTAATTAGAAAAGGCACTGTTCCAACGTGGATCACGTTCGAACAGTGCCTTTTTGGTGTAAAAATGGACTGTAACCTTATTCTGCGCTTTGCATCACTTTGCGGAAAGCAGGAATGATCTGGGCAGCAATAACTGCTTTGACAAGATCTAAAGGAATGAATGCGACAAAGCCGGATAAGAAAGCAACTTTCCAAGAAAGGCCGGCATTAACCTTCCAAAAGAGCATTCCGATGATATCGATCAATACAACGCCGACAATAGCAGCAATTGTGTATAGGATTCGATTGTATTTTTTGCCGCGGATCAGTGGAAGTACAATGGCGATCACTAAGAAAGAGAATGTGTATCCACCGAAAATATTTGTCAAATATCCAATGCCGGAACCACCGCCAATAAATACCGGAAGGCCGATAGCGCCAAGAGCCATCCACACTAATATCGTGATGAAAGATTGACTGAGTGGGAAAAGCAATGCGATGACGATAATAACAAAGTTTAACAATGTAATATGAGGACTACCAGGGATCGGCAATGGGATGCTGATATAAGCAGAAATACATAAAATAGCTGCAAATAATGCCATCATTGTAATGGACTTTGTAGTAAAACCGGTTTTGTTTGTTTTTGTTTCCTGATTCATTTGTTTCCTCCAATGTAAATGTATTATTATGGCGGTTTACAACCGCGCAACAAAGAGTAGTATAAAACATTTGAATGCGTGTGTCAACTAAAAGAATTAAAAGTTTACTATAGCCTTGTGGGCAGGATTGTACAGTCTTTTTTTTATTGATTGGAAAATCTTTCCGCTTTTTTCAATGTAATTGAGACTGCATATTAGGTTTAGGCAGCATTATAGAAAAATGTACTATATAAAGCAAAAACTACATAAAAAATTTGTAAGATTTTGAGAATTGAATGAATTATCTACTTGGTAATATAATGAAAGATGTGTCTGTGTCCGAAATACAATACGAGGTTTCTAAAGATATGGACTCACGATCAGATTCACAGAAAGGATGGGGAATGGAATGAAAAAAACAAAGCAAGTTATGGCATTGTTACTGGCACTTGTTATGGTAGTCAGTATGATGCCGTCCAATGTTCAATTCGTAGCTGCTACAGCAGCGGAAGATAAGATTGAACTTGGTGATGAGACATGGTCGGCAGATGGTCAGGCCTATACGTTTTCTGATGTAACAGTTAGTTTTAAGAGTGATCAGAAGATTTTTTGTATCTCGGTAGACAATGGAGGATACTTCAAACTTCCGAAAAAGATCGATCTTGGTAACATGAGTAGTTCGTCTGATAGGATGAATGGTTTGACCAAAAGTGGTGAGTATACGTCTAGCTTGTCCGGCGACGAAGAGCTTAGCTCTATGACTGTGATCGGAAGCGATATTACAGATGAGCAGATCAAAAACTTTTTGACGCAGGTTGTTTTTTATACGGGAACGACTGATCAGACAGTTAAGCAGACGATTTCCGTTGTCGCCAACTCCTGCAGCCTGCCGGATGGTAATTCAACGGCTATGGCAATTGATGGTAAATTACACTTTTATAAATATGTAGAGTTCCCGAGCGGAGACAACACATCGACATGGGCAACAGCCTACAAAGAGGCGAAGAAGTCTGTCTTTGAAGGATTAAAAGGTTATCTTGCAACGATCACCAGTGAGAACGAGGAGAAATATTTGTATAGCTCTCTGGGTTGCGATCTGCAAGCTTGGATCGGTGGAGCCAGAACATTGCTTCCAAGAGATGGTTACGATGGATTTGTACTGGATTCGAATGAGATTACCGATGAGGCGTTAAAACCATTGGATGATAGCAATAAGATCGTGCGTAAATGGTCTTGGTTATGCGGTCCGGAGGCAGGAACGACATTTTATGAGACGGGCGAGTCCGGTAATGTATATGGCGGTTCGGTATGTGATGGCCAGTACGCCGACTGGAATAAAAATGAGCCGAATAACAGCTATAGTGGTGGCGGCACTTCTGCATATTATCAGGAGTATGCATTAGAATATGGTTTTGAGAAGGCAAACTGGAATGATTATCATCCAAACAATGTTTCACGTTCTATGTGGGGAATCAAAGGTTACATTGTTGAGTACAGTCCATATGCTACGAGCGGTGAGAGTGGCAAAGAAGATGTTGACAACAAAATGACAACACCAAGTACGACAGAGCTTGTGGTCATTCAAAAGAGTAAACCGAGACTGAATGCAGATAATCTGGTACTTAGTAAAGAACAGGCGAACAAGCTGACAGAAGCGACAGTTAAGAATCTTGCGAATACTAAGGGAAGCTATAATGGTACAACGGCAGATGCTTCCAGCTCGAATATTACAGTGGACAGTGATCAGCTTACAACGGTTAAGTCAGCAGAGGCGGGAACTTCTAATAAGCTGACATTCTCTTATAAATATGATACCGGTGCAGCTGATGTGGTAACGAAGGATACAACGGTTTATGTTGCTGATGTTGCTAATACAGGGTCCACAAGTACTAATAATACGACAACGATCGGTGCCAATAATGTTTCCGTTACAACGGATGATCTGGCTGCCTGTGCCGATGAGGACAAAGTTGCAGAACTGATCCGTTCTAAGGCAGCACCGGTTGCAGTAAAAGATGGCAAGGCAGCAGTTTCTGCTGATATTACACAGAAGAGCAGCGAAGTAAGCAAAGCGTCGACAGCAGGTACCTATAAAGTAACATATACCTATAACGGCGTGGATACAACGATCAACGTAACGATTACAGATTCTAATCAGGTAGCGAAAGTGACCGCTGATAATTTTGAGGTGGTAAGAGGAAGCGGAAATCTTACCGCAGCAGATGTTATCACAAAGTCAAATGCGCAGGCGAAGAACAGTTCCGGTACTGTGATCCCGGGTGCAACGATCGATGTAGATGACACTGATCTTGCAACATTGAATGATAAGATCAAAAATGGTCCGGCGGGAGATTATACGGTTAAAGTATCATCGAATGGAAAGACCTGCGATGTTACAGTAACAGTTCGTGACCGCAACGTCACAATCGATGCTAACGATTTTATTATCACGGAAGATGAACTGCTTTATGCGAATAAAGATATAATTAAGAGCAAAGCAAATGTTCGTGGTACCGATGAGGGAACCGCATTTGATTTCAATGATGCGGATGCTATGGACTCTACGGCATATAATGAACTGAAACAGGTTAAGGCCGGCGGCTCCAAGGATCTTACCTTTACCTATACCGATGCAAATGGTAAAACCACAACATCCGATCCGATCACGGCGTTTGTTGTGAAAAATAAAGAAACAAATGCAGCATCAAAAACAACAATCGGTGCGAATAATGTAACATATACGACAGATCAGTTAAAAGCATTAGGAACAACGGAGGCAATCGCTGCGAAGATCAAGAGTGATTCCGGTGTGATTGCTGTCAAAGGCGGCAGTAAAGCAGACGCATCGCAGATCACCGTGAAATCCGGATCAGCAACCATTACGAGCGAAACTCCGAAAGGAACTTATTCAGTAACTTATACTTGCAATGGTACTGATGTAGCAATCACAGTAACAGTTGTAGATTCCGGCAAAGTAACAGAAATCACCTCAGATAAGGTTGAACTGGTGGTTGGTGATGCAGCACTCACGGCAGAAGGCCTGCTTACTAAGTCAAATGCTAAAGCAAAAGACGCTGCAGGCAATGTGATACCGGATGCGAAACTTACTGTAGACAGTAAAAAGTTGGACATTATTAATAAACGTCTTATGAATGGTCCGACAGGTAACTATAGCGTGACAGTTACGACAGAAGATGGTTTTACAGCAGACATTAATGTGTCTATCCGTAAGCCGGTTGTTTCAATGACAGCAGAAGATTTCATGCTGACGAAAGAGACAGCTGCAGCACTGACAGGTGAGGCTGCGGCCAAGGATTACGCTAAGGTTGGTGTAACCCGTGAGGGAACAACAGTCGCAGATCCTTTTGATAAAATAACAGCAAATCCGGATGATCTTGCAAAGATAGTGGCAGGTAACAGTGGTACTATTGGATTTACATACAGAAACGGTAAATATGAAACCGGTTCCGTGACTGCGAAAGCAACGGTCGTTGATGTACAATACAGCGAGACAAAGGGAACAGATCGGATTACGATCGGAGCAGATAATGTTACACTGGATTATAAGGATATCAGTTCTTTGACAGAAGATGAGTTAAAAGACCTGATACGCAAGAATGCAGATCCGGCCGCAACAGATAATGGTGCGCTTGCTGATCCGAGTGACATTACCGGACCGAAGTTAGTCAAAGATGGTGACGGATACAAAGCAACCTTTACCTACAAAGATGTGCCGGTTACAACGGATGTTGTGATAAGCAATGTTCCGGCACAGGGCGAGGTAAATGCATCTGATTGTATCTTCTCGTTAGATGACATTGGAAAACTTACTGCAGACGATGTGATCCGCGCTGCTTTGTCAAAATACACGGATAAAAATGGGGTTACTGACAATGGAGAGGGTGTTGTACTGACACAGGAGTCATTAGATGCGATAAACAGAATGACAGAGCCGGGAACATTACCGCTCACGTTCACAGACAAGTCAGGAACCATTGTTAAGAAAGTAACAGCAACTGTCGTTCAGAATCGTCGATATGATACATCTACAGGTAATATTACACTCGGAGCAAATGATTTCTGCATTACAGTAGAGCAGGCAAAGACGATCGTACTGAAGCAGGATCAGACCGATGTTGCCGATATGCTAAAGAAATTAGGAAATGCGATTGCAACTGATGATGGAAAATTCATTCCATTCAAAGATGCGGCGATCACTGTGGATGCATCAGCAATTCAGGCGGCGAAGGGCAGCTATGAATTAGTATACACATACAAAGGTAAGGTGAACAAAGTAACCGTCACTGTAAAAGATGATGGTTCGGCTGATACGACCAGCAGTGAAACAACTGTACCGGATGTCAATCTGACTGCTAATGATTTCGCAGTAGCAGCAGGCACGGAATCTATTGATGAAACTGCCTTTAAGAAACTTGCAGAAGTGGTAGTAAAATACAATGATGGCTCCAGCGTAGAGAACGTGACGATCGATGTAGAGGATCTTGCAGTGTTGAATAAGAAGATTCGTGCAAAATCGACCGATAGTGTTTTCGTCAAGGTGTATGCAACCGATAAGAAGACAGGTAAGCAATTGTCGGCAACTGTAAAAGTAACATTGCCAAAGAAGGCGGCAACACCGAAGCCAACAAAGAAACCGGGTACAATAGCAAAACCGGGAAGAGGAATTTCTGCGGATGATATCGCAAAGGAACTCGGCGTAGATAAGGCAACGGCTGAAAAGATTAAGGATTATGCTGAGAAGAACGGAACTTCTATGGACACCCTTAGAATTACCGATACTGCTGTAAAGAAACTCAAGGATGATAAAGACATTAAGGGCTCTGACTTTAGCAGATTAAAAGCGAGAGCCAATAAGTCTTCCAAGAACAGCATTACGTTAAAATGGGTTAAGCAGAGTGGCGCTGACGGTTATTTGATCTATAGTAACCAGTGTAACCAGGGTGGTAAGAAATACCGCTATAAACTGACTAAGACCATAAAAGGTAAGAATAAGACAACGTGGACACAGAAGAAGCGCAAGAAAGGCAAATATTACAAATACATGGTTGTTGCATACAAATTATTCAACGGTCATAAAGTAACAATTGCCGCTGCACCGACAATTCATTCCGTCACCAAAGGTGGAAAACGTGGTATGGCGAAAGCGGTCAGCATTAAAAAATTGGGCAACAAGAAAAAGAGAACTAAGATTACTTTGAAAGCAAGAAAGACTGCTAAGATCAAAGCGGTAGAGATTCGTGCAGACAAGAAGAAAAAGATTATGAAACATAGAAAACTTGCGTATGAATCCAGTAATGTGAAGGTTGCCAAGGTAACCGGATCCGGCAAGATCAAGGCAGTGAAAAAAGGAAAATGTAAGATATGGGTATATGCACAGAATGGTGTATACAAAGAAATCAAGGTCACTGTAAAATAGCGAATCATAGCACTTATCTGAGATTTATTTATGTAATGTCAGCGTGGGCGGACCAAGGATAAGTGGTTATGGAATATGCAGGAAACCTATCTGGAATAGAAGTATTTCAGATGGGTTTCCTTACTATTAAGGAGGATACAAAAGAGCATGGACGCAAAGTTACAACACCTTACAGATAAGGTATTGCAAGGTGAAGAGATTAATCGACAAGAGGCAGAGTGGTTGACGCAGATAGATATCGAAGAGTTGGCACAGGGGGCTGACCGTATCCGTCAGGAAAGACAGCAAGACGAATTTGATATGTGCAGTGTGATCAGCATAAAAGGGGGACGATGTTCCGAAGATTGTAAATTTTGTTCGCAGGCGAGTTGTTCTAAAGCGGCAGTGAAGAGTTACCCGCTTCGTGGAACCGAAGAGATCATGGAGGATGCCCAAAAGCGTAGCGCACAGGGAATCCGACATTATTGTTTGGTGGCATCCGGGCATCATCTTAGCGAACGTGAAGTAGATGCCTTGTGTGAAACAGTTCGTGTGATACGAAAGGACACTGCTCTTCGACCTTGTGTATCCGGTGGATTGATGAATAAAGATCAGTTTATGCGATTAAAGGAAGCGGGAGTAGTACGGATCCATAATAACCTGGAAACTTCACGTACACATTTTGCTAAAGTATGTGGAAGCCATACGTATGATGACAAAATTGCGACGCTGAAAGCAGCAAAAGAGGCTGGATTATCCTTATGCAGTGGGGGCCTTTTTGGAATTGGAGAGTCTATGGCGGATCGATTAGATCTTGCCTTTACACTGCGCGAGATTGCACCGGACACCGTTCCAATCAATCTGTTAGACCCGGTAGAGGGCACACCGATGGGACATAATAAGGTATTAACGGAAGAAGAAGTTCGACGCATTATTGGTGTTTTTAAGTATATTTTACCAAATCAGATGATACGTCTGGCGGCGGGGAGAGATTACCTGGAGGATACAGGTCTTCGGTGTTTTCAATCCGGTTGCAATGCGGCGATCACGGGAGATTTGCTGACGGTCATGGGAACGTCCGTAGAAGGTGATCTGGATGCAGTGAGAGCCTTGGGGTACCGGTTGTAAGATGAATAAAAAAGCATTTTCCTATACCTAAAAACAGAGCAAAACCAGCGTTTTGCTCTGTAAGAATTGCAATACCAAAAAAAGAGAAGTCATATATGACTTCTCTTTTGATCTAATGCGGAAGAAGGGACTTGAACCCTCACGTCGTTGCCAACACTAGATCCTTAGTCTAGCCTGTCTGCCAATTCCAGCACTTCCGCATAACGAACAAAAACTATTATAGTGTTTTAATTTGCGTTTGTCAACACTTTTTTTCAAAAAAACAAATAAATATTTTCAAAATCCAAAAATTCAAACTTCCCACACCTCAATATCTCACACGATCACATATTGCTTATTATGTCGATGGGCTAATTATATTTTGCAGCCGCTATATATTGAGTCCTGCCATCAAGAAACGTAAAATAAATATGGTTACAAGAATGCAAAACGGGTCCCAAAATGAGAAGAGACATAATTTAAACAGATTTTCATGTTATAATAGAAGTATTGAGGGATAGTTTACGTGTTTGCATGATATAATGAGCACGCAGTGCTCATCTTAGGAGTTTCTTCGAAACTCCGGTATGCGCAGAAATCATGCGCAATTATTATGAAATTACGAATGTGAGCAGAATGGAAGGAAGGTGGCATATGAAAAAGAAAAAAAGAATTGCGGTGTTAGTAGCAATTGCGCTTGCTGTGCCGGGGGTGGGGAATTGGGATCGCCAGGCGGCAGATGCGATGACTGCTGACACCGCACAGAGCTCTGTAGCAGATATAACCGAATCAGCCAATCAAGCAGAGCTATATCATAAAGTATACAAGGAAAATACGGCGGGCCATATTTCCTATTCGCTGCAGGATGATACAGGCAATACGTTATCTAGGTATACATCGTCTGCTGCGGCTAAGAATAAACGCTCCATGGCACTTCCAGCGAGCTATGATCCGCGTGGAACAGAGCAGGAAACGCCAATTCGCAATCAGCAGGATACAGGTGCCTGTTGGGCGTTTGGAGAATTAAAAGCGTTGGAATCTGATTGTCTGATGAAGGGGATCTTAACCAAAGATACTGCGGATCTGTCCGAAAATCACTTGGCATGGTACGCCTATCATGCCCTGGATGATACGACCAGTCCATTGTATGGTGATCATATGTCGCGTGACTATGTTTCTGATAGAGCAAGTTATAATAAAGGTGGAAATGCAGATGTTGCACAGGCTGTCTTAGCAAACAAATGGGGGGCTGTGGCAGAGAGTGAGGCTCCCTTTGATACGGCTTCTAATATGGCATCTGTCATGAAAAATGCGGCCTCCTCGTTGCGTACACAGTCGTTGATCCAGTTGACAGACTCCGAATGTTATGATCCATATCTGGCAAGCGATATCACATCAAGAAATGAGATCAAGGAAGCAATATTGACGCATGGGGCAATGGATGTGGCGTTGTATTATAATCCGAATCTGTCCAGTCGTTATTACAAGGAGACGAATGGTGTGTACGCCAGTTATGCTTACGATATGATGGGGATTGATCAGGCAAATCATTGTGTCACAATTGTCGGCTGGGATGATGATTTTAACAATTTCAGCAAGGATGCTCCGGAATCCGGTGCGTGGCTGATCGCAAATAGCTATGGTACCAATTACTCCAAAGATGAAAATGGGTATTTCTGGGTATCTTATTATGATCCATCACTTTGTGAATATTACACATTTGAAGGTGTTTCGGCAGATACCTACCAGACCATCTTTCAATATGATGGCAATGGTTGGAACAATTCGCTCCGTTCGCCGGAAGAAGTGAAGACCGCCAATGTGTATACAGCAGATGGATCACAGCAGTTACAGGCAGTTGCTTTTTATACAGTACAGGAGGATCAGCCATATACAGTAGATATTTATCGTTCTGTATCAGGGAAAGATCCAACCAACGGAACGCAGATCAAAGAAGCGAGTGTGAGTGGCAACTTTGCCAAAACAGGCTATCATACGGTACAGATTCCGAAAGAGGTTCGCGTTGCAGATGGCGAGAAGTTTTCGGTGGTTATTACATATGCGACCGTGGATGATTCTGCCTGCGTTCCGCTAGAGGGACAAAATGATCCGCAGAATGGACACTGTTATAGTGCCTCAGCAGGACAGAGTTATACTTATTTCGCAGAAGACGCTAAGTGGTATGACAATACGGCGATATCTGTAGATGGTGTGCAATATGATCTGAATAATGCCTGCATCAAAGTATTTGGCAACCCTGCTGACGAACCGGTGGCAACACTAACGCCTACAGCAACACCTACGGTAGCACCTGTGGTGCTGCCGACAACAAAACCATCGACGTCAGGCACACCGACATCGACAGCAAAACCATCGACGTCAAGCACACCGACATCGACAGCAGCACCTTCGGATGCGACAGAACAGCCGAAACGGACGGTTTCACCAAATGCCGGTGGCCACTATCAGACCAAGATTAAGGCGAAAGCCAAATATACGATCGGAAAAGGTGAGAAGATCACTCTTCCGGTGACTGTTACCGGCGGTTCGGTGCAGGCAGCAGTTAAGTGGACCAGCTCAAATACGAAGGTTGCCAAGGTAACGAATAATGGCGTGGTTAAAGGGTGTAAAAGAGGGACGGCGAAAATCGTTATTCAGACGGTAGACGGCAAGAAAAAGACCATACGTGTCACAGTAAAAAAGGCGCCTAAGAAAATAAAGATTACCGCTCGAAAGGCAAAAATAAAAAAAGGAAAAGCGTTACAGACAAGGACAATATTAAGCAAGGGGAGTGCGAGTTATAAACTGCGTTTTGTGTCATCCAATAAGAGGATAGCAACGGTAAACAGTACCGGAAAAATCAAGGCAAAAAGACGAGGGACAGTGCGTATTTATGTATACACGTATAATAATAAAAAGTCTCAAATAAAGATCAAAATTGTTTGAGAAAATCCCTTGACATCGCCCTCATAATGTTAGACAATGGGCTTGGTGAATTTAAGGAGTTATGAGAAATTCTCCCATTATAATATTATTAAGTGAAACGAAAGAATGGAGATGATGATGTGTTCGGTTTTGGACAGTTAATAGGAATCTTAAAGAAGAATCCTAAGAAGATCGTATTTACAGAGGGTGAAGATCCACGTATTTTGGAGGCATCTTCCCGATTACTTGCAAGCTATTTCCTGCACCCTATTTTGATTGGTGATGAGAAACGTATTGCGGACGCTGCAGAGGAAAGTGGATTTAACATTCGCGGTGCAGAGATCATTGATCCGGAGAAGTTTGACAAGATAGATGAAATGGTGGAGTTATATTGTGAGCTTCGTAAGAAGAAAGGTGTCACACCGGATCAGGCAAGAGAAATACTGAAGCAGGCTAACTATTTTGGAACAATGTTGGTAAAGATGGGATTTGCAGATGCACTGCTTGGTGGTGCAACATATTCAACAGCAGATACTGTTCGTCCTGCTTTGCAGTTGATCAAGACAAAACCTGGAAATAATCTGGTTTCTTCCTGTTTTATTCTTGTTCGTCCAAGTGCTACCGGTGATAATGAAGTACTTGCTATGGGCGATTGTGCGATCAATATTAATCCTACGGAAGACGATCTGGTCGAGATCGCAGGAGAAACAGCGAAATGTGCCCGTATCTTTGATGTAGATCCTAAGATAGCATTCCTTAGCTATTCCACACACGGATCCGGTAAGGGCGAGGCAGTAGATAAGATGCGAAATGCAGCACAGAAGACCAAGGAGAAGTATCCGGATCTCCCAATCGATGGAGAGCTTCAGTTTGATGCAGCAGTATCTCCTCGTGTGGCACGCACGAAGTGTCCGGAGTCTACAGTAGCCGGTCATGCGAATACCTTTATTTTCCCAGATATCAGTGCCGGAAATATCGGTTATAAGATTGCACAGCGTATGGGTAATTTTGATGCGTATGGTCCGATTTTGCTTGGACTGAATGCACCGGTTAATGATCTGTCACGTGGTTGCAATGCATCAGAGGTATATTCGATGGCAATCATCACAGCTGCGCTGGCTGACAGCGATCATGGTGAGGAAGCATAATTTAAACAAGCTTTTATGTGTATTATATGATCCATGAGTTTTGCTGAAACATCGTATTAAAAAATGCAATACATGACAAATTAAAATCAAAAATCCTATTTTTCCTTTTCCATTCGTATTAGAATGGTGGCATATAATTGCCTGATAAAAGGGAAGATAGGATTTTTTTGTCGGTGCAAATATATACTTATTCATGTATAATAATGATAACTCTCAGAGAAAAATAAATGACGATGAAAGCAGATGAATAGGAGAGGAGAAGGTTATTATGTTTCATGCGAATTACCCGGTTATTGGAATACAGGAATGTTATCCGGTTTATTTGACCGGGATAGGGATATCAGATCCGGAATTTCACACGCATCGCGAGGAAGGATTAATATCTCATCAAATATTATTTACAATGTCGGGCAAAGGAAAAATAATTGTTGGTGATAAGGAATACACAGCCGGTAAAGGCAGTATTTTTTATATAGCTTCCGGTGAGTCGCATACATATTATCCGATCGATGGTGACTGGACAACATATTGGGTGGTCTTTCGTGGAGATTCTTTGGATGCTATGATGGCACGCTTAGGGTTTGGACGTTATGTTGTAAAAACGATCAATGATATTACAGAAGTCAAAAAGCTTTATGATCAGATTGCGGCTGCTGCAAGAGAACCGGGAGATGGTGCAGGACACTGCTCAATGTTAGTTTATCAATACATTTTGCTTATGCATAAATTATTAATCGTACAACAGGAAAATCGCACAGGAACAGTGGTTGATAATGCCATAGTGTTTATGGAAAAGAATTATAGAGATGATATTAGTTTGCAGACGTTGGCATCTGTTTGTGGGATATCTACCCAGCATTTTTGTCGAGTATTCCATGATAAAATTGGCATGAGGCCAATGGAGTATTTGGCAAGGAAACGTATCGGCAGTGCAAAAGTCGCATTACTGGATACCAATGCGCCGATTGCGCAGATCGGAAGACGGGTAGGGTATAAGGATGCTAATTATTTTGGAATTGTATTCAAAAAATACGAAGGGATCTCTCCGAGAGAATACAGAAATAGTCATAATCACATAGGATAAAAAGTATGTAGTAAGCACCACCTATGTACTAATATTTTAAGGGTTTGCAAAATATTTCAGATTGTAAAGAATTAAGGATGACGATTATAATACCTTGTGAGTAGTAAGTATAACAATTTATACGGAAGGAGCAAGGTATGAGAAAAAAATGGGGAAACCGAATAGGTGCCATTGTTTTGGCATGTGCACTTACGATGAGTGGCTTACCGGTGCAGTCGATCAGTACATCGACGCGGAAGGCTTATGCGGCTGCGAAGTCTGAAACGGAGAAGCAGGATGTTTCACAGCCTGAAACGAAAATGGGTAATGTTGTTTTGAATGGAAATGATATCGCCGTAAATAATGTGAATGGTCTTACCTATAAAGGCTTTGGCATGCTTAGCGGTAATTCTACCAGTGATCTGCTAATGGATTATAAGGCAGAGCAGCCAAAGGCATATGCGGAGCTTATGCAGTATTTGTTTGGCGGTAATTATCCAATCATGAATCATGTAAAATTGGAAATGGGAAATGATCGTAATACATCAACAGGACCGGAATCTTGCACAAAGAGAACAGAAAAAGAGAAGGCAAATGTGTTGCGTAATCCAGGATGGCAGTTAGCTGCTGATGCTAAGAAGATCAATCCTAAAATCAAAGTGAGTATATTGCGCTGGGAAGCTCCGGTGTGGGCAGGAACAGATGAAAAGATTTATCAATGGTACAAAGAGACAATTTTAGACGCGTATGAAAAGTACGGCTATATGGTCGATTATATTAATCCAAATATCAATGAAAAATGGGATGTGGACAGCGATGTAGCGTTTACCAAAAAGTTTGCAAAATGGATCGCGGCAGAAACCAAAGAAACGATTCCGGATGAGAAAGCACTTGCGTTGTATCATAAGATCAAATTAGTTGTTTCGGATGAAGCCGGAACAGCGTCTGATAGCGTTGTGGAGTCCATGAAATCGGACAGTGATTTTTATAATTCGGTAGATGTTGTTGGATACCATTACAGTCCATGGGATGATTCCAATGGTGGAATGAAATGGCTTGCACAGACCAAAGATAAAGAGGTATGGAATAGTGAGGCACAGGCTACATTTTCCAATTCAGCATTTCGTCCTTCTAATAATGTGAAAGATCCAACGACAGAGGGAACAGGTCTTGGAGGAACCGGCAGTGCACTGGAAATGGCGAATACATTTATCAAAGGTTTTGTACAGTCCAGAAGATCGCATGTGATCTATCAGCCGGCAATTGGATCATTTTATGAGGGAGCACAGTTTTCCTTCAAGGAATTAGTGAGTGCGCGTGATCCGTGGTCAGGCTGGATTCATTATGATGCAGGATTACTCATGCTTGCACATATAAGCAAATTCGCGGTAACCGGCTGGGAAAATGAGGATAATACAGCAGGAATCTGGCGTGCTGTACCGCAGGCAAGTAAATGTACTGCGGATGGAACGAATCCGGTAAATGGACGTAACGGCGGAGAGAATTATATGACACTGGCATCTCCTGCCAAGGACAATTTCTCGACAATGATCGTTAATGATAGTGAATATCCAATGGAATATAAGATCCAAACCAAGAATATGAAGCTTGCTGAAGATCAGAATTTGGAAATATGGGAAACACGTGCGGCAGATGATGGTGCTTTTAATGAAAATTATATGAAATGCATCGGTACAGCGAAAGCAGATGATAATGGAGTCTATACGGTAAAGGTTAAACCATATTCTGCAGTGACGGTTACTACGCTGCAAGTTGCAGACGATGAAGAGCATACGAAGGCTCTTCCTGTCGAAGGTGAAAGAGTGGTATTGGATACGGATCGTACCGGAAGTAAACAGGACGTCGAAAGTGATTATCTGTATGCAGATGATTTTGAGTATGCTGGGAAGACGGTTCCGGTGCTTGATGGCAAAGGTGGTTTTACCGGTGAGACGGAGGATTATATCCAGTCTCGTGGTGGTGATACCGGTGCAATGGCACGTTATACGCATACCATGAATGGTGCCTTTGAAGTATATAAGACGCAGTCTGGTGAACATGTACTGCGTCAGCAGACAGATATTACAGAGACCGGTGTGGGTGGCAGCTGGAATTCCGGTGCTCCGGTAACCTTGATTGGAGATTTTCGCTGGACAAATTACAAAGCCTCTGTGGATGTTTTATTTGAACGGGAAGATGTTAAAAATTATGCGGCTGTAGCAATACGAGAAATGGGTGGTTCTCATAATATTACATCTGCAAGCGGTTACACATTCAAATTATATCCGGATGGTAAATGGGAGTTGTATCGTAAAGCCAAAAAAGTTGTGACCGGTACCTGTGATGCCAAAACACAGTTTGATGCAGGAGCAAATCAGTGGAATACGATCACGCTGGAAGGAAAAGGCAATACGATTAACGCATATGTCAATTATACGCTGGTTGGCAGTTATACAGATGAACAGCCTATCACTGCAGGACGAATAGCGTTAGGAAGTTCCAATGTATATACACAGTTTGACAATCTGGAGGTCAAAAAGCTGGACGGTTATGTACCGTATTGTACGGAATTGTTAGATAATATGGAACAATATGATCTGTCCGCACAGAAAAACACAAAACTTGAATACAATGACAAATGGCTGCACACGAACGGTCAGGGAATGTATGTATATCAGCGAAGTGTGTCCAAAAATACGGACAATGGAGCAACTCTTACGTATACTTTTACCGGAACAGGATTAGAAATCTTAGGAGAGATGAAAAAGACCTGTACTGTGCAGATGACTGTCGATGGAAATCAGCAGGCGAAACAAGAAACACAAAAATCAGCTAATATGAATATGACAGTTGCAGTAACAGATCTTGCTTATGGAAAGCATGTAGTAACTGTAGAGGTATTAGATGGAACACTGGCAGTAGATATGGTTGGTATCTTAGGCGCTAAACATACACAAAAAGAACCGGATGTTCAGCCGACGAAACGTCCAAATGTTAAACCGACACAGACACCGTCCGTGCAGCCAACCGTAAAACCTACAGCTGCTCCGCAGCAAACGCCGAAAGCGGATCGTCCGAACAACCCGAAAAGGGGAACAAAGGTCAATAAGAATATTGGAGTTTATCAAGTGACTAAGGCGGCAACAATGAAAAAAGCCGGAACTGTTAAGTTGTCCGGTTTGAATAAAAAGTACAAAAAAGCGGCTGCTTTGGTTATACCAGATAAGATCAAGATTGGAGCATATCAATATCGTGTTACGGCAATTGGAACGAAGGCGTGTCAGGGCATTAAGGCTTCCAAAGTTACTCTTGGAAAAAATGTGAAAGAGATAGGAAAGTATGCATTCCGAAAAGCGAAAAATCTCAAGACATTTGTTGTAAAAGGAAAATTAACAAAGGTGTCCAAAAATGCGTACAAAGGATGTAAACACAAAATAAAATTAAAAGGTTCAACTGCAGCAGTGCGAAGAGCGAACCTGAAAAAATTAAAGAAAAGCGGTTATAAAAAATTCAGCCGCTAAAAGGAGGAAAAAATATGAGATTACAAAAAACACACAAAATGATTTTGGCAGGTCTGCTTGCTGTAGCACTGACGATACCGGCAGCTACTGTGGTAAAGACCGTGCATGCGTCAGAAACACAGATTCCGTTTGCACAGAGTGAGGATGGAACAGTTCACGAAACCAGTTTTGATCTGGCGAGGGTATCTGACGAAGAGGAGTTAAGCAGCTATGAAAAAGACAATGGCAAGCATTGGGTCAAATTATTTTCAAAATTTGATGGAGAAAAAAATATTTTGGACGATGCACAGTTACCGGATGATACTGCGAAAGTAAAAGTAGTGTTTGACATTACAAATTATGATCTGGATAAAGCATATCCGCTTACTTGGGCAACAGGTATCGGAGGATGGGCATCTGGTAAGCCAACAGGGGTAACCATTGACCGGAGTGGTACTTATGAAGCAATACTTGATTTTGCTAGTGAGACCGATGGAATTGGAAAGACGATTTCAAGTGCTGATATTAGTGCGGCGTCTATCCAGCTTGTATTCCAACTGGGAGAGGCAAAGCAGGAAGACATCGCAAATACAAAGAAGATTCATGTAAACTTTAAGGCTTGCTATGCATATAGTGCATCCGACGAGGTGAAGGCAGCTCCGGTAGTACCAATTGTTGATGTTACACCGACTCCGGTTCCGACAACACCACAAGAAACACCTGCACCGACACCTGGGAATACAGCAACACCAACGGCAACACCTGACACCAACAGCAAAAAGGTTATTCCAATTTCTAAAAAAACAAATAAAGCAAATGTTGTAAAGAAGATCAAAGCAACGAAAAAAACAGTTGTGATCAAAAAAGGAAAAACCAAGAAAGTAACATTTAAGCTGACAACAGCACTCAAAAATACGAAAACAACAGATAAGATCAAGAGTGTAAAATTATCTGGAAAAAACAAGGCTAAAGTACTGAAGAAAACCTTAGGGAAAAAGACTTGTACGATTAAAGTAAAAGGTGTTAAGAAAGGCAAAAGTGTTCTGAAAATTAAGATTGGAAAGAAACAAGCGAAGGTAACGATCAAGGTAGTATAGTGTAACACGAAAATAGAAATAAATTGCAAACAAGCCCGGCTATTTAGTCGGGCGTTTGCAGATATATAAGATGATGTATGTCAGAATGGAGGATTAGGATGAAAAAAATATGGGGAAAGCGAATAGGCACTGGTGTACTTGCAATATCTCTGATGCTTAGCAGTTTACCGACACAATTGTCGATTGCATTACCACATAAGGCAAAGGCGGCGGATACAGAGTTTAAGAGTGAGGCATTTGATTACGGAAAACTGCCGGATTCTACGGCAGCTAAGATTACGAGAAAATCTCTTACCGGCAGAGAATGGACAGGAGAGGATAATAATTTAGATATTACTTCGGTGAATACATTGCCGGATAGTTCTAATTTGGTTCCGTATGCAGATATTGCATCTGCATATGCCGGTGCCAAAGATTATGCAAGAGACAAGTCGTCGTATTACCAGTTACTTACCGGAGAAGGACAGGACTGGGATCTGACCGTATTTGATAATCCGGCAAAAGCAGAAGCAGCCGGTGCATTCCAAAATACGGACTATAAGATGGATGCGAAAGATGGCTGGAAAAAGGTCACTCTTCCGGCCAGCTGGACAAGCTATGGATTCGATCACTCAATCTATACGAATTCAGCGATGCCATTTGAAGAAAGTACAGAGTTTCCATTGGCACCAACGAAGAAAAATCCCGTGGGTCTTTATCGTAAAACTTTCACGGTGAAAGATTCTATGCTGCAAAAGAATGGAAAGGTTTATATTACTTTAGGTGGAGTAGAGTCGGCATATTATCTATATATTAATGGAAAGGAAATCGGTTATAGTGAGGATAGTTATGATCCACACACATTTGATATTACAGATGCATTGAATGATCCGGGTAAGGAGAATGTACTTGCCGTAAAGGTATATAAGTTCTGCGATGGAACATGGATGGAAGATCAAGACATGATCTATGATGGCGGAATCTTCCGCGATGTATATTTGACAAGTACACCTACAGTGCATGTACAGGACTATACATTAGCGACAGATTTGTCAGACGATTATTCTACAGCTGATCTTAAAGTGAAAATGCAGACGATCAATGATTCTGCAACAGAATCATCGAACATGGCTGCGCAGCTTAATTTGTATGATGATCAGGGAAATTTATGTGCTACAACGCAGGAAGATATTGCAGCAATCGCATCCGGTAAACAGACAGAGACGTCACTGCAGATGCAGATTACAGATCCAAAACTTTGGGACAGTGATCATCCAAACCTGTATACAATGGTATTATCTTTGTATGATAAAAGCTCCAAACTTCATTACGAAAGTGTGAGTCAAAATGTAGGATTTCGTAAGTTGACTTTTACATCGACAAAAGTGACAAATGATGGAAAGTATAACAATGCAACCGACCATTATGATACCGTTAAATTAAATGGGAAACGACTTCTTATCAAAGGCGTGAATCGACATGACACCGATCCGGAAACCGGCAAATATATTTCCAAAAAGGTGTATGAAAAAGATATTATGTTGATGAAACAGAATAATATCAATGCAATCCGTACATCGCATTATCCAAATGATGATTATATGTATTATCTATGCGATAAATATGGACTGTATCTAATGTGCGAATCGAATAATGAATCGCATGCATTGATCACAGATGAGGATGCAATAGCAACACTTGAAAAGGCTGCAATGACAAGACAGACTGCTTCGTACGAAAGATTTAAGAATACGACAAGTAACTTGTTTTGGTCTATTGGTAACGAAAGCTCTCAAGGATGGACACAAAGAGATGGTAATTATGCTAACGGCGCATTTGCACATATGGTGCAGTATTTTAAGGATCGCGACGATAGCAGAATGCTTCACTATGAAGGTATGAGTGGTGGAGACAAAGGCTCTACGGCAATTGATATGATAAGTCATATGTATTATACACCGGACAGCATTATTGGTTATGGCACAAGTAAGAGTCAAATGCCGTTCTTGCTGAATGAGTATGATCATGCAATGGGTAATGCGGTCGGCAATTTAAGCGATTATTGGGATGTTATCCGCAAATATGATAGTATGCTTGGAGGCTTTATTTGGGATTGGGTAGATCAGTCCAGAAAAGTCAAGATCGGAGAAAAAGATTGGAATTATTATAGCAGTAAAGATGCTCATCAGAGCGGTTTGAATCAGTTAGATGGATACTTCCTGGGATACGGTGGTGACTGGGGCGACACCGGCGGAGACGAAAACTTCTGCCAAAATGGTCTTGTGTCTGCAGATCGCGACCCACAGCCAGAGTTGAAGGAAGTGAAATATCAATACCAGAGCTTTTGGTTTAAATCCGATCAGGATAAGTTGACAAATAATGAATTAACGGTAAGCAACGAAAGTATTTCTGCAAAATTGTCCGAGTATGATGTGACATGGGAATTGCAGGAAAATGACCGGATCATTTCACAGGGAACACTGAATGATGAAGTTCTTCCGAAAGAGGAGAAAAAAATCACGGTTCCTTATGTGATGCCGGAACAGCTTAAGTCTGGTGCAGATTATTATCTTAATATTCATGTAAAGACAAAAGAAGATTCAGACTGGGCGAAGGCAGGTTACGAAGTTGCATATGCGCAATTCACCATTGATGCTAAAAGTACAAAAGTGGCACATACTTTGAATGGAAAGAATGTGCAGATCAAGAAGCAGAGCCATTATTTTATAGTATCCGGCAAAGACTTCCGGTTCAAATTGAATTTGGATACGGGATTACTGGAGTCCTATTATTACAAAGACCAATTGCTCATGAAGGAAGGTCCGAAGCCTAATATTTCCAGAGCAAAGCTTGACAATGATTCTTCTCATTTCAAGGATATAATGAGTTATCTGACATTAGATGGGGAACCAACGGTGGGAAAGAGTACAGATGGTAATTATATGCTTACCACGAAATGGAATTCTTCCTATCTGTTGGACAGCAAAACAAAGACTCCGGGAACGATAGAAATGAGTTATTTGATCGAAGATACTGGGGCGGTAACGGTACGTATGAAACTCGACTTTACGAAAACAAAAGTCAAGAAGTTTATTAAAGTTGGAACACGATTGTCGCTTGCGAAAGGGACAGAAAATGTCTCTTGGTATGGAAATGGTGATGATGAAAGTTACTGTGATAGACAGACTTATACGAGAGTAGGAGCATATACTTCTACGGTTAATAAGATGTTCTATCCATTTGCAAAACCTCAAGATTGTGGGAATCTGACAGGTGTGAAATGGATCCGTCTTGACAATGAAACAAATGGAACCGGAATGTTGATCTGTGGCAATGAGGATGTCAATGCATCTGCTTTACATTTCATGACAGAGCAGCTCGACAAAGCAAAACATGTCAACGAGTTAAAGCCACTTACCAAAACATTTGTCACTGTCGATGCTGCAGTCAGCGGAACAGGTAATGCGTCTTGTGGATTTGATACGTTAGATCCATACTTGGTGAAAAACAACAAAGTGTATGACTATCGTTACACATTGGTACCGGTCAGCAATACGGATGACAGCATGACTGTTGGTAAGGAGTACAGGGATCAGACATTTGATATGGATCAGGTTTCTTATGAAAAAGTTGATCCGGTGGTGACAGACGGAGAGCCTGCAGCTGATCCGGTCGATGAGGATGAAGCAATTTTGAATCCGCCGAAAGAAGATGATAACAACTGTGGAAATAATAGTGGCAGTAATACTGGAAACAATACCGGAAATAACACTGGAAATACTGGAAACAATAATACCGGTAATAACGGTGGCAGCATAAATAATGCCGGGAAAAATCCGGGCACAAAACAGACTGCTAAAGCTCCGAAGAAGGTTACGAAGATCAAAGTGAAGAAGCTGAAAAAGGCATTATCACTTCGCTGGAAGAGTCAGAAAAATGTGACCTATCGTATTGCGTACAGTACAAGCAAAAAGAAACTGTCCAAGATAAAGAACGGAAAACTCAAAGCCGTAAAGGGAACGAAGGTTATCAAGGTGACAAGCGCCAAAAAGACCATTAAGAAATTGAAAAAATCTAAGAAATACTATCTTAAGATTTGTGCAGTCAGTAAAAATGGAAAAAATATTGGCAAGTGGTCCGGTGTTATTTCAGCAAAGACGAAATAATGTTGTGAATTTCGTATCATGATACGGTAAAATTTGAGAAGATACCTTAGAAACAGATGATTTTTAGGAGTCCTTCTGTTATAATGAGTCAGGCGCTGTGAGCGTTACTCTTTATAACAGAAAGGACTCATTTTGTTATGAATGAAACATTTATGAAAGAAAAACCGGTATTTTCATTGTTGGTATCGATGGCATTTCCCATGGTGATATCGATGCTTGTCAATTCTTTATATAATATTGTGGATAGTTATTTTGTCGCTAAGATCAGTGAAGACGCGATGACGGCACTATCACTCGTATTTCCGGTACAGAATTTTATCAATGCTGCCGGTATTGGTTTTGGCGTTGGAATGAATGCGGTTATCAGTTTTTATTTGGGTGCAAAGGATTATGAAAAAGCAGATATGGCAACGACGCAGGGACTGCTTTTGTCGGCAGTGCACGGTGTGCTTTTGACCATAGTTAGTATTGAGATCATGCCGTTTTTTCTGCGTTTATTTACCGGATCAGAAGCGGTTGCAGCTTTAGGAATACAGTATTCCGATATTGCATTTTCTTTTGCCTTGGTCGTCTCGCTCAGCATGGCATTTGAGAAGATCTTTCAGGCAGTGGGGCGTATGAAAGTGACAATGATCAGTTTGCTGATCGGCTGCTGCACCAATATTGCATTAGATCCTGTCCTGATTTTTGGACTGGGATTTTTTCCGGAAATGGGGATCAGAGGTGCTGCGCTTGCTACGGGGATCGGACAGGTATTAACGTTGTGCGTTTATTTCGTAATCTGTAAAATACGGCCATTGTCGGTACATGTGAGAAGAAGTTATTTACGGCCGGATAAACATATGGTCGGAAAGTTGTACGCGATCGGCATTCCTGCGACTTTAAATATGGCGTTGTCTTCCGTGTTGATCTCTGCACTGAATGCAATTTTGGCAGTGTATTCCGAAGCCTATATTTTAGTACTTGGGATCTATTATAAGCTGCAGACATTTTTATATCTGCCGGCGAATGGCATTATCCAAGGGATGCGTCCGCTGATCGGTTATAATTACGGTGCGGGAGAACACAAGCGTGTGAAAAAGATCTTTGAACTTGTTCTTGTAATGAATGGTTTGATCATGTTAGGTGGAACGGTGATCTGCATGACGATCCCGGCAACTTTAATGGGACTGTTTACGCATACTCCGGAGACGATCCGTGTTGGAGAAACAGCACTTCGATTGATCAGTGCAGGATTTCTAACATCTGCGATCTCTGTGACAGCCTCCGGGGCATTAGAAGGATTAGGGAAAGGAATGCAATCGTTAGTAATCTCGTTGTGCCGTTATATTGTGATCATTATTCCGGCAGCGATGTTGTTGAGTTACGCAATAGGAGCGACGGGAGTATGGCATGCGTTTTGGATTGCAGAAGGATTGACGGCGATCATCTCTATGTTAGTATTTCGGCATTGCAAAGCATATTAACCCAAGGTATAATATTTTCAAAATGACACCAAGGCGGACAAAATGCGAATATGATTCGCAATGCACAGATATGCCTAATGATTGGAAGTATAAGATTGTATAGGCGTGGAGGATAGTTATGATTCAGATTAGCGAGATTTTGGAACTGTCCCTATTTAAGGACTTTAAGATAATATGTGGGGAAAAATACCTTAATAATTTAGTGAATGCGACGGTTATTTTGGAGTATGAGAGCAGCCGGATCGATTATGAAGGATATGGTTATGGATATTTTGTACTGTTATCCTATTTCTTTGCTGATTCTGATCCGGAATTGGTCAATGGGACACTCCGTACCTTGATCCAAAAGCAGGTATCTGGTATTGCAATTAAGATTCCGCCGGATCGGGAACTGCCGGAAGATATTATCAAGTTAGCGAAATTGTATCATGTACCGTTGTTTTCTTTTTATGAGCAATTTATGGAAGATCTGATCATATGTATCAATGAGTCGATGAAGACGCGTGCGCAGTATGTTATTGCAGAGGAAAAATTAAATTCTATTGTGAACGAAAAACATAAACCGTCTACCGTAGAAAAAATTGCATTGGAGATCAATCCGCACTTTCATCCGAGTATTATTACGGCCAATATTACATCGAGGGATATGTCGAACAACTTGAAGATCCATACATATTTTGACAAGTTAATGTACCGTCAGTATCGTGACACAAAAGTACACGATTATTCTTTTGTAAAGATGGGGCATGGCATTATGCTGATCTGTTCTTATCAGGAAGATAATATACCGGAGGATTATCAGAATATGCTGCATCATATTAATGATATATTGGTAGAGGCGGGTTTTTTACCTGAGTCGTATCATATTGGTATTTGTGATGAAATTTTGCCATTAGATCGCTTGAATGAGGCTATCATTAAATCAAAAAATGCAAATATCGTCGGACAGTTTTTCGAGCAGACGGATACGGCGTATTCCCAGATCGGAATTTACAAATATGTTATGTCGCTTGTAAATAATCCGATGCTATACCATGAGGTAGAGGAAAGCGTATCCATTTTGCAAAAGTATGATGCATCTCATGATGTCAATTTATTGGAAACCGTTATTTCTTATGTCAAAAATAATGGTGATTTTGCAAAGACGTCGGAGGAGTTGTTTCAGCATAGTAATACAGTGCGCTATCGCATTCGCAAAGCAGAACAGTTACTGGGACTGCCGGATTTTGCTACGGCAGAAGAGATGGCATTGATCATTCGCTGTTATTTACTGCATAATGTAATGACGTTGAACGATTGACTTAGCCGAACGGTGTGATTATATAACCATCAAAGATAAGCTGAACGGCAAAGCTTCTTTTACGAAAGAATTAAAAGCAGCTTGCAAGGTATAAAATCATATCTTGCAAGCTGCTTTTATAATGTCAATTGTTTTTAAGTTTTATTTGAGAATTTCTTTCATGATTTTTAAGAATTTTTCGTTCATTTCCGGTTTGCCAAGGCTGACACGGTTCATGCCTACGTGAACACCGATCAACACATCCTGCTCTTCCAATTTGGTATAAACTTCCATTGTATCGATCGGAGCCTTAAACAGTATGAAATTAGCCTGTGAATCATAAACGCGGCAGCCAAGATCACAGAGAGCCTTAGTGACTTTCTCACGCTCCTTCGCATTGATGTCGTGTACCATAGAAATATGCTCCTGGTCCTTCGTAGCTGCAGCAGCAGTTTTCTGACCGATGAAGCTTACATTCCAGGCATTGCTGGATTTACCGAAATGATCCGTCATATCCGGACTTGTGATCACATAGCCGACGCGAAGTCCTGCCATACCGTAGATCTTAGAAAATGTTCTCATGATAATGAGTGGCTGATCGATTTCTTCTTTGATCAGCTTCATCATACTGTAACTATTTGGGTCATCGACAAATTCCATATATGCTTCATCAATTACAGTAATGACATGCTTTGGAACCTTACGGATGAATGCCTCCAGCTTAGCAGAGTCGATGAAAGTTCCGGTTGGATTGTTAGGATTTACGACAACTAAGATCTTCGTTTTGTCAGTAATAGCTGCCAACATAGCGTCTAAGTCATAGTTCATATCATCATCCAAAGGAACAGCGACCGGAACGGCACCATAATCATTGGCAACATCACGAAATGCCTCATAACTTGGATCACCAAATACGAATTCATCACCTGGATTAATGAAAAGTTCTCCAAGCATATTGATCATTGCACTGGATCCGGGACCAACGGCGATATTTTCAAATTTAAGGCCATACAATTCGGCAAGATTCGTTTTAAGTTCTACAGAGAACCAATCCGGATACACATAAGGAGTTTTTATTGCTTCCTCTAATGCGGCCTGTGATGCCGGTCCCAAACCATAAGGACTTTCGTTATAATTGAGACGGTACACATGAGGTGGTGTAGAGCTGCTCTTCTGGCGGGCTGCTCGTAAACTTTCCGGTTTTACCTGCATTGGCTCTCTAAGTAATTCTACATATTTCTGCATAATCAACACTCCTTTTTAGTCATAAATTCTGGGTCAACGTGTTCTGTGTGAGGTCATGCTTTGATTTGCTTATGACTGCTATGCCCTGCATTCTAATACGATTAAGATAGAAAAGCAATGTAAAAAATACAAAAAAAATCCATTTTTTTTTCAATATTTACATTTTTTTGGCATTTTTTCCAAAACGTTTGACTTTTTATGAGTGCCTACTTACAATTAGCAATTATCAGAACACAAGATATATGTAGTTTCGGAATCGTTTCATAAAAATGCAGCCGAAATAACTCGTTTTGAGAAGACTCCGAGAGTACATTTCTTAAGAATGGAGGAATGAATATGCAAGAGACGACAGCACGAGTTCAGTTTGACAAAAAATATCTGATTGCATTAGTTTTGCCATTAGTTATTGAACAAGTTTTAGCAGTTACTGTAGGCATGGCTGACATGATCATGGTGTCGGGTGCCGGGGATACCGCAGTATCCGGTGTATCCCTTGTCAATACGATCAGCAATTTGTTGATCTACATATTTAATGCACTAGCAACCGGTGGCGCAGTAGTAGCGGCACAGGCGTTAGGTGCCAAGAAGAAAAAGACTGGTCAGATTGTTGCTAATCAGCTTGTACTGATCTGCCTGATCGTATCCGTTGTCATATCGGCAGTGTGTATCGTATTTGACCGTGCGATCTTAACATTAATTTATGGAAAGGTTGAGCAGGCCGTTATGGATCAGGCCGTTACTTATTTCTTTATTACGGGTTTCTCTTTTCCTTTTATTGCGGTATATGACGGTGCATCTTCTTTGCTTCGATCAATGGGAAAGGCATCAATATCCTTGTTTGTATCTGCGATTATGAATGGTTTGAATATTTTATTTAATGCAATCTTCGTATTTGGTTATAATATGGGGATCGCAGGTGTTGGATACGGTACTCTGATCTCGCGCGTGGTAGCAGGTATTGTTGTTGTATTTATTCTGCGCAATGAAAAATACGATCTTCATATCGACAAGTATTTTCGGTTTGGCTGGGACGGTCAGATTATAGGCAAAATACTAAGGATTGGTATTCCGAGTGGTATTGATAATGGTATGTTCCAGATCGGCAAACTGTTTACACAGAGCTTGATCACCAGTTACGGGACGGCGGCGATCGCAGCCAATGCGACCGGAAGTACGATCGAGCTGTTAGCCACAATTCCGGCTGCGGCAATGGGATTAGCGCTTACAACTGTTGTAGGCCAGTGTGTTGGCGCAGGCGACTATCAATCGGTGAAAGAGTATTCTTGGAAGTTAATGAAATGGGCATATGTGATGTTATGGGGATTGAATATCGTCATCATCTTTATGACACCAACGATTGCAAGCTGGTACAATCTGTCTGCAGAGGCAGATCACTTGGCTCGTATTTTGATCTGGTATCATAGTGCCTGCTGTATGGTGATGTGGCCGGCAGCGTGGACATTACCATCAATTTTGCGTGCGGCAGGTGATGTCAAGTTTGTCATGGTCAGCTCCATTATCATTATGTGGGTATTTAGAATTGGTTTGGCCTATGTGATCGGTGGCTTGATGCAGCCGATGGGACTTGGTGTCTGGGGCGTTTGGATCGCCATGACGATCGACTGGTTTGCAAGATGCGTCTGCAATGCATGGCGATTAAAGAGCGGCAAATGGAAACGCGGTGCAGTTATTTAATAACGCAGACTACTATGCGCTTCATAGATTGTTTTTTATGTCAAAGAATACTACACATTTTGCAACCGGACAAAGGAATACAATAATAGTATCTTAAGAATAAAAAAATAACGGAACAGCAGTTCTTTGTTAGTTAAAAAGCACCTTTTTTGGAAGATGAATCTTTGGATTTAGTCTTTCTGGAGGGTGTTTTTTATTTGTAGAGATCATTATATGTGAAAAGTCAAATATGCAAGCCATAAATTGAAAAATGAAGAAAACAGTCAACCAGTTAGGCGAGAAAAGCAAGCTGGAAATCAAAAAATTGAAAAAACAGTCAACCAAGAGGGCGAGAAAAGCAAGCTGGAAATTGAAAAATTGAAAAAACAGTCAACCAAGAGGGCGAGAAAGACAAGCTGGAAATCAAAAAATTGAAAAAACAGTCAACCGAGAGGGCGAGAAAGGCAAGCTGGAAATCAAAAAATGAAAAAAACAGTCAATCAAGAGGGAAAATGAAGTAAATTATGTTTGGCTGTGGCATGCTGTATGAGAGAATATGAGAGAATTTGCCTGGTCAGATTTGACAAATTTGAAAAAAAGTGCTAAACCATAGTTGCAACTAAAAAACATAACATGAGAAACGAAACGCCAATTTAATATCGACATTCCGCAAACTTCCCTATGTTATCGATTTGTATGAATGGAGGAACAGACAAATGACTACTTTAAAAGTACAAAGAAGAAACATGGAAACTAAGGCAAAGAAACTCAGAAGAGAGGGCTATGTGACAGGCAATCTGTTTGGCAAGGAATTTGAAGGCTCAATACCGTTGCAGATTGAAAAGGGCGAAGCTGATCGTATTCAGAGAGAGTGCATGAAAGGAAGTCAGTTGTACTTAGAGCTGGAAGGCACGACTTATGATGTATTGATCAAAGAGTTAGATTTTAATGCGCTGGATCATCAGATTTTGGAAATGGATTTTCAGGCTTTGGTCAAAGGTGAAAAAGTACATTCTGTTGCAGAGGTAATTTTGCATAATAAGGAGAAAGTTCCAGAAGGTATTTTGGAGCAGCATCTGGAGGAGATCGCATATAAAGCCACACCAGAAAATCTGGTTGAGAAGATTGAGATTGACTGCACTGGTATGCACATTGGAGATGTACTTACTGTCGGCGATCTTGCGATTGCAAAGGACGGAAAGGTTGATATTCAGACGAGTTTGGATGCACCGGTTGTAAGCGTTGTAGCAGGTCGGAATGATACTGTAGAGGATGAAGAGGAAGCTGCTGCAGAAGAGACAGCAGAAGCATAATTCATGAGCTTGTAAATGGGCTGATAAGATCATTTAATAGGGCTGCACCTTGACATAAGTAATGTCAAGGTGTAGCTTTTTGGGAGTGTCCCAAAGTTTGTGTAAACCTTCAAACTGATGTAAGATAACATTACTCAGTTTGGAGGTTTTTATTATGGCAAGAAGAAAAAGTGATTCACCACAAAAAGCAGCAATGCGTGAAATGATGCAGGGATATCTCAAGGAGAATGATATGTCTGTTTTATTGGAAGGGGCTCTTGACGAAGAGCTTACCGAGGAACTTGGGTATTCCAAATATGATTACCGCAACAAATTGTGAACAATCAGGAGTTATTGGCGAAAGACCGGGCGGAGATATTGCTTAATGGAAGCTTGAGGGTCGAAAATGTCCCTTGGGATGCGACATAAGATGACAAAAATGTGTTAAGATAAAAACACAAAGGCGGGTGATCGATATGGCAGATAAAAAAAGAATTGATGAAGTAGAAAGAAGGAAAAGGAGCAAGTATCCGATACAGTATCTGTGATGAAAAAAGTGGTCAATAAGTGTTCAGTTACTGGTCATTTTATAAGTGAGTGGTCAAAAAAGTGATCAGTTACTGGTCAATATCGAACAATTTTGGCAGATTATAGGATACAAATCTCCGATAAGTATCCATTACTGACCAGCTACCGGATACTAATTATCATACTGATTGAATAAGAGTAATTTGTGCAGACTGTCTGCATAAATTCATGTAGAAGGTGAAAAGATGGACTTACAAAACATGCAGGAACAATTAAATACTGAATTTGCAAAGGCGGATGTTCGCATCATTTTCTAGAAAGACTGCAGGAAGGATGAGTAAGTAATGAAAATAGCAATCATATTTGCATCAGTACATCATGGCAATACACGAAAGGTCGTGGAGCAAATTGCCCAGAATAATGATGTAGATCTTATTGATGCAACACAGGTAAAAGAGAAAGATCTATCGGAATATGATCGGATAGGCTTTGCTTCGGGCATTTATTATGGAAAATTTCATCAATCCGTGTTGAATTTTGCCTCTGTGAATTTGCCGGAATATAAGGAGGTTTTCCTGATCTGCACGCATGGTGGAAGTGCTGCATATCAGTCCATTGAAACAATTATAAAAGATAAAC